>Ga0182024_10012193_pt1 | contig 17049 bp, 13 predicted proteins | sample P32metaG_FD_120480 | JGI IMG/M metagenome (GOLD analysis project Ga0182024, IMG submission 120480) | Permafrost microbial communities from Stordalen Mire, Sweden - P3-2 metaG (Illumina Assembly) | ecosystem: Environmental > Terrestrial > Soil > Wetlands > Permafrost | place: Sweden: Stordalen...
GTGTTGCCGACGGCGCCGACCATCTACACGGTCGAGCAGGTGTTGGCCGATCCGATTCATCTCAACAGCCGGCTCGGCACCTATACCAATTTCGTCAATCTGCTCGATCTATGCGGGCTCGCCGTGCCGGCGTCGATGCGCGGCGACGGCATTCCGTTCGGCATCACGCTGTTGGCGCGCGCCGGGGAGGACGCGGCGCTGGCGGCGATCGGCCGTGAATTCCACGCCGCGACCGGCCTGCCGCTCGGCGCGCTCAAAGCTCGCCAGCCGCCGCTGGCGAAGCCCGCGGCGGCGCCGCTATCCGGCGAGATCGCCGTCGCGGTGGTCGGCGCGCACCTCTCCGGCATGCCGCTCAACGACGAATTGCGCGCCGCGGGCGGGCGGCTCATCGGCCGCGCGGCGACCGCGCCGCATTATCGGCTGTTTGCGCTGTCCGGTACGAAGCCGCCGAAGCCCGGCCTGTTGCGGGTCAAGAACGGCGCCGGCGCGGCCATCGAGGTCGAAGTCTGGGCGCTCGACGACGCCGCCTTCGGCCGCTTCGTCGCCGCCGTGCCGCCGCCGCTCTCCATCGGCACCCTCGACCTTGACGACGGCCGACCGGTCAAAGGCTTTCTGGTCGAGGCCGACGCGGTCGACGGCGCGCGCGATATTTCCAGCTTCGGCGGCTGGCGGGCGTTTGTGAATTCGTAGGTGGGCAAAGGCGCGCAGCGCCGTGCCCACGCGGCGCGGGCACGCTTGGCTTTGCCCGCGCGCCTACTTGTCGATCATGCTCACGTGCGCGGCGACGACGCGCCAGCCTTCGGGGAAGCGCACCCAGGTCTGCATCTGGCGGCCGACTTTGCCGGGGAACGACGGCCGGTCATACAACGTCGACGCCACCGCAAAATCGCGGCCGTAGGTGCTGATCACGGTCTTCGACAGGCTCCGGTCGAGGCCTACCGAAGGCCGCGCCGCGCGGAACGCCATGATCTCCGCATAACCGTAGAGAATCTCAAAGCCGCCGTAACGGATGGTGCGCGGATCGTCGCGGAACAGCGCGTCGAGCGTGGCGACATCATTCGAGACCAGTGCCTTCTCGTAACGCTCGAACGCGGCCGTGACTTCGGCGACGACCTCCGGCAGGTCGATCTCCATGGATTCCCCCTTTCGGACGACAGACGACAGACGACATAGCAGATACTTCATCCGTCCTCTGTGGTCCGTCCTCCGCCCTCCGCCTTCAGATCGCCGGCCGCATCGCCGCGACCACCCCTTGGGCTTCGAGCGCGTGCGCGAGCCGCAGCGCGACGTCTTCGCGCCACGGCGCGGCGATGATCTGCACCGCGATCGGCAGCGGCATCGACGGCACCGGCACGGCGGCCACCGGCAGCCCGATAAACGAAATTGGCTGCGTATAGATGCCGAGATTGGCGCGCACCGGCAGCTCGGTATCGCCGAGCGTGAACATCTCTTGGCCGATGCGCGGCGCGGTGCACGGCGTCGCGGGCGCCAGGATGGCGTCGACCTCGTCGAACAGCTTGAGCACCTCGGCCTGGTACCAGCGGCGGAATTTCTGTGCCTTGATCGCGAGCGCGGCCGGCACCATGGCGCCGGCGATCAGGCGGTCGCGCACCGCCGGATCGTAATCGCGTGCACGGCGGCGCAGCCGGTCGAGATGAAGGCTCGAACCCTCGCTGGCGGTGATGACGAAGGCGGCGGCGCGGGCGCGCTCCGGCTGCGGAAGTTCGATGTCGCGATTGGCGCCGAGCGCCGCCGCGACGCGGTCGACCGCATAGCAGGCTTCGCCGGACTTGCATTTGAAATAACCGCCGGCGACCGCGATGCGCAGGCCCTCGATGCCTTCATCGAGGTGCGGCGTGACAGGCTCGGCGGCGCGGTCCGCGCAGGCCGGATCGTCCGCATCGCGACCCTGCATGGCGTCGTAGGCCAGCGCCAGGTCGCGCGCCGAGCGCGCCAGCGGCCCGACGTGGTCGAGGCTCGCCACGAATGGAAAGCTGCGCGCACGAGACAGCCGACCATAGGTCGGCTTCAGCCCGAACAATCCGCACAGCGACGCCGGCACGCGGATCGAGCCGTTGGTATCGGAGCCTAGCGAAAGCGGCACCAGGCCGCCGGCGACGGCGGCCCCGGAGCCGCCGGACGAGCCGCCGGTCATGCGGTCGAGATCGTGTGGATTGCGCGACGGGCCGTCGTGAATGTTCTCGCCGGTGAAGTCGTAGGCGTATTCGCCCATGTTGAGCGCGCCGACCAGGACCGCCCCGGCGGCTTCGAGCCGTTCGATCAGCGCCGCATCGCGCGTCGCCGGCGGCGCATCGCGGTTGATTTTCGAGCCGGCCAGTGTCGGCAGCCCGGCAACGTCGAACAGATTTTTGACCGCGAACGGCACGCCGGCAAGCGGCCCCAGCGGCTCGCCCCGGGAATAGGCAAAGTCCAGCGCCTGCGCGCGCAACAACGCGCGATGCTCCGTCACCGCGGTGAACGAATTGAACAGCGGATCGCGCTCGCGGATGCGCGCCAGCGCCGCTTCGATGACGCTGACCGCGCTGGCGCGGCCGGCGGCGACGGCGGCGACGATATCGGCGGCCGAGCTCCAGCCGAGATCGGCCGAGGGCGTATCAAGCATGGAACACCGGGGCCGGTTCGGTGTCGTCGGGCAGGGCGAAGTCGTCGAACAGCGCCGCCATTCGCAAGATCAGTTGCAGATTGAATTTCACCCCGCCGTGCCAGGCTGGCTCGAGCGGCAGCCTGAGCGCCCGCGCGCTGGCCGCGACCAGGGCATCGATCGTATCCAGTGGTGTCGCCGGGGACGCTGGCGCCTTGCCGCGAACCGCAGCCACCGCCTTGCCGCGAGGCGCGGCCGACTTGAGGGTTCGCGATGTCCTGGTTCGCGGTTTGCCGGCCTTGCGGGCCGCCTTGGGTGTCATGATACGCTCTTCGACTGCGGTAGAAATTCTTCGGCAAAATGACAGGCCACCTGGCGGGCGCCGAAGCTGCGCAACGCCGGCATGGTGATCTTGCACGTATCCGTGCCGCGCGGACAGCGGCCGTAGAAGCGGCACACATTGGGGTCGGGATCGATCGGGCTTCGCGGCTCGCCGATGAGCCGCAGCCGTGCCGCGGCGTCGTCGTGCAGCCGCGGCACCGCCGCGACCAGCGCCTGGGTATAGGGATGCAGCGGATGCTCGAACACTTCGGTCGCCGGACCGGATTCGACGATCTTGCCCAAGTACATCACCAGCACGCGGTCGCATAGCAGCCGCACCACGGAAAGATCGTGCGACACGAACAGATAGCTCATGCCGAACTCTCTCTTGAGACGCTGCAGCAACTGCAGGATGACCACCTGCACGGACACGTCAAGCGCCGCGGTCGGCTCGTCGAGCACGAGCAGATCGGGCTCGACCGCGATGGCGCGGGCGATGCCGACGCGGGCGCGCTGGCCGCCGGACAGCTGATGCGGGAACCGAGTCAGCAACTGCAGCGGCAGCCCGCATTGCCGCGCCACGGTCTCGACGCGGTCCTTGAGCGCCTTGCCGCGCAGCTTGCGCAAGCGGCGCAGCGGATCGGCGATGGCATCGAAGCCGGTGAAGCGTGGATTGACGCTTTCGCCGGCGTCCTGGAACACCATCTGGATGCGGGCGCGGTCGCGGTCGCGGGCGAACACGCGCGACGGCTTGAGCGCCAATTCGCGGGCGCCGAGCTTGATGCTGCCGCTGCTGACGTCGACCAGCCGGGTGAGCGCGCGCACCAGGGTCGACTTGCCGCAGCCGGATTCCCCCACTAGTCCGACCGTCTCGCCCTTGGCGATGTCGAAGCTCACGTCGTCGACGGCGTAAACCTTCGGCAGCGTCTCGACCCCGCCGGTAAAGCGCCGCTTGAGCCGCGCCCACGCTCCCGGCCCGCCGCCGACCGGAAACAGTTTCGAGACGTCGGCGACATCGAGCATGGTGGTCATGCTGCACTCTCGGTCGGCGTGGTGATGATGCGCGCGGGAAGCGGGTTCCAGCAGGCGACGATGTGCGCGGCGCCCGGCACCCCATGGGGCAACGGTTGTGCGCAAGCGTCGATCTTGCGCGGGCAGCGCTCGGAATAGCGGCACGGCGGCAGGTCGGTGCGCCGCAGATCGGGCAGCGAGCCGGGAATGGCCGCCAACTCGTCGAGGTTCGCCGCGGAATCCGGCGTCGCGGCGATCAACTCCGCCGTATAGGGGTGCCGCGGATGGGCGAACAGCTCCTGCGTCGGCGCGTTCTCGACCACATGGCCGGCATGCATTACCACAATGCGCGCCGAGCGCTGGCCGGCCAGTGCGAGGTCATGGGTGATGAAGATCGTCGCCATGCCGAGATCCTTGGCGAGATCGGAGACCAGATCCATGATCACCGCCTGGGTGGTGACGTCGAGGCCGGTGGTCGGCTCGTCGGCGATGAGCAGCGATGGCTTTGCCGCCAACGCGATCGCGATCATGACGCGCTGGCACATGCCGCCGGACATTTCGAACGGATAGGCCTTGGCGCGGCGCGCCGGATCGGTGATGCCGACGGCACGGAGCATTTCGATGGCCGCGGCCGGCGCGTTTTTGCGCAGCACGTTGCCGTGGCGAACCAGCACGTCGGCGATCTGCCGGCCGACTGGGCGAATGGGGTTGAGCGCGGTGCGCGGGTTTTGAAAGATCATCGCGATCTGACGCCCGCGCACGTCGGCGATCTGACGGGGCGTAGCGGCGAGCAGATCGAGCCCGCCCAGCATGGCGCGGCCCGCGGAGACCCGGCCGGCCGGATCGAGAATGCCCATCACCGCATAGGCGGTGACCGATTTGCCCGATCCGGATTCACCGACCAGCGCGATGGTCTCGCCCTTGTTGACGGCGAAGCTGACATTATCGAGCGCCCGCACGATGCCGGAGCGGGTGCGGAATTCGACCGAGAGTCCTTCGACGGAGAGCGCCGGCTCGGTGCTCATGTGCGCCTCCTCATATGCGCCACCTCATGTGCGTCTTCTGGGATCGACCATGTCGCGCAAGCCATCGCCGAGCAGGTTGAAGCAGAACACCGCGATCATCAGCGCGGCGCCGGGGAAGAATGCGTTCCACCATTCGCCGGACACCATGAAGGTCGCGCCCTCGGCGACCATGATGCCCCATTCCGGGGTCGGCGGCCGCACGCCGAGCCCGATGAACGACAGGCCCGCGGCGTTGAGGATGGCATAGCCCATGGTCAGCGACATCTGCACGACCAGGATCGGAAACACGTTCGGCAGGATCTGAAAGCCGAGGATGCGCCAGTCGGCATTGCCCGACAGCCGCGCCGCCTCGACGAACCCGGCGTCGCGGCGGATGTTGGCTTCGGCGCGGGCGATGCGCGCATAGAGCGGGAAGTTCACGATCGCGGTGGCGATGATGATGTTCTGCACCGTATTGCCGAGCGCGGCGACGATGCCCATGGCGAGCACGAACAGCGGAAACGCCATGATGGTGTCGGCGATGCGGCCGACGATGCGGTCGGTCCAGCCGCCGAAAAAGCCGGCGGCGACGCCGGCCAGCCCGCCCATCAGGAACACCAGGACCACGGAGGCCACGGCGATGAAGAAGTCGAGCCGGGTCGCGACCACGACGCGGCTGAACACGTCGCGGCCGAGTTGGTCGGTACCGCACCAGTGATGCAGGCTCGGCGGCTGCAGAGCCTGTGCGGTGTCGCTTTGCAGCGGATTGTACGGCACCAGTTCCGGGCCCAAGATCGCCGCGAGCACGATCAGGACGAACAGCCCGAAGGCAAAGCCGGTTACCGGGTTCTCGCCGATGATGTAGCGGGAATGCTTGATCAGCGCGGCGACGCCGCCCTCCGGGCGAGGCGTTACGGCAATGTCGCTCATGGCTGGAGCTTCTCTGTGCCTGCCCCTGCAAGGGGGAGGGCGGCGAACGAAGTGAGCCGGGTGGGGGTTCGTCCTTGTGCGCACTGACCCCCACCTGATCGCTCCGCGATCGTCCTGCCCCTTGCAGGGGGAGGGAATATCAGGGCGTCGTGGATCATGCTCACGCTTCGAGCCTCACGCGCGGGTCGATCAGGCCGTACAGAACGTCGATCAGCAGATTGAGCGCCACGTACATCACCGCCATGGTCAGCACGAAGCCCTGCACCGGCGCGAAGTCGGAGGCGAGCAGCGCTTCGACCGCGTAGGAGCCGATGCCCGGCCAGGCGAACACCTTCTCGACCAGCACGTTGGCGCCGAGCAGGAACGAAAACACCATGCCGAGCGTGGTGATGACCGGGAGCAGGGCGTTGCGGAAGGCGTAGGTCACGATCACCGTGAACGACGATAGCCCGCTGGCGCGCGCCGTGCGCACGAAGTCCGACGACAGCACCGCCAGCATCGCGGCGCGCGTCATGCGCGCGATCGGCGCCAGCGAGAAAATCGCCAGCGTCAGCGCCGGCAGGATCAGCTGCTTGAGCGCCGCGACGAAGGTTTCGGGATCGCCGGCAATCAGGCTGTCGATCAGGTAGAACCCGGTCACCTGCGGCGGCGCGGTAGAAAACACGTCGAGCCGTCCGAGCGGCGCCGGCGCCCAGCCGAGCAGATAATAGAACACGTAGACCAGGATCAGGCCGGTGAAGAACACCGGCAGCGACACGCCGGCCGTCGAAATGATCCGGCAGGCATGGTCGAGCAGCGAATTCGGCCGCGTCGCCGCAACGATGCCGAGCGGCACCGCGATGGCGATGGCGACGATCAGGCCGAGCAGCGTCAATTCGGCGGAAGCCGGCAGCCGGGTCTTCAGCTCGGTCGCGACCGGCTGGCCGGTGGTCAGCGAGTTGCCGAGATTGCCGTGGGCGAGATCGACCACATAGCGGCCGAACTGCACGATCAGCGGCTTGTCGAGGCCAAGCTTGACGCGCACCTCCTGGATCGCCTCCGGCGTCGCCGCGGGACCGGCGAAATAGGCGGCCGGATCGCCCGGCAGCGCGCGGGTGAGCAGGAACGTCACGATCACGACGCCGATCAGGCTCGGGATCGCCATCGCCGCACGTTTGAGGATCATCGTCAGCATGGCGGGACCTTCACTTCATCCCGCGCGCGGGGAGAAGGAGGCGATGGTGGCGTCTCATTACGGTCACCCCTTCGCGAAGCTGCGGTAGTCGAGCCGGCGGTGAAACCAGTACTGATAGCCGCTGATGTTCTTCTGCATCGCCACGTTGACGAAGGGCTGGTACAGCGGGATGCGCGGCATGTCGGTGAAGGCGAGGTCGACGAAGCCCTTCACGTCCTTGTCGTAGGCCGCGCTGTCGCCGCTTGCCGCCGCGGCGCGCGCGCCGTCGATGAAGGTGTCCATGTCCGGCGACTGATAGTCCATGGTGTTGAAGATCGATTTGCCGGAGTGGTAGCACCAGTAGAAGAAGTACTCGGGATAATCGAGCCAGCCCGAGAACACGTTGGTGAACAGCGGCATGGATTTCTTGGTGAGCTCGGTGCGCCAGTTTGCGCCGGGCACCTTGTTGATCGTGGTGGTGATGCCGATCTGCGCCAGGCTCTCCTGCACCAGCACGCAAATCGGTTCGTTGACACCGGCGAAGCCGAGGTCGAATGAGATCGGCACGTTGATGTCGCCGACCCCGGACTCGGCGAGCAGCTGCTTGGCCTTGACCAGATCGGTGTTGAACTTGTGCGGCTGCGGCCAGGCGACCTCGGTGGGCGCATCGGCCGGCGCGCCGAACATCGGCTTGGCGAGGCCGTACAGCACCGCGTCCATGATCTTCTGATACGGAATCGCGTAGGCCATCGCGTGGCGCACCTTGACGTTGTCGAACGGCGGGTGCGCCACGTTCATGCCGATATATTGGATGCCGTTCGAATACGGCGTCGACACGATCGAGAGCTTGCCGGCGGTTTTCAGCTCGGCAAAATCTTTGTTCGGCAGGTCGTACGAAACGTCGGCGTCGCCGCGCTCGAGCAGTGCGCGCCGATTGCCGGCATCCGGCACCATGCGCCAGATCACGCGCTTGACTTTGGGCAGCGGGCCGCCCTTCCAGTTGTCGTTGCGCTCCAGGATGACTTGCGAGCCCGCGGTCCAGTTGGTGACCTTGTAGGCGCCGCTGCCGACGGTATTGAGCTTGGTGAATTCGAGGCCCCACGGATCTTCCGCGGTGGCCTTCGACTTGACCAGCTCGGAGTTGAGCACGCACGGCACGATGACGGCGAGATCGGGAACGGTCAGGCGGTCTTTCTTCAAAAAGTCGACGCGGAAGGTGTGGTCGTCGACGACGACGAATTGCTCGGGCTTGGTGAGCGAGCCGGCGCTCATCTGAAAGGTAGGGAAGCCGCCGACCGTGACGGCGCGGTCGAACGACCATTTGACGTCCTTGGCGGTTACAGGCGTGCCGTCCTGGAACACCGCGTCCTGGCGCAATTTGAAGGTGACCGACATGTCGCCGACGTTCATGTCCTCGGCGAGCTCGGGCTTGAATTTGGTCTTGTCGTAGTACGGCTCGCCGTTCGGCAGCGTTTTCATCTCGTGGCTGATCAGCCGGTCGTAGCAATTCCATGACACCTCGTAGCCCGGCACGTTGGTGCCGACGCCGTGGATGTCGAGATTGTTCGGCCCGCTTTCGGAGACGATGAGCAGAGTCTCCTGGCGCGACTGCGCCTTGGCTGGCGACCAGATCGCCGGCGCCGGCACCGCGGCGGCGGCCGTCAGCGCAGTGATCGATTTGAGAAATTCGCGGCGCTTCATCAAAGCCTCCCAGGACTGGCGCAATGGTGTCGTGCGACAGCATCCGCAAGCCTCGTGCCACACCCCGCGGGCCGCGTTGCCGCGGTGCAAGTCATTGATTCTCGGCGAATTACTGGCGAGGCAGGATGGGCGCGGGGTGAGATATGAGTGTCTTTCGCGACTCACGCTCAATTAATAGGCATTCGCAGGATCAATGGCGCGGGCAGAAACGGAGCTGGCCCCGATCTTGCACCGCTGGCGGCATTGCCAGGAAATTGGGAGGTCGTGATGGCTGGGATGCAGCACGTCAAGCTGGAAGCCGAACCCGAGCCGCTTGCCGTCGATGTCGCCAAGTCGGCGTTGGTCATTATCGACATGCAGCGCGATTTCCTCGAGCCGGGGGGGTTTGGTGCCGCGCTTGGCAACGACGTGTCGAAATTGCAGGCGGCGGTCGCGCCGTGCAAGGCGGCGCTGGCCGCGGCGCGCCGCGTCGGCATGCTGATCATTCACACCCGCGAAGGCCACCGGCCCGATCTGACCGACGCGCCGCCGCACAAGGTCGAGCGCGGCGATCCGAAGAACCGCATCGGCGCGGTGGGCCCGATGGGTCGCATTCTGGTCCGCGGCGAGCCCGGTCACGACATCATCCCCGAGCTTTATCCGCTGGCGACCGAGCCGGTGATCGACAAGCCGGGCAAGGGCGCGTTCTACCAGACCGATCTCGAATTGATGTTGCGCAACAGGGGCATCGATACGCTGTTCGTGTGCGGCGTGACCACCGAGGTCTGCGTCAATACCACGGTGCGCGAAGCCAACGATCGCGGCTTTCGCTGCATCGTCTTGTCCGACTGCTGCGCCTCCTACTTCCCGGAATTCCATCAGGCCGGCCTCGCCATGATCAAGGCCCAGGGCGGCATCTTCGGCTCGGTGACCGGATCGACGCAATTTCTCGCGTCGGTGGGCGCGCTCGAGCAAGCGCGGCCGAACGCCGCCTAGGCTACGCGAAGCGACTGCGGCGCTGCCCGATTGCTCATTTCTTGACAGTAAAATGACTGAGAAATGATCGCCGCGTCCGCGGTCAAATCGGCGCCGCCGCGCGGCGTAAGTACCGGCCGCAGACGAATTTGGGCGCGCGGCTATTTGAATCCACTGCGTTTTTGGCCGCTCGCGGGCCGCCCTGGAAGCCGCCGTCATGATTGGCACGCGGCTTGCGAGGTTTGCGACCGAAATCTGCTTGCGAATACGCCGATTCACCGCGGGGGGTGCGGCGCTTCGAATCTGTAACGCCGCGCCAGCGTGAACATGGACTTCCAAGCCTCCGGCCGCGAGAGCGGACGCCTCCTCCCGGTCCGCAACGAACCTCTGCGGACATGGGATGGAGGCGTTCGTCTCCGGCCGGTTTTTGTTTTGCAAGGGGAGGCGACCGCCGCCGCGTCTTAGTTCTGCAAACCGCGGCCGCTCGCCCATATTGAGGAGCGCGCAATGTCCACCACAACGTCGACGGCCGGCTTCCGTCCAATTCTCTGGAGTCCGGGCGACTGGAACGCCTTCTTCGGCTTCGGCACCAACATTCTGGTCAACATGCTGGTGCTGACCGGGCTGCTGCGTTTCGTTCTGAAAATGCCGGACTCGCTGGTGTTCGGCCGCATCCTGCCGGCGATGGGCCTGATGATGTGCCTGTCGACCATGTACTACGCGTTTCTCGCCTATCGGCTGGCGAAGCGCACCGGCCGCAATGACGTCTGCGCGCTGCCGTCGGGCATCAGCGTGCCGCACATGTTCATCGTCACCTTCGTGATCATGCTGCCGATCGCGCTCAAGACCAACGATCCGGTCCAGGGCTGGGAAGCCGGCCTGGTCTGGGTGTTCTTCCAGAGCTTCATCCTGATGATCGGCGGCTTCATCGCGCCGCTGATCCGCAAGATCACGCCGCGCGCCGCGCTGCTCGGCACGCTCGCCGGCGTCTCGATCACCTTCATCTCGATGCGCCCGGCATTGGAAATGTACCAGACGCCGGTGATCGGGCTGACCTGCTTTGCCATCATCCTGGTCAACTGGCTGGGCGGCTTTCGATACCCGAAGGGCATCCCGGCGGGCCTGGTGGCGATCGCGGTCGGCATGATCATCGCCTGGGGCTCGACCGCGATGGGACTGAATTACGGCGGCCTCAGCCTCAAAGGCGTCGGCGACGCGTTCACGAATTTCGGCTTCCACGTGCCGATACCCGCGTTCAGTCACGTGTTCTCGGGCTTTCAATATCTCGGCGTGATTCTGGTCACCGCCGTGCCGTTCGGCATCTATGACCTGGTCGAGGCCATGGACAATGTCGAAAGCGCGGAGGCCGGCGGCGATCCGTACCCGACCACCCGCGTGCTGACCGCTGACGGCATCGTCAGCCTGATCGGCTGCCTGATGGGCAATCCCTTCATCAACGCGGTCTATATCGGCCATCCCGGCTGGAAGGGCATGGGCGGCCGTATCGGCTACTCGGCCGCAGTCGGCATCATGGTGATCGTGCTGTCCTGGTTCGGCATCATCTCGTTGTTGCTGGCCATCGTGCCGGTCGTCGCCATCTCGCCGATCCTGCTCTACATCGGCATGCTGATCGGCGCCCAGGCGTTCCAGACCACGCCGAAAGCCCACGCACCGGCGATCATCCTGGCGCTGACACCGCACATCGCGGCCTGGGCCAAGACGGCGATGGACGGTGCGCTCGGCGTCGCCGGAACGAGCGCCGTGGCGCTCGGCTTCGACAAGCTCGGCAATGTCGGGGTGCTCTATCCGGGCCTGCAGACGCTCGGCGGTGGCGCGATTCTGACCGGGCTGATACTCGCGGCGGTCGGCGCTTCCGTCATCGACCAGAAGTTCACCGCTGCTGCGGCGTTCGCGTTCGCCGGAGCCGTGCTGACGTTTTTCGGCTTCATGCACGGCGAGGCCGTCGGCATCGCGGTGTCGCCGACGCTGGCGATCGCCTACGCGATCGTGGCGGCCTTCCTGTTCGCCTTGAGCCGCTATCCGGCGCTGGCGCCGGCACTGACCGCGTCATCGACATCATCGGCGCCGTCGGGCGAGGTCCTGGCCGCGACGCCGGCGGAGTAGGGGACCGGGGACCCGCAAGAAACTGACGCGAAGGCGAGCGCGCGGCTTTCATTCGAGGCCGCGCGCTTTGCTTGACTCAAGGCCTGCGCCGACCCCAAGATTCCGCCGGCATGCAGGCGCAGCAAAAAGACCGGCTCAAGACCAATCCGGCGTTCAGCAGCCGCAAGCTCAAGCTCGGCACTTTCCAGACCAATCTCGACAGCGGCTGCGTGATGTCGGATCTCGACGGGCGCCTCGAGATCACCTGGCCAAACACGGTGACGCTGGCGCAGCTCGCCGACGCCATGGAGTTCGAGGCCCTGGTGCCGGTGGCGCGCTGGCGCGGTTTCGGCGGCGCCACCGATCCGCAGGGGCCCGGCTTCGAGACCTATACCTGGGCGGCCGGCATCGCCGGCGCGACGCGCAATTCCGGCGTGATCTCGACCTCCCACGTCGTGCTCAACCATCCGATCATCGCCGCCAAGCAGTCCACCGTCATCGATCACATTTCCAACGGCCGCTACACGCTCAATGTGGTCAACGGCTGGAATTTTCCGGAAATGGAGATGTTCGGGTTGGCGATGCTCGATCACGAGGATCGCTACGCCTGCGCCGAGGAATGGCTCGCCATCGTCAAGCGGCTGTGGACCGAAGACCGCCCGTTCGATCACCAGGGCCGCTTCTACAAGATCAAGGGCGGCTACCTACAGCCGAAGCCGATCCAGCATCCGTATCCCGCCATCATGAACGCCGGCTCGTCGGAGCGCGGCCGGCATTTCGCCTGCAGGCACTGCGATCTGGTCTTCACCAATCTCCGCTCCCACGACATCGCCGTGAATACCGCGCATGTCGCGGCCTATCACCGGCTGGCGCGCGAGGCGTACGGCCGCGAAGTGCGGGTGTGGACCAACGCCAACATCGTGCAGGCCGGGACCGAGCAGGAGGCCCGCGACTTCTACAATTATTATGTGCACGAGAAGGGCGACTGGGCGGCCGCCCGCTACGTCATCGACACAATGGGCGCCGAGATCAACCAGCGCGATTATCCGGAAGCGCGAAGGAAGGCGATGGCCGAGATGATGCTGTCGGGCTGGGGCGGCTTTCCGTTGATCGGCACCAAGGAGCAGGTCGTCGACGGGCTGGCGATGCTGTCGCAGGTCGGCTTCGACGGCGTGCTGCTGTCATGGCCGCGCTTCATCGACGGCATGCGCGAGTTTGGCGACGTGACCTATCCGCTGCTCGTTCAGGCGGGGCTGCGGGACTAAAACCCCGTCACCCTGAGGTGTGAGCGAAGCGAACCTCGAAGGGCGACGGCCCGGGCACCTCGGCCGCATTCTTCGAGGGCCGCGTCGCGGCCGCCTTCAGGATGACGGAATGAGCCGCACGCTTTATGCTGCGCAGATAAAATCCGGAGGAAACGCGATGGCCGGGCTGACACGAAGTTACGTCCATGGCGCCAGCAACGAGCCGCTGATCGGCGAGACGATCGGGCAGTTCTTCGACGCGGTGTGCGACAAATGGCCGGACCGGCCGGCGCTGGTGGTGCGGCACCAGAACGTGCGCTGGAGCTACGGCGAATTGCGCCGGCAGGTCGACAGGCTCGCCGCCGGGCTGTTGACGCTCGGGCTCGAGCCCGGCGACCGCATCGGCATCTGGTCGCCGAACAACGCGGAATGGGTGTTGACCCAGTTCGCCTCCGCCAAGGCCGGCCTGGTTCTGGTCAACATCAATCCCGCGTATCGGATCGCCGAGCTGGAATACGCGCTCAACAAGGTCGGCTGCAAGGCGCTCATTCTCGCCGAGCGCTTCAAGACCTCGGACTATATCGGCATGCTGCGCGAACTGGCGCCCGAGCTCGGCCACGCCACGCCCGGTAAGCTCGAGGCGGCGCGGCTGCCGGCGCTGCGGGCGGTGGTGCTGCTGGGCGACGGTTGGCATCCCGGCAGCTTCCGTTTTTCCGAGATGCTGACCCGCGGCACCGCCAACGAGGAGCAGCGCATCGCCGCGCTGGCGCCGATGCTGCAATTCGACCAGCCGATCAACATCCAGTTCACCTCCGGCACCACCGGCTATCCCAAGGGCGCGACGCTATCGCACCACAACATCCTCAACAACGGCTTCTTCATCGGCGAGGCGATGCGGCTGACGCCGCAGGACCGGCTGTGCATCCCGGTGCCGCTCTATCACTGCTTCGGCATGGTGCTGGGCAATCTCGCCGCGGTCACGCACGGCGCCTGCATGGTGTTTCCCGGCGAAGGCTTCGACCCGCTGGCGACGTTGGAGACCGTCGCCGCCGAGCGCTGCACCGCGCTGCACGGCGTGCCGACCATGTTCATCGCCGAACTCGATCATCCGGACTTCGGCCGCTTCGATCTGTCGTCGCTGCGCACCGGCATCATGGCCGGCTCGCCATGTCCGATCGAGGTGATGAAACGCTGCGTCGCCACAATGCATCTCTCCGAGATCACCATCGCCTACGGCATGACCGAAACCAGCCCGGTGAGCTTCCAAAGCTCGACCGAGGATCCGCTGGAGCGGCGCGTTGCCACCGTCGGCCGCATCCAGCCGCATCTCGAAGTGAAAATCGTCGACCTCAATGGCCGCATCGTGCCGCCGGGCACGCCCGGCGAATTGCTGACCCGCGGCTATTCGGTGATGCTCGGCTATTGGGGCGACGACGAGCGCAGCCGCGAGGCCATCGACGCGGCGCGCTGGATGCATACCGGCGACCTCGCCATCATCGACGCCGAGGGCTATTGCAACATCGTCGGCCGCATCAAGGACATGGTGATCCGCGGCGGCGAGAACGTCTATCCGCGCGAGATCGAGGAATTCCTGTACCGGCATCCGAAGATCCAGGACGTCCAGGTGATCGGCGTGCCGGACGACCGCTACGGCGAGGAGATCTGCGCCTGGGTCAAGCTGCGCCCCGGCGTGGCCGCCACCGAGGAGGAAATCCGCGCCTTCTGCCGCGATCAGATCGCGCACTACAAGGTGCCGCGCTACGTCTAGTTCGTCGACGAATTCCCGATGACGGTGACCGGCAAAATCCAGAAATTCATCATGCGCGAGCGCACCGTCGCCGAGCTCGGGCTCAAAGTGGTGAAGACGGCCTGATCACGGACCAGCGACAAGGCGGGGCGGCAAAGCAAAACTGTTGCGCTCGCGTCAGGGAGTCCGTCGTTCAGTTAGCCTTGCCGCGCGCTTGCATCTCTGTTCCCAAATTCCGGCGCGCCCTTGTTGACCAGACATAATTGACGAGGCCCGCAGCGCAGACGATCACGACCGTTACTTCCCACAGCAAGACCACTTCGCGCGAGTACGGTTCTGACGCATCGGCCAACCGCTTCAGGTAAGGGAGCCATCCGATGAGCGGCCAAATCACATGCATATCGAGCCACATGACGCCGCCCAGGATGCCTTGCACCAGTTCGGCCAGGGCCGGCCACAATTGGATGAGCGGCCAAATTATGTAGCGCAGCGACAGCAGCGTCAGCGCGGTCAGTGCCGCGCCCACGATGGCCCACTGCACCCAGCGCCAGAATACCCGGCGGCGCGTTTGCCAGAAGGGTTCGGCGCCGTCCGCCGCAAGAGGCATCCAGAACGACGAGCGTCCGCGGGGCGCGGCGGCAATGCGCGCGGCCAAGCTGCCACCTTGCACAAGCCAGTCGGCGACAAAATTCACCAGAACGTGGTCGCGATCGTTACATAACAGGCGCAGCGAACTCCACCGCGAGGCGGTGAGATAACATATGTGGCTGAGGAGCAAGATCGGCGAGGCGCGACACGGAAAATTATGCGCTTTAAGCTTGGTGTGTCCAGGTCGCGCCGGCGGTGCAAGAAGCGGATCGAAGTCCTCAAGCCAGGTGCCGACCGGATCGGTCGGATCATAGACATTGATCCATTCGGCGCCGTCCTGAAACGGGTCCTCTTGGCTGTTCAACGGCACCATGGCGCTCCATAGTGCGCAAAACCGTTCCAGCGGCGAGCCATAAGTCAGAATCCCGCGAAATGATTTGAAGAAAGCGTCGCGATCGACAATCTCGCGGTCGCCGAGCCACACCGGCCGGTTCGGCATCATCGCCTTGACGTTAAACGAGGCTGCGGCGGTGCGCAGCGGACTCGTTGCCAGTGCATTCCAGCACTCTTCGTCGAGGTAGTTTGGCAGAGCCTGCGCGGTCTCCATCAATCCGTTCCACGCCACGATGGTCCCTTGGCTGTGCGCAAGGATATACCAACGGTCATACCCGGCATTGGCGACGTCCATCATGACCCGGATCATGCGGCGGCGGATGGCGGCACGCGGGGGCTCGTCGGGTCCGTCCATCGGCCCGCCTCCCCAGCGCTTGTCTTGGCTGTAAAGCTTCACCGAGGACAGATAATTGACCAGCACGCTGCTCGTGAGCACCGGCGCGAAATTAAGCCGCGTCAGCAGCATGTTGAGCAAGGCAATGGAGAATGCGGAAAACCCGAAGAGGACCGAAACGTATCCCATCCGCAGGCGATTGAAGCACGTGAGTTTGCCATAGTTGCTTGGCAATCGCGTCGCACTCGCGCCGGGCAAATACTGGGTGTGATGCGTTGCGATGCCGGCAAGCGACAAGCCCCACAGCCAAAATCGAATTTGTTTTGCGAGGGTAAACGTCTCGTTGAGGTCGGCCCACCAGCATTCGTGAAAGGCGATATCGACGATTTTGTCCGGCAATTCCGCCAGCGCATGCAATGGTGCTTTGGCGCCGGAGACCCAGCTCGATTGATCGCCGAGATGCGCGTCGCCCGCCGCGGTCGTCAGCGTAGGCGTAACTTTACGCCGATGCCGGCCGTATTTGGTGAGAATGGCATCTAAAACGCTACGCGTTTCTGTTTCCAGGTGTTGAAATCGACCCTGGTCGCCGATGCCGTGAACGACGATGACGCCGACCTTCTCGACCGGCTTGCCGCGAATGGGCGCGTGATTTCCAGCCATGACGATGCCCCAGCCACCCAGCCATCGTCGCAAGGCTAATGCAATTCAACCTCTGCTTGCAAGGCCGTCGGCCGCGGCGGGCGACTCAAAGTCCGACGGTGATGTCGCAAACCAGGCCGTCTTCGCGCCAGTCGAAGCTGGCTTCGCCGTTGAGCCGGTCGCAGATTCGGCTCATCACCCGGGTGCCGAAGCCTTGCCGCCGCGGCGGCTTGACCTTGGGGCCGCCGCTTTCGCTCCAGCGCAGCGCCAGCCGCTTGCCGGGCTTGAGGCGCCAGTTGATGGCGACGCGGCCCTCCGGCACCGA
>Ga0182024_10012194_pt1 | contig 17047 bp, 8 predicted proteins | sample P32metaG_FD_120480 | JGI IMG/M metagenome (GOLD analysis project Ga0182024, IMG submission 120480) | Permafrost microbial communities from Stordalen Mire, Sweden - P3-2 metaG (Illumina Assembly) | ecosystem: Environmental > Terrestrial > Soil > Wetlands > Permafrost | place: Sweden: Stordalen...
GCTTGGCATAACAGTCGAACGTCTGCCGCGCATAGGGCGCCGGCACCGACGCGCCTCCGCCGAAAATGTCGCCTTTCTTGTAGGTCTGCGCCGACGCACCGGGCGCAAAGGCCGCCGTCCCTGCGATAAATGCGCAGGCAGTCGTCAGCATCCGATAGTTTAGTTGTTTCATCACTTTAGTCCATCTCCTCTGGTTGAAGCGGCAGGCGCTGGGCGAGCAATTCCCTAGGGGTGAGTGGAGGGGGTCTCTCACGTTCAACTTTTTTGCTCGCCCAGCCGGCCACGGCCATTTATCTATACTAAATCGATAGACTATACAACATTAATCGCATTTGACTGCACATTTTTAGCAAGTACTTGAAATTGTTCGTATAATTTGTCGGCGAGCCGCTTCATTGCATAAGTGTCACAAAATTTTCGCAATCGAGGTTCACCCTGATGGAGGGTGCCCAATTGGCCGATGGGGTATTTGGGAAAACTGGCCGGGAGGGAACTTGCAAACAAAATTCTTGACGCTATAAAATCTGTCGCGTTAAAGGTATTTACGAGCGAGTAGAGGGGGGAATCATGAGGATCAGGGCTATTCTCTTGGGCGCGGCCGCGTGCGCATGGCTGGGCGGCCCCGTTTTTGCGCAGTCGGCGACCCAGGCGGACGCGCCTTCGGCGGCTGCGGCCAAAAAGCACCACCATCGAGACGGATCGCTCGAGAATCGGTTGGACCGCATGGAGCGGTTGATCGAGGAACAGCAGGCCGAAATTCGCGACCTCAAGGCCCAAGTGGGACAAAACAATCGCAGCGGCGGCGCCTCATCGACAGCAACGGCTGCAGCCGCACCGTCGCCTCAGCCGCCGCCGGAAGTGAGCGCGGCCCAGTTCGAGGCGCTGCAGAATCAGGTTTTCGAGCAATCGGCCGAGAACAAGGCCCAGGCTGCGGTTTCCATAAAGAAAGGCCGGCCCACGATTGCTTCGCGGGACGGCAAGTCCTCGCTATCGATCACTTCTCTCGTGCAGGCGGACGCGGCGACCTTCGACGATGCCGCCGTCACGGGGCCAAAAGGCACGCCCATACTCAGCCGCAGCGGCTTCAATTTCCGGCGCGCCCAGATCGGCGTACAGGGAACGATCGACAAAGATTTCGGCTATAAATTCAACTACGATTTCGGCGGCGCCGGCGGACAGGAAAGCGGTGCCGAGAGCATCATCACGAACACCACTCCGCCCGTTGTGGCCATCAATCCCAGCGGCGCGCGGGTTCAGTCCGCCTATGTGAGCTACACGGGCATTCTTGATCCCTTCATGTTCAGAATAGGCGCTTTTCCAACGCCGGCCAATCTCGCCGATGCGACGGATGCCGCCGATCTACTTTTCAACGAGCGACCTTCGCCCGCGCAACTCTCGCGGGGGCTTGACGGGGATGATGGACGGGACGGACTGGGATTTCAGGGCAGCGGCAATATCTGGTTCACTTCGGCTTATTTGACGACCGACACTTTCGGCAAAGGCCAGATCGAAGGACAGGAAGCTTTCGTCGGTCGCGCCGCCATTGCGCCGGTCCAGGATGCGAGCAGCAATTTCAACATACACCTCGGTGGCAACATCGGCGATGTCTTCCATCCGGAGGGTACGAACCCTTCTTCCTGCACGACCACGGCAGGGGCGTGCTACCTGGAATCGTTCTCGGATCGTCCGGAATTGCGCGAATGGAACGTCACCTGGATCAACAGCGGCGGCATCAATGCCAGATCCGCATATAGCGCGGGGCTTGAAGGCGCGGTGAGCTACGGCCCCGTGCTGCTCGAGGGCGAAAATTTCTGGTATGGCATCGATCGCCGCACGCCAAGTGCGGGCGAGACCAATCCCAATTTTTCCGGCTGGTACGTTCAAGGGAGTTGGGTGCTGACCGGAGAGCCCAGAACCTACAACATGACGACTGCGTCGTTCCGGCGACCAGATCCCGTCAACGATTTCGATCCGGCGACCGATTCCTGGGGCGCCTGGGAACTTGCGGCCCGTTATAGCGACACGGACCTGAACTACGACGTGAACTCGCTTGTCACGGGCAATCAGGTTCGCGGCGGCGATCAGGCCATTTGGTCGGGCGGCCTCAATTTCTATCCAAGCTACAATCTGAAATTCATGTTCGACTGGCAAAACGTGGATATCAGGCGGCCATGGTCGGGCGCATTCGACACCAGGTACAACGCGTTTTCCCTGCGCGCCCAGGTGGCCCTCTGAAATCGCGGTCGCGCGCCGCGTTTGGTACAGATTGAAACCCGTTCGGCGACGCCGCCAGTGAAGGTGGTTGCTTCCTCGTTTTGGCCGTCGTACTTCGGCGGAAACCCCCGGTCGGGTTGGTGATCGGTGCGTTCGCGCGGAATCGCGAACCAATGGAAAAATCGTAAGCGGGAAAAAAAGAGCGGCCCTGGGGAACAGGGCCGCTCGCGAAGTCATTGCAAGGAAAACTCAGGCGCCCGTGATGCCGGATTGCGAGCAGATCGTGCCCGTGCCGACAGTCGTCAGGTTCAAGCCCAGTTTTGATTTGTTGGTGACAAATGTCTGGTCGATCGCCGTGAGCCACTGTTTGGGCAGTGGCGAAAGACCGGAGGATCCCAGAACACCCGTCGCGTTCGTATTGATCTGGGCGGTTTCGACATACCCCAACTGGCCCGTAAGCGTGGCGAGGCTGGCGCTATTGGCATAGCAGGTGTAACCCATGAAGTTCGTCGTGCCGACCAGAGGATAGGCATTTGCCGCGGTCGGATTGGCCAGCGTCACGCTCGGCGACAGGCCCTCCACCCAAGCGGTGGGGTCGTTGCGCATGCCAAAGTTCAGACAGCTCGCGCAGTAGGTGCCGTTGGGGTTGCTCTGTGGCGGCTGGATCGAACCGAAAGCCACGAGCGCGGCCTTCGGTGAGGGTGCAATCCAGTTGCCGGAGCTGTTCTGAAGCGTTGCGGAGAAGAGATTGTAGGAATTGGTATGGCTGCTCTTGACGAAAGGCAGCACATAGTCGGCGCCGACATAGCCGACCCGCGACTGCTGGATGCAGTCGGTATAGTTGGCGGGAAGTACGGTTCCACTGCTGCACTTGTTGCCCAAGTTCTGGGGGGCCTGGGTAAAGGCGACATATTGCGCGACGCCGGAGCTGTTTGGCGCAAGCGTGATTTTCCCGGACAGGTCGACGCCCGGATAGTTTGGATTGCTCACGCTGTAGGTGTTTCCGACGATGGCGGAAGCCCCCGCAGCCTGGATGGTCGTCGCACCCGTCGTGTACAGATTGTAGCCATAGGCGGCGCACACGTTCGCCAGATGTCGCGTAATGATCGAGGTGGTCCCCGACGAATCGGCGCGGGCGACCGCGGCGATCGGCACGCTCCAGGAACCCGCCGGCGTCTTATCGGTGGGATCCTCGAGCGAGGTGTTATTGTTGTCGACCGTGAGGCGGGTGTCGTTCCAGTTCTTAATGTCGCCGTTCCAGATACCGCAGATTGACGACACGCTCAGCCGGAGGCCGCCGCTCTTGGTAGCCTTGTAGACGTTCAAGCGATAGTCGATCTCATTCACGCCCGCACCGGACACCTTCTCGTAGATTCCCTTGTTGGTGTAGAAGTTTGCGACCGGATCGACCGAGAAGGGGAACTGCACGAGATTGCCATAGCACTCATACGGATTGGGGTAGGGGCTGGTCGAGCCGCCGGTGCACGGTACTCCACCCGGCGCAGCGATAGAAATGCAGGTGCTGCCCTGGCAATAGGTCCCGCCCCCGGTGCCATTCTCGTAAGCGTTCACGTCGGTCGCGCCCAGGCCCGCGTCCGAAAGCCCGTAAAACACTTCAGGAAAATATTGCGGCCCGTTGGTATTGACCTCTCCCCAGAACGATTTGGGATCGTGGCTGAACACGCCGAGGATGCCGCTGCCCGAGCCGGTGGAAACATACCAGGTCGTCGCGCTGCTGATTATGGTAGTGGTCGCGCAGTTTTGCGGGTTCGTGCCCGTCCAGTTGAACTGCGTCTCGTCGACAAACGCTGGCGGCGATCCCTTTGTGACGAGGTCCGCGGGGTTGGCATAGCAGTCGCTGGTCTGGCGCCAATACGGCGCCACAAGCGAGGAGCCGCCCCCGAATACGTCGTTCGCGCCGAAGGTGTAGGCGCTGCTGCCGAGGCTGCAATTGATGTCTCCGTTGCAGGTGGCAGCGACAGCGCCGGGCGCAAAGCCCGCTGCGCCCACAAGAGCGAGGCAGGCCGTGGCCAGAAGGTGGTGATGAAGTTTTCCCATGTCCATTCGTCTCCCTTGGTTAAGAATCCGGTGTTTCCGGTTCGACATTGCGCATCGCATTTCGCAGGTTCTTGAACTCACTCTTGCGAAGTAATCTTCAATCTTTTGAGACTGGTCACTTCGCTGAATATATCTCGACCCGACGCCAGTTTTTGACTGAAGGATAAAGCTACAGCGTAGTCGGCATTCAAATGTGGATTCGGAATGTCTTGGGTTCTGTTTTGGATATTTTGACGAATACAAAACTATCCAAAGAGAGAATTCCAAAAATTTACATGGAGCCTTCGATTTTCCGACCACAATGAAATCACACGGATGCGCGAATTACCGGCTGTTGCGATTTCCCCCGACCGGTCCGTTGCCGGACCAGCGAGGCCATAGGTATCGCCGGAGTTCGAAGGTCCCGTGAAAGTGGCGTGAAGCTTTTGAGACGGGGCGAGCACCCGCCATGGGCGTGCCAGGCTCTTGACATACACCTTATATTCTGTAGAGATTACATATATAACGTGCACCTGCTTTCAGGAGCGGAAGCCACTTCATGCAACCGCAGTAAAAACGTCATGAAAACGTCACCAAAATGTGTATCACGAAATATTCGCAAAGCAGTATCAGTTAAACGACAAGTACTGGCAGACATCGCCTTGATGGAATTTGCAGTCTCGGCTAGGTCTGATCGCTCGGGCGCGTGTGAGCCTCAACCGGCGAGCATGATGCTGATGTTCGTAAGGGGAAAATGCTCGCGCCGCTCACCATTGGACGATCCGCACGTGCCGCAGTTTGGGTTGTAGCCACGGTCGTGGCGGCGCACCCGGGCTGGGCTTGTGCGGAGGCCGCGCCTGCGGTTGCCGCGCCTCCTGCTCCTGCTCCTGCTCCTGCTCCTGCTCCTCCGTCTCCGCCCCTGCCGGCGCAGCAGGCCACTGCTGCTGCAAAACCGCCCGAACGCCGCGTGGACATCGATGCCTACGACGTCGATGGCAACAGCAAGCTCGAACAGGAAGCGATCGAGAGTGCCGTCTATCCTTTTCTGGGGCCGCAGCGCACGCGGGAAGACGTGGAAAGTGCGCGCGCCGCGCTTGAGCACGCGTACCAGGCCCGGGGTTACCAATCGGTCGTGGTGGAGATTCCACCCCAGACCGTCTCCAACGGCATTGTCAGGTTGCATGTCGTCGAAGCGCCGATCGGACGGCTGCGCGTCGTGGGTTCGCGCTATTACCTGCCAAGCACAATCAAGGCGCAACTTCCGGCGCTTGCGGAAGGCAATGTTCCGAACCTTCAGGAAGCGCAGACCGAGATCAACGACATCAACAGGCTTCCGGACCGGCGGGTTACTCCCACCTTGAAGCCGGGGCAGGTGCCGGGAACAGTCGACGTCGACTTGCACGTGACCGACACTTTGCCGCTCCACGGCTCGGCGGAGATCAACAACGACCACAGCCCCAATACCGATCCGCTGCGCGCGCTCGCAACCATCCACTACGACGATTTGTGGCAGCTCGGGCAAAGCGCCGCATTCACCTTTCTGCGGGCGCCGCAAAACGTTCATAGCGGGCAGGTATTTTCGGGATCGTATCTCGCGCCGGTCTGGGACACGCCCTGGAGCATCCTCGCCTATGGCTACGAATCCAACAGCGACGTGAACACATTGGGCGGAACCAATGTTCTCGGCAACGGCTACACGGCGGGGCTACGAGGGATATTGCAGCTTCCGTCCTTCGGAGATTTTGCCCAGACATTCAATGTCGGAGTCGATTTCAAACATTTTCTCGAAGGCGTGACTCTCGGCACCAGCGGCACGGTCACGACGGTCGACTATTGGCCACTGACGGCGGTCTACAACCTGCAATGGCTGACATCCAATGTGGAAGTCAGTTCGTCCACGACACTCGTTGTCGGTACGCGCGGATTGGGAAGCCCGCCTGCGGAAATCGAAAACAATCGTGCCTTTGCGCGCGCAAATTTCGTGCATCTGGGAACGGACATTACCTACACGCAGCATTTGCCGTGGCAGTCGTTGGCCGTTTTCCGCCTTGCGGGACAGATCGCCGACCAGCCGCTGCTATCGAGCGAACAGTTTGCGGCCGGAGGCCTCACCTCCGTGCGCGGGTATCTGCAATCCGAAGCGATCGGCGACGACGGAATTCTCGAATCGAACGAGTTGCGCAGCCCGTCCTTCGCCAATTTCGTGGACGACGAACTCAAGGAGTGGGTAGATCCGCAGATCGACGACTGGCGCGTCTACGGGTTTGCGGATCTGGCACGCGTCTGGATTATCGGGGCGCTGCCGGGCCAGTCCAACGAGTTCATGCTCGAGAGTATCGGCGCCGGCACACGCGTGACGCTGTTGAGTCATCTCGAAGGACTTGTCAACGTAGCATTGCCGCTGCGGAGCGGCCCCGCGACTCCTGCGCGCCGGCCGCGCCTCACCTTCAGCGTCAAATCGGAGTTCTAACGTGAAGAAACCGGCGTCCATCATGTCGATCCGGGGCTTTGCCGCATGGCTCGTGCCGGTGCTTCTGGCGCTGGCTCCCACCCACGCGTCCGCCTGGTGGCAAACCGACTGGTCCTATCGCAAGCAAATTACGATCGATACGACTCCCAAAGGCGCCGATATCGCCACGCCTGCAGGGCGCATGCCCGTGCTCATCCGCCTGCATACCGGCAATTTCAGTTTTGGCGACGCACAGGACAACGGAAACGATCTGCGCTTCATTGCGTCCGACGACAAGACCCCGCTGCCGTTCCACATCGAATCCTTCGATCCGCTTCTGGGCGTGGCGGCAGTGTGGGTTGATATTCCCGATTTTCCGGCTGGCTCCGCCAAGCAATTCTGGCTTTACTACGCCAACAAGAAAGCGCCGCCTGCGGCCGACACCGCGGGCACCTTCGATGCCGATTACACGCTCGTCTATCATTTCGACGATGAAGCCGGCGCGCCGCCGAAGGACAAGACCGCTTACGGCAACAATGCCCAGAATGCGCCGGCCGGGATTGACGACGGCGCTATCATCGGCAAAGGAGCGCGATTCACCGGCGCTGCTCCAATCACAGTGCCCGCGAGCCCTTCGCTGGCGATCGCGCCAGGCGGCAGCTTCACGTTCAGCGCCTGGGTAAAGGTCGATGCCTTGCAGCCGCGGCAGGGCCTGTATGTGCGCGGCGGCAGCGGTTCGTCGCTGGCGATCGGACTGGATTCGGGAGTGCTTTTCGCCGAGGTGCAGGGTCCCACGACTGTTCGAGCGACGGCACCGCGGCCGATCGCAAAAGGGCAATGGACGCATATCGCGGTAACGGACGACGGAAAATCTCTGACGCTGTACGTCAACGGCAAGAAGGTCGCTGCTGCTGCAACGGCGCTTCCCGCGATCAATGGCGTCACGGGCATCGGCGGCACGCCGCAAGGCGTCACGCTTGCATCTCCTGTTTCTCCTTTTATCGGCGAAATGGACGAACTCAGGCTTTCCAAGATCGCGCGGCATGCTGCGTCGATCCGCGCCGACGCGATTGGACAAGGCGCCGAGTCGCGGCTCGTGCAATTCGGCGTCGACGAGAAACAGGCCGGATTCGGCTTCGGTTATTTCGGGATCATCGTCAAATCCGTGACGATCGACGCCTGGGTGGTTATCGGCATTCTGGGTATCATGGCCGTCGTCTCCTGGTTCGTAATGTTCACAAAGGCCAGTTATGTCAGCACGGTCGACAGGGCGAACGAGGCGTTCGTCGAACTCTTTCGGAAGCAGGGCGGCGATCCGCTGGCTATACGCGCATATCGGTTGGATCCGTCAAAGATGAATGAGCGCGAACGTCGACGGATGGCGCAGTCGTCTATCTGGCGCGTCTATCATGCCGCTTCGGACGAAGTTCACCGCCGCATGACTCCAGGCGGCACGCTGGTGCTGAACGCGGAAGCGATCGGAGTCATCCGGGCAATTATGGACGCCTCAATGGTGCGCGAGAACCAGCGGCTGGCGCGCTCCATGGTGCTCTTGACGATTTCCATCTCGGGCGGCCCTTTTCTCGGACTGCTCGGCACGGTGGTCGGCGTGATGATTACCTTTGCCGCCATTGCGGCGTCCGGCGACGTCAACGTCAACGCGATTGCGCCGGGCATTTCGGCGGCGCTGCTTGCGACCGTCGCGGGCCTCGCCGTCGCGATCCCGGCGCTTTTCGGCTACAACTATCTCATCATCCGCAACAAGAACGTGTCCGCAAACATGCAGGTGTTCATGGATGAGTTCATCACGCGCGTGTCGGAGCGCTACAGCGGGCGCGAATTCGCGCGCGCGGCGGAATAGGGAGCTCAGGCCGTGCAGGTCAAGGACGAAGACAAGCCTTATGACGACATCAACATCACGCCGATGCTCGATCTCGCCTATGTGCTTCTCATCATCTTCATCATCCTCACTACGGCGTCGGTGCAGGGGATCAAGGTCGAGCTGCCCAAGGCGAGCGCCACGGTCAGTCTCGCCAAACCGCAGACCAAGGCCATCACCATCAACAATAGCGGCCAGGTGTTCCTCGACGCCTATCCCGTCACGTTGCCGGAGCTGGAATCTCGTCTGCGCACGCAGAAAGCACTCACCCCGGACTTTCCCGTGATCGTCAAGGGCGACGGCACGGTGCAATACCAGAAGGTGATGGAAGTGCTCGATCTGCTCCGGCGTATCGATCTCCCCCATGTCGGTCTGGTGACCGCCAAACAGCAGAGCTGAAGCCATGTCGGATTTTGCGGAAGAGTTTCAGGAAAGCTGGCCGTCCCGCCTGCGCGGTCTGGCGATTCCCGGCGCCATCCTCCTCGTGATTGGGTGCGCGGTTCTTTATTTCCTGCACGACACAGCCGGCATCCGCCGGGAGGCTCCGCCGCTGCCGACGTTGATCGCCACGCTGCCACCGCCTCCGCCTCCACCCCCGCCGAAGCAGCAGCCCGAGCCGGAAAAGAAGGTCGAAGAGCAGCAGAAACCCATCGAGCAGCCCAAGATGACCAATTCCGCGCCGAAGGCGATCACGGAAGCGGGGCCCGCCCAGGCGGGAAGCGATGCGTTTGGAATCCAGGCCGGCAGCGGCGACGGGAACGTAGGTTCGGGAGGCGAAGGCGGATTCGGCGAGGCGAACTATGCCCGCTATCTGGGTTCCACTCTGCAGCAAAAGATTCAGAGCGACGACCGGGTCAATCATCTCGTGTTCAGCGCGGACATGGAGGTGTGGGTCGATCCGAGCGGGCGCGTCACGCGTGCCGCGATCCTGAAGACGAGCGGCGATCCCAGGATCGACCAGGATCTCGTAGCGGTACTGCAAGACATGCCGGCGCTGGACGAGCCGCCGCCGTCGACTTTGCCATTTCCGCAACGCGTGCGCGTCGAGGGGCGCAGGCGCGCGTAACGCAAACGCGCACGCCGATGGTGTCAACAAGGGGTAGGGTAATGAAATGGAATTTGACGTGGGGGGATTTGGCGGCGGCTGTTGCCGCCGCCGCGCTTTGTCTGAGCGCGACTCCTGGCTTCGCGCAGACGGACAGCGCGCCCTCCCAAAGCGCAATGATGAATCTCATTCGCCTGCTTGTGAAGCAGAAGGTGATCACGCAGCAAAGCGCTGACGCGCTTCTTAAGGAAGCCGAGCACGAAGCCTCGCAGGCGCGATCGGGGAAAGTAGCGGCGGTGCCGGCTTCGGTGCCGGTTCCGGAAGTGCGCCCCGATCTGCCGCCACCCGCGCCCGGCACGATACGCGTCCCCTATGTGCCGCAGATCGTGAAGAACCAGATCCGGGACGAAGTGAAGGCCGAAGTGCTGAAGGAGGCGAAGGCGGAAAACTGGGCTCAGCCGGAAGCATTGCCGGCCTGGATCCGGCGCATCCGGTGGAGCGGAGATTTCCGCTTCCGCGACGAGTTCGATATCTACGGCAAGAACAACATCGGCAGCGACGGAATCGATGGCTTCATCAACTACGCCGCGTTCAACGCCAACGGCCCAACCAACGTCAACCCGAACAATATTCTCAACACCATTCCATTTCTCGACACGACGGCCAATCGTTACAACCTGCTCAGTCTCCGCGCGCGTTTCGGGCTCACGGCGAACGTGGCGGACGGCGTATCGGTTGGTTTGCGGCTGGGGACGGGCAGCAGCAACAGCCCGGTCTCGACCACGCAGATTCTGGGCGGCGGCTTCGGCAAGAAGGATATCTGGCTCGACCAGGGATATATTTCGCTGGCGCCCGGCCCTTCTTCCACGATCACTCTGGGCCGCATGGGCGACCCCTTCTTCCACACCGATCTTGTCTATGACGAGAATCTGAATTTCGATGGCGTCATGGCCACCGGGAAGATGGCGGCGCCATGGGTTCCGGATCTCGGCGTTCTCGGGACGATCGGCGCGTTTCCGGTCGGTTATATCGATGCGAACTTTCCGACCTACAGCCCCATCAAGTCCGGCGACCGCACAGAGCTCCTGCTGGGTGCCCAGCTCGGCACGGATTGGCGAAAGGAGCGTTACGATTGGCGCTTCGCAGTTTCCCTCTATCGCTATCTGAACGCGCAGGGCGCGCTTTCTGCGCCTTGCCCCATCTATCTCGGAACCGTGCAGTGCTCGACCGACGACACGGCCCCTCCCTTTATGCAAAAGGGCAACACACTCTTTCTGATCCGCAACATCATTCCGGATCCCTCCAATCCCACCAACTATGCCCAGCCGCAGTTCGCGGGCCTGGTCTTCAACTATAACGAATTGAACGCGACCAGCGCATTCGACCTCAAGGTTTCGCCGCGCTATCATCTGATAGTCGCGGCCGATTACGTGAGAAACCTGGCCTACGATCCGAACGTCGCATACCGCTATGCGGCACAAGGCGTCTTTCCCATTACTAATTTCGATCCGGCGACCAGGACGTTGCAGAGCGGCCCGAATGCCTTCATGGGCAGCCTGCAGGTCGGCGAGCCGGAAATACATTCGCGCTGGGAATGGAACATCGTCGGCGGGTACAAATACATTCAGCCCGACGCGGTTCTCGATGCCTTCAACGACCACGATTTCCACATGGGCGGCACGAACGCCAAGGGTTATTTCCTCAAGGCATCCCTCGGCATCTTCGACAACACCTGGCTCAGCGCGCGCTGGTTCAGCGCGAATGAAGTCTATGGTGCGCCTTTGGCCATCGATGTGATGCAGATCGACCTCAACGCGACATTTTGAAAATGGAGAGAAACGTCACACCCCTGTCATATTTCGCCGGCGCAATCGGTGGGAGGACATCGATTTTCGCATTCGCGATTCTCGCCATGACCCCCACGGCTCCGGCATTTGCGCAATCGCTCGAAGACAGGCTGCGCGATCAGTTGCGCTCGACGATGAACGAGTTGCACGCGGCGCAGGACCAGCAGGCGGCACTCCAGGCGCAAGCGGCTGCGGCGTCGAAGGAGCGCGATGATCTCAAGGCCGAGCTTGCTGCCGCCAAGGCGCAACTCGCCCGCGCTGGACATAACACCGTCAGTTCTTCCGCGCTGCAGGCGGACATCGCCAAGTACAAGGATGCCTATACGCAAGCTTTATCGCAGGCTTCTGCGAGCGCGCAGCAAGTGAAGCAGGCGCAAGCGGATCACGACAAGCTGCAGACCGGCGTTGCCGATACGCAGAGACAGCTTGGCCTCTGCGAGGACAAGAACAAGGCACTTCTGAAGGTCGGCACCGAGATTCTCGATGCCTATCAGAAGTTCGATCTCGGCGACGCCATCGGCGCCCACGAGCCGTTCATCGGCATCAAGCGGGTCGAACTCGAGAACAGTGTACAAGGTTTCGACGACCGTCTGCACGACGGAAAATTCGATCCGCACGCAAAACAACCCACGGCATCTGCCGGCGGCGGACATTGAAGGCGATTGGGTACGGGAGAGAGCGGATGAGCGCTATGGCTGGTTTGAGAGAACAACGCGGAAATATGCTCAGGGGAAAACTACTGCGCGGATCGAGCCTTGTCGCGCTGGTGACCGCGATGGGCATTTCGCAGGTGTCCGCGCAGAGCCTTTCGGCGCTGCGCGCTGCTGTGTCCATGAACAACACGGTCACCAACCAGCTTCTCAAAAACCCCAATGTCAATCAGCAGGCGGCAGAGGCCGCCGGCATGAGTGCTGCCACGGCGCGCGCGCTGCAATATCAGTCGCAGGTAGCCCAGGCACTCGCCCTGGCGCAGCAGGCGCAGACCGCAGCGCGCCAAGCCGTTCTCGGCACGCCCGGCAACGTTCCGAACGGTCTCGTCATCGGGGGATTGCAGGAGGTTCCCAACCCCGTTTCTGCGGCGCAGGATCCGACAGGATTGAACACCTGGCAGGGCGCAGATCAGCCCACGCAGACGACGTCCGGCAAGAATGTGCAGGTGACGATCAAACAGACCCAGCAACGCGCCATTCTGTCCTGGGAAACCTTCAATGTGGGGCAATATACGACGCTCAATTTCGACCAGTCTCTTGGAGGAACGGCCGCGCCGTCCTGGACCGTGCTCAACCGCGTCGTCGGCACGTCGACTTCGCCGAGCGAAATCCTGGGCTCGATCAAGGCGCAGGGTACAGTGCTCATCATCGATCAGAACGGCATCCTATTCGGCGGCGCCTCTCAGATCAACGTCAACGCGCTGATCGCAAGCGCGCTCGAAGTGGGTCATCCCCTCGATCCAACCAACAACGACGCTCCGCTTACGATCAAGGACCGCAATGACGAATTCCTTGAATACGGCCTGCTCGGCTACGCCGATCAGGCGTCGCAGCAGGAGCAGTCGCAGGAGTTCACGTTCTCCGACGTGTACAATTCAGGCTGCGCCAACAATTATTGCACCACGGAGGGTCCCGTCGAGGTAGAAGCGGGCGCCAATATCACGACGGACACTGGCGGCTTTATCCTGCTCACGGGCCCCAAAGTTATCAATGCGGGCGAGCTCACGGCGCCCAAGGGCCAGGTCAGCCTCGAAGCCGGACAGTTCATCACGCTCGAGCGTTCGACCGGCGCGGCAGGAACGAACACACCCGATATTCGCGGTTTCTCGCTGTCGGCGGAGGACAATACGGTTGCCGATGGCGATTACGTCGAGAACATGAGTACGGGGATAATCTCCGCTCCGCAGGGCTATGTTTCGCTCGAAACTACCGACCAGGGGGGCGTGATCAATGACGGAATTTTGGAAGCGACCACCAGCGTCGCGCGCAACGGCTTCATTCAGCTCTATGCCGGCGACATCCAGCTCGGCGCCGGCAGTACGCTTGCCATCGGTCCGGATCCGACCGCAGAAACGATTCCGGGCGATCCGGTTTCACTGACGGATTTCAAGCCGTCGAAGATCGCCATCGGCGGAAACACGTCCCGCGTAGAGATCCAGCACGATGCCATGATCTATGCGCAGAGCGGAAATGTTACCATCGGCGTGGATCCGGGAGCCGATACGGTCTCCGATAGCGATCAGGGAGTGGGCCTGTCGCGCGTCTTCATCGATACGGGAGCTGTGATCGACGTCGCCGGCCTTCCGAACATCATCGTTCCTTCCTCTCTCAACAGCATCACGATTCACCCTGTTACCGGCAACGATCTGCAGGACGACAATAACGCCTACAAGAATGGTTTTCTCAACGGCGCCACAGTTTATGTCGATCCTCGACTTTCCGGCGTGCTCTCGGATGGCGTGGCGTGGGTTGGTTCTCCCCTGATTCCGGCTGCGAGTTATGCGCAGCAGGTCGGCATCTCCGTCAATCAGCTGATGACCAAGGGCGGGAATGTTTCGCTGGGCGCGGCAAGCTTTGGCCAGGGCGGAAATCAGTATCTCGCCGGCGACGTGACCATAAAGTCTGGCGCCGTCATCGACATGGATGGCGGCTGGGTGACGTACCAGGCGGGCTGGGTGCAGACAACCGAATTGATCGATGCGTCCGGTAACATCGTCAATATCGGCGACGCAAATCCCAACGACACTTATATCGGCATTTATGGCGGGTTTACTTCCATCGAACCGCGCTGGGGCGTAATCCAGACCTATGCCGACCCGCTGCTTTCGGGCCGACAATACGAGGGGCAATATACCGAGGGCCGCGACGCCGGCTCGCTCACGCTCAAATCGTCGGTCATTGTTCTCGACGGCACGGTTTACGCGCACGCCTTTCCGGGCCCCGTGCAGCTAGCCGATGCACAGACCGGAACGGCGCAATCGAAAATCTATGGCGATGCGCGTCTGCTGCAGGGAGCGCCTTCGCAACTCCCCAACGGCGGCTTCCTCTTCGTCCAGGCGCTCGGCAACGACTCGGACAACAGCTCGGTCGTCGATGGCGGCGGCGACATCGATATCGTAAACCAGGGCAACTACCAGGCGCTTCCGTCGAGCCTCGATTACGGTCAATCGATTTCGATACAAAACGGCAGTCTTGTCGTTCCTGCGCGCGATCCTGCGTCCTATCTGCCACTCGACCGCATCGATGCGATCATGCTTTCGGCCGACGCGTTGTCGAATATGGGGCTGAGCGATCTCGCGCTTGCGACAAGCGGAGAAATAAATGTCGAACAGGGCGCGAACGTGAATCTTGCGCCCGGCGGCGCCTTCAATGCCGTGGCGGGCCGGACGATCACCGTCAACGGCAAGATCACCGCGCCGTCAGGTACGATCAACCTGCAGACGGTCAGTCTTTACGGCAGCGGCGACACAATTCAGGGCGGCTCCGTCTTCATCGACGAAACGGCGCAGCTTGGCTCCTACGACATCGTCATCAACGGCCTGCTGTCCACGCGAGGCCTGTGGACCAACGATTACGGCGCGCTGCCGGGCCAGCTGCTCGGCGACGCCTACATGAACGGCGGCAGCATCACGCTCAATGCCGCTCCCAGCGTGTTATTGAATTCGCAGGGATGCACGCAGAACTGCAGTCAGCAGGTCAACGAGGACATCAGCGGCAGTATCCTTCTGAACAGCGGCTCGCTGCTCGACGTTTCGAGCGGCGGCTACGTCTCGCCGACAGGAGTGGTCAATTTCTCTGCGAGGGGCGGCAATGTCAGCCTTATCAACGAGACAAACTATTTCCAGACCTCCAGCAACACGAATCAATTCGAGCAAAGCGCCATTCCCGGGTTCCGGGTCTCCGACATCGTCGTCAACGGCCAATCCGAGGTTCCGGATAATCCCGGCACTATCAACGCGCGCATCCTTATCGCGCCCGGCACCATTCGCGCGGATGGCTTCGCGGGCGGGGGCACCTTTACACTCGATACGCCCGAAATCAGCTTCGGCGACGGAACTGCGGCGACGGGAACGGAACTGCCGCTCGATTTCTTCTCCCAGGCGGGGTTCGCCAACTATGACATCACCGCCTACGAAACAAAGTTTTTTGCCAATCAATTCACCAACGGGCTCGGCGGCTACAATGCTGTGCTTGGAACCGACGTTCTGACGATCGGCGCCGGCCAGACGCTCGATCTCACGCAATCGTATTTCGCTTTGGCGCTGAACGATCCCGCACGCGCCGACGCGCAAATGGCCGCACTTCGCGGACTGGCGAGCGGCGGCGATATTTATTCCGTGCTGCAGCCGAGCATTCCCACCGACGCCTGGGACCGCAAAGCCGTCAATCTCACGCTCGGCGGACTCATCGAGCTGCAGGTCGCCAAGGGCGGCACGCTGCTGGACGATGCCGGCGGCGTGCTCACGGTGTCTCAGCTCGACAACGAAGGCACGATTCGCATTCCCGGCGGCACGATCAATCAGACAGAGGTGCTTCCGGCGATCTTCGGTTCGACCCAAGGCATCGGCGTGCAGAATTTTTCGCAGGTTTTCTCGATAAACGCCAACGGCACGATCGATGAAAACGGGAACAATACCTACGGACTGATGTGCGGTAACGTGCTGTGCACCAATGCGCAGGTTGCTAGCACTTACGACATCTATCTTCTGGGAACGCTGTCTGCCGGTGAAGGCATCCACCTCGGTTCGGGCAGCGTGACCGATCTCTCGGGCATCAGCATCCGCGATCCGCGCGCCGTCGAGAGGGGCCAGAAGAATTTCGTCAATGGCGAAATCATCGCGGGCGGCACGCTCGAAGCGCAACCGAAATACGTGGAGTCGAGCCCGCTTTTCGAGCAATCGATCGGTTTTTCCATTTACGGCCTCAATAATTTGAGCCCCAACGATCCTTCCGGTATTCGCTTGGCCGAAACTGTCGTTGCCGATCCGGGATCCACGCTGAACCTGTCGGGCGCGTCCGACGTCTATGACGAATTGGGACCCGACGGCGTGTATACGGCGACGCAGGTGTGGAGCAATGCGGGGACGCTCGATCTCGGCAGCGGCGGTACGCTGACAGGCGCCACGATTCTCGCACAGGGCGGCGCGCCCGAGGCGCTGGGCGGCACGCTTGAAATGCTGACGCCCGTTTTCTACCAGAACGATCCTTCGGCTCCGACGCTCGATGCGATTTCGGAACAGCAGATTGCCGCTGCCGGATTTTCCACATTTGTCGCGCAGGGCAGCATCAATTCCGTGGGAAACGCCACGATTTCGCTAAGCCGCGGTTTCTTTCTGACGTCGCTGCCCTATGACGGGCAAACATCGCCGGATTCGAACAACGATTATTATGTGCCGAAGGTGGAATCGGGCGGCGCTCTCACGATCGAAGCGCCTTACATCGGGCTGGACAGCATTGCGCAGTCCATCGAGTCGCCCAACCAGGGCACAGCGGCGGACAACAGCGTCACCTTCCGGGGCGGCAACATCGACGTCATCGGCGCGGTCCTGTTCGACAATTCGGTTGCAAATACCATCTTCGACGCGA
>Ga0182024_10012195_pt1 | contig 17047 bp, 14 predicted proteins | sample P32metaG_FD_120480 | JGI IMG/M metagenome (GOLD analysis project Ga0182024, IMG submission 120480) | Permafrost microbial communities from Stordalen Mire, Sweden - P3-2 metaG (Illumina Assembly) | ecosystem: Environmental > Terrestrial > Soil > Wetlands > Permafrost | place: Sweden: Stordalen...
ATTGTCTGGCAGCCGTTTCAGCCGTTTGTCGCATGGAACGGGAGCGCTGGAGGCCACGCCCGGAATTGAACCGGCGTAAACGGTTTTGCAGACCGCTGCGTCACCACTCCGCCACGTGGCCTCAGGGCGACGGGTACAGCAGATTGGGTGGTTAGACAATGATTCGCCCCGACTTGCGGCGGCGCCGGCGTTGTCAGTCCGGTGGACAGCACGTATAAGCGCCCGCGCAGTTCTCCCCCATCTTTTCACCTTACGTACTCCAGAGCCAACGATGCCGGACTTTCACGCGCAGCGCCTGAACATGGTTGCTTCGCAGATTCTGGCGAACGAGGTAACGGATGACCGTGTTCTTGAGGCCTTTCGGCAAGTCCCTCGCGAGCGGTTCGTACCGCCCCAGAAGCTCGCCTTAGCCTACGCAGATGCGCCGATCGAGCTGGTGCACGGGCGCTGGCTGCTCGAACCGAGAACCTTTGCCAAACTCGTTCAACTGGCCGAAATTCTGCCGTCGGAGCGCGTTCTGGATGTGGGATGCGCGACCGGTTATTCCACATCTGTGCTGGCGCGAATTGCTCGGCAGGTGGTTGGTCTCGACCAGGATGCCGAGTTCCTGCGCATCGCCACGGAAAGGTTGCGCGACGCGGGGTCATTGAACGCTTCGATCGTCCAGGGGCCTCTTGCCGAAGGCAACCGCGCCATGGGGCCGTATGACGCGATCGTCGTCAACGGCGCGATCGAAATCCGTCCGGAAAAGTTGCTCGCCCAGTTGGCCGAGGGCGGAAGGTTGGTCGCGGTCTTCCAGCACGATGCTCAGGGACATGCGGTCGTCTACCTGAACGAGCGTGGGCGGGTGGGACGAAGATTGGCGTTCGATGCCTCCGCCGCGGTCCTGAACGCTTTCCGCGAGCCTGCGGGGTTTGTATTCTAACCAGTTGGATTCCCATTCCAAAACGCTCACAGTTGGGATTCCGGGCTTACCGTCGAACGGGGTGCATTTTGAATCGAGAACTACGTTTGGGCGCCGGTCTCCTTCTGGCGTTCGTGGCGACGCAGAGCGCTTGGGGCGCCACCTTCACACTCAACGAGGCTCTGGGCGTTGCCTATGAGACCAATCCGGAACTCGACGCAGCGCGAGCAGGGCAGCGGGCAACGGACGAAGGCGTGAATCAGGCGGAAGCCAATTGGCGGCCCTCCGTCAATCTTACCGGCTCATACGGGTATGAAGATTTGTCGCTGGGCAGCGGGTTCCATAACGTTCCCGAGAAGACTTTGACGGCGCATCCCGTCTCGGCCGGCGTGGCGCTGACAGAGAATGTGTATCGCGGCGGCCGCACCGCTGCGGAGATAAGCAGAGCCAAAGCGCTTGTCCGAGCGGGCGTGGCTCAACTTGCATTGACCGAAGAGGGCGTTCTTCTGGATGGCGTAACCGCGTACATGAATGTGGTACGCGACGAGGCAACACTGGGCTTTCGGCAGAACAACGTTGCCGTCCTTCAGAAACAGCTTGACGCGACCCAGGAGCAATTCAAGGTTGGGGAGCTGACCCGCACCGATGTGGCGCAAAGCCAAGCCCGCCTCGCCGGCGCGCAGTCCGATTTGGCCAATGCGCAAGGACAGCTGGCAGTCAGCCTCTCGAATTTCGAGCACGTCATCGGCAGACCCGCCGAAACACTGGAGTCGACCCCGGCAGTTCCAAAACTCCCTACGACGCAGCAACAGGCCATCGCCGTCGCGATGAGAGAAAATCCGGCGATCGTGCAGGCGCGAGAGAATGCGCTGTCCGCAGGTTATGCGGTCGCCGATGCCGTCGGCGCGCTGCTGCCCACCGTCAGCATCAATGCCCAGTATCAGCTCGCGCAGGATTCTCTGGATTCAACGGAAGGCACGGGCGTACAGCATGTGAGTTCTGTCATTGGCCAGGTGACGATCCCGATCTATCAGGGGGGCGCTGAGGAATCCGCGGTTCGGCAGGCGAAGGATCAGCGTGCCCAGGCAGAAATATCTGTCGTGGATACCGAGCGGCAGACGGTCGCGTCCATTGAGACCGCCTGGCAGGGCTATGCAGTTGCGCAGGCTTCGATCGTGTCCGGCCAGGTCGCAGTGAAGTCCAACGAAGAGGCCTATGAAGGCGTCAGGGAGGAACAGCAGGTCGGGTCGCGCACCGTGCTCGACGTGCTGAACGCGCAGCAGGAACTGCTGAATTCGCAGATCGATCTGGTCTCATCGCAACGCGACGCGCAGGTGGCAGCCTATCAGCTTCTCAGCTCCCTCGGCTGGCTTACCGCCCGGAGACTGGCGCTGCCCGTGCAGTTTTACGATCCAGCCAAGAACTACGAGGATAACGCGACGCGCTGGTTCGGCTTCGGGGATTGACCATTTCCGGCGGGGGGGAGCGCCGGGGCCAAAGTCGTTAACTTCATCTTTTCTTCTTTAAGCAACTGTCCTAGGGTCAGTTTAGTGCCCGGTCGGAGCGAAGACGCATGACGGTTACATCGGATTCTCAACACGAACCTACGATGGAGGAAATTCTGGCCTCGATCCGCAAGATCATTTCCGAGGACTCGGCCGAACCGCGCGCCGCATCGGACCCTGCCGCACAGGATGCCGCACCGGAATCCGAAGTGCTGGAGCTGACCCAGGAAATTCATGAAGTACGAGAACGGCCGGTCGCACAGCCTCCTGCCGCTCCTTCGGCATCTGTCAACGATGCTTCTTCGCAGGCCAGGCCGGAGGGGGATGTTGCATCCGGCCGGCTTTCCGGGGAGGAGATTTTTTCAGACAAAAACCGCAAGGCGCTTACTGAGGCCTTGACCGACCTGGCTCCCCCCAAGCCGGCGGAACATCGCGAAGAGGCTGCCGCCTCCGACAGCGGCCTCTCGGTTGAAGCGGTATTCGAACGGACGGTGCGTGGTGGTTTCCACCCAGTGCTGCAGAAGTGGCTCGACAACAACGCCGATGAAGTCGTGGAGCGCATGAAGCCTGTGGTAAGGGAGTGGCTCGATGAACATTTTCCCGCCATGCTGGAAGACGCGGTTCGCGGAGAAGTGGCCCGCGCCGTGAAGGCGCGCAGTCGCCGTTGAGCGCTTTTGCCGCGGTCGCTGGATGACGGCGCGTGACGGGAGGGGGCGCCGAGCCCCTTGACGCCCAGCTGGCGGGGCGGTTTGACAGGTCGCCGCCCTTGTAGCCGCTCCCGAGGCTCCTCTTATGCTCGATAAGAATTTTCGGCCGCATGAGGTCGAAGAGCGCATCTACGCCCTGTGGGAGGGATCGGGGGCGTTCCTCGCCGGCGGTCGGCCAGCCGCAGACCCATTCTGCATCATGATTCCGCCGCCCAATGTCACCGGACGGCTGCACATCGGCCACGCTCTCAACAATACGCTGCAGGATGTGTTGGCTCGCTTCGAGCGCATGCGGGGGAAGGATGTGCTCTGGCAGCCCGGCACAGACCACGCCGGAATATCAACCCAGCTGGTCGTGGAACGCAATCTGGCGGAACGGCAGCAGAACCGCATTGCGATGGGCCGCGAACTTTTCGTTCGTGAAGTCTGGAAGTGGAAGGAGGAATCCGGAGGCGCGATCGTACAGCAATTGCGCAGGCTCGGCGCCTCCTGCGACTGGTCGCGTGAACGATTCACGCTGGATGAAGGGCTCTCGCGCGCGGTCACAAAGGTCTTCGTTCAACTGCATCGCGAGGGTTTGATCTACAAGGACAAGCGCTTGGTCAATTGGGATCCGCGCCTCCAAACGGCGGTGTCCGACCTCGAGGTGGAAAACATCGAGATCAAAGGGGAGCTTTGGTACATCAAATATCCCATCGACGGCGAGCCGGGACGATTCATCACGATTGCCACCACGCGGCCGGAGACGATGCTAGGAGATGCCGCGGTCGCAGTGAATCCGGGCGACTCGCGCTACCAGGATGTCGTCGGCAAGTATTTGAAGCTGCCCCTCGCCGACCGGCGGATTCCGGTGATCGCCGATGCTTATTCCGATCCCGAAAAAGGGACGGGCGCCGTCAAGATCACTCCCGCGCACGACTTCAATGATTTCGAGGTCGGTCGCCGCCACGATTTGCCGCTCCTCAATATTCTTCTTCCCGACGGCAGGCTGAACGACACCGTCCCGCTCGCCTATCGCGGGCTCGATCGTTTGGCAGCACGCAAAGCCGTGCTGGCCGATCTGGAGGGGCTGGGGCTGGTCGACCGAGTCGAAGCCATTTCCCACGCAATCCCTCACGACGAGAAGACGAAGACCGTCGTGCTCGAGCCCTATCTCACGGAACAGTGGTATCTCGATGTGAAATCACTTGCCGAAAAGGCGATCGCGGCAGTGGAGGACGGACGTACGCGCTTCGTTCCCGGGCAATGGGCGAACGTGTATTTCAACTGGCTGCGCAACGTTCGTCCCTGGTGCATTTCGCGACAGCTGTGGTGGGGTCACCAGATTCCGGTCTGGTACGACGGGGAAGGCAACACGTATGTCGCCGCGACGGAAATGGACGCGCTGGAAGAGGCGCGGGCGCGGACCGGAGTGCCCGTCACGCTCGAGCGCGATCCCGACGTGCTTGACACCTGGTTTTCGTCGGCGTTGTGGCCATTTTCGACCTTGGGCTGGCCGGAGGCCACGCCAGACCTCGCCCGCTTTTATCCCACGAGCGTCCTGGTTACGAGCTTCGACATCATCTTCTTCTGGGTCGCCCGCATGATGATGATGGGAATCCATTTCATGCACGACGTGCCCTTCCGCACCGTGTTCATTCACACGCGGGTTCTCGACGAAAAAGGGCAAAAAATGTCGAAGACCAAGGGCAACGTGGTCGATCCGCTGGTGCTCGTAGAACAGTTCGGTGCGGATGCGCTGCGCTTCACGCTCGCAGTTGCGGCGGGGCAGGGGCGGGATATGCGCATCGGCCCGACCCGCGTCGAATCCAATCGCAATTTTTGCACGAAGCTGTGGAACGCCGCGCGTTTCTGCGAGATGAACCTGTGCGAGGCGAAGCCCGATTTCGATCCTGCGAACGTCGGTTTGACCCTTAACAGCTGGATTGTCGCGGAGACGGCCGTTGCAGCGGGCGAGATAACACGAGCGCTGGAGTCGCTGCGTTTTGGCGACGCTGCCAGCGCCGCCTATCGTTTTGTCTGGTCGCGCTATTGCGACTGGTATCTCGAGTTGGCCAAGCCGCTCCTGAGCGGAGACGATACGGCCGCGAGCGAAGAAACGCGCTCTACAGCGGCTTGGGTCCGCGACCAGGTCCTCAAGCTCCTGCATCCCTTCATGCCTTTCATGACCGAAGAATTGTGGGGCAGGACTGGAGAACGCGGCGAGGGGCCAGGTTCGCTGCTGATCCTGGCTGCGTGGCCAAGAATTGAGGCGCTGCGGAATGAAGAGGCTTGCGCCGAGATCGAATGGCTCATTGCGCTAGTGTCGGGGGTGCGCTCGGTGCGGACGGAGATGAACGTGCCTGCAGCGGCCAGGATTCCTTTGGCGCTGGCGGGCGCGAGTGCGGCGACGAGGGCGCGCCTTGAGCGCAATCGCGATGCCCTCGTGACGCTGGGACGGTTGTCGTCCATATCGTTTGTGGAAGCGCCCCCCGTCGGCAGCGCACAATTCATCGTCGGAGAGGCCGTCGCCGCGTTGCCGCTCGGCGATGTGATCGATGTCGCCAAGGAACGGGGACGCCTCCATAAGGAGCTGGAGCGCGCGGAGTCCGAGATTGCAAGAGTCGACGCCAAGCTCGGCAATGCAGAGTTCCTTGCCCGCGCGCCGGAAGACATCATCGACGAACAGAAGGAAAGGCGCGCCGATGCCGAGACTCTGGCCTCGCGTCTGCGAGAAGCGGTCGGCAGGCTCGGCTAGCTGGTACCGGGAATCAAGACAATAGACGAGCGCTGTTCCATTCTCGTCTTCTTCTATGTTTTTCCGTCGTGGCGCGGAAGGAACAACTTTACGGTCGTGCCGTGGCCGGTTTCGCTCTCGATCATGATGCGGCCGTTGCATTGCTGGACGAAGGTGTGAACCTGACTCAGGCCGAGCCCCGAGCCTTTTCCGTCCGGCTTTGTCGTGTAGAAAGGCTCAAGCGCATGTTCGATCGTTTCCGGCGACATCCCTTCCCCGGTATCGATGACTTCGAGGAGCACATATCGCGCAAGCTCAGGTTCTCCGCCCAACCGGGGAATCGCGTCTCCGGAACAGTTGCTCGTCCGGACAATGAGGTTGCCGCCTCCGGGCATCGCGTCCCGGGCATTGACCGACAGGTTGAGCAGCGCGCTTTCGACCTGGTTCGGATCCGCGCGCGTGAGCCAAAGGTCCGGCGCCAAAATGATTTCAAGCCGGACGTTTCCGCCCAGCGTGCGGCGGAGCAGCTCCGACATGTTGCAGACGAGTGTGTTCACGTCGACGACTTGCGGGGCCAGCGTCTGGCGGCGTGAAAAAGCAAGCATCCGACGCACGAGCACTGCACCTTGCTGCGCAGCCTGTTTGGCCGCGTCGAGCATTTGCGCGTTCTTCTCCGGCTCCGCACGGTCGCCTCGCTGCAGGACGAAATCAATCCCGCCGATGATCACGCTAAGAAGGTTGTTGAAGTCATGAGCGAGACCTCCAGTAAGGTGACCAAGCGCCTCCATCTTCTGCGCCTGTGCGAGCGCGGCGCGGCTCTCTTCGAGGGCCGCTTCGTGCGCACGCTTTTCGGTCACGTCTCGCGTGACTTTCGCAAATCCCCGCAGCGCGCCATCTTCCGCGCGCAATGCGGTGATCACCGTGTTGGCATAGAATAGCGATCCGTCCTTGCGCTGGAGCCAGCCTTCCGCCTGCAAGCTTCCCTCGCGTGCGGCTCGCGTGAGCTCCTCGCCGGCCCGCGCGTCCGAGTCTCCACCTTCCGGCGGATAGAAAATCGAAATGTGGCGCCCGATCGCCTCGCCCGGATGATAGCCCTTGATCCGTCTCGCGCCTTCGTTCCAGCTGACGATGTGGCCGTTGGGATCGAGCATAAAAATGGCGTAGTCCTTGACGCCTGAGACAAGCAGACGAAAGCGCTCTTCGCTTTCACGCAAGCGCGTCAGCGACCGCGCGTCCTGCCGCAATGCGCGTACAAACATCAACGCGCCGAGCAGCATGAGTGACAAGGTGAGCGCGATTCCGATCGTGTCCGCCGTTTCGGCGCTTGTCTGGAGTGCTCCGAGTCTCGCTTCGCGCCCGTCGAGCAATTTGTCCTGGGCCGCGATCGTCAGCTCGACCAGCCCCGTAATGACACGGCGCGTATCGGGTTTAAGATCTGCTTCGATACGCTTGTAAGCGGCGAGAAAACCAGACTTCTGCCTTGTTTCGACGGCGCTTTGCAGTTCTGCGAGCTTTACGTTCACCGCGGATTCGAGAAGGGCGATACGCCGCTCCTGCTCGGGATTGCCCTGGGTAAGTTTGCGCAAGCGCGCCAGCCTTTGGGGGGTCTGGCGGGCGGCCCCCTGATAGATGTCGAGATAGGTCTTGTCGCCGGTGAGAATGAATCCGAACTGCCCACGCTCGGCTTCGCTTACCGACTGGTCCAGCGCGCGAGCGGCGTCGATGATCTTCAGCGTCTGATCTACCAATTGCTGGCTGCGCCATGAGCCTGGAATGATGCCCGTCGCACTGTAAATCTCCAGCGCGACCAGAATGAGCGCCGGCAGAGCGATGAGCACGATGCCTCGCCACATTGCATTGGGCAGTTTGAGAAAGTCCGACAACAGTCCCCGCTACTGTGACCGGGGCGAGCTCTTGCTCGTCCGCAATTCATCTTCTAGCGAATTTCACCGCAGGCCCAGCATATCGGCGTCGCCCGCTCGGACAAGCGGCGGGCCCGAGGTCGTTTTTGCAGCTAGGAGGCGAGAATAGGTCTTACTTTTTGGCCCGCTTCGAGCCGTTCGGCGCCCCGCACGATCACGCGTTCGCCGGGAGCGACGGCGCCCCGGACTTCCACGAGAGCGCCATCCTCGGAGCCGGTTTCGACCGCCACCCGCTGGGCGACTCCCTTGCGGTCGACCTTGAAGACGTAAGTGTTTTCCTCGCGGAGCACCAGTGCGTCACGCGGCACGGCTATCACGTCGCGGGGCAGTGCCGAAGGGACAAGCACCTTCGCCGCGTCGCCCACGAAACCCGCTCCGGCCGGCAGCGTCAGCCTGATCTCGATCGTGCGGCTGGCAACATCCCCCACCGGTACGATCGCGCGGACTGCCGCAGAGACACGCTTGCCTTCGATTTCCACGGTGACGGGCAAGCTTTCGCGCAAATAACCGGCCGACTCGATCGGAATTTGCAGGCTCACCTCCAAAGCGTTCGTGTCGACAAGACGCACGATCGCCTTTCCGGGAGTCGCATATTCACCCGGATTGATCAGTCTTGCTACCACGCGACCGGGAAAGGGGGCGCGGATGTCGCTGTGATCGAACTGGTACTGGCTCTTCCGGACGGCCGCCCCCGCCTGGGCAGATGCTGCGGCGTCCATATCGCGGGTGGAAATGGCCTGATCGCGCGTGCTCTTTGCGATGGCGCTCTGCGCCAGGAGACTTTCCATCCGCTGCGCCTGGCCGCGGTCGTAGTTGAGCTGTGCTGAGAGGCGCGCGGCATTCGCCTTGTCGGAAGCAAGTTGCATCGCCGCCAGATTGCTCTCGACCCGCGCCACGATGCCGCCTTTGGCGACGACAGTTCCCACCTCCGCCACCGAATTCACGCGACCCTCGACTTCCGATGCGAGTTGGGAATCGTTGCGGGAAACCACCGTTCCGGGCAAGCTCGCCTTTGGCGCCATCTTCACCATTCGCGCGACAATAACACCAACCGAGGGCGGATCGGTTTTTTGCTGCGCGAAGGCAAAGGGCGACACCGCGAATCCGAAAAGAAGGCAGAGGATCGCAGGCAGGCGCTGCAGCCCATGCGCCCGGGTATCGGGCACGAGGGAGCGAACGCATCCCGAGCAGAGATTGGCCGTCTTTGTTATCCGACCGCTCATGCGGCCTGCCTTGCAGGCGCCATCGGGGCCTGTCGCTGCGCGCGCGGCGCTTCGCCCAGCCTCAGCAAGGCAGGCATGAGCACCAGCGTAAAGATGTGACTGACAAGAATGCCTCCAACGATCACGGCACCAAGGCCTCTGTAGATTTCCGCGCCCGGTCCCGGCACGAACACGAGCGGCAGCATCCCAAAGATGGCCGTAAGGGTACTCGAGAAAATTGGCCGCAGCCGCGTTTCCAGACTTGAGCGCACGGCGTCGACGCGCGACATGCCCTCCGCTTCCGCCTGCCGCGTTCGCGCAACAAGCAGGATTGTGTTGTTGACCACAAGTCCCAAAACGATGATGAAGCCGATCATGGTCAGAAGATCGAGCGGCTGAAACACGAACAGCCCGAGCAGCCTCAAGGCTGCCATGCCGCCTACCATGCCCAGCGGCAGTCCGATAGTGGCGATCGCGGAATCCCAAACCGATTTAAACAGCGCCGCCATGATGAGGAACAGTATCAGTACCGCGAGCGCGAAATTCTTGCCCATGCTCCAGAGGGCGTTGTCGAGATGATCGGCGGCAGCGCCGTAGGTGATGCTGCCATCCGCGGGCAGGAGTTTGCGAATCTGCGGCTCGACATCGTGCCTGATCACTTTCATCGCGTCGCCCAGCGCGATTCCTCGCGGCGGTTGGAAATTCAGTGCGACGGTGCGGCGCCTGCCGAGGCGATAGATGCCGCTTGGCGCGAGTGTGCGCTGCATGGAAACAAGATGACCGAACGACACCACGCCGCCACTGGGCGTAGCGACCGGCGCGCCATCAACGGCGTCCGGCGAGGAGAGAGACGCGGATTTCAAGATGAGGAAGAGCTGTCTTTCCCCGTCATACCGCTGACCGACATAGAGGCCTTCGCCGAAAGCCTGCGCGAGGTTTCCAACATCCGGCCTCGTCCAGCCTACCTCTGCGATCGCGCGGTCGTCGGGCATGAGCCTGAGCTGGGGCTGGTCGTAGTCGAGCGTCGGATTGGTATTCAACACAGCTTCGGGAAATTTCCTTGTCAGGAGCGCCATGCCCTTCCTGGCGGCGGCGCGCATCGCATTGGCGTCGTTCGACTGGATGTTGATGGAGACGCCGCCGCCTTCGTCGAAGCCCCCGAACAGGCTACCCATCTGCGCGAAACCCTGGGTGTCAGGCAGATCGCGCATGATCTCGCTTCGCACGATCTTCTCGATCTTCGGAAAATCCTCGTCGTGCGGAACCCGCACCGTGAACTCCATGCCGCCGGGGCCATCCATTCGAACAAAGTAGTTGAGGAGTTTTGGCTGCTTCTTTCCCGTCATGTAAGGTTGCAGACGGTCGATCATGGGGTGTGCAATCTCCCTGTCCACGAACGCGACGGTGGCTCCCGCCGGAAATTGAAGAAAGCCGTCAATGGCGGCGCGCTTGACCTGAGGAAGGTATTGCAAACTCGGCAACAGCAACCCGGTTCCCACGACGGAACCGGCGATCAGGCCCCCGATCCACAACCGGCGCTTCCGGGGCGTATCGGTCAGATTCATGACGTAGTCCGTTATGCGCCGCCACAAATAGGCGAGTTCGGAGGTTTTGGGCCGCGTTTGGAGGAACAGCATCGAACTGACAGGCACCACGGTCAGCGCGACGATGAGAGAGACGAACACGGCGAAAGCGATGGTGAGCGACAGATCGGCGAACAGTTGTCCCTCGACATCCTTGAGGAAGATGACCGGCACGAAGATCGCGACATTCGTTGCGGTTGAGGCGAGAAGCGCGCCCCAGACCTGGTCAGTCCCCTTCTGCGCCGCTTCCGCTGCCGGCATGCCGCGTTCGCGCAGGCGCAGGATATTTTCGAAAGCGACGATGGCCGCGTCGAGCACCATTCCCGTCGCGAAGGCAAGCCCCGCGAGCGACACCACGTTTAGCGAGCGTCCCGCGAGATTGAGGAGCACCACGACCGCGCACAGGCAGATCGGAATTGCCGAGGAGATGATGAGCGTGCCGCGCCACTCGCGCATGAAAAACCACAGCACACCGACGGCGAGCAATATTCCGAGGATCAGGTCGGAGGTCACCATGCCAAGGGCCTGATCGATGAAGTGCGACGGATCGAAGGAATAGGCGAGTACGAGACCCTGTTCCCTGGCCGGACCCTCGTTGATTTTTTTCAGTTCGGCCTTCACGGCGTTGACGGTGGCCAGCACATTGGCGCCGTCCGCGCGGAAGATGTTGACGCCGAGCGCGGGATTGCCGTCCTGATAGGCGAAGCCCTGCGCCTTGCTGCGGCCGATATGCACGTCGGCGATATCGCCCAGGTGAACCGGTTTGCCGTCGCGCCATTCGAGCACGAGACCTTTCAGATCCTGGACGGAATAGCGCCCCCGGTACTCAATCCCGTATTGGCGCCGTCCGACATCGATCGTACCGCCGGATACGTCCTCGGAGCCGCTGATCTGTTGGGCCATCTTGGGAACTTGGATGCCGAGCTCGGCGGCCCGCATCGGATCGAAAACGATATCGAGTTCCTCGGTACCGCCGTTGGAATTGATCTGTGCGCTACCTACTCCCGGGACCGCCTCCAGCCGGGGAAGGACGACGTTCTTGAGAAAGGGCTGGTAGGAATTCACGTCCCGGGAATTGCCGGGAAGTTTCTGCATGAAAACGTAGAGCAGTGTCGCATTCGAATCCTGACTGCTCGCGAGCTGCACGAAAGGTTTTTGCGCGTCGGCGGGAAGGGGAGGCAACCGGTTCAGCCGTCCGATCACGTCGACGAGCGTGTTCTTCATGTCCGTGCCGAGAGCGAATGTCAGCGCGATGTAGCCGCCCCCCGAATTGGCGTAGCCATCCATCTCCTGCATTCCCGGAAGACCTTGAAAGACTTCTTCTTCCGGTTCGATGAGCTGCGACTCAACTTCGCGCGGCGTTTCCGAGCGCCAATCTGTCTCAATTCCCAGCTGCGGCCGGTCTATATCGGGGAAAAGTTGAATCGGCAGGTTGTAGAGCGCAAACACGCCGAAAAGGATCGTGACGGCGACGCCCACCGCAACCGCGGCCGGACTCTTCAGACCAGCTCCGGTGAGTGCGCGCATGACTGCCTCTCAGATATCGACGCGGCGAGAGATTCGATCCGAACAGGGCAGATATAAGGCGAAATCACACGTATCGCGCCATGCGCAATTGCGTGAGGTCACTGTCGGTATTCGCAGGCCTGCAAAATAGCGCGAGGACCGGAAGGCAGGTGGGCCGGCGGCTGCAAGAGTTAATTCGTCCAACATGTTGAAAAACCGCGACTGGCGGCATGAGCAGATTTCGGAGTGACAGCCGGCCTGGACACCGGCTTCGGTCCGTGACCCCTACGATGAATTTTCTGCAATAATGGCTGTTCGGAATCGGATCGCGCGCCCCTGCGCAAGAATTGTTGGGCCTCCACTCGAGAAGGTCGTCTTCCATTTTGCCGATGGGCGGCGGCTTCGGGAGGCGGCTGCCCCGCCTCTTTAATTTTCCCGACTACGCCGTCAAAACGGAGATGGCCGTGCCGGGAATGGCAATGAAGCTTGTCTTCACGCGCGAACAGGGCACACCGCCATCCTCTTGCTGGCCGCGAGAAATGCCGGATGGGGATCGAAGTTGCCGGTGGGCGGCGGGCGCGGAAGAGCAATCATCGAGAGCTTCAAGACCATCGTCTGCCACGTCGCCGAGGTCACGGTGAACAGTAACGGAAATGTGAAGGCCGATCGCATCCTGTCCGCTGTCGAAGTGGGAATGACCGTCAATCCCGACGGACTGCGTGCATAGATCGAAGGAGCCCTTCTCCCTGGTCCGAGCGCGGCGCTTCATGGCGAAATCACCATCGACAAAGGTGCGGTCCTCCAGGCGAATTTCCCCGATAAGCCGATGATTCGCCTCGCGGATTGTCCAGAAATTGACGTCCACATCCGATGACAGCGGCGCGCCTCTTTGGGGGACGTGGCCAACCCTACGTCCCGCCCGTCGCGCTGGCAGCTACCAACGCCATCTTTGCCGCAACGGGCACCCCAATCGCGATTTGCCCACCCGAAACCGCGTGCAGTCGCTTGCGCGCCGCGCTGCCGCCAGTCTTTGACCGCTTGCAGCCGCCGTTGCCCCAGACCGCCCGTCGCACTAGGATGCCTACGTGGGGCATCGACGTCGTGTGCTGGGGGTAAGTTATGTGGGGAAGAGTTTCGGCGGCTGCGGGAATTCTGTTCCTCCTTTTCGGTTCGGCTGTTGCGCAGTCCGCTTCGCGCGCGCCCGACATGCAGCTTGCCTATTTCCAGCCCAAGAACATTTTCCATTCCGGACTGCGCCGCTCCCACATCGTGGCGCTGACCTTCGATGACGGCCCCAATCAATACACGCCGGCCGTTCTCGACGCACTGAAAACGCAGGGCGTGAAGGCCACGTTCTTCATCGTCGGGCGCATGGCGAATGCATATCCCGCCATTCTGAAGCGGATCGCTGCGGAAGGACATCTTCTCGGAAACCACAGCGCCACCCACCCGTTTCTCGGCCAGCGCTACGCGGATCATCTCGAATTGTTACTGGCGCAGGTTCGCGACGTTGACGATGTGATCGCCCCGCTGATGCCGCGGCAAGCGAAACTCTATTTTCGCGCGCCCTACGGATCCTGGCGTCCGGCATTCGCCGATGCACTCAACGACGATCCGGATCTGAGCAAATATGTCGGTCCCATCTGGTGGGACGAAGGTGGCGAAATCAGCTTCAGCGGCGACGGTTACGTTCTCAGTTCTGCCGACTGGGAATGCTGGCATCGCGGCTGGGATGCGGCGACGTGCGCCAAGGGCTACATGCGGGAAATTCGCCGCAAGGATGGCGGGGTCGTGCTGTTGCACTGCATCCACGCCCAGTCCGCCGCACTGGTCGCCGAGATCGTTCCACCGCTGCTTGAGGAAGGGTACACTTTCGTTCGCCTCGACCAGATGCCGGCCTATCGCCAATACGAAAACCCGCCCCAGGACGTTGGGCCGGCACTCGCGAGCGCGGCGGGCACCGACAATCGCCTGGCGCGGCGATAACAGGCGACGTTCGAGCCTTCGGTGACGGTTCGCTATCTTTGCGCGGAGCCGCGTGTGGCGATTTTGTCCATGGCATTGCGAGCGTTGGTGCTGGCGGCGATGCTCGCGACCGGCGCGTCGACAGCCTGGTCCCAGGTCGGTTTCGACTACTGGGGCCGGTGTAACAACGGAAAACTCGCTGATGACAAGCGCATCGGATATTGTTCGCGGCTGCTTTACAACGGTGGTGGCCCGAACAGCGAGATTGCGGTATTGACCATTCTTGGCGGCATCTATCGAGACGAACACCAATATGCAAAGGCGATAGAACTGTTCAGCCGCGCCGTGAAGTATGAGGAGTTGGGCGTCTCCAGGTACGATCACGCGCTTCCTTCCCCCGATGCACTGATCGCCGCGTTTGAAGCGCGCTCCGAGACGTATGCGCTGAACGGACAGCATGATCTCGCGTTGGCGGACACCGCCGAGATATTCAAGCTGGCTCCGGACAGGGCTGCATCCTACGCCGTCCGTTGCCGGATTCGCGCGGTCATGAAAGCCGAGTTGGCTGACGCGCTCGCCGACTGCGATCAAGCCGCGAAACGGGAACCTCGCAGCGTCGAGGTTCTCGACGCTGCCGGTTTGGTACAATTCCGTCTGGGGCACCTCAAGGAGGCGGCGGCCGACTACGATGAGGCGTTGCATCTGGGCGGAAAGTTGCCGGGCGCGCTCTTCATGCGGGGCATCATCGAGCAGCGCAATGGAAACGCCGCTGCCGGAACCGCAGACGTGGCGGAAGCGAAGGAGCAGGAACCTTCCATCGCCGGGCGTTTCGCCGATTTGGGCATTGTGCCATAAAACGTCCGGTCCGAGGGGAGAGCGTTTGAATCGAGCATGACCGCGCATGCCGACAAGAGAGAACTGTATCGCGAAGTCGCATTGCAACTCGAGGCATTGCTGAAGGGCGAGCGCGACCCGGTCGCCAATGCGGCAAACACCGCCGCGTTGCTATTTCATACACTCCCGGATCTCAACTGGGCGGGGTTCTATTTCCTGCGCGAAAACGGCGAACTGGTGCTCGGTCCTTTTCAGGGCAAGCCTGCCTGCGTGCGCATAGCGCCGGGCCGTGGGGTTTGCGGCGCTGCCGCCTCACGCCGGCAGTCCGTGATGGTAGCAGACGTAAGCCAGTTTGCCGATCACATCGCCTGCGATAGCGCATCGCGTTCCGAGCTCGCCGTTCCGCTCGTCGGAGAGGATCGGCTCCTTGGCGTTCTGGACCTCGACAGCCCTTTGCGGGCGCGCTTCGATGTGGATGATCGCACCGGCATGGAGCGTGTTGCCGCGATCTATGTTGCGGCCTGCGATGGACTGACAGCACTCCGGCATTCGGCCCACCAGGATGTCCAGGAGCCACCCCGTCCTCCTTCTGCGGCGTAGACCTGTCCCATGGCATAGCTGCTCGTCTCAGTGAGTGTGGCCGCGTGGAAGGCAGGAGAGCCATGACGCGAAGCCGTCTCAAAGTGTTTCAGGCCCATCTTGGCTTTTGCGACACTGTCGTGGCCGCGCCTTCGCAGAAGGCCGCCTTAGCAGACGTTTTCCTGCTCTCCGGCACGCGCGAGGCGTTTGGGCGGCCCGATGAAGTGTGGGCCTCACGCTCTTGATCTTGGTCCGGGCGATCGGCCCCGGACGGGCGAAGCAACCCGCATGGCAGGAGCGAATCACGCGGTTGGGAGTTGGATTCGAGGTTGTCAATGGGGATTGCAGATGGCCCGGAAAACGAAAGCTTCTCCGACAGGACGCTCGGAGCCGTCAAATGATAATTCCGGCGGGAGTGGGCGCGCTCGTCCTGCCTGGCAGGGCCACCTGCGGTTGTCGCTGGTTTCATGCCCCGTGGCCCTGATCAATGCCACTTCGCGAAGCAGCGATGTCTCGTTTCATCTGATCAATCCCCGGACCAACAATCGCATCAAGATGGTTACCACGGACCCCGAAACGGGGCCGGTCGAACGTTCTCAGCTGGTGAAGGGCTACGAGGTATCGAAGGGGGAATATGTTCTGGTTACCCCGGAAGATATGGACAGCGTCAAACTCGAGACGACGCGTACACTGGAAATCGAACGCTTTGTCGATGCCGATTCCATCGATCGCACCTATTGGGACAATCCCTATTTTCTCGTTCCCGACGGCAAGGAGGCCCTCGACGCCTATTCCGTGATTCATGCCGCAATGGTCGAGGCGAACCGCATGGCGTTGGGGCGTCTTGTGATGCACACACGGGAAAGGCTGATTGCGATCGAACCTCGTGGCAAGGGTCTCATGGCCTATACGCTTCGTATGGCGAACGAGGTCCGCAACGCCGAGGATGCATTCGCCGGAATTCCCGCAGGCAAACCGGACAAACAGATGGTCGAGATCGCGCGAAAGATCATCGAGCAACAGGAAGGCGCATTCGCGCCGAGCGAGTTTGTGGATCGTTATGAAGAGGCGCTCAAAGCCCTCATCCGGGAAAAGCAGCATGGCCGCAAGCCGGTGCGGGCAGCCGAACCGGCGGACACCAACGTGATCGATCTCATGGAAGCACTGAAGAAAAGCCTGGGGAAGAATCCGAGGCCCGCAATCGCGAAGCCGACGCTCAAACGCGCCCGGGCGCGAGGGCCGGGATAAGAGCCCCCTTCGTGCGACCCGCGTGGGGAACCACCTTGGTGGATGGGGTGGGATTCGAACCCACGAGACCCTTGCAGGCCTGCCGGTTTTCAAGACCGGTGCCTTCAACCGCTCGGCCACCCATCCCTCATGGAATCCATTACGCAAGCGGCGCCCCCGTCGCAAGCCGGGACGTTTGCCGCCAGGCCGCCAGGCCGCCAGGACCGCTGCGGTATTTGTGGTGAGTCCACCTGGTCGGTCCAGCCGGAGGGCCTGCGATTTCCAGGTCCGATGTCTCTCACAAATTTACGCTTCCTAAAGACTACTTCCCACAGTCTGTTGAATGTCCTTGTTGTTGCCGCATGACCCAGAACCCGAGCTCTGGCCGATCACTGTC
>Ga0182024_10012196_pt1 | contig 17047 bp, 16 predicted proteins | sample P32metaG_FD_120480 | JGI IMG/M metagenome (GOLD analysis project Ga0182024, IMG submission 120480) | Permafrost microbial communities from Stordalen Mire, Sweden - P3-2 metaG (Illumina Assembly) | ecosystem: Environmental > Terrestrial > Soil > Wetlands > Permafrost | place: Sweden: Stordalen...
CGGGCCGGCTGGCTGCGGCAAGACGTTGCTCGCGATGGAGTTCCTCGTCCGCGGGATCACCCAGTTCGACGAGCCGGGAGTGTTCGTCGCGTTCGAGGAGTCTGCCGGCGACCTCGTCGCTAACTTCGCTTCGCTCGGATTCGACCTACCCAGGGCCGAGGCCGACGGCAAACTCGTGATCGACCATGTGAATGTTGCCCTCAGCGACGGAGGCGAGAGCGGAGATTGGGACCTCGACGGACTGTTCCTGCGGCTCGGCGCGGCTATCGACGCCGTCGACGCTAAAAGGATCGTGATCGACACGATCGAGAACCTGTTCGGCGCCTTCTCGAATACGGCGATCCTTCGCTCTGAGTTGCACCGCTTGTTCGGATGGCTCAAGGGTCGAGGTGTGACCGCGGTGATCACCGGGGAGCGAGGCGACGGGACACTCACGCGCCACGGAATCGAGGAATACGTGTCGGACTGCGTGATTGTCCTCGACCATCGCGTCAGCGAGCAGACCTCGACCCGACGGCTCCGAATCCTCAAGTACCGCGGCTCACTGCACGGGACGAATGAGTATCCGTTCCTCATCGGCGAGTCCGGGGTGTCCGTCCTGCCGATCACATCGTTGGGCCTGCGACACAACGTGTCGACGGAACGCGTGTCGACGGGCGTCGCCCGCCTTGATGCGATGCTCGGCGACGGTGGCGTCTACAAGGGAAGTACCGTCTTGATCAGCGGGACAGCTGGTACCGGTAAGTCGACGTTGGCGGCACAGTTGTGCGACGCCACGTGCCGGCGCGGCGACCGAGCCTTGTATTTCGCTTTTGAGGAGTCCGAAGCGGAGATCGTGAGAAACATGTCATCGGTTGGCATGGATCTGCGCCAATGGGTCGACGCGGGTCTGTTGGAGTTCCGGTGCTCTCGGCCCAGCATTCTCGGCATCGAAGCGCATCTCTTCGCCATGCAGAAGTCTGTCGGCGAGGTCAATCCGTCGGTCGTGGTCATGGATCCGGTTTCGGACTTCCTTCGCGTCGGGACGGGCGCTGACGTGTCGGCGATGCTCACCCGTGAGGTTGACTTCTTGAAAGCCAGAGGGGTGACCGCGCTGTTCACCAGTTTGTACTCCGACGCAGAGCCGGCCCAAGCCGACCAGCAGTTGGCTTCGCTCGTCGATACCTGGATTCTCGTTAAGAGCCTCGAGGGCAACGGGGAGCACAACCGGGTCCTGTACGTGCTCAAGTCTCGCGGGATGGCTCACTCGAATCAGATCCGCGAGTTCCTCCTTACCGGGCAAGGCATCGAGTTGGCTGACGTGTATGTCGGCCCCCAGGGCGTGCTGACAGGGTCTGCCCGCCAAGCGCAAGAGGCCAAGGAGCGCACCGACGGTGCCACGCGGTTGGAAGATCTCGAGCAGCGCAGAGCCAACCTGGGACGGCGCCGCGAATCTGTCGAGGCACAGACCGCAGCGTTGTGGCGAGAGTTTGAGGACGAAGCGATCGTCGTGGAGCGCTTGCTGAGCGACGGTTCGAGCGGCGCCGAGGACCGAGCCGGGCAGCGCGCCGAGCAGGGGCGACTTCGTCGAGCAGACACCGACATGCCTATGGGCGTCGGCCGTGAAGAACAGGTAGAGGTCGGCGCGGAATGACCGCAATCATCGGTGCCGACATCGCCGGCGACGCCGAGGACGAGATCTGGGACCTTCGCTTGCACGTCGCGGGTCAGTCCCCCAAGTCGTTGGATGCATTCGCCAACCTCAAGGAAATGTGCGAAAAGCATCTCGCGGGGCACTACCAGATTGAGATCATCGATCTGGTCGAACACCCGGCGCTGGCTCGTAGCGATGACGTCCTCGCGGTCCCGACGCTCGTCCGTCGCCTTCCCACACCTTCGCGCAAACTCATCGGAGACCTCTCCAACACTAAACGCGTCCTCGACTACCTTCGGCTCCCTCACGCACCGGCACGATGACAACAACGCACGGCGCGACACCCACCCAACTCGGCGAGACTCCCGCCACCGGTGCGCTCTGCGCTTCACCCGCGCGTGTCGAACTACTGGACGCGGGGAAACCAGACATCGGCGACAACGCTGGTGATCAAGACTCGGCATTGACGCTCAGCGATGCGTTGGCCCGGCTGGCGGACGCCGAAGACACGCTTCGCGCGATCGGTGCCGGCGAAATCGATGCCCTCGTCGTCTCCGACGGCGACGCAGATCCCCAAGTGTTCACACTGACGACCGCGGACCGGCCGTACCGGATGTTCGTCGAAAACATGCACGACGGGGCAGCAACACTTTCGGCGAACGGCGTCATCCTGTATGCCAACCGACGACTAGCACAGCTTATGCGCTGCCCGAGAGAGACGATTCTTGGATCCGCACTGTCGACATTCATGACCCGCGGCACGGCAACCAGGTGGGACGACATTCTCAGTACTGATCTGCTCCGGGCGACAGTCGAGATCGATCTCATCGACGCCCATGGTGTCGCCGTTCCCGTTCTGGTCGGAACGTCACTCCTCGACGCGGACGACGACCGCCGCACGTGTCTCACATTCACCGACCTCAGCCCCCAGAAAGCCCAAGACCGCGAGATCGCCCGCCTCGAAGCCGAGCGAATGGCCGACCTGCAGATGGCGCAAGCCGCGCTCACGAAACAGGCCACCCACGACGCACTCACCGGCTTGCCGAATCGAGATCTTCTCGTCGACCGAGTCGACCAAGCCCTGTTACACGCCGAGCGTTCCGGACGGTGCACCGCCCTCTATTTCGTCGACCTCGACCGGTTCAAACTCGTCAACGACACTCACGGCCACGCAGTGGGCAATGGAGTACTGCGCCGCGTCGCTAAACGACTCGTCGCGACAGTCCGAACCATGGACACCGTGGCTCGCATCGGCGGCGACGAGTTCGTTGTCCTCGCCTCCGACGTTGCCAACCACGCCCACGCAGTCGAAATGGGCGTACGACTCAGCAACGATCTGTGCCGACGCGTCGACGGGGTCGACGGCGAGCGCGTCGCCGCAAGCATCGGCATCTCCGTCTCAGAGGGCGGACGAGGGACAGCCGAAATCCTGCTCCACGAAGCCGATGTGGCCATGTACCGAGCCAAATCGCTCGGAGGAGCACGCACCCAGGTGTACGACACAGACCTCGCCCGTCAGGCTCGCGACCGCGGGACCGCACAACAGACGCTTCAAGCAGCCTTAGACGACAGCCGAGTCATCGCGTTCTATCAACCAATCGTGGATGTCGTCACGCAACGCATCGCCGGCTTCGAAGCGCTCGCACGAATCCTCGCACGTGACGGAAACGTCCTGTCGCCATCCGCGTTCATCCCAGTCGCCGAAGACAGTCGACTCGTCGTCCCGCTCGGCACACAAGTTCTCGAACTGGCCTGCCGCGAGGCGCACAGCTGGCAGATGACACCAGCCCTTGGAGCCGCGTTGACCGTCGCAGTCAACGTCTCCTCCCGCCAACTCGAGCCCGGCGATCTGCCGATAGTCCTGGCGGAAACTCTGCGAGAGATCAGCCTGGAACCCGACCGCCTCCACCTCGAACTCACCGAGACTGCGATCATGGATCTACGGCCCGACATCGTGCGACAACTCGTAGCAATCCGGGACCTCGGCGTGGAGATCGGTCTCGACGACTTCGGCACCGGGTACGCATCGCTGACCCACCTGCGCCGCCTGCCCCTGAGCTTCGTGAAAATCGACCAGTCCTTCGTAAAAGGCCTCGGCACCGACAAAGGAGACGAACGCATCGTCGCCGCAGTCGTGGATCTCGCCCGGAACCTCGGCCTGCGATCCATCGCCGAAGGCGTAGAGACAAACGAGCAGCTCGACCACCTTCGAAGGCTCGGCTGCGATCAAGCCCAGGGATACCTCTTCGCACGACCAGCACCCGCAGAAAACGTCCGAAGAAACATTCTCGCTTCCGCACGTGCACTCACGGAAAACGCGCGCAGAACCCCATAGACGCACACCGTTCGAGCGTGCCCCCGGACGACAGGCGGAACCGCTCACAGTTCAGGAAAAGTGCCGACGGGCCCCCCGTGTCCCTCCTCTCGTTCTCGGACAAGGGCAACCTTCGCCCCGCGGCGTCCGGCGGCACGAGCCAGCCTGACGAGCATCCCGATCACGGGATCGTCGATCGTCTCCGCGACCCTGACGCCTGAGCAGTCCCAACTCCACCTCCGCGTCCGCCGATCCCGTCGCTGCCCAGACGGCGGCAATGAACAGCTGGCATGCTTGGAACCCAAGATCCCCGCCGACAAAGGCGTTCGGAATCCATCGTCAATCTCGATCCTCGTCGGCCCCGATGATCTCGCCGAGTTGGGTGAACACAAGGGTGATCATCTCGGTCTCGTCGAGTGTCGTCCACACTCGCCCATGACGTCCCCGCTATCGCGGGAGCGAATGGAACTCCCCTCGGATCGTGGAGGGTTCGGTTTACGCGGCGTGCCGCGTTTTGGTGTTGAGTTTCTCGTACGCGATAGGGGCGCGCCAGCCGCAGTGGCTGTGACGCCGGGTCCGGTTGTAGCGGTCAAGCCAACGGATCAGCCGTTTGGAAATCCCCTCGTTTCGTGGAGGCATCGACTAAGGAGATGCCATGTCCGAGAAACGACGGAAGTTCGATCAGGACTTCAAGGATGGTGCGGTCCGGATCGTGTTGGAGTCTGGCCGGCCGGTCGCTGAGATCGCTCGGGAGCTGGACGTGCATGAGGGCACGTTGGCGAACTGGGTGCACAAGGCGCGGGCCTCACTGAAGCCGGGTGCGTTGGGTGAGTCCGAACGGGACGAACTCAACCGGCTGCGGAAGGAGCTCGTTGAGCTGCGGATGCAGCGTGATGTCCTCAAACGATCAGTGGTCCTCTGGGTCAACGAAGCGACGGGCCGCAGGCCGTGATCGCCCACATCGAGTCCCAGAGGACCGACCATCAGATCCCGGTCGCGGTGTCGTTACGGGCACTGGATCTGTCGGAATCGTGGTTCTACAAGCATCAGAATCGTCCTGCGACACCGGCCCAACAACGCCGCGACGAACTCGACAAAGCCATCGTCGCGGAGGGGCATACATCTCTCTGACCCAGCTCGGGCAGACGAATCGCGACGTCGTCGAAGAAGAGCCGGAGTGTCTTGAGCACCTCGAGCCGCTCACGATCCCGTATCTCGGCGTAATAGTACGCGGTTCGGTCCACCTGGCTCACAGGTTCTTTGCCCCATGTGTGTGCACCGGGCGCGCCGGAGCAGTTGCACTACCGACCTCCGCCGCTCACGCCCGCGGGTCCCGCCCGAACCGCGCGGTCACCATCCGGACGCGCAGCGCTGAGATCGAGTCGTAGTCATCGCTTATGGCTGTAGGTGACTAGCCACGAATCGTCGGATTTCGGCACCGACTTCGTCGTCCTCGGGTGCGCCGAAGAAGCCGCCGTGGGGCATCGCCTCGAACACGTGCAGCTCGGCGTTCACTCCGGAGTCGCGAAGCTTGCGGTGTAGCCGGACCGTATTGGAGAGGAACAGGTCGCGCGTCCCCGTCTGGAGCAACGTCGGAGGAAACGACGGCGTGTAGTCACCGAAAAGCGGCGACACGTACGGATCGGTCAAGTCGTGGCCGTCGGCGTACAGCGCGATCTGCGGAGCAAGACTCGACGTCAGAACGTTGTCGACGCCGAGGTTTGTGGCAAACGAGTCGCCAGATTCAGTGAGATCGGCCTCGGGCGACAAGAGCACGAGCGCGGCCGGCAGCCGCAGACCCTCGTCGCGGGCGCGAAGCATGAGCGCGGCCGCGAGGTTGCCGCCGGCAGATCCGCCACCGACGATGATCCGCTCCGGGCGCTGTATCTCGAGCAGCCCGCGGTACGCGGCGATGCAGTCGTCGAGCGCAGCCGGGTACGGGTGGTCGGGAGGCATCCGGTAGTCGGGCGCCCAGATCTTCATCCCGGTTCGCGCCGCGCTTCCCTTGGCCATTACTCGACCGGTTTCACCGGCGCCGATCGTGAAACCGCCACCATGAATGTCGAAGAAGACCGGCAGATCCGCATCGTCTGCGATCGCTTCCGGCACGACGACAAACACCGGTACGCCGTCGACCGCGATCGTCTCGAGCTTGACCGGTACCGTCGCCAGCGACTCGAGCACGACCGCCAGCATCTCGTTCGTCGCCGCGAACTGTGCTCGCCATCCGTCGTTGTCGGTGGGGTCCAGGTGTTCGCCAGGGCCCATCGCCGAGAGGTCCATGCTCAGGAACTGTTGGGCCTCGGCGCTTACCGACTTCGGCACGGGGATGAAGCGTGTCGCCTCGAAACCCGCATCGGCGTTGGGCTCGTGCTGCTCGGTCATGCCGCGCTCCAGCTGTCGTCGATTGATTGATCGCTCTTGGCCGCAATGCGTCAGCCGGTGGCGCGGATCACGGACCGCCGGGGCAGACCCGCGAAGCTGCGAAGGCTCGCGAGCAACACTGCCGGTTCGGGATGCGGGATCAAGTAGTGCGAGTACGCCAGGCGTAGGAAGAGCTCGGCTGCTTGCTCGTTCGACAACTCCCCGTTCCGCACGGCCGGGATCTGCTGGAACGCATCGCCGAGGAGGCGCCCCAGGTATGCGCGCTGCACGGGGAGCGACAGCGCGAGCCCGCGTAACGCGGCTTCGACATCGGTGCCGATGGGATCCGGGCCCATCAACCCATCGAGGTAGGTCACGAGGTAGTGCAGCGCCGCGTCGAGCCGACGCGACGGGCTGGCGTGCGCCTTGAGCACTTCGCGCAGGCCGAGGTCGAACTGCTCTTCTTCGTGTATGGCCAAGGCAGCCAGCAGGTCTTCTTTGGAGGAGAACCACCTGTAGAGCGTCGGGCGGGAAACGCCCGCTGATGCTGCGATCGCCGTCAGTGTCAGCTTGCCCGGCCCGCGCTCGACGATGGCACGCCTGGTCGCGACGAGGATCGCCTGCCTGCTCGTCGAGCTGTCACCCATTGCCGGACAATTGCATACCCAGTGCTACTTGTAAAGTTTATGATTACAGAGTAGACGGTACTTGTAAAGGCGGTTGGGTTCCTCGGGCTCGCTCGTCGTCGCCGTCCGAATCCCCAAGGTGCGCGACGCCGCGACGTACGGATCGCCAATCGTTCGAGCAGGAGCGTTACGCATGGACAAGGCCCCCGGTCACGAACATTGCATTCGAGGGGGGCTCGCGCAGTGGGGTGGCGCAAAGGCGGCGCTGTTGTGCGGGGTCGTCGCGCTGGTCGCGATGAGCGCGTGCGGTTCGGGCAGTTCCCGCTCAGGCTCGACCACTTCGACCTCTTCAACCAGCAGCTCGAACGAGCCGGTCGACAAGGCTCTCGGACCCGGCGTATCCGCCACGTCGATCAAGGTCGGGGTGGCTCTCGTCGACTTCACGTCGATCGAGCAGTACACGGACCAGATCCGCACAAACGCGGAACAGAAGCAGATCTACCAGATCTACATCAACAACATCAACGCACACGGCGGCATCAACGGCCGCAAGATCGTTCCCTACTACCAGTACTACTCGCCGCTCGGCACGGCCGGAATCGGTTCCGTGTGCACGTCGTTCACGCAGGACGACAACGTGTTCGCGGTCATTGGGACCTTCGTCGACTTCTCCGGCGCCGCGCAGACCTGTGTGGCGAACCAAGAGCGCCGGGTATTGATGACGTACAACCTCACGCAGGCGATCATCAACAAGTCGCCCGGCGGGCTCGTCATCACCGCCGGAGATATTCCCGAACGGTCCGCGTCGATCCTCATTCAGCTGTTGCAAAAGCAACAGACGTTCAAGGACCGTACGGTCGCGGTGATCGGCGACACCACCGAAGCTACCGTCGTGAACGACACGATCGTGCCCGACTTGAAAAAGAGCGGCGTGCACCTCGGCGATACCGCCGTCTTGGACATCTCGACCACCGGTGACACCACCGCGGCACTCGCCCAGCTCACGAGCTTCGTGGAGAAGTGGAAGACCGAACACGTCGACACCGTGTTCCTTTCGGGCGATCTGGCGGCGTCGAAGCAGATCGTCGTGCCACTCAAGAAGGCCTTGCCGAACCTGCTGCTCGTGGCGGACACCACCGACACGCTCATCTCCGCGCAACAACTCCAACAAGCCGACATCAAACCCAATCCCTACGAGGGCTTGCTGACCGCCGGTGGTCTCTCACCCAAAGAGTACGACGACAGCGCGAACTGGAAGTACTGCGCCGACATCTACCAGGCCGCAACCGGCAACACCGCTCCCGACGCCGAGCACACCCTCAAGCTCCCGAACGGCAAGATCAACGACGTCAACGGCATCATCACCAACGCATGCCAGACGCTCACCATGTTCCACGACATCGGCGAACGCGTCGGCCAGTATCTCAATGCTCCCAACTGGATCGACACCGTCAATAACTTCGGACCGATCGAGAACCGCGGATCGGGCCCATACTCATCGCTGCACACCGGCAAGTACGCAGCCGACGACACCTGGCGGCTTCAGGAGTACGACTCGTCACTCGGAAACACCGGCCTGTGGAAGGCGGTGACACCAGTACAAGACATCACCGGTAACTAACGACGCACGGTGAGGTGATCGTGATTACATCCGGTTTCCGCGTGGTTCGTTAGTCAAGTCTGGCAACTGCTCCTTTCGACAGATGGGGAACTATGAGAGCTTCATTCGCAGGTCGCGCACTGCTCACCGCGGTCGCAACGGGAAGCCTGATCGCAGTACCGCTCACCACGTCCGCGTCCGCCGCCGCGGTGACACAACCAGCGAGTTGCGCGGTATTGCTGGTACAAACGGTCAACAACAAGTCAACCGTCACCGAGTCGAAGTGCACGCCGACCGCGGCGACGGGCGGCGGTGGAACCTCGACCACGACGGCCGGCACCGGCGCCTTGAAGGGCAAATCCGTCAGCACGATCACGTGGGCAAGCGGCCACGGGACCACGAAGTCGACCGTGAACTACATGCCGAACACCAAGGGCAAAGGTAAGTGCCTGACGGGTGCGACGCGGCTAACCATCACCGGGAACATCATTGCCAGCACTGGCTCAGCGGCGAAGGTGATCAAGGCCGGTCAACCCGTGACGGCGTCCGTTTGCGTCTACACCGCGGGGGCGAAGAAGGGGCAGACCACCCTCGAGCCGGGAACGCTCGAAAAACTCTAAGTCGCCGCAAAGATGTCGGAGCGACACGGCCCCTCGCTTGAGGGGGCTGTCGCTCCGCGAGCAATCACTACTGAGATGTGCAACGAGTCTTCTCGAACGTCCGGCACGCTTCTTACTCACCGCAATTCTCGGATACGCGAGCCGTGAGGACTGCGCGGCAGCCGTCGCGTCCTGGCCCGGCCGCTACGCCTGTGGCCTCGTTCGGAAGGGCGATCCGCGAGGACGCGCTCGACCAATTCATCGCAGACGTCGACCGCCTTACGTTCCGAGCCGGTCGGCGTCTATGAGGTGCCGCGCGACTCGCTGGCCGCGGCCGTCCCGCGCCGAGCACCTCGCGCTCAACGGCCGTGACAGACGGTCCGTCAAACACGATCGTCAGGCTTGTGCCCGGTGTGAGGCATCTGCATTGCGCATCAGCGTGTCGAGCGTGTCGTTGAATTCCTCGCTGACGAGGTTCGGGAACTGATGGTTCTATTAGATGACCACATGCGATCCACCGCCGCGCGCGTCGACGCGGATGCCCCGATGGCCTCGATGGCCGGGCTCCAGCCGCCGGCGACGACGACGAATGGAATTTGGTGCTCGGCGATCCTGTCGAGTTGGCGCGAGACGTCGGACCTCGACGGAAGCCTGAGCGCGGCGAGACCTCTGCCCAGGGCGGCCAGTTCGTCCGGGCTGCCGTCGTCGTCTCGCATCTCGGGTGGGACGCTGACGAGTTGACTGAACTTGATCGCCCGTTTGGCATCGTCTCAGGTGAACTTCAGCGTCTTGATCGCGTTGAAGCCGAATTTCCTTACCGCCGGATCGCTCATGGCGAACCGCTGCAATGCGGGTTCGATGATCGTGAGCGATCGCACGGCATTCGGTCGTTGCGCGGCGGCTGCTAGCGCGACGGCACCGCCAAATGAGTGCCCGACGAGATGGGCGCTGCTGCTGAGGAGCTCGGCGATCAGTCGACCGTCCTCGCGCGCGTCGTCGGGGCGACCGGGCGCGGGACTGAGGCCGTGGCCGGGGCGGTCGGGTACGACGATCTGCCAGCCGCGCGACGCGAGGCTCTCCTGCCGGGCGAAGTGTTGGCCACCGTCGGTGCGGCTGCCCTGCGCGCTGCCGTGAACCATGACAACAACCCGGCCCGTGTCACCCCACCGCGTGACGTGCATTGATGAGTCTCCATGCGGCTCATCCTTTCTCATCGCGAGCGGGATTGGACTGTGACAGGTAGGCACGCCCACGCGTTGATGACGTTGTTGAGCGCGCGTGTCGGCTCGTCGTTGAGTTCGAGGCTCTCGACCTGGTCGACGAAGGCACGCAGGACGGCATGGGCTTCCATGCGCGCCAAGCCCTGGCCGGCGCAGCTGTGCGTCCCGAGACCGAATCCGAGGTGTTCGCCAGCGTTGGATCGGGTGATGTCGAAGTCGTCCGGACGATCGAACCGACGCTCGTCGCGATTCGCGGCTGCATAGAAGACGGCCACTCGCGCTCCAGCGGGGATGTCGGCGTCACCCACTCGAGTCTCGGTCGTCGTCACGCGACTGAACGCTCGGATCGGGGACTCCAGACGGAGCGTTTCGTTGAACGCGTTGGGAACCAGCGACGCATCAGCTTGCAGCGCTTCCCACTGGTCGGGGTGTGTCGCGAGCAACCACACCGCGCTGCCGATAGCGCTGATGGTGGTGTCGAGCGACGGCACCAAGTAGCCGACCAGGAGCGGCGCGACCCGATCCGGTTCCAACTCGCCACGCTGCGCCGCGTCGATGACGCCCGCGCCGACGCTCCCGGGTCGAAGGCCGCCGTTGGCGGCGGTTTCGTCGGCGAACGCGAACATCGCCTGGGCCTGCGGCATCGCCCGCGACGCGCGTTCGTTCATCGGACCGAAGAGTTCGAAGGTCGCGCCTGCCCATTCCAGCAGACGATCGCGTCCATCGGTCGGCCAACCCACGAGGTCCGGCACGACCTTCAGTGGGAGCGCGCGCGACAGATCGAAAACTGCGTCGAAGCTTCCTCGATTCACGAGCTGCCGCACGAGGTCGGCGGCGAGCACCTCGACTTGGTCGTTCAACGAGCTCAACGCTCGCGGCGTGATGTTGCGCGCGAGGACGCGGCGGAGGTGATCATGGACCTCACCGTCGGTCATCAAGGTGCTGCGTCCGGCACTGATCCCGTTCATTACGTCGTTGAGGGCCACGCCCTGCCCCGAGCAGAATGTTTGCGCGTCGATGAGCGCCGCTCGGGCCTCTTCGTAGCGAGGGATCGCGTACATCTCATGCGCCTCGAGCCACACGACCGGTCCGAGGTCGCGCATCGCGCGGAAGTGCTCGTGCGGTTGGGCCAGCACCGCATCAGTGAAGAGATCGTGCGGATAGGCCGGTGTCGTTCCCACTGTCGTCTCCCTCAGCTCGCCGCGCCGGCGACACTGTCGGCCTTCAACCAAAATCGTTCCAACAAAGGGTTCACGGCGTCCCCGTTCTTCTGCACTGCGTGGTCCGTCCCGGGAACGACGATGTGCTCGCCGCCGGTCCGTGAAGCGATCGCCTCGGCGATCCCTTCGAACCCGGCAATCCGCCCCGAGGTCAGCACCAGGATCGGGTAGCCCCCCGCGAGGAGTGACTCGACGGCGACGTTACCTTCGTCCGGCCCGCGGATATCGCCCAGAACTTTGGCGATATCCACCAACGGCTGCGGCCGTGGCATCGGCAGGTTGTCGGGCAGCGGAAAGTCCATGCCGACCAACGCGAAGAAGCGCTTGATCATCTCGGCCGGGTCGTCCGGTGGGTGCTCGAAAAGTTCCCGATTGTTCCGGGCCATTTCTGCAACCGCCGGATTGTCCGGCGCGAACCAAAACGCGGGCGGCTCGATGAGCACCAGCGACCGAACCGAGCCGGGTTGCCGTGCCGCCATATAGAGCGCCACGATCCCGCCGTACGAATGTCCGACGAGATGCGCGCGCTGGTCGGTGAGGAGCGACGCCAGGAGCTCGGCGTCGCGCTCGAAGTCCTCGCGACCGTCGCGGGCGGTTCCGCCGTGACCGGGTCGGTCTGGCATCACGAGGGTCCAGCGCGGCTCGAGATCCTTCTGCGCGTCGAACGCCGTCGCGCCACCGCCGGGGTCGCCGCCGTGCACGAGTACGACGCGCGGCCCCTGACCGGCTTCCGTGACGTGAACTTCGAGTTCGTTCGGCATCGTTACTCGTCGACCCGCTTCACCGCTTCCGCGCACTGCATCGCGAACGCGAGCTGACGCAGCTGGAAGGCCCGGCCGGCTCGGTGGTGGTCGACGTCGTGCCCGACGCCGGGCATGAGTGACGAATCGACGAACGGCGCGGCCGAGAAGTAGCTCGCGAATGCGTTGACGCTCTCCGGTGTGATCGTCCACAACCGCTCGTACTCGACGGCGATGTACTGCACCGGCACTTGGACCTTCGCGGACAGCGTCGATGCCGACCGCACCCAGTCGCCTACAACTTCTTGTAGCTCTTCGATTGGTATCAGCGCCGCGGAGATGTCGGCGCGAGCCACAATGTCGGATTCGATAGTCCAATCCGGACCATAGAAGAACATCCGGCGTTGGTCCGGACCGAAATCGACGGGCTGTCCCGGCGGCATCGCATCCCACGCGCTCAGCACGACCTCCGGCGCGGTGTCATGAATGCCCGACACCGCGATGCCGAGCAGCGGCCACTCCGGACTACTTGCGGCAATGTGGATCGCGATCGCGCCGCCCATCGAGTGCCCGATCACAACAACGCCGGGCCGGTTCCGACCGCGTACCTCCCAAACCTGCGCGATCGCGGCGTCGAGCACTTCGGCATTGCGGGCGAACGTGACCTCGCCTTCCGGCAGCGCGTCGCTGCCCCCGTAGCCCGGGCGGTCGAGTGCGATTACCTCGAAACCGTTCACGCGGCCGGCCTCGAGCAGCGAGTGTCCGGGCACGTCGAAGTATGCACTCGTATAGCTGCCGCCGGGTAGCGCCACGATCAGCGGAAGGTCGTCGGCGCCGGACTGGTTGGAGATCCCCGTGATGCGATGGCCGTCGACGTCGAGGGCGAGAGGATTGGTTGGCATTGCGTTTCCTTCCAGGTCAATCGTCGGATGGTTGATAGACGCGCCCGGCGACGCGCGCCCAGAGTTGTTCCGGGTCGGCGTGGTCGCTTCCTCGCCACGCAACGTGTTGGTCCGGTCGGACGAGCACGAGCGGCGCCTCGAAGAGTCGCTGCGACATTTCGCGTGTCAACGGAACCGAGGTGAGCGGGATGCTAAGTCGATGCGCGGCATCGATGAAGCGCGACGCGCTAGGAGTGTCGACCTCGCCGACGAGGCTGTACGCGGGCCCGAGCTCGTCGTAGAGCGAGCGGCTGGAGGTGAGCCACGTGTGTGGAAGCCGATTTCCGGGCGCGGCGCTCGGTTGGTAGTTGTCACCGTCGAACGATTCGCGGTCATCGGTGTGGGGCTCGGAACACACGATCGGCGACGCGCGGTACGAGGTTCCCAACACCAGGTCGAGACTGTGGAACTCGCCGTACTTGGTTCGTTGCACGATTGCTTCTACGCCCGGGCGCACGGCGGCGAACTCTTCGTCGGATCCGATGAGCCGCGGGTCGGCGAGCTCGGGAGCGAGTGTCGCCATGTTCTTCGACGCGACCGCGATCGTGTCGGCGGCTACCGGTCGACGCTCGAGCTCGTAGGTGTCCAAGAGCGCGGGAGGAGCCCAGCCCTGCAGCACGGCGGCGAGTTTCCATCCGATGTTGACCGCGTCGCCGATGCCGGTGTTGAAGCCGTGGCCGCCCCAAGGTGGGTTCTGGTGCGCCGCGTCCCCGGCCAGGAACACGCGTCCGGATCCGTAGCTGTCGGCGAGTTGCATCCGGGCGCGCCACGGATCGGTTGCGATGACCTCGATCGGAACTTCGGCGTGCTTGTCACCGATCAGGTTCCGAATGAGCGCCTCCGCCTCGGCTTCGCCCCGTTCGGCGTCGACTCCGATCGCGATGCACCACCATCGATCCACGAGGTCGAGGCGTCCGACAACGCCAGGTTGATCGGGGTTGAGCACCCAATAGTGCACGGAGTCGGCGTGCGGGATGCGCGCCGCGAGCGCGTCGGAGCGGAACACGATGTTGAAGTTCGGTCGGCCGTCTTTGCTTCCGTCCAAAGTCACACCGATCGCGTCGCGGACGATGCTCCGCGGACCGTCGCAACCCAACGCATAGTCGCCCCGAATCGAGCGTCGATTCCCGGCCTCGTCCTGCAACACCACCACAACACAGTCTTCGCGCTGCTCGAGCGCCGTGACCGTGCTTCCGGTGACGAGCTCCACCGTGGGCAATACGGCAACGCGCTCGCGCATCACCATTTCGATGAGCGGCTGCGGCGCCTGTTGGCCCCCTTCGGACACGAGCTCGTCGTGCACGAGATGAAGGCCGAAACATCGATCGAACCGGGTGACCTCGCGTCCGAGGACCGTGGTGCAGAACACGACCTCGTCCGACCAGGTCTGGTGCAGCGGCGCCCGCTCGCGCACCGTCTCGGCGATTCCCCAACGCCGAAAGTGTTCCATCGATCGCGCCGACGTGGTCTTGGCGCGCGGTCGCAACCACGACACATCGGTACGGGTTTCGATCACGATCGAGCGCACACCGTGCTGAGACAATTCGAGCGCGGCGGCCAGACCCACAGGCCCGCCGCCGACGATCACAACCGGCGCGGTGGTTTCGGCCGCCATCAGGTGCGCGCGCCTTCCCGGCTCTGCGGATGTTTGGAATCCGGGTCGAAGAGGTGACAGGCGACGGTGCGGCCCGGACTGATCTCGAGGAGCGCGGGTCGCGTGCCGCGGCATACGTCGGCTGAGAACGCGCATCGGGGTGCGAATGGGCAGCCGGTATTCGACTGCCGGCGTACGTCGCCCGCCGCGTCTTTCACGGTCAGTTTCCGAGCGGCGCGGCGATCGGCCTGGGCGAGCGGATCGGGTACCGGCGAGGAGTTCACGAGCATCTTGCTGTAGGGGTGCTGTGGGTTGTCGGCGATGTCGATGGCCGAGCCGGTCTCCATGATCTGTCCGCCATAGAGCACCGCGATGCGATCGCTGATGTAGCGAACGACGTCGAGGTCGTGAGAGATGAATAGGTAACTCAGTCGAAGTTCCTTGTGCATCCGCCGCAGCAGATTCAGGGTCTGGGACTGCGACGAGAGATCGAGGGCGCTCGTCGGTTCGTCACACACGACGAGTCGCGGTTCGAGCGCGATGGCGCGGGCGACGGCCACGCGTTGTCGTTGCCCGCCGGACAGCTGGCGCGGGAGGCGATTGGCAACCTCCGGCGGAAGGCCAACAAGACCGAGCAGGCGGAGGACCTCCTGTTGCAGTTCTGCGCCCGCGAGTTGTCGATGCATACGGAGCGGTTCGCTGAGGCTGCGTTCCATGGTCCAGCGAGGATCCAACGAGCTCAGTGCGTCTTGGAACACGACCTGTATGTCGGTGGCCAGCGTCCGGCGCTTGCTACCGCGGAGTGTTGTGATCTCATTCCCGTCGAACACGATGGCACCGGCGGTCGGTTCCGTGAGGCCCAGCACCGCCCGGCCGATGGTCGACTTTCCCGAGCCGGACTCGCCGACGAGGCCCAGTACCTCGCCGGCACCGATGGTGAACGACACGCCGTCGACCGCGCGCACTGTGACGCGGCGCTGATGAAACTCGACGGCGAGATCGCGCACTTCGAGCAGCGGGACGTTCATCGCTGCGCTTCCAGTTCCTGGAGTGCGAAGATGCATCGACTGCTTCGCCCGTTCGTCGGCGCGGCGAGCGGAATCGGCCCGAGCGTGCAGGCCGCTTCCGCGCGCGGGCAGCGGGGCGCGAAGTGACATCCCGTCGGCCAAAGTCCGGGCGGCGGCACCATTCCTTCGATGGTGGGCAACTCACTGTCTCGCGAGGCGTTGTGTGGCGTCGCCGACAGGAGCCGCTCGGTATACGGATGGGCGGGCGCACGGAATAACTCGAGCGCGGGCGACTCTTCGACAACCTGCCCCGCATACATGACTACCGCGCGGCTGCAGAAGTCGGCGACGACGCCGAAGTCGTGCGACACGAACAGCACCGCCATCCGCGTGTCGCGTTGCAACGATCGCAGTAGATCGAGCAGCTCGGCCTGGACGGTCACGTCGAGTGCGCTTGTGGGTTCGTCTGCGATGAGGAGCTTCGGGGAGCCGGTCAAGGCGAGCGCGATCGCGACGCGCTGGGCCATGCCGCCTGACAGTTGATGTGCGAAGCGGCCGAGCACGGATTCGGGCTCGGGTATACCGACGCGCGCCAGCAGTTCCGCCGCGGCGACGCGAGCGGCGGAGCGCGACTTCATGCCGTGTCGCCGCAACGCTTCGACCAGGAGGCTACGGACCGAAAAGCACGGATCGAGCGCGACGAGCGGGTCTTGGGCGACGTAGGCGATCTCGCAGCCGCGCACGCGGCTCCACTGCGACTCCGACAAGGCGGTCACGTCGATGCCGTCGAAGTGGACATGACCGGCGCTGATGACTCCGCCTTCGGGGAGCATGCCGACAACGGCGCGAGACGTCATCGTCTTTCCGCAACCAGACTCGCCCACGAGCGCGACCGCCTCACCTGGCCCGACGGCGAACGAGACGTTGTCGAGAACGACGAGTGGTTGGCCCGTAGGGGTCGGAAACGCGACGGTCAGACCCTCGACGACGAGCAGCCCGGTGCGAACCCGATCGTCGGCGACAGCCGCGTCGGGCGCGCGACCCGGCATCGTCACCGGCGAGATCACCTACATCCAGAATGTCTATTTGCCGGCGATGCTGCACGGGCGGGTCGTGCGGCCGCGCGGGCAGATGCTGTACGGCTTCGGAGCTCCGATCGTGTCCGTCGACGAAAGCTCGGTCGCTCACC
>Ga0182024_10012197_pt1 | contig 17044 bp, 10 predicted proteins | sample P32metaG_FD_120480 | JGI IMG/M metagenome (GOLD analysis project Ga0182024, IMG submission 120480) | Permafrost microbial communities from Stordalen Mire, Sweden - P3-2 metaG (Illumina Assembly) | ecosystem: Environmental > Terrestrial > Soil > Wetlands > Permafrost | place: Sweden: Stordalen...
GGGCCGCTCAATCGCGGCGCTTTGCCTCCCGGCCCTTCGTCGCACCAGGAAGAGAAGCAGCGAAAGCGTCAGCAACGCAACAACGACAAGGACTTCCAGCCAGTGCGCATAGGTTGCCGCAGCGTAGCTCAGCAGTGCGAGTGCCATCAAGCGCAGCCTCGCCCGGGGCGCAGCTTAGTGGTTCGAACCAACCGGTGATGAGCGATCATTGTCACTCCGCTGAGCTGGAATTTGTTCCTTCGTCCCTGCCAATCAGAGGCCCGAAGGGCGTACTAGCGGCTCTCCCGCGGCTGTTTCGAAAAAGCTGATCGACTCTCGGAGGCGGAGAAGCTGGTTCTCCCAGTCTTTCAACCCGGCGGCCTTGGTTGCCAGCCGGCTTCTATACCAAAACTTCAATAAAGTTTGTAGGTGTCTTGGGGAAAATTCTAGCATCTTCGGACCGATTTTAGACAGCCTGTAAGAAAAAGCCTCGCCGTGAGTATTTCTTTATGGATTCCTTATGACTTCCTTGCGTTCATAGAGCTACCGGGAGACAACTATTCCCCGGCGCCCTCATGGAGCGCCGAAGGATCAAGGGACAGCCAAGGCACGGAAGCCTTTGCGTCTCTCCGGGAGAGCCTCATGGCAAGTCAATCTTACGGAGGAATGGAACGCATGGATCTCAAACCGAAGAGCGTGTTGCAAGGTATGGCAGGAGCGATTCTGTCACTCGCCATCGTCGCGGGAGCTCAACCCCCGAGTACCCCACCAACCACTACCCCGGACTCCACGACTCCCGCAGCGCCGCCGGCTGCCGCACCCCCCGCGGCGACTCCGGCTGCGGCGCCCGCACCCGCGCCTACCTGGAGCGTTGGACCGGTCGACTTCAGCGGCTTTGTCGACGGGTATTACAGCTACAACGCCAACCGGCCGGGCCAGAACTCGGACTTCGGACAGATCAACCAGCTGTATAACTTCGACGACGAGACCGACCAGTTCAGCCTGGAGGCTGCCAAGCTGACGATCAACCATGACCCCGATCCGGTGGGCGCACATGTCGACATTATCTTCGGGCGCACCAATGCCTTCCTGCATGGGGCCGATTCCCCGACCGCTAACTACATCGAGCAGGCCTACCTGAGCGTGAAGCCGCCCAAGGCCAAGGGTTTCGAGCTCGACTTCGGCCAGTTCGTCACCTCGGCCGGCCAAGAGGTCATCGAGACGATGAACAACTGGAGCTACTCGCACGGCATTCTCTTCGGCTACGCGATTCCCTACTACCACTTCGGCCTTCGCACCTCGATCCCGGCGAACAAGGTGTGGACGGTGGGCTTCCAGCTAGTGAACGGCTGGAACAACGATACGGCCAACAACGGCGGCGTCACCGTCGGCCTGACCAGCTCGGTGGTCAAGCCGAAGTACACCTGGAACTTCAACTACTACACCGGCCCGTCGAACTACAACACTGAGGCAGGCTATCGCAACCTGATCGACACCACCCTGCTGCTGACGCCGAACGCGAAGTTCAACTGGTATGTGAACTACGACTACGGCCAGAACAAGTACGCCAGCTATAAGTACAACTACGGCGACGGCTTTACGACGGTGCCGGAAGATTCGCCGCACTGGCAGGGCATCGCAACCTCGGCGCGCGGGCAGGTCACGCCCAACGCCGCGCTGGTGGGCCGCTACGAGTACTTCTACGACAACCAGGGCTTTGCCACCGGGACGATGCAGCGCTTGAACGAGTTCACCGCCACCTACGAATACAAGTGGCCGGCGGGCCTGTTGCTGCGCGCCGAGTATCGCCGGGACTGGTCGAACCAGAAGTTCTTCGACAAGGGGGACAACGAGTTCGTGACCGCCCAGTCGACGGCAACGATTGGAATGATCGCTTTCTTCGGTCCGAAACGCTAGCTCTCTCCGGATCGCGCTGCCTCGGCCGGCGGCGCGATCCGGACCCCAAGCACTTCCTGCCGGTAAGAGGACACGAACCGCACACGATCCTTATGCTGGCCATCCCGAGAAGAACCACAATCTGAAATCACCAGGAGACTGTTCATGGCAGACGAGACAAACGCACCGCAAATGCAGGCCACACTCGGCCTGACTGGTTTGACGAGCAATGCAATGGCCCTCATCGCACCGGGAGCCTTTCTTTGGCTGACCTTTGCCATCCAGGCAAACACCGGCATCGGCGGCGCGACAGCTCCGTCCATGTGGATCGGGATCTTCGCCGCCTTGCTGCTCTGTCTGGCGACGGCGGTCTCCTACGCCGAGATCTCCAAGCTGTATCCCGGCACCGGCTCCAGCTACTACTACGCAGAGCAGGCCATGCTCTCCCAAGACGCGGCATTCAAGTATGCGCGGATTTCCAAGTTCATCGTCGGCTGGGGCTCCCATCTCTACTACTGGGTGTACCCGGGCGTGATGGTAGGCGTCACCGGAGTCTTTGTCGGCTATGTCGTCGGCTTCCTCTATCCCAGCTTCATGAGCGGCTCCAACCCCGGGCCGATCTTCATGGCGTTGGTCGCCGTCATCTTCACCTTCCTGGTCACGGCGATCGCACAGAGAGGCGCCAACGCCTCCACCGCCGTCAACCTGGCCATCAACGTGGTGCAGATCTCGGCGCTGGTGCTGTTCAGCATTCTGGCGATCGGATATCGTGTCAACCACCCCCAGGGCGCGAAGGCATTGAACTACGACTCCAGCACGCTGGCGACGTACACCTACAACTTCGCAACCAAGGCCGACGGGACCATCATCCGCGATGCCAGTGGCGTTCCCACGCCGCAACTGGACGCGGCGGGCAAGGCTGTTCCCTTCACCATTGACTACACGCCGTATGACTCCACCGGCAAGCTTTTCCAGGCGCATCCCAACGCCAAATCGGTCGTCTCGATGCACAACTTCAACTGGATGATGATTCAGGCGACGGTGGCCATCCTGATCCTGGTCGGCTTCGAATCGGTGACGGCGATGGGCGGCGAGGCAAAGAATGCCAAGCGGGACATCCCCAAGGCGGTCATCTTCTCGCTGCTCATTCAAGGCCTGATCTGTTATCTGTTCGAGTATTTTGCGGCGAACTTCTTCCTCAACTCGGGGTATTCGATGCAGAGCGCTCTGGGGTCCGCCGCGCCCATCGGCGACATGATGATCATCGTCGGCGACGCGCTGCTGGGACAGGGCCACGGCAAGTACTTCATGCTGGCGGAGGCGGTTACCGTCTTCCTGGCACTGATCGGCACCACGCTGGCCTGCATGAACACCGGGGCCCGCGTGACTTACGCGATGGGCCGCGACGATGAGGCGCCCGAGCACTTCGGCATGCTGCACGCCAAGACGCTCAGCCCCCACCGCGCCCTGCGCACGCTCTCGTTCATCACAGCCGTCCTCGGTGTTCTCGCAGTCTCCATTCTCTTTGGAGACGCGGCCGCGCTCCCGGATGCCACCATCGCCGCTCTGCCCCACGGCATCTTCTCCAGCGTCGGATATCTGTCGCACGATACGCTGGCGAAACTTCCCAACTCGCTGCTGATGATTACCCTGGTCTCCAACTTCGGGACCTTCATCCTCTACGCGCTGAGCTGCCTACTGTGCATGGTCGCCTACCATAAGCGCCCCGATCACAGCCTCCTCAAGCACACACTGATTCCGCTGTTTGGCGTCTTGGCCAACGTCGGTTGCATGATGTTCTATCTCATCGGGCCGTTTCTAGGCATCGGCACCTCCAAGGAACCGCTTGGAGCACTGGTAATTGCATTCCTGTGGGGCCTTTATGGAGCCTTCTACTTCATGAAGTCCTCCAAATCCAAGGGCAGGGCGGTACTGCTCTCGTCCAAAGCGCAGGCATAAACAGGCAGGCAGAAGAAGCACGCTGTTTCTGCAGGCCGATCGGCTGGATCTCCGCCTCTCCGGAAGGTGCCGGAGGGGCGGTTTTCCTTGAACCACAGGAGTGGTTTCGCAGGTGAGCAGCAACCGCCAACTGGGCAGGTGGTAGATTCTGATGCTGGATGTGGTCTTTGGACAGGCGAGCGATGCGGGCCGTGTGCGCCCGCACAATGAGGACGCGCTTACGGCATTTGTTCCCAGATCTCGCCAGGAGTCGCGCTCCCGGGGCTGGATGTTCGTGGTCGCGGACGGCGTGGGAGGCCGGGACCTTGGCGAAGTCGCTTCGGCGAAGGCGGTCAAGGTGATCGCCGACGGATTTGCCCAGTCACCCGAGGGGGCCTCGCTGGCCTCACTGCTGCCGCGGCTGATCCAGCACGCCAATTCGTCGGTGCATGACGAAGGGCTGAGCGCGGATCGTCGCGGGCGGCACATGGCAACCACCGTGGTGACCTGCGCACTGCGCCACGACCAGGCCGTGATTGCGAACGTAGGCGACTCGCGCTGCTATCAGGTGCGCGATGGCAGGGCCGCACAGCTCACGCGCGACCACACCTGGGTCTCGGAGCAGCGCAAGCTTGGTCTCATCTCGGCTGCCGAGGCCGAGCAGTCGGAGAAGCGCCATATCCTGACTCGCTCGCTAGGCCCCGAGCTCTTCGTCACGGTCGACACAGCCACGGCCTCACTCAAGCCCGGCGACGTGCTGGTGCTCTGTACCGACGGCCTGTACGGAGCCATGTACGCCGAGGACATCGCCCGCTTCGCCTCGCAGAACAAGGACCCTGATCGCATCGCGCAGGAGCTGGTGGGCTATGCGGTGGAGGTGGACGGCTCCGACAACGCCACCGCGCAGGTGATCCAGGTGCGCGCCACCGAGGCCATGGGAATGTATCGCGGCCGGCTGTATCCGCTGCCGACGAGGATGTAGGCGGCCTGCGTTGCGGATTCTCCCCTAGATAAGGATATCCGTCTCGAGGTCTATAATGGCCGGAGGATTTCCGCTGTTTACTCAGATCGGAAACGGTCGCCCGCTCGTCTGAATTGTTCTCGGCATGGCCGCCTTCGGGATAGGGGAACATTCAGATGGTTGAGTCCCAAGAAACTGCATTTGATGCCGCCGCATTTTTGGCCAAAGCTGGCCTGGGGCGAAGAATCGTTCCATTCAAGCCAAGGCAGGCCTTCTTCTCGCAAGGAGGTCCGGCTGACTCCGTCTTCTATCTACAGAGCGGTCGCGCAAAGCTCACTGTCGTTTCGAAGAACGGTAAAGAAGCCACCATCACTCTTTTCGCGGTCGGCGACTTTGTTGGGGAGGAGTCGCTCGCAATTGTGGGTGGGCTGCGCCTGGCGACTGCCACTGCCATCACCGCCTGTACTGCACTGAAGATAGAGAGGGAGGAGATGGTACGCGTGATGCACGAGGAGCATGCCTTCTCCGACCTATTTTTAAAATTCCTGCTGGCCCGCAGTATGCGAATCCAGGCCGATCTTGTCGATCAGCTTTTCAACTCCAGCGAGAAGCGATTGGCGAGAATTCTCTTGTTGCTGGCGGAGTTTGGCAAGCCAGGATCACCGGAATCGCTGATTCCAGATATCACGCAGGAAACTCTGGCGGATATGATTGGAACCACCCGTTCACGCGTCAGCTTCTTCATGAATCGCTTTCGCAAGCTCGGCTTTATTGAATACAACGGTCGCATCCATGTTCATAAATCGCTGCTCAACGTGGTTCTGCACGACTGAATTCTCTTCGCCAGGCACTGACACGCGCACTCGCGGACCGACCGAGGTTGGGGCGCGCTGACCGAAGACCAGAGTTCACACTCTCGCAGAACGAGCGGAAGGCTTTGCGGCGACCGGCGCAGCTTGATCTCTACCGCCATTACGGACTGACTCCGTCAATCGTGGCTGCTGCATCTCCCGATTGACACTGGCAATCGTTGTCCTTGCCGGCTTAGTCGGGTTTACGCTCTTCTTCGTCATCATTCCCCGATATTGACATGGATGTGGCGCGAAATCTGTTCAGAACGGCTCATAACGCCTGTGGGCCCAAGTAACTTAGTTTCTCTCCATCAACAAATGATCCAACCCCGACGAGCACTTAGTCGCCGTGCGCTGCGGACTCAATCGAGCAGCGGATGAGGCATGGCTGCGCCGATTGCGACTTGTAGTCCCAGCGGCCGACGGCAGTAGTGCTTCAACTGTTCGTACCGAAGCAAATGGACCAACGGCTTTCAGGGGTGTTGGGGAAGCTGCGATGCATCCCAACCGCCACCGAGAGCTTTGACCAGCAGAATGCTGGCTTCGAATCGCCGTCTCGTGATTTCGATGTCGTTGCGTTCGTTGAGGAGCAGCGCGGTCTGCCAGGTAATGACCTGGAGGTAGGTGTCGACGCCATCTTCGTAACGAGTATTGAAGAGGTCGAGCGATTGCTGCGCCGAAGCGGTGGCGTCATGCTGCTGGCCGGCTTCAATCTCGAGGTTATGCAACGCATTCAGGTTGTCCTCAACCTGCTGAAATGCGGTGAGCGTGTCTGGCGGTAGGCGGCAACGTTGCCATCGTACTGTGCGATGGCGATGTCGGAGGTGGCGCGGCGGCGGCCATGATCAAAGAGCGTTTGAGAAAACGTCGGGCCGACGGCGAAGAAATGGCTGGGCCAGGAAAACCAATTGACCGCGGATGTGCCCGTGAAGCCGGCTATTGCGGAGAGTGACAGCGTGGGATAGTAGGCCGCCTGGGCGATGCCAATTTGCTCGTTGGCCGCCGCCATGCTGCGCTCGTATGAGGCGATGTCAGGCCGGCGCTCGAGCAACTGCGACGGAAGCATGCCGGGAATTGTGGGAATTATTGGTGCGGCGACAGTGATTGGGTCGGGCGGCAGAGTGAGCACCGCCGGGGGCTCGCCGATCAGAACGGCGATGGCATGTTCGTAGGCGGCACGCTGAATGTTGACGTCGGTGGCCTGTACCTCCACGGCCTGAAGCTGCGTGCGTGCCTGGGTGACATCAGAAAGTGGTGAGGCGCCGCCGTTGTAGCGGTCCTCGGTGAGTTGCAGGGCGCTCTGGAAGGCCTTAACTGTATCGTCGAGAAGCTTGATCTGGGCATCGGCGGAACGGAGATTGAAGTAGTCGACCGCCAACTCTGCATGGAGCGAGAGCCGGGACGTCTCCAGGTCGGCAGCCGAAGCCTGTGCTTCTTCGCGCGCCTGCGCGACGGTGCGGCGGACCCGTCCCCACAGGTCGATCTCGTAGTCGAAGTCGAAGGGAAGAGAGAAGTCGCCTTGGCCTGGATTGGCGCCCGAAACGTTCAGGTACGGCTGATGGTTGGAGTCGCGAATGGCTCCGACGCTGGGCGCGGCTCCGATAGTTGGCGCCTCGGATGCCCGGTTGAACCGTACAGCGGCACGCGCTGCGCGAAAATTTGCCTCTGCCTCTTGCAACGTTTGGTTGGCTGGATCGATCTGCGCCTCCAGCGTGTTGAGTTGCGGGTCGTTGAAGAGCGTCCACCAGTCGCCCTTCAGTTGCGCATCGCTGGGTTGCGCAGGCTTCCATCCTTCTTCGGATTTGAAGTTCTCAGGCGGTGCCTCTTTAAATGCAGGCGCCGTCGGAACTGCGGGGCGCAAGTAGGTCGGACCGACACGACATCCGGAGAGCGCAAGTCCCGAAGCCGCGGCGAGCGAAAGGGCAGCCAAACGGCAGATGCGCGCCCCAACCGCCATTTGCCTTGCGGCGATCATGATTGACCTCCCGCAGGTGCGGACTGCGGATGGACCTGCATGCCGGTGGCGAGTGAGTCGGACGGATCGAGGATGACCTGGTCTGCAGGCGTGAGGCCGGAGGTGATCTCCACGGTATTGCCGAAGTCCTGGCCGATGGTGATCGGCGCGAGCTGGACACGGCCGTCGCGAACGATGCCGACGCGAAGACCCTCCGCGCGGAAGAGCAGTGTGTTGGAAGGGATGGTGAGGGAGTTCCCGATCGGGGGCAGGCGGAAGTGGACGAAGACGTAGGCACCGGGACGCAGGACGCCTTTCGAGTTGTCAACATCCACTTCGACGTTCAGGGTGCGTGTGGAGTGGTCGATGGCATCGGCGTTGCGCACAATAGTGCCTGGTATCTTCAGATCGGGATTGGAATCCTGTGCCAGCGTTGCCTGATCGCCATTGTGGATTGAGTTGGAGTCGACTTCCGGAACGGCGACGTAGACTCGCAATTTGTTGACCGCGGCGAGGTGAAAGAGCTCACGCGGATTGCTGGAGCTGGATCCTGCATCGATGAGATCGCCGATGTCTGTGTTGCGCGCGGTGATGACGCCGTCGAAGGGCGCGAGGATGCGCTCGTAGCTTTGAAGCTGCTCCAGCCGCGCTACATTGGCCTTGCTGGCGTCAACCGCAGCCTGTGCGGCGATGTAGTTGCTACGGGCCTGGTCCGCCTCCTGCTGGGAGACGGCGTGCTTGGCGAGCAAGGTCTGCCAGCGGTTGCTGGTTACGCCCGCGAGATCAGCGTTGGCCTGCATGCGGTCCAACTCGGCGCAGGATTGATTCAACTGCTGATCGACTTCGGGAGTTTCGACCACGGCCAACAGGTCGCCTTTGTGTACGCGGGCGCCGATGTCGAAGTACCACTTCTTCAGATAGCCGTTAGTGCGTGAGTAGATCGGCGTCTCGGTGAATGCTTCAACATTGCCCGGAAGTGCGAGATCGCCAGCCTGTGAGCCGGCCACGGGCCGAACGACGCTGACGGACAGGATTGCGGCATCGTCGGTCACACTGGTCAATTTCTTCTCGTCTGACGAACGTACGTGAAGTCCGTAGGCAATCGCGACGACCAGAACAGCGGCGATGGCGACAGCGGCAGTACGGCCGCTATGTGGGGTTTTAGCCTGCGGAACCTGCCGCGCTGGCTCAACGTGTTCTGTCGCAGCCTGAACTCCGGTTGCCGGCGCTTCCTGCTCCAGTGTGGTCATCTTTTCCTCTCGGTCAACAATTCCGGTGCTGGAGCTCATGCGTATTCCTCCGCGAGGTGTTCCTTCTTCCCTGCCGCTTTGCTCTTTTCTCTTCCGTGAATTAGTGCAAAGACACTGCGAACAAAGAGCAGAGTAGCGATAGTGGCGCATAGCAATCCGCCGACGACCGCTCGACCCAGCGGCGCGTTCTGCTCTCCGCCGTCGCCAGGCCGAGGGCCATGGGAACCATGCCGATGATCATTGCTAACGCGGTCATGATCACGGGCCGGAACCATGTGGTGCCAGCCTCGATGGCTGCGCGTATAGCATCGCCGTGCTCCTGGAGCTGGTTCTTGGCAAAGGAGACAACCAGAATGCTGTTGGCCGTAGCCATACCCATGCACATGATCGCGCCCATAAGTGCAGGTACGCTCAACGCCGTACGCGTAAGAAAGAGGAACAGCACAATCCCCGCCAGAGCCGCAGGCAGCGCCGTGATGATAATGAATGGATCGACCCAGCTCTGGAAGTTGACGACGATGAGCAGATAGACCAGCACGATGGAGAAGATCAGGCCACCGAGCAGGTCCCTATAGGAACTGCGCATCGTCTCGATCTGGCCTTTCAGTGTGACAAAGGTGCCGCGCGGCAGAGAGCTGGTGTCCGCGTTGAGGATCTTCGAGATCTGACGGCTTACACCGCCGAGGTCGCGATCCTGCACATTGGCGTAGATATCCACCACTCGCCGGATGTTGTAGTGGTTGACTACCTCCAACTCATGTCCGCGGCTCACGGTGGCAAGGTCGCTGAGGATCTCCGGGTTGGCCGGCGTCGTTGACGCGTTTGTGAGGCCTGAGGCGCGGTTGATTGGGATGTTTTCGAGGTCTTCGATCGCATCCCTCTTGTACTGCGGCGTCTGGGCTACGACGTCGTAGTTCACCATGTTGTTCCAGTTGAGAAAGAACATGGGTGTCACCTGGAAGCTGCCACTGAGAGAGTTGAGCAGGCTGGTGGCGACGTCGTGCTCGCTGTAACCGCCCTGCGCGGCTTTGGTGCGATCGACGCTTACCTGATAAGTAAGATAGTCGAAGGGTTGCTGGATGCGGAGATCGGTGATCCCAGGAACCCGCCGCAACTGGCCGAGAATCTTGTCAGCCTGTGCTTTGCTTGCGTTTGAATCGTTGCCTTCAATCTGGACGTCGATGGGGGCCGGCTGGCCAAAGTTGAGAATCTGCGTGGTGATGTCCGCCGGAAGCATGTAAAACGTGTCGCGAGGGAACATGCGTGGCAGATCGGTCCGTAAAGCGCGCACATAATTTGCCGTCGGTCCGTGGTTCTGCTTAAGCGTGACCAGAATGTCGCCATCGCCCGCACCCAGTGTGCCATTGTCGAGGTGCTGGGTATTCATGGCGCTGTAGGGCAGGCCGATATTGTCGAGGATGTTGTCAATCTGTGCGGGTGGAATCTCCTTGCGAACGTCGCCTTCGACCAGATCGAACAGTCGCGCGGTTTCTTCGATGCGCATGCCTGACGGCCCGCGCACGTGGAGGATAAACTGGCCACTGTCGGTGTTTGGAAAGAAATCTTCACCCAGGAAAGGGAGCAGGATGAAGGTGAGTAAGCAGAGGCCGAGAAAGCTCGGGATAAGGACGTGGCGGCGCAGTACGAAGCTCCGCAGTAGCGCGTGATACTTGTCACGAATGCGCTCGAAAGCTTGTTCGAAGCCGCTCTGAAAGCGCGCGAAGAATCCTTTGGCTGCGACACCGTGCTCTTTTGCGCGCAACAGATACATGGCGAGCGTGGGAACGAGAGTTCGGCTAAGCAGGTAGCTGGCAAGCATGGCGAAGACGACCGCCTCTGCCAGGGGTACGAAGAGGAAGCGGGCCACGCCGCCCAGGAAGAACATCGGCAGAAAGGCGATGCAGATGCAGAGGGTAGACACCAGCGCTGGCACTGAGATCTGCGATGCGCCCTCCAGAATGGCATCGCGCAATGGGTGACCCTGCTCAAGAAAGCGGTCAATGTTTTCGATGGTGACGGTTGCGTCGTCGACGAGAATACCGACCGCGAGCGCCAGGCCGCCGAGCGTCATTGTATTGATTGTTTCGCCAATCAGTCCAAGGACAATGAGAGATGTGAGGATCGAGAGTGGAATCGAGATGGCGATGATCAGCGTGGATCTCCAACTGCCGAGGAAGATCAGGATCATGATAGCGGTGAGCCCGGCAGCGATGATTGCCTCGCGAATGACTCCCTGCACTGCGGCGCGAACGAAGAAGCTCTGATCGGAGAGTGGAGTCATCTTCAGTTGGGGCGGGACCGTGCTGGCCACGCGCGGCAGGATCGACCGGATACCTTTGACGACGTCCAACGTCGAGGCATTGCCGCTCTTAAGTACAGAGACCAGCACACCGCGATGGCCGTCCTGGCGAACAACATTCGTCTGTACTTGGAAGCCATCACTGACGCTGGAGACGTCGCGAAGATAGACAGTGATGCCGTTGACCTGTTTGACCGGGATGTTAGCCAGTTCATCAATTGTGCGAGGCGATCCATTCGTCCGGACGTCGTATTCCGACTGACCGATTTTGATTGTGCCCGAAGGCATCACCACGTTCTGCAGCGCCACCGCATTGAGGATGTCACCCGGCGCGATGCCTTTCGACTGCATCTTCGCTTGGTCCATGTTGATGCTGATCTGGCGCTGTTTGCCACCGTAAGGCGATGGCACAACCACGCCGGGGACGGTGATGAGCTGGGTGCGGACGAAGTTGGTCGCGTAGTCGTTCAGTTGCGCCTCGGACAAGCCGTCGCCCGAGATCCCTAACTGCAGGATGGGCACGCTGGATGCGGAGAAATTAATGATCTGCGGAGGCAGAGTGCCAGGAGGAAGCTGGCGCAACATGAATTGCGATGCGGCGGTCACTTGCGCGTTCGCGGTATCGAGCGACGCTCCAGGCTGAAGAAATACCTTCACGACAGCCGTCCCGTTGTATGTGGTGGACTCGATGTGCTGAATGTTGTCGACCAGCGTGGTGAGAGCCTTCTCGTACGGTGAAGTGAGTCGGCCCTCAAGCTCCTCCGGGTTGAGACCTGTGTACTGCCACCCTATGGAAACCACAGGAATATTGATATTCGGGAAGATGTCGGTAGGCGTGCGCATGATCACGACTGGCGCGGCAATCAGGATTAGCAGCGCGAAAACGATGAATGTGTACGGTCGGTTTAGAGCTACCTTTACGATCCACATAAAATTCCTCTTCGCTCCGTGCTGCCGCGACAGCAGCGACGCTGACTCGCATCGGCATTGCCGCACATTACCTGGCTAACCAGGAGGAAGCACGATGGTTGCCATTCGACTTTCTCGTTTGGAATCACCAGACTGTGGGGCGCAGAGGTGTCGGGTAATCTCAATTCCTGTCAGAGATTCGACACGCTGACAGGCGGTAGAAGTATTCGTGCCCGCCTGCTGGCGGAATGTAAGAATGCAAGGCGCGTTCCACACCGGATCATGGATAAGCTCCATAATTTCAGCGAGAGGCGCGGGGCCGGCCACACGCCGCGTGTCGCTTTACGGACGGCCCGTCATAGGGCTGACATTCATTCGGCCTTAACGAGTGGCGTGAACGATGCGACTCGAACCCGCAATGCTTGATGAGACCTGCTTTGGCGGCGAGATTAGTATCGGCAGCACCACGGATGCGAGCATAATGCATGCAATGACATGGAGACCGCTGGTATACGATCCGCTGCTCTGGCGCATGTGTGCGATGAGAAGCGGCCCGAACGCGCTCGCCGAACCCCACGCTGTGAGCATGAGGCCGTAAATGGGCCCGACATTTTTCGATCCGAAGTAGTCGGCGGTAAAGGCGGGCATGGTGCCAAATCCACCGCCGTAGCACATCAGGACGATGAACGACAGGACTGTGAGGATTGCCGCCGTAGAGATGCCCGGCAGGATCCAAAAGAGACCAATCTGGAGCACAAACATGGTTACAAACGTCCATCGCCTGGTGACCACATCGGAGACCCAGGCCCAGAAGATTCGGCCTACGGCGTTGCCGATGCTGGCGATACCGACCATTCCCGCGGCAGCAACTGCGCCTACTTTGGCTATCTCCTGGAACATCGGCGATTCCTGCGAGATGATCGAGATGCCCGCCGACGTATTCAGAAACAACAAGGCCCACAGTGCCCACCACTGCCACGTCTTCAAAGCGTCTCCGAGCGTGTAGTTCATCGCCGCACGTTGCGCGGTTTGAGCCGCGCTGGGTGCCCAGCCAGCCGGCTTCCACCCACTCGGCGGGTTCTGCATAAAGTAGCCGGTAGCCATTGTAATGACGAGATACGCGATACCAAGGTAGGCGAACGTCTGCAGCACACCGACACTCTGGATCAGACGGGTAGCAACAGGCGCAGTGACCAGTGCGCCGGCTCCGAATCCGCCGACGGCAATGCCCGTTATAAGGCCCCGGCGATCCGGGAACCACTTAACCAGCACAGCTATAGGGACAATGTAACTGAATCCGACCCCTATTCCTCCGATGAATCCGTAACTCAGATACAGCCACCAGAGCTTGTTGGCGGAGAAGCTTGCCAGGAAGACACCAAGCCCGTAGAGCAACCCGCCAGTAAGGGCCACGACGCGAGGTCCCTTCTTATTCAGCCAGAGGCCGCCGAAGAAACATGAGACTCCCAGAACAAAGATCGAGATAGTGAAGGTGAGGGTTACTTCCTCGATGGACCAGTGAAATTGCTTCGCCAGTGGAATTCTGAACACGCTCCACGCATAGACGGCTCCCAGAGCCATCTGCATAAGGAATCCTGCTGCCGCGATCCCCCAGCGATTTGTGCTCGACGTATGCCCTTCGTGTATTTGTCCGGTCTGCGTCATTTGCAACTCCCACGTAATTTAATTTGATTGCCCAGCTTCTCCAGGAAGCGGTTGATGAGGGCGATACTTCTGCGCAATTCCTTGTGGCGGAACTGACTGAGCAGCGAGAGGAGTCCAGGCGGTTCAACCACCGGCTTCTCATAGCATCCGAGAGTTTCACCCGCTGCCAGCGCGATACACTGAAGCACCTCTGGGTTGATCGCGCCAAGCATCTTGCCGAGGATGATGGCGTTGCGAATGGCGCGAACCGATTCATTCGACTTGGAGGCGTCGACCGCAGTTTCAATCAGTCTGTCGCTCGCGCTGAGCCCACCGCGCAACAGTTCGAAGACACCGTGGTCGTGCAGTTGCTGCAACAACTCATAGGAGTCAAGCAACGCCTCGGCGTGTGCGAGGGGGGCTTCATCGAGGCGCTTGTGCAACTCCGCTCGAGGGTCGCGGGGCGATAGTTGAAGAGGAATCGGTTGAGCCATTCTTGTCCTCCTTGGCAGCAGGGGTAGCTAGCGGATCTGGATCTGAACTAGTTGGTCGCCGGGTTGGCGATAATCTTTACGCTTCCACTTGCGCTCCACTTCGACACCGGTCTGAGGCGTCGGGTGGCCATGGCGAGAGTTAGTACGCGGCAGCGGATCTTCACCGATTTCCCCCAACACGCGTAGCTGCACCGAAGTTTCCTTGTAGGCAGGGGTGTGAGTTGCCTTGTCCGTATGGCTGCTGGTCAGGCGATTCACAGCTTCGTCGGTCGAGTTCATGGGCATATAGAGCTCCTTGCCATGCACACGCGTCGTAATCACCGCCTGCGCGCGCACCTTCCCGTAGCGCGACGTCAATTGCAGCCAACTGCCGGTCTGGATTCCCCGCTCACCGGCGAGTTCCGGCGACACTTCAATAAACGTGCAGGGCGTCTTCTCGCGAATACCTTCGGTGCGGTAGGTCATATTCCCTTCATGGAAATGCTCGAGCAGACGGCCGTTATTCAGGTGCAAGTCGTATTCGGCATTCGGCTGATCGGTGGGTTCCGACCAGGGGACGGGGAAGAAGACCGCCTTACCGTCGGGGAAGTTGAACTGTTTTGTGTAGAGGAGCGGCTGGTCGCTGCCATCCTCGGCAACGGGCCATTGCAACGTCTTGTAGCCTTCCAGGCGTTCGTAGGTCACGCCTGCCATCAGCGGCGTAAGCGGAGCGATCTCGTCATAGATTTGTGAGGGATGTTCATAGTTCCATCCAGCGCCCAGTCGGTTGGCGATGTCCTGAATAATCTGCCAGTCGGGGCGGCTCTCTTCGAGAGGCTCAAGCACCTGGTAGAGACGCTGGATACGCCTCTCGGTACTGGTGAAAGTGCCTTCTTTTTCCAGACTAGGACTGGCCGGCAGGATGACATCTGCGAATCGGCAAGTTTCACTGAAGAAGATCTCCTGAACCACAAAGAAATCGAGCTTTGACAGCGCATCCGAAACGAAGTTCGCATTGGAATCGACCAGGCTCATCTCTTCGCCGAAGAGGTACATGGCCTTGAGTTTGCCCTCGTGAATGGCGTCGATCATCATGTGGTTGTCGAGACCCGGATTAGGTGGCAGGGTGACATTCCAAGCCTTCTCAAACTTGGCGCGGATTGCGGGATCATGCACGTCCTGGTATCCGGGGAAGTAATTCGGCATCGCGCCGTGATCGCTGGCTCCCTGCACATTATTGTGGCCACGCAGGGGATAGGCGCCTGCTCCCGGCCTCATGTAGTTTCCGGTCGCCAGCAATAGATTGGAGATCGCCGTTGAGGTGTCGGATCCCATGGAGTGTTGCGTAACGCCCATTGCCCAGAGAACACAGACGCCGTCGGACTCCGCGATCATATGGGCAACCTTGGTCAAGGTCTCGATGGGAAGTTCGCACCTCTCGCTGGCCATTTCCAACGTGAAGGATTCCAGGCTCTTCCTGAACTCCGCGCCAGCATTGACCCACTGATCAATGAACTTCTGGTCGGCAAGGCCGCTATCGAGGATGTACTTGGTCACCGCCGAAATCCAGATCAGATCAGTGCCGGGCCGCGGACGGAAAAACAGATCCGCGCGCGCCGCCATCTCGTGTTCGCGCAGGTCAGCGACGATCAACTTCTGGCCGTGTATCTTGTGGGCGCGCTTCACGCGCGTTGCCAGCACGGGATGGCTCTCCGCGGTATTACTGCCTATAATCAGCACGAGGCCAGCCTTCTCGATATCGTGGATCGAGCCGGCGTCGCCACCATATCCAACGGTGCGGAAGAGTCCCATGGTTGCTGGCGCCTGGCAGTAACGCGAGCAGTTATCCATATTGTTGGTGCCAATCACCGCGCGAGCCAGCTTCTGCATCAGGTAGCTTTCCTCATTAGTGCATTTCGAGGAGGAGATAAAGGCCAGCGAGTCGGGGCCCGTCACAGCCTTGATTTCAGTGAAGCGGCGTGCGACCAGAGTGAGAGCCTCCTCCCAGGAGGCTTCGCGGAAGCTGTCTCCTTCGCGGATAAGTGGCTTGGTGAGACGGTCCGGGCTATTCACGTAGTCCCAGCCAAACTTGCCCTTGATGCAGGTTGACACACCGTTGGCGGCACCGTGTGCGGGCTCCACTTTCAGAATCTGGCGGTCCTTGGTCCACACATCGAAGCTGCAACCGACCCCGCAGTAGGTGCAGACCGTCTTGGTTTGCTTGATGCGCGAGTCGCGCATGTGAGATTCCATCTCCGAGAGTTTGAGAATCGCGCCATAACCGACTTCAGGCTCGATGTCCTTCACGATATCGATCATGCCGTTGAGCGCGGGCTTGGAGAGCGAGGTGAAGTAGCCGGCCTCGCCCAACATGTGCGTTTCCATCAGCGCGTTGCAGGGGCATACGGTGACGCAGTGGCCGCAGGAGACACAGCTCGATTCTCCGATCGGCGCTCCTCCGTCCCATAGCACCCGGGGATGGGGGTCTTCCCAATTGATGCTCAGGGTTTCGTTGACCTGGAGCGTCTGGCAGGCCTGAACGCAGCGCCCGCAGAGGATGCACTGATCGGGATCGTAGCGGTAGAAGGGATTGGACATATCCACTTCGTAGGGCTTGGGCTTGTAGGGAATCTCCTGATGTTCGACCGCGAGGAGGCGAGTAGTGTTGTGCACGGTGCAGTTGCCGTTGTTGTTGTCGCAGACTGTGCAGTAGAGCAGATGATTGCCCAGAATGCGGTCAAACGCTTCCCGTCGCGCTGCATCCGCGCGGGACGACGACGTGACCACGTTCATGCCATCGGCTGCCATGGTGCCGCACGCCCTCACCAGTTTGCCGTCGACCTCGACCATGCACGTATCACAGGTTTGAATCGGTCCAAGCTGAGGGTGA
>Ga0182024_10012198_pt1 | contig 17043 bp, 12 predicted proteins | sample P32metaG_FD_120480 | JGI IMG/M metagenome (GOLD analysis project Ga0182024, IMG submission 120480) | Permafrost microbial communities from Stordalen Mire, Sweden - P3-2 metaG (Illumina Assembly) | ecosystem: Environmental > Terrestrial > Soil > Wetlands > Permafrost | place: Sweden: Stordalen...
AGCGCAAATACACCGTTAGCATGCTGGTCCGCAGGCTCATCCTCCGCTGCCAGGAGCTGAAGCTTCAAGCGCCGCGCGACTCCGTGCGGCTACAATTCGACCTTTCCGCCTATCTGGCAACATTGGTCACCAATCATCTGCACACCGGTAAATTCAAGAGGTCTGTCTAGCCGTCGAGATCGAAAACACCCATCGCAACATGGGAATGAAAAAGCTGCTGGTCAAAGCGGTGCTCGACGGCGCGCAGCAGGTTGCGGTGCCGGCGCTGGTGGCGATTCTTTCCATCAGCATCGTGTTCGTCCCCGTTCTCCTGTTGACCGGCGCGGCGAAATACCTGTTTACGCCGCTGGCCATGGCGGTGGTTTTCGCGCTGCTCGCCTCGTATCTGCTATCGCGCACGCTCATTCCCAACCTGGTCCATTTTCTTTTAAAGAAAGAAGTGAATTTGTATCGCGAAGGGGAAGGTGGCGAGCCCAAGGAGACCGGCGGGTGGAACTGGAAAATTCATCGCGCCTTTAACCGCCGGTTCAAAAACATGCGCGACCGTTACGAGAGGCGTGAACAAAAAACCTCTCCCCGGTCGTCGGGGAGAGGGCCATTTGCGGTCCGACCGTATTTTACTTATCGTCCGGGTCAGCGCTAGGTGCCGAGTTTTTGAAGTCGCTCGGGGGGCGAACCTTGCTCTCGCCGGGATAGGGCCGCACAAACCCGGTGGCCATGTACCAGTTCAGATGGTTGACGGTGTCGGGGTCTTCGGCGTCGGGCTTGGTCAGTTTGCCAGAGAAGATCTGCTGCTTCTTCTTGAGCCAAGCAGCCCTGAGGGTCTTGACGGCATGGCTGTCCGTTCTATTGGCTGCGACCGTTTTAACGCCCTGGGTTAGCGGGATCAGGTTCGGCACGTGCGTCCACGGCTGGAAGTTCTCCGCGGGTGGCTGGCCCTTGACGAAAGCCGTCCTCATCGGCGACGCCACGAGGTCGAATTGGTTCATGGGCGTCAGGCCGAGGATTTGCTCGATCGTCCGAGTCATGTTGACCTGTGTGTAATAGGTGTGGTCGGTGGGTCCGTTCTGCACGGCGTACGGGCTGACGATATAGCCTGGGCTGCGATGACCGTCGACGTGGTCGACGCCATTCTGCGCGTCGTCTTCCTCGATGAAGATCGCCGACGAGGACCACGCGTTGCTGTGGCTGATGTAGTCGATAATGCGCCCCACGGCCAAGTCGTTATCGGCCTGTTCGGCTTGCGCGGTCGGCGGGCCGCCGGTGTGGTCGCACATGACCCACAGGATGCTCAACGCGGGCACCTTACCAGCCGCGACGTCCTTGTTGAAGTCCTGCAACCACACATCGACGCGGAACTGATCGGGGATGCCCAGATCGAATTGCGGGAAGTTCTTGATGAGGTAGTTGGACACGGCCGGAACAGAGGACTCTGCCTGGACCGTGTTCTGAAAGTACAGCGTCGTCTCGCCCGGGGTACCAGGTGCCGCGCAACCAGGCCCTCCCTCGAAGCACTGCGAGTCGGCGTAAAATTGGCTCCAGCTCGGCTCCTTGGTCGACCCGTTCGGCTGTAGGAACGTATCGTTCTCGACGTATTCGCCGTAGATCTTCACCGGCAGACCGGCCGCCTCTGCTTCCGAGAACAGGAAGCCCTTGTTGTGGTAGGCAAGTGCATCGCCGGCGTTCCCGCCCGGATAGCTGCGGACCCAGTCCGGCGACTGGATGTCATCGGCGTAGGGCGCCATTCCCTCGGTGATCCACTGATGACCGTCAGCCGACTGGCGGCTCGGGTCGTAGAAATTGTCGAACAGAGGGAAGCGCTGCACCAGCGCGTGCACGTTCGGCGTGACGTTGCCGCCGAACACTGCCAAGGAGGCGTCGCCATTGCCGGCGGCCACGTCGCCCAGCATCTGATCATAGGTGCGGTTTTCACGGATGATCAGGAACACGTGCTTAATCGGCGACGGATCGCCGATGTTGGCCGGGACTGCTTCCGGCGTGGCACTCGGGTTGCCACCGGCGGCGGAATTGATATTTTGCGTCAGATCCCAGTGATTATTCTGGAAAACCTGAGTCGTCATCGGCTTCAATTGCCCGTTATTCGGCACAGGAATGATGCTGACGGTGCCATTGTCCTGGTGGGTATTGTAGCTAGTGACGCCGTAGTCGGTCTCAAACGAGTTACGCGCGCCGATGCCCTTGTCGTTGGCAACGAGGAGCACATCATTGTTAGTGCTGTTACCGTGACTGCCGGCCGTGTTCAGCACCACCGAGCACGGCGCATAGGCCACCGGGATCATTCCCATGACGGGATTCTTCGAATTTTGGCTGAGGTCGACTACCGCGATCGCGTTGGCATTGTAAAGCGCGACGTAGGCAACCCCTTTTTGTGCATCGACGGCGATCGAGTTCGGCGCGGCGCCATAGGCCGGGCCTGCGCCGGGAACTCCAATCGGCAGCCCAAGGTTGATCGTCCACGCCACCTTGTTGTTGGCTGTGTTGATCACCGAGATGGTGTCGCTATAGGTATTGGCGACCAACAGATACTGTCCGAAGAACGCCATCCCGGTGGGGTGCAGACCGGTCGCGATGGTGCCGGTGACCGTCATCGACGGCAAATCAACCACAGAGACAGTACCGGTGACCGCGGCGCCAACCACCGGGTCGGCGACGATTTCAGTGCCGGCGGAGTTGATCTGGAAGTCCGACGCCGTAGCGGCCCGGCCACCCTCGTTGCTGACGTAAGCGGTGGTGCCGGTGCTGTTGATCACGATGCTGTGCGGCGCGTTGCCGACACGGATCTGGGTACCCTGCGCCGGCGCCGTCGGCGTGGCCAGGTTGATCTTGGTGAGAGTATCGTTCTGGTTCAGCAGAGCATAGGCGCTCTTGCCATCACTTGAGAGCGCGAGGCCGCCAGGATAAGAAGTGCTCGGCGAGTAGAAGGAGCCGCAGGGGTTGCCGTAAGAGGCCGGAGGGCTGTTCGGAAAGCAGGTGATGAAGGAATTGTTCGGCGGCACGCTAATCTGGGCGTCGTCTTGGAGCAAGCCGCTGGCATTGACCTTGACGATAGTGACATGGCTGCTATCCTGACTGAACACCAGGTGGGTGCCGTCCGCCGAATAAGCGATGCCGTTATAGCTACCGCTCGAATCGTGTCCGAACGTGACGTAGTTCTGCAGAACGGCACCGGTGTTGGTGTCGAACACCTCGACAGCTCCGTTGCCGTCGGACGCCGACGTACCCATGGTGAGGACGGCGGCGGTGTGAGTCGCGGCATTGGGGTTCAGCGCGACAGCCTTCGCGCGGACCCGGATGCCGAGGTTGACCTGGGTGCCGGCTGGGGTGATGACTTGGCCAGAGCTGACGACCCACGAGCCGTTTGGCTGCGGGCCGACGACGTAGGTCGGGTACGGGTTGGACTGCGCAACGGCGAGCGCCGCAGAGCCCAGCGCCGCCGCCAGCAGGCTGGCGAGCGGACTCACGCGTTTGATCTTAGACGTCTTCTTTCGATTTTCCCGGAAGCTATTCCGGAAGAACTTTCGGCACATGTACGCTTCTCCTCGTGGATTTTGTTTATCGCGCAACCGCGATCGGCCGTTGCGAGAGTGGAGCGAAATTACGCCACCCCGTGAGAATCGTACTCGCCAATCTTTACAGATCTATGCTGATTCGCGTGAAAGTTCAATTTACACGGATGGACTTTTTCTCGCCGGATTGTGACGAGCGTAAGTCTGTTTCGTGGATGTTGTAGACGAGATGGCTTGCCTCAGTTAGTGAGATGGCTTGCTGCAGCCAAATCACAATCGGGCGATGCCGGCGTCCAATTCCGATCCGTCGTCGACGAGCGCGCGCAGAGGCCCCAGCCAGGGTTGGTAACGTCGCCACCGCGCCACGGAGGTGCGATAGATCGGCTGGCGAGTCTGCCACTTGCTGGGGGTCTTTACAGCCCGCGGATTGCATTCGGGGCGCAGGCACTCGTCGTGCCACGCCAAGCCGCAGGCCGCGATGATCCGGCGGATCACTGGTTCCGGGTCGCGGGTCAGGTCCTCGTAATCGACCTCGATGAATCTATTCGCCGGCAGCACGCTTCGCCAATGGTCGATGAGGCGCTGATAGCTGCGGAAATACGCGACCAGTTCGGCGCCTCCCGTGGGAAACGCCAGGCTCGGATGGAAATGAGTTTGATGGATGGACAGCGCCGTGTCGACGGCAGCGCGGCGGCAATGAATGATGATTGCGCGCGGGAATGCCACGTGGATCAGCCCGGCCCAGAGGAAGTTGAACGGCATCTTGTCGGTCACTCGCGCCGCTCTCGGCGCGATCGCGCGCAGCACGCCGAGATAGTCTGCCGCCGCCTTGGCGACGAACGTCCTCTCGTTCCGGGCCGCGCCGGAGCGGTGCCACGCCGCCCCGCGCTCGTTCCAGAAATGCAACTCGCCGCCAGCGCCAACCTCGGGATGCATGGATACGATCTGCTCAACGAGAGTTGTGCCGGACCGCGGCATGCCGATGATCAGCACCGGCGTCGCATCGCAGCTGCCAAGTTCAGGCGCCCGCGCGATCAACTCGGGGGTGCAGCGGGCGATCAGGCGGTCAATCTCGATAGAGAACGCGGCCGAGTCGAACGAGGAAGAGCCCCCGCGCACGGCGTCCGCGGCGTCGAAATGCTGCATGGCCAAGGCGTAATCGCCAAGATCCTCCGCAGCCTTGCCGATCGCGAGGTTAAGCCGCAGACGTTGCGCCGCGTCCAGCCCCGGCGTAGCCAGGGCGGCTTCCATCCGTTGAAGCAGACCGTCATCCTCGCCCGTGATGGGGCGACACCGGACCAGATCGTAGTAGCTTCCCGCCAGCAGCGGCGCGATCGCGATGGCGCGTTCGAAACATTCGCGGGCTTCGTCGAAACGGCCGAACTCAGAGAGCAGATTGCCAAGCAGATCGTGCGCCATGGCGTTCCCCGGGTCGAGCGCCAGCGCTCGTCGCAGTACCTGTTCGGCTTCCCGATTGCGATTCTCGCTCAGCAGCGCCCACGCCTTGCCAAGGCGGCCCAAGCTGGTGTTGCCGCCGGTCGCCGCCGCGCGGCGGAAACAGCCGATGGCCTCGTCGCGATGGCCTAGAGTATAAACCAGGACGCCGGCGCGGAACCACGCCTCGGTCAGGGATGGGAGCAGCTGAGTGGCGCGGTCGTACGCGACGATTGCCTCGCCGAAGTTGCCCAGCTTCTCCAAAGCGATTCCCAGGCGCAAATATGCATCGCTGTAGCGCGGGTCGCTGGCGACGGCCCGCTGCAATGCCGCGATGGCATCCGGTATGTGGCCAACCTCGAGGCAGGCGAGGCCGAGATCGTGCTGGATGATGGCATTGGACGGTTGCAGCAGTCCTGCATCGTGCAACGGCGCGATCGCGTCGGCTGGTCGCCCTGCCTGAAGAAACTTAGTGGCCAAGGCAAGCAGTGGCGCCACCTGTGGCGCCGTTGGGTTTGGAGACTGGGACATGGCGCGAACCTAGCGGGGACGCTGCAACCCGATCGGCATCGTCAGAGGAATTGTCACCCGACCATGATCTGCCAAGCAGGAGAATCTTGCAATAGCCAATTTTGCGCGCGATCCAATTTAGAACCGCTGCATCAGAAGATCGAACACGTCGCACCCAGTCTTCGTGACCGAGGCTTCATCGTCTTGTAGCATGGCTTCGATCATCTTGTAGCATTGCTTCGATATGAGTATGTATGGCGTCCTTGACATGATCCGCGTCTATTACTTGTGGCTAGTTGTGACTTTGAGCCTGAACGCTCAGATCGCACGAACTTCACTGAACGGAACCGTCACCGACGACCAAGGCAAGCGCGTGCCCGCAGCCACAATCCAGGCGACTAACGTAGCGACGGGCCTGAGGCGTGAAACCGAGACCAACCCCCAGGGCATATACGCGCTGCCCGAACTGGAGCCGGGGACTTTCGCGGTCGAGATCGCCAAGCCTGGGTTCGAGTCCATTCGCTTCCGAAGCGTGAGGTTGGAGGTCGGGCAGCCGCGGACGCTGGACGTCGCGCTGGGTATCGCGGAACGCAAAGAGCAGATCAGCGTCTCGGAAGCCGAATTCCAGTTGGATCGCGTGGATGCGACGGTCGGCGGTCCGATCGAACCGAAGCAGGTAGACGAATTACCCATTAACGGCCGGAACTGGTCGACGCTGACGTCGCTTGTCCCGGGTGCCGTCGATACGGGTGCGGGCGACCAGCGAACGATCCGTTTCGCCGGTCACGGCCTTGACGATAATAACCTGACGCTCGACGGGGTGGATGCCACTGCGGTGTTCAATCAAATGCAGCGCGAGTATGTGCGGCTGACCATTCCGCTCGGGTCGATTGACCAGTTCGATGTGAAGGATCAGACGTTCGGCGCGGACGTCGAAGGCGGAACGGCCGGCGCCCAAGTATCGGTCGTTTCACCCTCGGGCACGAATTCATTTCACGGCAACATCTTCGATTATTTCCGCAATGAAGCGATCGAAGCGCGCGCGCCGTTCAGCGGCCCTTCGCCGAATCCTTTTCTGTTGAATCAATTCGGCGCGGCCGCCAGCGGGCCGATTTTGCACAACAAGCTGTTCTTCTACGCGGCATACGAAGGGTTGCGCCAGCGGCTGGACGGAACTCAAATCGGATTGGTACCGAGTCCGGGGTTTTTCGCGCAAGTGGCGCAGACGTCGCCCGCCCTACTCCCGATTTTGCAAGCTTATCCGTCGGGCACCTCGCCGACGTCCCAGCCGAATGTTTGGAACTACGTCGCCCTTGGACGGCAGATCGATAACGAAGACTCCGGGATGATTCGGCTCGATTACCATTTTTCCGACAGGACCACCTCGTTCCTGCGTTTCAACTCGGACGAAGCCGTGCAAACGATCCCGACGGGACAACTGATCGCCAAGACGCTGTACGATACGAAGTTCAACAATGGTGTCTTCGAGGTCCTGCACGTCTTCCGGCCGACGTTGATCGACGAATTCAAGTTCGGCGTCAACCAGGATTTCTATCACGCCGCGATGTTGTCGCCTGTGCCATACACATTCAGCGTCTCCGGATTCAGCTCGCTCGCCGGCAGCACAACGTCGGACAATCCGTCGAAGACAATCAGTCTGCTCGACGACATTTCATGGGCGAAGGGAAGCCATACGCTCAAATTCGGATTTGAATTCAAGCGAATCTTTCTCAATCAGGGAACCTCGAACAGCGGCACGATTACCTACACATCGATCCCGAGTTTTTTAAGCGATCAGGCGGGGCAGGCATCGTACACAGCGATCCTTCCGCTGGTTCGGCAGCGCAAGAACGAATTCTGGGCATACGCAGAGGATGAGTGGAAGGTCACTCCGAACCTGACCATCAACGCGGGCGTCCGCTATAACTTCTTCAATGCCCTGCACGCTCTGAACCACCAGGATGTGCCGTTCGATTTCGCCACCTGCGGCGGATTCTGCCCCAGTACGGATTCCTACTTCCATCCTCGTTACGACGATATCGATCCGCGGATCGGCATCGCGTGGTCGCACCGGAACACGGTGATTCGGATTGGCGCGGGGATCTATCACACCGACGGCCAGGTTGACGATCAGAATCTGCCGATCTCGAACACGGTCGGTCGTTATTCGTTCAACAGCGTGTCGTTCCCGGCACTCTCTTATCCTCTTGACCCATTTCTTGCCTATGCACAATATGGCGGTCTCGGGGTAATCTCGCCACGGGATCTCGATCGTAATCGAAAAGACGACTACGTATCGGCCTGGACGCTGTCTGTGCAGCAGACTCTTCCGCTGAAGGTCATCGCGACCGTAAGCTATCTAGGGAACAAAGCCACGGACGTGCTGACGACAACGTACGCCAATCTCGCGCAGCCTTCCTCGAACATTGTGCCGTATCCGGCGTTCGGCGTCGTCTCGTGGCGGGGCGACGTCGGCAACAGCACGTTCGAGGCGCTGCAAGTCAATGCGAGGCGTGCTTTTCAGAACGGATTTCTGCTGTCGTCGAATTACATGTGGTCGCATTCGATCAACGACGGTAGTATCGGAGGCGGCGAATCGGATACACCGCAGAACTCCTTCTGCCGCTCCTGCGACAAGGCGAGCAGCGATTTCGACGTCCGTTCTGTGTTCAACCTGTCGACCGTTTATACCCTTCCGTTCGGCGCCGGCCAGAAATATCTAAGTTCGCCGGGTATCACCCGCGCCCTGCTCGGAAATTGGGAATTGAGTGCAATCGGAACCGCTCAAACCGGTTTGCCGGTGAACATCACCATCGACCGGTCGAATAACTCGGTTCCAGGACTCTACGCCGTCAGCGGCGCCGAGCGGCCCGACTATGTGGCGGGAGTGTCATTGACCCCCGCTGGCGGCTCGACACCAAATCAGTGGATCAACGCCGCGGCCTTCGCCGTTCCGGCCAATGGCACCTTCGGAAATCTCGGCCGTAACGCATTCCGCGCGCCGGGGATCGCCCAACTGGATCTGGGCCTTTCGAAATTCGTTTCGATCACCGAGCGAGCCAGCATCCGCCTGCGAGGGGACCTGTTCAATGCGACGAACCGGGCGCAATACGGCGCCCCTAATGCCGATGTTTCGGCCTCGAACTTCGGCATCATCACAACGACGGTGAGTCCCTACGCAACGGGGCGGGGCACGCCTCGCGAGTTGCAGCTGTCCCTGAAAATCGCGTTCTGACCGCGGCTCACCGGGCCCGATTTGTTTCGACCTAATGCTCCCTGTTTGTCGGAATCTGAAAGTTAGGGGTTAAGGTTGCGCTGGACCGCTGGTCGGAGACCGCCAGTATCTCGACTGGCCCGATCTTCCGAGTGGCGGCCGGGAGAATCTGAGGGCCTGTTCCGCGAGTTGCCTCTCGAACTTTGCGGCAAGGCGAAGGCTTCGTCGGGTGGGTCCGGCGCCCCCGAAGCCCTCCGCCTGGTCGAATCCCGCTATTGCTAGGCTATTGTGCGGCCGATACACCCCCCGCGGCCTTTTCTCGCCCTGCCGCGAAGGCACCTGTTGCGGCCTGTTCGATGAAATGAGCGACGGCCTGCGGCTGCGACACATACACGGCGTGGCTGCCTTTGACCTCGACAACCGTTGAGCCTGCGCGTTTGGACATAGCCCGCTGGGCATCAGGCGGGATCATTTTGTCGTCGGTAGAGACCAAGTACCAGCTTGGCTTTGTTCGCCACGCCGGCTGGATAATCGCACCACCGAGCGCCTCGAGACCCCACGGGACTTGGGAGTCAGCCATGAACGAAGCCGCGTCTGGACTCACGTCTGCGGCGAATGCTGCGGGGAACTTCGCCCTATCGAGGAATAGGTATCCATCTTGAGGCGGCAGGATCGGCGGAACGGGCGCGCCGGGCGGTGGATCTTTGATGAGCGACGACACCGATTCGCCTTTATCCGGTGCAACCGCTATGATGTAGACCAAGCCAAAGACCTTCGGATCATTGCCCGCTTCCGTGATGACTGCTCCGCCATACGAGTGACCGACGAGAATGACCGGACCGTCCAGCGCAGCAATTGTTCGCTTCGTACAAGGCGGATCCTCGGAAAGGTTCCTGACGTTGTGGAATAGTCCCCCGCTGGACACGCGAATTGCATTCAAAGTTACCGGCAAACGCGCTGCGGTGGGATTTTTGGGGAACCAGTATTTCCATCCCTTCGCCTGGGACGGAATCCATCTGTTCGGCTGGATTACGACGAGGACGGCCGGGTGATCCATGCCTGGGAAGTGGACAGTCCCGGCGCTCCGAGGCTCGATTTCACCTGGGAGGGCCAGCGACTGCTGATGGTCAAGCCCGGAGCGCAGCCGCGGTGGGAGCTCAGAATGCGTTAGGACATTCTGCGGCAAGTACCTTACCGGGCCCGCGTCCGCGTCATCGGCATCAGACTGCCAGTGGATACTGGACGAATACCTCATACGGGAGTTGACCCGCCTTCAACGCAAAAGGACGCTACTCTACCGTTGCGCCGCACAGCTTTTAGCCGGGCATGATTGATTTTCAATAATGATAAACTGAACGCTCGTGAACAACGCCCAAAGGCTGCAGGGTTCTTTTCGCCAGGGTCTCGCCTTGCCGCCCGCGTTTGACGTGACCCACGCCGATAGCAGCAACGTGCGCCAATGGGACTCGGTAGCGCACCTCCAATTAGTGGGTGCCATCGAAGACAACTTCGGTGTTCGCTTGACCCCCGCGGAGGTCGTCGAACTGAAGAGTTACCAGGGCGCCATCGCCATACTTCGCCGTCATGGAGTATGGCCCGATGCCTGAGATCGGATTTTTGAAAGCCTCCGGACATAGCCCTGACGCGCGGGCGGTTTTCGATGCCAATACCGGTGAATGGTTCACTCGTGCTGAGCTGACCCGCCGCGTTACGGATTTCGCCAGCCGGCTGCGGTTTCCCCGCAAGGCTCTCGGTTTTCTCTTCGCTCTAAACGATTCCGAGTCGCTGATCGCCTACCTGGCTGCCATCCAGGCCGGTCACGCGGTGGCCATGCTGAATCCGGCGTTGGACGAAGTCTTGAGCGCCCGCCTGATTTCGCTGTTTCAGCCGGACTTCATCATTGCTCCCGAGTCGCACGCCGCGGTCGGCACCTGGAGTGAAGAGCCTGTCTACCAGGTTGTGGAATCTCCGCATGCCGGGCAATTGCTGTTTCGTCACACGACGCCGAACCGGTATTCTATCCATGCCGATCTGGCGTTGCTGATATCGACCTCCGGGTCGACCGGATCTCCCAAGCTGGTGCGCCTTTCCTGGGGCAATCTCGAAAGCAACGCCTGGCAGATCAACCAGGCCTTGCGCAACACCGAACAAGACCGCACCATGATCACTGCGCCAATCTTCAACGGATACGGGCAGTCCGTAGTCCACACCATGCTGCTCGCCGGCGGCAGCTTCGCGCTGACGCGTGCGCGGGTGGTTTCCGCCGAATTCTGGGACGCCGTCCGGCAGACGGAATCGAACGCGATCGGCGGCACGCCGTTTTTCTATCAAGCGCTCGAACGCCTGGATTTGGATTCGCTCAACGTACCTCTGCTGAAGAAGTTCGTGCAAATCGGCGGCCGGCTCCCTGGCCATCTGGCCGAGAAGTTTCACTCGCTGGCGCAAGAGCGCGGCGGCGAACTGCATCTGATGTACGGGCAGGCCGAAGCCACCGCGCGGATTTCCGGCTTGCCGCCGGAGTTGCTGCCCGAGGCTCGCGGCTCAGTAGGGTTTGCTCTGCCCGGCGGCGAGCTCCGGGTGGAACGCGACGGCTGCGAGTGCGCGCCCATGGAAGAAGGCGAATTGGTCTACCAGGGGCCGAATGTGATGATGGGCTACGCTACTTGCCCGGAGGATCTGGCCAAAGGCGACGAGCTCGGCGGAGTCGTCGCCACCGGGGACTTGGGCTATCGCGACGGCCGCGGCCTCTTCTACATCACCGGACGCAAGTCCCGGTTCGTCAAGCTGTACGGATGGCGCGTGAGTCTCGACGAAGTGGAGGAACTTCTTTCGCACGCCGCAACCGTAGCCGCGGTCAACCATCAGGACCGTCTGGTAATCTATGCCGAGCGCCCCGGCGTCATGTTCGCTGATGCCGTGAACCAGCTCGCCGCCAGGCTGAAGCTTCACCCATCCGGGTTCGAAATCCGTGAGATCGAAAGCATCCCGCGCCTCGCCAACGGCAAAGTGGACTACCGCTCTCTCGCGCGTATGGTCCACCCGGCGCCTAGCGACACAAGCGCGGCGTTGGGCGCGGACAGCTCGTCAGTTTCATCCCGATGAGCTTTCATTCCCTGGAATTCGCACTGTTCTTCGCGTTGGTTGTCGCGCTCTATTATCTGGTTCCATACGCCCGGCGTGTGCCGGTATTGCTGGCTGCCAGTCTTCTGTTTTACCTCTCGTTCGCCGCCCAGAACATATTCGTTCTGGCGGGATTGATTGTGGCTGGCTACGCGACCGGTCATCTGATCGAGCGCGCGGAATCCCAGCCAATGCGCAAGTGCTGGCTGGCGATCGCCCTGGGGGTGGATCTCGGCCTCATGGCCACATTCAAATATGGCCCCGAGATACTCGGCAAGTCGTACGGCGCGTTCCCTGTAGGGCTGTCTTTTCACGCGTTTCAGGCCATGTCCTACGCCATCGAAGTGTATCGCGGGCGCCAACCTGCCGAGCGCTCCTTTCAGGTCTTCGCCCTCTACATCATGTTCTTTCCCCAGATCGCCGCGGGCCCCATCGAGCGTCCCGGCGACATGCTGCCGCAATTCCACAAACCGCATCCCTTTCGTTACGACAACGCCGCCGCGGGTTTGCAATTGATGGTCTGGGGCATATTTCAGAAGTACGTCGTGGCAGACCATCTGGCGACCGTAGTCAACAATATTTACGACCATCCAACCAAATTGCCCGGCCCCGTCGCCGCTTACGGCGCGGTGTGTTTTTCATTTCAGATTTTCTGCGATTTCGCCGGCTATTCCGAGATCGCGCTCGGCGCGGCTCAAGTGCTCGGTTTGCGCCTGACCCGCAACTTCAACATTCCTTTTCATGCCGATACCATGGCCGAATACTGGAAGCGCTGGCATATTACTCTATCCACCTGGATGCGCGATTACGTATTCTTTCCGCTGTGCGGAAGGCGGCCAGGAATGCCGCGCATCTGCGCCAGCATCATGCTCGTGTTTCTGGCGAATGCGCTATGGCACGGGGCCCGCTTGAATTACCTGGCTTCCGGGTTGTTGCATGGAACTTACCGGGTGACCGAACTTCTGGCCAGCCGCGCCATGTCGCGCGCCGGATGGACCATGAAAGAGGCCTGGAGGAGGCCAGTCAGGATTGCCCGCACCCTGCTGGTGTTTACCCTGATGACGTTTGCCTTCGTCTTTTTCCGCGGCCGGAATCTCACCCAGAGTCTGTCTGTCGCTTCCAGTCTTTTCTCCGGCTGGGCCATACTCGCTCACCCGGCGGCTCTGGCCGATGGGTTCCGCGCAGCCGCTTTGGGACCTTTCAACCTAATCGAGGCCGCCGTGCTGATCCTCCTGATCGAAGCCGTCCAGTTCCTGAGATCGGCTGGACCGCTGCGCCCCAGAATTGCCGCGCTGCCGTTCTGGTACCGCTGGAGTCTCTACTACGCCGCGGCTGCGGCTGCGCTGCTTCTGACTCCGCAGAGTGTCGCGCCGTTCATCTATTTCGCTTTCTGAACTCGATGCGCAACCCGGACGCAACTCGCTTTCTCTTCCGCCTTGCCGGCTTTCTGCCGCTCGCTGCCGCGCTGGTGCTGATTGACTGGATCAGCTTTCAACCTCCCGTGCGGCGCCATTTCACTGCCACGCTGGAAGCGGCCGCACAGGCATTGGTTTCCGGAGAGACCATCTGGTCGAGCGTCGACACGCACGACCTCAAACCGGTGTGGATCGAGAATTTGTCCGGCCCCCGGGAAGTCCTCGTGCTCGGTTCCAGCCGCTTGCTGCAAGTTCCTCAGGAGTGGTTCCAGCCGCGTGGCATATTGAATGCGGCGATGTTCGCCGGCGATCTTGCGGACTTCGTCTCGATCTTTCAATTATGCCTCGAAACCGGCAAGACACCCCAATTGGTGCTGCTGGATTTAAATCCTACGCTGGCCTTCGAAGCGAAAGCGCGCGTCGCACCGGCCCTGGCAATGCATTACAGGCGAGCCTTGCTACGCTACGGGATCTTTCCACCCACCTTCTTGTCGGGACTGTTTTCACTGGACGGACTTCGTTGGGACCCCAAAATATTCCTGCCTCATCCCGTTTGGGGGGTCTCGCAGGAAATGGCTCCAGACACCTACCGGATGCGCCCGGATGGAAGCGCGGACTGGGGCTTAACAGAATCGGGCGGGACACCGGATGAGGTGGAGAGATCCGTGACCGTGAGCATGCGCCGTCTCGATGCCAACTATCAACATTGGCGATCCACTTCACGGCCCGGGTGGTTCGACCTGAGGATTCTTCGGGACTTTCTCGACGATCTCCAGATGCACCACGTTCGCGTAGTGGTGATGCTGGTACCGGTGCATCCGGCGGCATACGATTTCTACGCCCGTCAGGGCGGTTACGACGAGTCCTGGATCAGGCGCGAGATGGCGGGTCGCGGAATTGAGGTGATCGGTTCGTATTCCCCGTCGGTGGCCAAGGCGACCAGGGCGGATTTCTTCGACGATGTCCATGCGCACGCCTCAGTCATTCGTCGTTTGCTGAGGGAAGGCGGAATCATCGAGTAGAGGTGGCGCCGACTTTGATGGTGCATTCGCAGGAAATCTGAAACCCTTCAGGGTATCGGGAATGTCACGCGCAAGTAACATCTCTCAGCTATCCTCCGTCCATGCAGCTCAACAATCGGCCCAAACTTCTTGCGACTACGGTCGCTGTCTTGATTCTGCTCACCGTCCCTGTACGAGCCACGTCGATCACCGCGGGCGTCTTTGCGAACGGAGCATCGGTTTCCTCAACCTCCCCCGATTCGGTCGTATTTGGGGACGGCTCCCTCTGGGTTGCATACCAGAACGGCGCGGATTCGACCGGCGCAAGCGGATCCAGCACGGTAGTGCGCTACAACCTGTCGAGCTCGGTTGTCAATACCTGGACCATCGCAGGAAACGTCGATGGGTTGCGCATTGATCACGAATCAAACTGAAAGCTTTCTAATGCTGCTCGGTACGAGCGGCCTTACCATTTCCGGACTGCCGGACGACACCGTCTTTCGCTCGGCGGCCAATGGCACGTTCTATGTCGCCGACACGGGAGCCAATACCGTGTATGCGCTCGCGGCCACGGGCCTGGCGCCAGGGTCGGTATACATCGATGTAGGCAACATATTTGGCGAGATCGATACCAGCACGGGAATTGTGACGCCGTTGTTTACCGGAGTCAGCCCTCATGGGGTGGTTTTTGTGGCAGCGCCGGAACCGGGGTCGTTCTTTCTCGCCGGAGCCGCGCTCCTAATGAGCGTGGGATTTGGGCTGAGGAAGCGGTGTCTAGTCAAGAACTTCGGCATGTACGGCCCAACTCACGGAACTGACCCCAGGCTCAAGTGACAGCCTCACGACAAGCTGTTCCAACGCGTCATCTTGACGGCCAAGGTCACGGCTCGGATCCGAGGCCATCAATGCGATCAGCCGGAGGCCGCGTCTAGAATCTGCTGGATCAGCGCGTCATACCCCATTCCTGCCTCAGCAGCAGCGAGCGCGAAGTCTTCATCGTGCGCCAAGGAAGGGTTCGGATTGGCCTCGATCACGAAAATTTCCCCTTTGGAAGTGAGCCTCACGTCGATTCGTCCAAACCCCCGAATTTTTAGCAAACGGTAGATCCGCCGGGCGAGTCTCGTCAGCTTATCCTGGACGCCCTCCGGCAAAGGCGCGGCGGCCGCGTTCTTGATACCCCATTTCTTGCGGTACGCATCATTCCACTTCGCCTGAAAGGTAGCGAATTTAGGGGCATCATCGGGAACCTGCTCGAAAAAGATCTCGCGTGGAGGAAATACGGTCAGCCGGTTATTTCCGAGCACGCTCAAATAGAGCTCGCGGCCCTCTATGTATTCTTCGATCAGCGCGTCGCAGTTGAATTTTTGGTGAATGAACCGCGCGCGCTCGATGGCCTCTTCCTCCAGCCGCACGAACGATGCCTGGCTGATGCCGTCGGAGGATTCCTCACTGACGGGTTTAACGAATGCCGGATAGACGAATCGCTTGAGCCGCCGCAGGGGCCGCGACCGCTGGGATACGACGAAGCGTGGCAGCCTAACGCGATGGTAGGCCAGCACCTTCTTGGCGAGCGCCTTGTCTTTGCAAAGAAGCAGCGCTTCGGGGCCTGACCCCGTATAGCGCACTTTCAACAGTTCCAGCAAGGCCGGGATGTTGGGTTCGTGCGAACGGTCATGATAGAAGGACTCTGAGAGATTGAAGACTACATCCGGTGAGTACGCCTTAAGTTTTTCGAGGATCGCCGCCACATTGTCAAAAACGGCCAGCGTTTCCACTTCGTGACCGAGGCCTTTCAGGCATCGAAGTACATCCGCTTCGGTTGGCTTATCCTCTTCCTTGAGCGCACGTTCCGAGAAGTTTTCTACGGGATCGGTTCGCCGCGCAAGATCGAATAGGATCAGGATCTTCAACCTATACAGACCTCTTGAATCCGCCCCTGCGTAAATGGTCGGCGGCTAAATCAAAATGCAGCTGGACGGAATCTCGCGGCGCTCGCAGCTTCAGTTCCTGGCAGCGGAGAATAATTCTGCGGACCCACATGTTCGCGGCGCTGTCGATTCATTGTACGATCGATGCTGGGTGGGATTCCCGATCCCATTGACCAGACCTCGCTTCGGTCCCTGTTGCATCGGCTGCTGGCGCGCTAAACGTCCTTCCTGCAGCTAGCGCTGGCGATCCCAATAGTTGACCGGTCGATCGTCTGACCGCAGCTCGTCCGCGTCAACCCAATAGTAATCGCCGAACGGCTTCTTCTCGGGCCACACTTCGTCGAGCGTGGACGCCCGCCACAATCGCCCCGCTTTCATGACATAGGCAATCTTGGCGGTGTTGCGGATATCGGCGAGCGGATCGGCGTCGAGCACCATAAGATCGCCAAGTTTGCCCACCGTGATCGAACCGAGATCTTTCTCGACGCCCAGAAAGTGAGCCCCATGCAGGCTCGCCACCTCCAGTGCGCCCATCGGTCCGAGCGCGGAGGCGGCCATCCAGGTTTCCCAATGCGAACCGATGCCGTGCTGCTGGCCGTGGGAGCCGATGGCTCCATACCCGCCCTGGGCGATGATGTCGGCCAGACCCTGGGCGATCATTGGATAGCTGTAGTCGGTGGAGGGGCGCAGGATGCGGCGGCGCGTATTGGGGATAAGATTCCGCCAGGGCAGCCAGCGGCGCGCTTTCTCATCCTTCCAAACGTCGGACTCCTGCCAGAAGTATTCTTCATTCCAGGGTCCGGCGCCGCCGACAATAAAGGTGGGTGAGTAGACGGCGTGGGCCAATCCGAAGAACTTCGCCGCGTCACCATAAAGCGGCGCGTAGCTCATCGG
>Ga0182024_10012199_pt1 | contig 17043 bp, 14 predicted proteins | sample P32metaG_FD_120480 | JGI IMG/M metagenome (GOLD analysis project Ga0182024, IMG submission 120480) | Permafrost microbial communities from Stordalen Mire, Sweden - P3-2 metaG (Illumina Assembly) | ecosystem: Environmental > Terrestrial > Soil > Wetlands > Permafrost | place: Sweden: Stordalen...
AACAGCGCATGTAACCCCCGCGTAACCGGCTTCTGCCCATCCTGCCTGCATGAGCGCCACACTTCAGTCAGGCTCATGCGCGTATTGATAGCCGAGGATCACCTCGAGCTGGCCGAAACGCTGGCCATCGGCCTGCGCCGCGAGGGGATGGCCGTGGACCTGGCGGGAGACGGTCAGGCTGCTCTGGCCCAGGCGCACATCTATGAATACGACGTGATCGTGCTCGACCGGGACCTGCCCAAGCTGCACGGCGACAAGGTGTGCCGGACGCTGGCCGACGAGGGAGGACGCGCCCGGGTGCTGATGCTCACCGCCTCCGGCGGGATCGAGGACCGGGTGGCCGGTCTCAGCCTGGGCGCCGACGACTACCTGCCCAAGCCGTTCGCTTTCGCCGAGCTTGTCGCCCGTATCCGGGCCCTGTCACGTCGCGCCCAGCCCGCGCTCCCGCCGGTCCTGGAGCGCGAAGGGCTGGAGCTCGACTCGGCTCAGCGGATCGTCCGCCGGGATGGTCACCGCCTCGAGTTGAGCGTCAAGGAGTTCAGCGTGCTGGAGTTGCTGATGGCGGCACGCGGAGCGGTGGTGTCGCCCGAGCAGATGCTGGAGCGGGCTTGGGACGACGCCACGGACCCGTTCACCAACGTCGTCAAGGTGACGGTCAGCCGCCTGCGGCGCAAATTGGGCGATCCGCCCCTGATCGAGACGGTGGCCGGTGTCGGATACCGCCTCTGAGCTCGTCGGGCGTGGCCAGGCCGGCCGGTGGTGCCGGATGCGCCCCACGCTTCGCTTCCGGCTCACCCTGCTCTACGGGGGCTGCTTCATCGTGGCGGGCGCCGGGCTGTTGGGGATCACCTACGCGCTGTTCGCCAACGGGACGGTGCAGCGGCCGACGGCATTCGCGCACGGTGTCCAGCTGTCGATTCCCGTTCCGGCCGGGCTCAAGGCGATCATTGCGTCCGGCCCGCGCAAGCTTCCCGTACACACGCGGCTCAGCGGCAATCCGGCGCCGAAGGCCCGGCTGGGAACCCGAACGCGACCCCCCGCTGGATTCATACAAACGGTGCGGAGTTCGGGACAGAAGCAGATCAACAGCCTGGTCAAACGAGCCAACCTCGTGATCCAGGAGCAGCGCTCCCAGTCGCTCACCTCGCTGCTGACCGAGTCCGGAATCGCCCTGGCGATCATGGCGCTCTTGTCGATCGGGCTGGGGTGGTTGCTGGCCGGACGGGCGCTCGCGCCGCTGCGGGTGATGAACTCACGAGCCCGGCAGATCACTGAGGACACCCTGCACGAGCGCCTCGGCTTGGACGGCCGCCAGGACGAACTGGGAGAGCTGGCGGCCACGTTCGACGCGGTGCTGGCCCGCCTGGAGCAGGCCTTCCACTCCCAGCGCAGCTTCGTGGCCAACGCCTCGCACGAGCTTCGCACGCCGGTCACCCTGGAGCGAGCGCTCCTGGAGGTGGCGCTGGCCGACCCGGAGGCCAGCGTCGAGTCCCTACGGCGGACCTGCGAACGCGTGTTGGCCGCCGGCTCGCAGCAGGAGCGGGTGATCGATGCGCTGCTGGCGCTGGCCCGCGGCCAGGCCGGGATCGAGGCGGCCCAACCCGTGGTGCTCGATGAGCTGGTCCGGCACCTGATCGACGACCGAGCGCCACAGTTGGAGGGGATACGTCTGCGAACCGAGCTCGCGCCGGCAACGGTCAGCGGGGATCCGGCACTGCTGGAGCGTCTGGTGTCCAACCTGCTGGACAACGCGATCGTGCACAACTCGCCCGAGGCGCCCTGGGTGACCATCGAGACCGCGGTGACCGGGCGACGGGTGGAGCTGCGCGTAGCCAATGGCGGGGCGGTCGTGCCGGCCGACCGTGTGACCGAGATGTTCGAGCCCTTCCGGCGCCTGGAGGCCGAAAGGACGGGGGTGGATCGTGGGCTCGGGTTGGGCCTGTCGATCGTTCGGGCGGTGGCCGTGGCCCACGGGGGAGAGGCCGAGGCCATTCCTCTGGATGCAGGGGGTTTGGAGCTGGTAGTGCGGCTGGGTCTGGCTGGTCCCGGGCCAGAGCGTCAGGAGCCCTCCCTACACTCTGTGCTGGATGCCAGCACCGACGGAGTCCTCGCCGGTCCGGATCGCTCTCATAGATGACGACAGCGGTCTGTTGACGGTCATCACCCGCCGCCTCGAGGCGCTGCGCTGGCACAGTGAAGTGCTGGCCTACGCCCCGGCCCCGGAGCAGCTCACGGTGATGCGGTTGCATGCCCTGCTGGTCAACCCCGCTCTGACCGGGCTGGAATACCTGGAGCGCGTGGCCACGACGCTGCCCGGGATGGCCCTGCTGGTGGTCAGCCCCCCGTCGACGGTGGCCCAGCGCGTCCGCGGCCTGCGGGCCGGCGCTGATGACTGGGTGACCAAGCCCTGCCATCCCGAGGAGCTGCTGGCCCGGGTCCAGGCCGTGCTGCGGCGCCGCCGGCTGGGAGACCTGCCGGTGGAGGACGAGACGATGCTCGCCGGCGGGCTGGCGATACGGCCTGACCGCTTCGATGCCTACTCGGGCGACGAGGCCGCCGGGCTGTCGCGACGCGAATACGAGCTGCTGCGGGCCCTGGCCCTGGCCGAGGGACGGGTCCTGGAGCGCGAGCGGATTTATGAGCGCGTGTGGGGCTACACGATGGTGCGGGGCGACCGATCCGTCGACGTGTTCGTGCGCAAGCTCCGGATCAAGCTGGAGCGCGTCTCGCCGGACTGGCGCTACGTGCACACGCACTTCGGGGTCGGATACCGGTTTGCGGCTGAGGCCGTGGATCCGGCCAAGGCGCCGGCTGCAGGCAAGCAGGCGGATGAGCGGCCGACGCCGTCGGCCGACGCTGTTGCGGATCAGGCGGAGGTACCCTTTGATCTGCAACTGGCTCGTTAGCTCCGCATGACCGGCAAGGAGAACATCCGCACCGTCACCGTCGTGCTGCTCCTGGCGGCACTGGTCGACGTGGTGCCGGGTGGCGGCTCAGCCGCGCAGTTCCTGATCCAGCTGATCACACTGGCCTTCCTCGGGGCGATCGCCTGGGTGGCCTCTCGCCTCTACCGGGAGCACCGGATGACCCTGTACTCACTGGGCGACCGAAACCGGGCGATCGTCTATGTGGCCGCCGGCATCGCGACGCTGACCTTCACCGCCAGCAGCCGGCTGTTCCACACCGGGATCGGCAGCGTCGTGTGGCTGCTGCTGCTGGCCGGCTGCGCGTTCGCGGTGTTCCGGGTGTTCCGCGCGGCGCGCGAGTACTGACGCTGCCCCTGGGGGGCGGTCTGACCGAGCAAATCGAGCGGGCCTAGGGGCTCAGGCTCCAGACGGCAGATCGAAGCGATCGAGGGTCATGGACCAACCCTAGCCTGGCCCGGTGGGGGCGGGATCGGTGGATGGAAATTGGGCTATAGGTCAATTCCCATCCACAGGTCAGCGAGGGCTCCGTCCCACAGGTCTCCCGGCTCCGCAGTCCTAGACTCAGATCGTGTCGATAGTCGCCGCTGACCGCCGCCGTGATCTCCCTGACGAGCCCGGCGTCTACCTGTTCCGCGACTCCGGCGGCAAGGTCCTCTACGTGGGCAAGGCCAAGTCGATCAAGAAGCGGGTGGCCTCGCATTTCTCCAACCCCAGCACCCGGGCGGGACGCGACCTGCTCCCGATGATCGATCACGTCGAGGCGCTGGTCGTCCACACCGAGGCCGAGGCGCTGCTGACCGAGCAGGAATTCATCAAGCAGTACAAGCCGCGCTTCAACATCCGCCTGCGGGACGACAAGTCCTACCCGTACATCGCGATCAGCCTGGACGAGGACTTCCCGCGGGTGTACTTCACCCGCGAACGCCACCGCCGGGACCGGGCCTACTTCGGCCCGTTCTCCAACGCCGGCCGGGTGCGCCAGACCCTGGAGGTGCTGGGCAAGGTGTTCATGTTCCGCTCCTGCGTGGGACCCACTCCAGGCCGGCGGAGCGGGTCGCCGTGCCTTGACTACTACATCAAGCGCTGCGGGGCGCCCTGCGTGGGCTACGTGACCAAGGAGGAGTACCGGCAGTCGATCGACGGGGTGATCGCCTTCCTGTCCGGGCGCTACAAGGAGATCGAGCGACGGCTGGACTACGAGATGCGCCTGGCCGCCGCCGAGCAGCGCTACGAGGATGCCGCCCGGGAGCGCAATCGGCTCAAGTCCGTGCGGTCGCTGCTGGAGCGCCAGCGGGTGTCCAACGACGCGGTGGGCACGCTGGACGCGATCGCCGTCGCGGTCGATAGCGCCGGCGATGCCAATGCGCAGGTGTTCCAGGTGCGCGACGGAGTGCTGTCGGACCGCCAGAGCTTCTACCTCGACAATGCGGCCGAGGCCGACATGGCCGACGTGGCGGAGGCGTTCATCCTCCAGTACTACGTCTCGACGATGGTGATCCCGCCGCAGGTGGTGGTTCAGCCCGAGGTCGGGGCCCATCCGGACATCCAGGCCCTGACCGAGGCGCTCAGCCAGCGCCGTGGCTCCAAGGTCGAGATCCGGGTCCCCGAGCGCGGTGACAAGCGCCGCATCCTCGAGCTGGCCCAGCGCAACGCCCAGCTGGCCCTGGACCAGGAGAAGCTCCGCGCCGAGCGCCGGCGGCAGCAGCGCGTCGAGGCGCTGGAGGGCCTGCAGCAGGCGCTCGGTCTGGACACGATCCCGCTGCGGATCGAGTGCTTCGACATCTCCACGCTGATGGGGACCAATACCGTGGCCTCGATGGTGGTGTTTGAGGGGGCGGCGCCCAAGAAGTCGGACTACCGCAGGTTCAAGGTCCGCACCGTGGGTGATGCGGCTCGAACCCGGGACGGCGACGGCGACGGCGGCAACGGCAACGGCCGGGGCGGCAACGGCCGAGGTGACTACGGCCCGGACGACTTCGCCGCCATGGAGGAGATCCTCGGCCGTCGGATGGCGCAGTTTGAGACCCAGATCGACCTCTCGCCACATGACAAGGACTACGACCCGAGCTTCGCGGCACTGCCCAACCTGATCGTGATCGACGGCGGCCGGGGTCAGCTGTCAGCCGGGCTGCGGGCTCTGCAGGGCTTCCGCGACCGCGGGGTGCTGGTCATCTCGCTGGCCAAGCGGATCGAGGAGGTATTCATCCCGGGGCGGCCCGAGCCGCTGGAGCTCCCGCACGATACGCCTGAGCTGCAACTCCTCCAGCGAGTGCGCGACGAGGCCCACCGGTTCGCCATCACCCACCATCGCCAGCGGCGCGACCAGGCGATGACCGCATCCGTTCTGGACGACCTTCCCGGCGTTGGCCCGGCCCGCAAGCGCGCGCTGCTGACCCACTTCGGGTCGCCGGACGCGATCATGGCCGCCTCGCGGGAGGAGCTCGAGTCGGTGCCGGGGATTTCCGGGAAGCTGGCGCGGGAGCTGCACCGCGAGCTGCACAAAGCGGGGGTGTGAGGGCGCTCAGCGCGCGGAGGGGCGGGCGTGCTCGTGCGCGGAGGGGCGTGCTCAGCGGGTGAGGAGCAGCGCGCTCCCGCCCGGCAGCGTCACGCTGTAGTACCCCTGCACAGCCGCCACCTGCGCTGGATGCCGGTTGACCGGCAACGCCCCGGTCGACGTGCTGGAACCGAACGTCTCGCCGCCCAGGCTCACGCCGCCGGTGGCCGACACCGACGGCGCGGTGAGGCTTTGGCTGGTGAGCGGCGCTGGCACGCCGGGGAGGGCCAGGCGCACCGTGACCGGACTGTCAGGGTTCTTGTTGATCAGCACGACCTGCATCCGTCCGTGGCTGCTCCGAGTGGCCCACGCCTTCACCGCTCCGCTGGGCGCGCTGAGCCGAAGCAGACGGGCTCCGGGTGGGAATGCCCGGGCGAACGTCAGCATCCCGTAGTAGAGCGGCGCCACCTGGGCGCTCCAGCGCCCCCGCCGATCGCTCATCGAGAAGGCCTGATAGGCCGAGCCGGGGAGCATGTGGATGTTGACCCCGTCGACTCCGGCGGCCTTCAGGTTGAACAGCGCGTCGAGCACCCACACGGCCGAGGCGAACGTGTTGCTGACCCCGAACTTGCCCTTGCACGAGACCGAGTTCAGCTCATCCAGCCGGAAGGTCACCCCGGCGGCGTGTGCCGTGGCCGCAAACGGCGCCAACCGGGCGGCCAGGCCGGCCGCCGAGGCGTCGCTGAGCAGTCTGGGGATCGTCGGGTAGTCGCCGGCCAGCGGGTCGGTCTCGCAGGCGCGCAGCGGGTAGCGGTGGAAGGTGACGATGCTGACACGGCGCTTGGAGTCCAGGAGCGTGTGCAGGGCGGCCGGCATCCACTGGGTGCGAGCCAGAGCGGGTCCGGCCACCGGAACCGGCGGCAGCACCGATCGCCAGCTGTCGAACTGGCGCAGGTACGAGGCGACTCCGTAGGAGCTGGAGCGCGCGTACACAGGCCGGCCGCGTGCCCGGTACCAGATGATCACCGGGTAGTCGTCGGGCTCGTTGCCGATCTCCAGGGCGGCGATGTGCTGCGCTCCCACGCCGGAGACCAGGTGCCGCGCCTCGACCGCGGCCAGCCGGCGGCTGCCCGCGCCCAGGTTGATCCCCAGGATCAGGCGGCCGTGGGATCGGCTGGCCAGGGCGCGGGCCAGCGCCAGCCAGGTTTGGGACAGGTAGAAGCTCACGCCGCGGCGAACCCGCATGTGCGGGATCGGCCACCACGTGTGGTCGGTGCTGTTGCCACCGATGCGGAGGATCGGCGCCGCTCCCGGATTCAGGCCTCGGACCAGGCCCACGAACACGGGATCGATACGGGCGGGATCGTGACCCAGGTAGGAAGCCAGCGTGTAGTACTCGAGCGACAAGCCGAGAAAACCCGGGCGCATCGCCGGGCCGATCGTCCGGTCGGAGACCTCGACGGTCAGGGTCGGCCCGACCGCACCTCCCGGCCCCGCGCTGACGGCCAGGCTCGGCGGAGCGTCGCCGCCCACCGACGCCGCCAGGAGGCCGCCGTGAGGCGGGTCCGCGGACGCAGGACTGGCGGGACGCGTGTCGCGGTGGAGGTGCCCGCTCGAGCCGGGGATGGCCACATAGGCCCCAAGGCCTGCGGCTGCGGCCGCTACCGCTGCTAGTACGGCCAGGCTTCCGGTGCGGGCGCGCACCCCGGCCATGGTAGATGCAGCGGACCCCGCTTGTCCGGACTGATCGTCAAGCTTGTGGGTGTCATGGCCCTATCTGAAGTCGCGCTCCGGGACCTGGTGGTGATCACCGGGTTCTCCGGTGCGGGCAAGTCCACGGCCATGGCCGTATTCGAGGACGAGGGCTATTTCTGCGTGGACAACCTGCCGTCCGAGATGATCGGATCGCTGGTCGACCTGTTCATGCATACGGGCTCCAAGGTGGCCAACGCCGCCGTGGTGTGCGACGTGCGGGCGGGGAGCTACTTCGAGGGACTGGCCAGCCGGCTGGACAGCCTGGGGGCCAGCGGCGTCCAGCACCGGGTTCTGTTCCTGGAGGCCGACGAGGAGGCCCTGCAGACCCGGTACAAGGAGACCCGCCGGCGCCACCCGCTGGCCCCCAGGGGCAGCGTGGCGGATGGGATCGCCCGGGAGCGCGAGCTGCTTGAGCCGCTGCGCAGCCGCGCCGACGTGGTGATCGACACCTCGGGGCTGACCGCCGCGATGCTCCGCCGCAAGCTGGCCGACGAGCTGCTCCCGAGTCAGACGCCAGGCCGGCTGGCGGTCACGTTCGAGAGCTTCGGCTTCAAGTACGGGCCGGTGCGTGACCCCGACCTGATGTTCGACGTGCGCTTCCTGCCCAATCCCCACTACGAGGCGGACCTGCGCCCGCTGACCGGAACCGATTCGCGGGTGGTGGAGTTCATCAACCGCGACGGCGAGCTGGAACGCTTCTACGAGCGCCTGCTGCCACTGCTGGACTACCTGCTTCCCCAGTACCTGGCCGAGGGCAAGGCCCACCTGGTGCTGGGCATCGGCTGCACCGGGGGCCGGCACCGCTCGGTGGCCATCGTCCAGCACCTGGCCGAGCGCTACCGAGCCTCTGACGATTACCTCATCGAGGTCCTCCACCGCGACGTGGGCAAACCGGCGTGATCGACCACGTGGGCTACGAGGTGTCCGACCTGCCGCGGTCGGCCCGTTTCTACGACGCCGTGTTCTACGCGCTGGGAGTACGGCGGATGCTCGAGTCCGAGCAGGCGATCGCCTACGGGATCAACGCGCCGCAGTTCTGGATCGTGATGCGGGGCCGGGCGGCGGCCGGCGGGTACGGACACGTCGCGCTGCAGGCCAGCGGGCGCGCGGCGGTGGACGCGGCGCACCGGGCCGGACTGGCGGCCGGCGGCGCCGACGACGGCTCCCCCGGACCGCGGCCACAGTACGGGCGGCGCTACTACGCGGGCTACCTGCGCGACCCGGACGGCCTGCGCGTAGAGGTGGTCATGCAGTGACAGGAGGCTCTCATCGCTACCGCCGGGCCCACTTGGGGTACCCTTACGCGGCCGGCCCGGAGGCAGCTCCAGAGCCGGCGTTTCCTGTTTGCGGACGATGGAGGGCGATGCATGGCGGTACGAGTCGGTATCAACGGTTTCGGGCGGATTGGCCGCAACGTGTTCCGCGCGGCTATCGAATCGGGCGCCGATATCGAGTGGTTGGCGGTCAACGACCTGGTTGACCCGGCGACGATCGCCCACCTGCTCAAGTACGACTCCAACTACGGCCCGTACAAGGGCACGGTCAGCGCCGAGGGCGACCGTCTGGTGGTTGACGGCCAGGAGATCCGCGTGCTGGCCGAGCGCGACCCCGCCGCGTTGCCGTGGGGTGAGCTGGGCGCGGACGTGGTGATCGAGTCGACCGGGCTGTTCACCGACCGAGAGAACGCGGCCAAGCACCTGGACGCCGGGGCCAAGAAGGTGATCATCTCGGCCCCCGCCACCGACCCTGACGTGACCGTCGTGCTCGGCGTGAACTTCGACGACGCCTACGACCGGGAAAACCATCAGGTGATCTCCAACGCGTCCTGCACGACCAACTGCCTGGCCCCCGTGGCCAAGGTCCTCCAGGACACGGTCGGGATCCGCCACGGGCTGATGACCACGGTGCATGCCTACACAGCCGACCAGCGCCTCCAGGACATGCCCCACCGCGACCTGCGCCGAGCCCGGGCCGCCGCTGTCAACCTGATCCCCGCGTCCACCGGCGCGGCCAAGGCGATCGGCGCCGTGATCCCCGAGCTCAACGGCAAGCTGCACGGCTTCTCGATCCGCGCCCCCGTCCCCACCGGAAGCGTCGTCGATCTCACCGTCGAGGCCGCCCGCGAGACGACTGTGGACGAAATCAACCGGGCCCTCAAAGCCGCCGCGACAGACGGCCCGATGAGCCCCTACCTGGAGTACACCGAGGACCCGATCGTCTCCAAGGACATCGTCGGCAACCCGGCCTCGTCGATCGTCGACGCCCAGCTAACCGCGGTGATGGACGGGACGATGGTCAAGGTCGTCTCCTGGTACGACAACGAGTGGGGCTACTCGAATCGCGTCGTAGACCTCGTGCAGAAGCTGTGAGGGGCCCTGAACAGGTCGGCGCGTGAAAACACTCGACGATCTCCCGGACCTGAACGGGAAGCGGGTCCTCGTCCGGGTCGACTTCAACGTTCCTCTGGAGCGCGGTGTGGTCACCGACGACACCCGGATCCGGGCCGCGCTGCCCACGATCCAGGAGCTCCGCGGTCGCGGCGCGAAAGTGATCTTGGTCTCGCACTTGGGCCGCCCCAAGGATCGCGAGCCCGAGCTGTCGCTGACACCCGTAGCCAGGCGACTCCAGCAGCTCCTGGGCACGAAGGTGAGCTTCGTCCCGGGTGCCACGCCGAGTAAGCCCGCGGTGAAGGACGTCGTGGACCAGGCTGGGCCCGGTGAAGTGGCTCTCCTGGAGAACATCCGCTTCGAGCCCGGCGAGACCAAGAACGACCCGGCCCTGGCCGCCCGGCTGGCCGAGCTGGCCGACGTCTACGTCAACGATGCCTTCGGCGCCGCGCACCGAGCTCACGCCTCCACCGAGGGTGTGGCCCGCCTGATCTCCAACCGGGCCGCCGGCCGGCTTCTGGAACGCGAGGTAACCACCCTCACCCGCCTGCTGGCGAACCCGGAGCGGCCGCTCGTCGCCGTTCTCGGCGGAGCCAAGGTGAGCGACAAGATCCAGGTGATCAAGCGCTTCCGCACGCTGGCCGACTCGATCCTGATCGGCGGCGCCATGTGCTTCCCGTTCCTGGCCGCCCGAGGCCACCGCGTGGGCAAGTCGCTGGCCGCCTCCGAGGACGTGGAGCTGGCCCGGCACGCGCTGGCCTCCTGGTCGGCCTGTCGGGCCCAGCTGAAGCTGCCGGTCGATCTGGTCGTGGCGCCGGAGCTGAGCGGCGACGCCCTGCCCACGCAGATCGACGGCGTCGACGTCCCCGATGACCAGATGGGCCTCGACATCGGCCCCCGGACCGCCGCCCTCTACGCAGAGGCGATCGAGCCCGCCGGCACCGTCTTCTGGAACGGCCCGATGGGCGCCTTTGAGTACGAGCCCTTCTCGGCCGGCACCCGAGCCGTGGCCGAGGCCGTCGCGCAGGCCTCCGGGATCACCGTGATCGGCGGCGGCGATTCGGTGGCCGCGGTGCAGCGCTTCGGACTGGCCGACTCCGTCACCCACATCTCCACCGGCGGCGGTGCCGCCCTGGAGTTGATCGAGGGCAAACGGCTGCCCGGGGTAGAGGTGCTCAGATGAGCCCGAACCGCACTCCCCTGATCGCCGGCAACTGGAAGATGTACAAGACGGTCGCCGAAGCCGAGGACTTCATCCAGATGCTGCTGCCGCGGGTGTCGAGCGCCGACGGGGTCGACGTGGCCATCTGCCCGCCCTTCCTGTCTCTGCAGGCGATGATCGATTCCACCCGGGGCTCCCGGGTGCAGGTGTTTGCGCAGAACATGCACCAGGCTCCCGAGGGCGCCTACACCGGCGAGGTGTCCGAGCCGATGCTCACCGAGATCGGCGTGCACGGCGTGATCCTCGGTCACTCCGAACGCCGCGTGATGTTCGGCGAGACCGACAAGGCGCTGGCTCAGAAGGTGCCCGTCGCGCTGGGGGCCGGGCTGACGCCGATCCTGTGCGTGGGCGAGACCGAGGAGGAGCGCGAGCGCGGCGACACCGAGCGCAAGCTGCGCCACCAGGTGCAGGAGGACCTGGCCCGAGTGCCGGATGAGCGCCTGAACGAGGTGGTGATCGCCTACGAGCCGATCTGGGCGATCGGCACCGGACAGGTGGCCAGCGCCGAGCAGGCTCAGGAGGCGATCGGCTTCATCCGGGCGCTGGTGGGAGACCGAGACAAGGAGCAGTCCGAGCGAGTCCGGCTGCTGTACGGCGGCAGCGTCAAATCGGACAACGCCGCCGAGCTGCTCGCCCTCCCCGACGTCGATGGAGCGCTGGTGGGCGGTGCGAGCCTCGACGCGGGGTCGTTTGCCTCGATCATCGACGGCGTCTGATGTCCGCCCAGCCCTCCAGCGAACCGCTGCCCGCCGGGCCTGACCACCTTCCGGTCGAGCGCTGCGTCCTGATCGTGCTCGACGGCTGGGGGCTCGCGCAGCCGGGCCCGGGCAACGCCGTCTCGCAAGCCGCCACGCCGGTGATGGACGCGCTGTGGCAGGCCTACCCGCATACGCAGCTGACCGCGTGCGGCCAGGCGGTCGGGCTTCCCGAGGGCCAGATGGGCAACTCCGAGGTGGGCCACATGAACCTGGGGGCGGGCGCGATCATCAGACAGGACCTGACCCGGATCGATGCCGCGGCCGACGACGGCAGGCTGGCCGAGAACCAAGTGCTGCGGGCCGCGTTCACAAGCGCCGAGCGCGTGCACCTGATCGGCCTGGTCTCCGATGGCGGCGTGCATTCGGGCTGGGCTCACATCCGCGCACTGATCGAGATGGGCGCGCAGCTGAACGTCCCCGACCTCGTCCTCCATGCCTTCACCGACGGCCGTGACACGCTGCCCCACTCCGGCCAGGGCTATCTGGAAGAGGTGGAGAGGTGGATGTCCGAGGCCGGCGGCGGGCGGGTCGGCACGGTGATCGGGCGCTACTACGCGATGGACCGCGACCGCCGCTGGGACCGCGTGCAGCTGGCCTACGACCTGCTGGTGCACGGGCGACCCGACGAGGTGGCGCCGAGCGCCTCGGCGGCCGTGAAGGCGGCCTACGAACGCGACGAGACCGACGAGTTCATCAAGCCCGTGCGGGTGGGGGATGAAGCGCGGATCCGCCCCACCGACAGCGTGATCGCGTTCAACTTCAGGCCGGACCGGATGCGCGAGATCACCCGCGCCCTGGCCGATCCTCAGTTCACCGAGATCGACCGCCGGGGAGCAGAGACGGTCGAGCGCTACACGACGATGACCGAGTACGAGGAGGGCTGGCCGTATCCCGTGGCCTTCCCGCCGGCCCGCCCCGAGGTCACCCTGCCGATCGTGATCGCCCGCCACGGCGGGCGCCAGCTGCACGTGGCCGAGACCGAGAAGTACGCCCATGTGACCTACTTCTTCGGCGGCGGCGCGGAGGAGCCCCAGGCGGGCGAGCGGCGCGAGCTCGGCGCCTCACCGCGCGATGTGCCCACCTACGACTACAAGCCGGAGATGAGCGCCCGGGAGGCCGCCGCGGCCTTCGTCGAGGCCTGGCGCGAGGATCGGCCGCAGTTCGGGATCATCAACTTCGCCAACGCGGACATGGTCGGGCACACCGGGGTGATCCCCGCCGCGGTCAAGGCAGTGGAGACGGTCGACGGCTGCCTGGGGGACGTGGTGCGGGCAGTGCACGAGAGCGGCGGCGCCTGCGTGGTCACCGCCGACCACGGCAACTCCGATCACATGCTGGAGCCCGACGGCAGCCCCAACACAGCCCATTCGCTCAACCCGGTCCCGCTGATCCTGACGGTCGCCGAACCCCTGTCCCTGCGGGACGGGGGAGTGCTGGCCGATGTGGCCCCCACGGTGCTGGCGCTGCTGGGGATCGAGCAGCCGTCCGAGATGACCGGGCGCTCGCTGATCGACTCCTGAGCTTTCTCCGGCGCCGGTGACTTGTGGTTCACCGGCGCCGTCCTACCGGGTCAGCCGACGGGCCGGGGCTCCCCGACGTGGAAGCCCTGGATGTAGTCGACGCCCAGGTTCCGGAGCAGCTGGATCGTGGAGTCGTCACCCACCGACTCGGCCACGGTGCGAATCCGCAGCGACTGGGCTACGTCGACGATCGAGCGGACCAGCCGCTGATCCACGTGGCTGCGGGGCAGGTTGTGGACGAACTCACGGTCGATCTTCAGGTAGTCGACCGGCAGGTACTTGAGGTGGTAGAAGGACCCGAAGCCGGTCCCGAAGTCATCCAGGGCCAGCCCGCAGCCCAGACGCCGCAGGCCCATGGCGAAGTCCCGGGCCTCGACGATGTTGGCGATCGCCGCGGTCTCGGTGATCTCGAAGATCAGCTTTCCCGGATCGACGCCGCCGGCGCGGATCGAGCGCTCGATAAGGCTCAGCAGCTCGGGGTCGCCGGCCACCGACTCGCCTGACAGGTTGACGCTCACCGGCAGGTCGCCGGGCGCCTGATGGTCGCGGAGCAGCGCGATCGCCTGTCCAACCACCCACCGGTCGATCGCGTGGATCAGGCCCAGGCGCTCGGCCGCTCCCAAGAAATCCGCGGGGGGCAGGAGCTGGCCGGCGCTGCGCATCCGCAGCAGCAGCTCGCCATGCGAGGGGCGACCGGTGGCCAGGTCGACGATCGGCTGCCAGTGCAGGACGAGGCCGTCCTCGTCCAGGGCCTGGCGGATCCGCTGGGACCAGCTGAGCTTGGCGTCCGCCCGGGCCGTCTGCGCCTCCTCGGGGGTGAAGATCACGATCCGGTCCCGGCCCTGGTGCTTGGCCGCGTACATGGCCAGGTCCGCGTTGACCAGCAGCTCGTCCCAGCGCGCGGCGTCGGCGGCGAACAGCGCCACGCCGATGCTGGCCGTGACCGGGAACGGCGTGCCCTCGACCTCGGTGCGCAGCTCGTGCAGGGCGTCAAGCAGGTTCTGGGAGGCCGACTGGGCCTGCCGGCGATCGGTGTCCGGGAGCAGCAAAGCGAACTCGTCTCCACCCAGCCGGGCGACCAGATCGCTCTCCCGCGAGTGGGCGGACAGAACGTTGGCCACACTGCGCAGCACCTCATCACCGGCGGCGTGTCCAGCCGAGTCGTTGATCCCCCTGAAGCCGTCCAGATCGACGCTGACCACGGCGCCTCCATGGCCGGAGCGGGCGGTCCGGCTGAGCTCGCGGCGCAGCTCGGTTTCGAACCGGCGCCGGTTGAGGAGCCCGGTGAGATGGTCGTGCTCGGCCAGCGCCCGCAGGCGGGCCTCGTATCGCCGGCGTTCGGTGACGTCCCGGGCGATCACCGCGGCGGAGACGATCTCCCCGAGATCGTCGCGCACGGGGGAGATGCTCAGCGACACGGCCACGTCGGTGCCGTCGCGGCGCAACCGGACCGTCTCCAGCTGCTCGACCGATTCGCCGGCGAACACCTGGCGGTTCATCTCGTCCTGCTCCCCCTCGCCTTCGGGCGGGACGAGAATGCCGCTGTGCCGGCCGACTGCCTCGTGCGCTGTATAGCCGTACAGGCGCTCGGCGCCACGGTTCCAGCTGGTGATGATCCCGCTGCGGTCCTTGGTGATGATCGCGTCCTCGGAGGACTCGACGACGTAGCTGAGCAGGTCCCGGTCCCGCCGGGAGGCCATCTCGTCCGTCACATCGCGGGCGGTGCCGACCAGGCGCTCGGGCTCTCCGAAGTCATCGAACACGACCTTGCCCAGCAGCTCGATGATCCGTTCAGTGCCGTCCGGGAGGATCGCGCGCACCTGCTCTGAGAACTGGGGCTCGCGGTCGCGCAGGATCCGCTCGAAGTTGGCCTGGACCAGCGGGCGGTCGTCCGGATGGAAGAGCTCGGCCGCCTGCTTCAGGCTCGGCGGCCGGCGGCTCGGCTCGAGGCCCAGGATCCGGTAGATGCCGGCTGACCAGACGACGGTGCCGGAATTGAGGTCACGCTCAAAGCTCCCCGCTCCGGCCAGTTCCTCGGCCTCGGCCAGCAGCGCCTCGCTGGCCGCCAGCCGGTACTCGGACAGCTTGCGCTGGGTGATGTCGAGCAGCACGCAGACGAACAGCTCGCCCGCGCCACCGCCCACCTGCACGGTGGCCATCTCGACGGGGAAGTGCGAGCCGTCGCCCCGGATCGCCGTCTGCTCGGTGCGCCCGACCGGGAGCGCCGGGCTGCCGTTGGACTTCCCGGAGCCCTGGCGCATCGCTCTCAGGCGCGGGGAGATGATCAGGTCGGCCAGGCTCAGGCCGAGGACCTGCCCGCGCCGGCGGGCGAACATCTCCTCGGCGGCCGGGTTGAACTCGACCACCTGCCAGTGGCGATCGACGGCCAGGGCGGCCGTCAGGCCTGAATGCAGCAGCGTATGGCCGATGCTCGCTTCGTAGGGGCCTACTGCAGACTCGTAGGCCGCCGCTCGGGATGGCGTCATGGCCTCCACGTCCATGCGTCGTACCGCGTTTTGCCGAAAACCATACCCATCCTGAGGCCGGGAAAACAAGTGACAACCAGCTGTCACTTTCGCCGCCGTCGCGGCTCGACCTGCTCGCCGTCGGCGCCCTTGCGGAGGCGTCCGGCTCAGCGGCGACGCATGGCCGCGGCTATGGAGGGCAGCTTGATGGCGTGGGGGATGTAGCGCGAGGCCAGCATCGCGGCGCGCATCGGGAGTCCGGGCACGACCACCCGGCTGCTGCTCTCCAGCCCCTCGACGCCGGCCCGGGCCGCGTCCTGAGCGGACACCCAGGCCGGCCCGGGGACCGCCTGCTCGAAGCTCTGTCCGCCGCTGGTTTCCCAGCCGGCCACGTTCCAGAAGTCGGTGGACACGGGACCGGGGGCCAGCGCCGTGACGGTCACGCCCTCGCCGGAGAGCTCGTAGTGCAGCGCCTCAGAGAACGACAGCACGTAGGCCTTGGCGGCCCCGTAGCCGGCCGAGAAGGGCATCGGCTGCATGCCCGCGGTGGAGGCGACGTTGAGCACCGCTCCGTGCCCGCGCTCCACCATCGGGGGGATGAACATCGAGCTGAGGGCGACCACGGCCTCGACGTCGAGGCGCACCTGCTCGAGCTCGCGCTCGGGATCGGAGGCGTGGAACGGGCCGCCGGTGGCAAAGCCGGCGTTGTTGACCAGCACCTCGATTTTCAGGCCGAGCTTCTCCACCCGTCCCGGCAGGCGCCCGCGCGTCGCCGGTTTGGCCAGGTCGCAGGACACGGTCTCGGCCCGGACCCCGTGAGCCTCGCTGAGCTCCCGGGCCAGGGTGGTCAGCTTGTCCTTGCTGCGAGCGACGAGGACGAGGTTGTGGCCCCGCTTGGCCAGCTCGCGGGAGATCTCGGCTCCGATGCCCGAGGAGGCACCGGTGACCAGGGCAGCGCCGGTCTCGGTGGGGGCGGGAAGGCTCACGGTCGGCTTAGTCTAGGTCGCGGGCGAGCGCCGGGACGCCGCCAGCGAACTCAAAGTCGCTGGCGGCAGAGACACCGCGTGGCGTCCAATCGGGGTCAAGACAGGCCCGGGGTCGCCCGATAGAACCAGCGATGAAGCGTGGAGGGCTGTTCAGAGCGTTCTGCTGATCGCGCTGCCCGCACTGCTCATCGGGCTGGCCGCTTCACCTCCGCCAGCGTCGAGCGGGACACCGCGCTGGACGCCGCCACGGCTCAGGCGCAGACCCAGCAGTTGCTTCCTCACTCGTGACTCCGTGTTCCTGCAGCCCTGGACGGCCGGGTCGAGCTGGCCATGCCCCGGTCGGCGTCTGACCCGCTCTCCAACCTGAGCTGAGCCGGGGGCCGGGGCGCTGGGGTAGCCTCGCAGCCATGCCCGCAGGCGACGGGGAGATCAGAGGAGTTCTGTTCGATTTCGCCGGGACGCTGCTGGTGCCTCGGCCTCCCGACGAGCTGCTGGCCGGCGCGGCCCGGCGGGCGGGCCTGAGCCTGGC
>Ga0182024_10012200_pt1 | contig 17042 bp, 18 predicted proteins | sample P32metaG_FD_120480 | JGI IMG/M metagenome (GOLD analysis project Ga0182024, IMG submission 120480) | Permafrost microbial communities from Stordalen Mire, Sweden - P3-2 metaG (Illumina Assembly) | ecosystem: Environmental > Terrestrial > Soil > Wetlands > Permafrost | place: Sweden: Stordalen...
AACAGCATTGACGCCGGAGGCGCTCTCGGCCTTCGCCATGAACTGAATCGTCTGCGCACGCTTCGCATGCGTCTTCGTGAATCTGCCCTGAAAAAGCTCGTTTTTGAAGGAGGTGCCTCGTGAAACGGGTTTTGAAATGGTTGGCTCTGAGCCTGGTGGTGGTATGCACTGTCGGGTTTGTGTTCAAGGTCGCCCAGAAGGTCTGCTGGGACAACAATGTGTCATTCATGGACCCGCCGTCGCTCGACTCCTGGGACCCCACGGAACGGGTCGCGGCGGCACGACAGGCCATGAAGAAATATGGAGGAGGCAAGCAATGAAGACTGCATCGATTCGCTATGCGAGCATCGTCGCCCTTGTCCTGCTGTTCCTGGGCGGTGCCAGCCGGGCCCATGCTCAGGGTCGCAGCAAGGCGGCTCAGGAGGCTGCCGAGTATCTTCTGCAACGCTTTGGCCGTGAAGCTGCCCGTGAAGGAACCACGACGTTGGCGCGGAAGATCGAGGTCTACGCCGCCCGCCACGGTGACGAATTCTTCAAGGCCGTCCGCCAGGTCGGCCCACGGACTTTCCACCTGGTCGAAGAAGCGGGAGCCCACGGCAACCAGGCCGTGCGCGTTCTTGCCCAACATGGAGAACACGGGGCGACCTGGGTCGTTTCGCGGCCCAAAGGCATGCAACTTTTCCTCCTCCATGGCGACGAGGCCGCCGCCACGTTGGTCAGGCACAAAGGCATCGCCGAACCGGTGATCGACAAACTGGGCAAGCCAGCCATCAGGGCGCTCCAGGCCACGAACACGCAGAGCTGCCGCCGCCTGGGCATGATGCTTGAAAGCGGCGAGCTCGCCCGGATCGGCCGCAGCCAGGAGATGCTGGACGTGATTGGCCGCTACGGAGATGCGGCCATGACGTTTGTCTGGGAGCACAAGGGTGCTCTGGTTACGACTGCGTGTCTCACCGCATTCCTCGCTAATCCTGAGGCGTTTATCAACGGCAGCGCGAAGCTGGTTCAAACGGTCGGTGATGTTACGGTCAAGCCTGTGCTTTCCGGAATAGTTGGCGGCACGAACTGGACCATTATCTTCCTGGCCGCAGGAACCGTTGGCCTTGGCTGGTTCGCCGTGAAGTATCTGCCCCTGGGCCAATGGATTCGGGCCAAACTGAACTTGCCGCAAAAAGACGTGACGGCCGCTCAAGTCAAGATTGACAACTAATCCATGATGGAGGCTGGTTTCGACTGTGGCTGCGATTAGGGCGGAGGAAAGACATCTACGAAAAGTGTGTCAGACGTTGAACCGTTTCTCTTCTATGAAAGGGTAGTGCGATGAACCCGTTCCTTCTGATTCTCATAATCTTGAAAATCATTTTTGGAGGCGACGACGACTGCGATTGCGGCAGTTGATCAACAACGGGGATTCGCCCATCCCCGTCTTTTTTTCAAGGGCACCTGATTCGCCGTGGCGTCGCGGACGGAGTCGTCCGGCGATCGGTATGTAAACGGGAACACGCCGAAGTCGTTCGTTGGAAATTGTCGCAACAGACGAGGAGAAAACAGACGATGTTTAGTCTGTTTCCGTGTCCGGCCTGTCGTCAAAGGCTAAAAGTAAAGATCGCTTTCGTCCGGCCGAAAGTCCGATGCCCGAAGTGTCGCAGCTTTTTTCGGGCGCCCGCGCTACGACGAATCTACATCACGGATGTACCGAACGTGGAACGGATCAGGCAATTATTGTCACGCAGCAGAAACTGAATCATGGAAAACGACATCCTGCAAAAACTGGAGCGATTGGAAACCTTGCTTTGCGTTCTCGTGGAACGACAGCTCGTCCGCGATTGGTACACGACGGAAGAATTCGCCAGGACCGTTGGCAAAGCAGAATTCACCGTGCGAGAATGGTGTCGGCTCCGCCGAGTCAACGCGGAGAAACGAAGGTCTGGGAGAGGATCATTTCCGTCCTGGGTCATCTCGCACGAGGAGTTGCTGAGATACCAACGGCATGGCCTCCTACCGCTTCAGCATTGAGACGATGTCAGACGGTGTCCTTACCAATCTTACGGAGTCATCGTTAAGATTGATCCAAGGGGATGGTCGAAGTCAGTCTGCACCGCCACGCAGCAGTGCAGCGATGTCGCGTGAGGCGTGCAGGATGCGCACGACTTCGATGCCGTCGTCGGTCGCGCGGTAAAGAATGATCAGCCGATCAAATCCGTTGATATGCCAGCGACGAATATCTTCGTAAGGGAGTTCATCTAGTCCGGCCAGGGCTCCGACCTGTGGCATGGCCAGGAGTTGATCGAAGGCTTCTCGGCGCTATCGATGAAACGCATGGCAACGGTCAGACCCGCCTCTTGTCGATAATAATCCGCCAGGTCCTCGATGTCGGTCGTCGCAAGACGGTTCTTGTGGATAACGCGATCAGCCTTCATTGATCGGAGCCGCCCCCGCCTCAAGACGTTCGCGGAGACCTTGCCAGAAAGCCTTGGTCACCGGCTCCGATGGACGGCTGCTTAGCCCCTTGTCGAGTTCCTGCTTGAGCCAGGCAACAGACGCCTCGTGGGAAACGGACTGTTCCTCCAGCAGACGCAGAGCGGCACGGATGACGTCCGATTCCGATTGAAACCGGCCGGTTGCAAGTTGCTGGCGGACGAATTGTTCCAGGTGAGGAGTCAGGGGCAAGTCATTGGTCATGATAGCAGTTTAGCGCAACGCCACGGGAATGTCAAAGGCCTTGTGCACGCTGCGGTAGTAGACAATCCGGGGAGCAGCCATCCATATCGTACGGCCCTCCCCGGGATGGAGGCGGCGTCAACTACGGGAGTGACGACGCTGGCGCGAGCGGCATCCCTGACGGGTCGTCCGAGGCCAATCGTTCGGCGGTGGCGTCGAAAAACAGGGCAATCTCGTCACGAGCATCTGTGGGCGAGTGCTCCAATGTAATGCTCTTGGCCTCCTCCCAACGGCCAGCTGAAAGGTGCCGACGGACGGCCTCGCAGACCGCGGGCGGCAGGAGAATGTCGCGGTGCAGGCGGATAAAGTGCCGGTTGTCGGCAAAATCGGTGACCGCTTCAACGTTTCTGACTTTTTGGCCCATTTCGCATGTCTCCGTGGCACAGGAAGTGGAGCCTCCGAACGGCCCTGTGCCGGCCAATCAGAGGTCAAAAGCCCGCCCGACGCGGGGCATATCTTGCGATTGTTTTCGGGAGCAACGTGCTCACCAAATGAACCGAACCAGCGCGGTCAAACGGCATATGCGGTGACCGCGAGCACTTCCGGAGGCCGTAGGTGCCTCGTAGTCCGATTTGGACTATTCCATCTAGGACTTTATCATCCGGCCAAGGGAAAGGCAAGGGCTGGCCGGATGGAAAAAACGATTTATTCCGGTGAGTATGCACTGGTGCTGCGACTCTTGCGCGAGGCCAGAGAAAAGGCCGGCATCACCCAGATGCAACTCGCGAAAAAACTTGGACTTACGCAATCGTTTGTCAGCAAGATTGAACGGGGTGATCGCCGGTTAGACATCGTGCAACTGCGGACGGTATGCCGAGTTCTCGGGATATCGCTTCTGGAGTTCGTCAAGCAGTTTGAAGAAGAACTTGCTCAAGAAAAGTGAACTGAGACCTCTCACCATTCTCACAGTTATTACGTAAGCCAAGCTGGCCCCCTACCGCGGACACGGCACATCGGCAAAAAAAATCGTCATTTTTTTTCTGCACGCATGAGTTCGGGCGTCTTTACCATTAGGTAAGGTAACACTGGCCCTCTTTGCGGGTGCGAGAATGAACAATTCGCAGAAAACGACACATGAGGCACATGAGGTGTTTCCGTCATGGTGGCGAGAATTTGAGCAGCTTCTGCCCATGCTGCTCCGCCGGGCAAGGATGCTCGTCGGTCAGGAGGCGGAGGACGTTGTCCAAGACGCATTTCTGCGAGCGTGGAAGAAAGCGCCAGACCGTCCGGGCGCTTTTCCTCTTTGGATCACCACGATCGTTATTCACGTCGCCCTCGATCGCGTGAAGAGACGACGCCCGGTCTTGTTGTTCTCCATGCTGCCACCCGGAGGATCGAGCAATGGACGATGGGAAAACCGACTGAAGGCACCATCCGAAACGAGCTTATGGAAACGCTTGGCCCGGAAAGACTTGGTGACAGTTGTCCAGCACGCCATGGAGGACGCCCTGAATGATATCGAACGAAAAGCGCTGGCCTTGAAGATAAACGGCGAGACTCACGAGACGATTGCCGCCTCTCTCGGCATGCCGATCCAGGATATCCAATCAATATTAAGGAAAAGCTTATATATCCTGCGTTCTCTTTTGGATGCACAACAAATCAGCCCGATCAGCTGACGCGAGGCCACGATATGAGCGACAATCCAGAGAAATTGGACATGCCTGCCGGTGCTCTCGAACAGCTGAAGCTGGCGTATTTGCGGCAAGCCTCGGGCGACAATCCGCCAAGCCGGGAATCGCTGCTTCGTGACGTTCCTGAAGATCAAAGGAACGAACTGCTTCAATTCTTTCAGGAACTCGACGACCTTGACGACCTTGTATTGCCGAATGACGGCTCCGCAGAAGAAGAGCGCATTGCCATCTTGGCTGCCGCGTTTTGTCCGAAGACCAGTTCAGCAGCCAGGATTGGCATCTACGACATCGGAGCTCCTGTTGGGGTTCCGGGCGGAATGGGCGAGGTCCGGGAAACTCGGCTGCCTGATGGTACCCGAGCGGCCTTGAAGCTGTGCCGCGGCGCACCGACGGTTATGCGCCAAATCCGGCAGCAAGTCGAAGCCGTGATGAAACTCGAACACCGAAACATCGTCCGAATTTACGATCTTGGCCGCGACGAGGCCTCCGGCAGTCTTTTCTACGTCATGGAATTCATGGACTGCGGTGACCTCGGTGAACACATCGGCAACGGCCGATTCCGGACGGAGGTTGTCGAAGCCGCGAGGGTGCTGGCGGAAGCAGCCCGCGGAGTTGCTGAAGCCCACCGACATCTTATCGCGCACTCCGACCTCAAGCCGCGTAACATTCTCATGGGGACCGACGGCAGCGTGAAGATCGCCGACTTCGACCTGGCTCGCAAGCTCGTGCCTACTCGCCTCGGTGACAATGTTGTGGAAGCAACATCGGTATCCGGTCACATTCGCGGCACGCTGCGCTATTATTCTCCCGAGCAGGCGCGAGGCAAGCGGCTGACGAAGGCCTCCGAAGTCTACACTCTGGGCGCCATCCTATTTGAAATGTTGACTGGCCAGCCACTGGTTCGCAGCGAAACACCGCTGAAGATCTTCGCAGAAATCGCCGAGAAGCCGCCGCAAATGATCCGGGAATTGAACCCGGCCGTTCCTTCCGACCTGGAGCGCATCTGCTTGGCCTGCCTTGAAAAAGATCCGGCCCGGCGCTTTTATCAGTCTGCCGACGACCTCGCGGCCGATCTCGACAATTGGCGTCAGGGCAGGCCCATCAGCATTCCTCCAGTCACCCGGACGAAGCGGATTTTTTGGTGGATCAATCGAAACCGAGTAACGGCCATTCTGCTGCTGTGTCTGTCATTGCTACCGCCCATGGCGGCTGGCTTTTTGGTCAAATCGGACATCGATCACGAAGCCATGCTGCGCTCCGAACTCGGCAGAACCAATACCTATGTCGCCCGTCAAGTAGCGGGCACCATTCTCTTCCAACTGGGGCAGTATAGCTCGGCGGTCGTCGAGACCGCCCAAAATGAAGATTTCCACACGGCATGGAATAAGCAAGATAGGGCCAATCTTGAGAATGTTCTGAAAACCGCCATCGAACGCTACAACAGTGACCCGCGAATGGGGCTGGCTCAACGGAGAATTGCCCCGACTTTCGCCAGCCTCTTCGTTCTGAACCGGAAAGGCGAGTTGATTGCAATCTGGCCGAAGGAGCCTGCATCCAAGCATTTCACGTTCGCCGGCCGTGATTATTTCTGCGGGGCCATGCGCCACGCTGAAATGGACACCAGGGCAGCTGTTCATATCTCCCGCATGTTCGAGTCGGAGATTGACAAGCTTCATAAGTTCTCGATTTCCGTTCCGTTCTATGCACGTGCCAATCGAAAAGGGGCACCCGATGGCGTCTTGGCTGCAACCTTGACGACCGACTCCACTTTGGGCCTGGGGCAATTGCACGATGACAACAGCAAAGTCGCTTTAGTTTTACCGCTGGATTCCAATCCGCCAGACAGAGAACTGCCGAAGGACGGCAGCGTCACCCGCTGTAAGATCCTGTTACATCCCGCATATGCCTTCACTGGGACCGATCCCGTCGATTTCCCGCTGAAAGATGGGCAGCCCACGCCAAAGCAAGCGCCTGGACCGGAATTGCGTATTCCGCCGACGGAACAAGAATTCGAGCCGGACGATAATTATGAAGATCCGGTTGCCGGCGACCCCAAGAAAAAGGCCAAGGATTACGCTGGCAGGTGGGTCGCTGGCTTTAGCCAGGTTGGCAATACGGAGATGATCGTAGTCGTGCAACAGCGCTACGCAAACGCAATCGACCGGCCAAAACAGTGGCTCTGGCGTTTCATCGTTCTTGTGGGCGGGGCTCTACTTGTTGCGGCTGCCTTGACGGTGGCAATTGCCATGCGGCTCTACCGATTGGCGAAGCCAATTCGATAATGGTGGCACTCAGCCGCGATCACGATTCTTGCCTGGCTGGCGTTTTTCGACCGATTTCTGCGCCCAGGAAGTCGTTTCGAGCTCGCTGAGGATGGGATAATCCATAAGTTCGATCGGAAAAAGCGTCGTGGAACTCACCGTTCGCTTCCGCCCCGTGTTTTTCCCCAAGAGTTGAATTTGGAATCGACCGGCCGGTGAATACCCCGGATCAACATGCAACGCTGCGGGAAGGCCGGTTTTTGGACAACGGATCGCTAAACCCGATGAACGGACTTCCTGGTTAACCCACCTACACAGCTCTTGTTTATCTGTTACGCTAATCTCGGGCACCTCGCCCAGCTTTTGATTCAACGCTGGCGCAAGACGACGTGCAACGACTCCTCGAACAGACGCCTGTAAGTCATTTCGCCATGCCGCAACGTCGTCGTATGTCCGAAAACGACTCTGTTGGAGCAGCTGAATGATATGCTTCACGCTCCTTTCTTCGGATTCTTCCTGTTCATGTTCCGCTGTCACTCTATGCCAAGCTCCACAGCGATATTAGTGTATCGCGGTAAGCATGACAACAAGGAAATGCAATTCACGGCCGATTCGGCTCAGAGAGTTGCCCTACTCGATGGTCGCAAAACAGAGTCTGTGTCAGAAAGGGTTCGCAACTCCATGAACGTAATAAGATTTTCTGCAAATACTTCTTGACATTGCCTTCAGGGTCGTTACCATTAAATAAAGTACCCAGATATGGTACCAATCGGTGTAGCTCTCATCACCGCATATTCCTAAGAAAACGGATTTGTAGTTTTTCTCGCCCTAAGCTTCGCCCACATTACCCGACTTCCAGCATCCACGGTTCCTTGTTTTCTTCAACCCCGAGGTCGCCATGCGCAACAATCGTGTCTTGATCGCATTGGCGCTCGTCTTTTTCCCTACAGGGAAAGCGAGTGCGCAGTATCGCGTCTACCCGGTCAATTACAACCCGTACCTATATCAGCAAGCGGTAATGTTGAATTATCAACAGCAAATGGCTACATTACAGATGCAATCCCTCATTTACCAGCAGAATCTGCTCATTGTTCAACAGCAAAACGCCCTGCTAACTCAACAGCTTCTGTATAACCAGTACATCAACCAGCTTGCAATACAACAGCAGAATATGCAGGCGAGCTTTCAAAACGTGAATTATCGCCCGCCAAGCGGCTCGCCTACGCCCACCAAGAAGTGGGGGGATGGGAGTGCATCGCGTTGGGAGTTATTATGTGTTTCAAGAACTCTTACACGAAAGGTGGTGGCCAATGACAAGAGCGGTTGCGGTAAAGCAGTATGACTTGAGGCCTGATCCGTTGTTGTTCGAACAGTGCTCGCAACTTTCACTTTGCTCGCCCAACGTTGACAGTGGGATTCTTGAATCCTGCATTTTGTCCCTGCCGGGGATCCAGCAGATGACCCGGCGCCGATTTCTTCACGGGTCTGCAGCTGGCTTGGCTGCAGTGGGGCTGTTTGGTGCTCCTGGCCGGGCAGACGCATTTTTCGCGGAACTGCTTGCAGCTGCGATCACCTTCCTGCGAGCTTTGGTTGTGCCCGTTGCCGCTGGTTTGATTCTCGACGCCCTCAGAAGACAGCCAAACTTCCAAAGGCCAGTTGATAATCGTTCTCCTGCGGCAGTGCAATTTCACAACGGCCAGGCCGAACAACAATGCACTAGGGCGGTGTTAGCGCCGAGCGAGAGTATCTACCGCGGTTGCATCATCGATGTGAATGGCTCAATCCGTTTTGGCAACGGGGACAGTTTGGGCGATTTTCACGACTTGAACAAACCGGAAATGTTTCGCTTTGGGCGCGAGACCCCTGCTTCCGGGGACACTTTTCGTCTGCCTTCAGACGGGCAGTTGGCCATGCGTAGGAGTTTGGCTACCGCTCGTGCACACAACCTTTTCCGGGCGACCTATAACTTGTATGCACGCCAAGGCGCAGCGCCGCCGTTGGCCAGCGTGAGGCCTCTGTATGCCAGGGAGCTTTTCGATGGCGATGGCAATCGCGTGACGGGATTCGGCGTGAGGGAGCCGACGGGTGTCAATTTCTTGATTGCGACCGAATCAGCACTCAATTAGTGGTGCACCAGAAACCAGCATTGCAATCGCCGCCGCTTTGATGCGTGCGGCGATTGTTTTGGGCACCCATCGCACCGAAATGCCCAGAGTCTGACGGGAATGGGATCAGGAGAGGCAAATCGCCTCTTCGGGCTGCTTGGGGCTACCCCTAAGCCAAATGGCGTCGTTTCAGCATTTCTAGCCCTTTCTAAGCCCTCCTTCCGACCTCTCCCCCAAGCAGCCCGAAAAAGCCCTTTCAGACGTCCGAAACCAGATTGGAACCGCGGTCCCGTGAAGCAGTCAACCAACTGTCCTCTTGAGTGTTGTCGGACTTCTGCCAAAAACACGATTGCAAGAGGAAGTAGTCAACACCGATGGGTGACATTTCGGATGCGCACGGGTGGCATGTGAAAAAATGAAATCGCGGCAGACTGGCGGTGGCTGGGGCTGAGCGCGTTCACATTAACCGATAATTAACCGATTTGTGATAGCCTAAAATAGAGGCATGATTCGTATCATGCAACAGGATAATTCCAAGGCCGCAAAGTCTTATTACGCTACGGCCGATTACTACAGCGAAGGACAGGAGATCGTCGGTTCGTGGGGCGGCAAGGGCGCGTCCCGCCTCGGGCTGGAAGGCACGGTGGACAAGTTGTCCTTCGAGCGGTTGTGTGAAAATCTAAATCCTCATACTAACGAGCCGCTCACGGTGCGAACGCGTTCAGAACGGACGGTGGGCTATGACTTCACCCTCAGCGTCCCTAAGAGTGTATCGCTGCTCTACGCCATGAGCGGCGACCAGGGCATCATGGACGCGTTTCGCAGTGCGGTCAATGAGACGATGCGCGAGATCGAAGGGGAGATGAAAACCCGTGTTCGCAAGGACGGCCAGGACACCGACCGCACCACCGGCAACATGGTCTGGGCGGAATTCATTCACACTACTTCGCGGCCCGTGGATGGCATCCCTGACCCGCAATTGCACGCCCACGTCTTTGCGTTCAACACAACCTGGGACGACGAAGAACGCCGCTGGAAAGCGGGCCAATTTCGCGAGCTTAAGCGGGACGCTCCGTACTTCCAGGCGGCCTTTCGCGTCCGGCTCGCTGGAAGGCTTCAGGATCTGGGCTTCGAGGTCGAGCGGAAACGCGATGATTTCGAGATTGCGGGCATTCCGCCGGATGTGCTGAAACGCTTCTCGCGGCGAACCGCCGTTATCGAGAAGGTGGCGACGGAGAAAGGCATCACCCATCCCGACCGCAAGGCCGAACTCGGAGCCGAGACCCGCGAAAAGAAGGAATCCACGCTCAGCTGGGAGAGCTTACGCAAGGAATGGAACGCTCGCCTGAGCGACAAGGAACGCAAGATGCTGGCGGCGGTACACCGTCGCGACCGCGTTCCCGCCAGGCCGGAGCGTGGCGAGGGAAAGGCAGTCGATCATGCCCTGGAGCATAGCTTCGTGCGTGAGGCGGTGGTGCCGGAACGCAAGCTCGTCACCGAAGCCCTCAAACGTGGCATCGGGGCGGTCACGGTCGAGGGTGTAGCGAAAGAGATGCAGGGCCGTCCTTTGATCCGTAGCGAGGTCGAAGACCGGAAAATGGCGACGACGAAGGAGATGCTGGCCCTGGAATCGAAGCTTGTTGACTTTGCCCGCCAGGGGCGTGGACGTTGCCGGCCGCTGGGTGATCCCAAGCGGCCATGTTCCCGTGACTGGTTCAACGACGGGCAAAAGGCGGCCGTGAGCCATGTGCTTGGCTCCCGCGACCGGGTGATGATCGTCCGCGGGGCCGCCGGCACCGGGAAAACCACGCTCGAACAGGAGATCGGCGAAGCCCTGGCCGAAGCGGGTCGGCCGGTGGTCGCCTTGGCGCAGTCGGTGAAGGCCAGCCGCGAAGTGCTGCGAAACGAAGCCGGCTTCGCCAACGCCGACACGGTGGCCAGGTTCCTGAAGGATGAGCAGATGCAGCAAGACGCCCGCAACGGCGTGATCCTGGTCGATGAAGCCAGCCAGCTCGGCACGCGCGACATGCTCCAGCTGTTCAACGTGGCCGAAGCGCTGAATGCCCGCGTCTTGCTCGTAGGTGACCGCAGACAACACCGCAGCGTCAGCGCCGGAGAACCGCTCAAGGTGCTGGAGGACACGGCCGGCCTGAAGGTGGCAGAGGTAACGGAGATTCTTCGCCAGAAGGGTGACTATAAGAAAGCCGCTGAAGCGCTGAGCGAGGGCAGAATCGAGGAAGCATTCGACGAATTGAACAAGCTCGGCTGGATCAAGGAAGTGCCTGATGCGGAGCGTTACGAGCAACTGGCCGCCGCCTATCTTTCTGCCGCCGACGAGAAGAAGAAGGACGGCAAGCCAAAGTCGGCGCTCGTGGTCAGCCCGACGCACGCCGAGGCAGCCAAAATCACGCAGGCGGTTCGTGACGGCCTCAAGACGAAAGGCAAGCTCAGCGAGGAGCGCATCGTCACGGGATGGATTCCGACGCACATGACGGCTGCACAAAAGGCGGACGCCACCGAATATGACCCCGGCGACTTGCTCCAGTTCCACCAAAATGCACCGGGCTTCAACAAAGGATCGCGCCTGATCGTGGGCGAAGCGGACAAACTCCCGACCGATCTTGCGGAGCGGTTTGAGGTTTACCGGCCGACCCAGCTCGCCCTGGCCGTGGGTGACTGCGTCCGCGTTACTGCCGGCGGCAAAACTAAAGACGGCAAGCACAGGCTTAGCAACGGCTCCCTCCTCACGATTCAAGGTTTCAACAAGCGCGGCGACATTGTCGTCAATCACGGCTGGGTCATCGACCGAGATTTCCAGCATTTGACGCACGGATACTGCATTACATCGCACGCCAGCCAGGGCGTCACGGTGGACAAAGTCTTCATCGGCATGTCCAACGAATCATTCCCGGCAATCTACGAGCGTACTGGCTACGTAGCCGTGACCAGGGGGCGAGAACAGGTTCAGGTATTCACCAATGACCGAAAAGAGCTTCTGCGTGCCCTCGCCCGGCCGGATGAACCGATGTCGGCGACGGAACTTTCGCAATCGTCGGCGCAGAAACCGACGTTGCGAAACGGGCTGAAGAAGGGCATGGCGTTCGCCCGTGGGCTTGGGGTATTCGGCGGGCGGCGGGATGTCTTGACAGCGGGGCCTGCAAAGAACCCGAGGGCAGAACGAGGATTGGACCATGAGCATGAGCGATGACCGAAACAATCAGGACCGATTGCAACGCTATCCAGGGATCAATGCGTACTTGCAAGCAAAAGAGCAGGAAGCTGAAGGAACAGAGGCTTCCTGCAAGGCATTTGGCTATCTTCGTGGCATCCGTGACTCCGCCACGTCGGTGGAGTTCCGTCTCCGGGACGGCAATTCAATGTGGTTTCCATACACGCATATGGGCGCCTGGAAGTACAACCCTTCCGAAGGGCTGCTGCTGAAATTCTCCGGTGACCTCGTGTACCTTGTGCTGATCCGGGGCAGCAATCTCGACAAGCCGCTCAATGAAGGCGCCATCAATCTCACGCACGCCGGCTTACAACGACATCGTGTGTTGTGGGTCAAAGAAATGACCAAGGAGGAAATCCGGCAGGTGGGCGAGACGGGACCCACAATTGATAGCATCGAGATTGCGGAGTGCGACTCAAATGAGGCCGTCAGGGAATGGATCGGAAAGCACGCGCCGGCGTTTCTGCGGTAATACGCTGCTTAGCGCAAAGCCAGCGACCCCTGGTTGCGCAAGGCGGTCAAAATGGTTGGAGCCAAAATGCCTCGTCCCGTTCTACTTTAGAATGTTGAACACTATTACCACATTGGTTGTTAGCAGATTAATTCATTCCGGCCTGTCGATGGCGCAACTGGAGATCATCTTCCCTGGCGTCGCCTGGCCTCGGAAACTGGCTCTCAGCGCCTTTTTCCGTGACAATGAGCGACATCCATGATAGTATGACACTTAGATAGGAGGTTTGTCATTGTCCACTATTCCAGAAACCGGCTTTCTGCGATTGGCACAGGTGCTGAGCGTTATTCCGCTCGGCAAAACCTGTTGGTGGCAGGGAGTGCGCTCGGGGCGCTTTCCTAGACCCGTGAAGCTCTCGGCGCGTTGTTCGGCATGGCGAGCAGAAGACATCCGGGAACTCATCACAAAGCTATCAAAGGGCTCACCGGCGGACTGATAGCCACGTTAGGCAAACGGACGCGGCTGCGACAACTCTTGCTGGATGCTGTTTAGAGCACGATTACTCCAGTAAGTCTTGGAAAAACAACGAGAATAACAATGGGGCATAAAATCGGGGTTTATGTTTTGGATGGTGACGCATATGTCTTTCTATTTCAATTGCTTGACTGGTCAATGTGGCGACCGTAGGGGTCACCACTGAAATGGCTGCCTTCGTTCGCCACAGTCCGCACAAGTGAGCATGAGCGCCATTCTCGGCGAGATCGATTGCCGGTCACGTCCGTCACTTAATCGTTGACATGCCGCCTTGTTGTGGGGTATAAATCGGGAGTAGATACCCCACTCGATGAAGATTGTGCCCCATGCCCCTTTCGGATGCCAAGGTTCGCAACGCCAAATCAAGGTCCAAGCCTTACAAGATCGCTGATGGCGAGAGCTTGTTCCTTTTGGTCATGCCCTCGGGTAGCAAATACTGGCGGCTGAAGTACTTCTTCGCGGGCAAGGAACGGACGCTGGCCTTGGGTGTCTATCCTGACGTCAACCTGGCCGATGCCCGTGAGCGACGTGCCGAGGCGCGAAAACTCCTCGCCGCCGGCAATGACCCTGGGCAGGCGAAGAAAGAGGCAAAGCGCGTGGCGACCCTGAAATGCGACAACGCATTTGAGCTGGTCGCGCGCGAGTGGTTCGAAAAGCGCAAACACGAATGGGCACCTCCGTCTGCGAAGACCGCCCTCGCACGCCTTGAACAGCATGTTTTTCCGAAACTCGGCCAGAGGCCCATTGCCGCTATCACGGCTCCCGAAGTTCTTGCCATGGCTCGCGTTGTCGAGCACAACGGCGCCCTGGAGACCGCGAGGCGGGTGCTGCAGATGTGCGGACAGATATTCATGTACGCTATCGCCACCGGGAGGGCCGAGCGCAACCCCGTTCCCGACCTGCGCGGCGCGCTCAAGACACCGGTGGCCAAACACCATGCCTTTCTCAGGGCAGCTGATCTGCCGCAGTTCCTTAAGAACCTCGACGGCTATGACGGCAGCGAACAGACCAAGCTGGCGCTCCGCTTGCTGCTCCTGACCTTTGTCCGCACGAAGGAGCTGCGCGGGGCACGATGGGGCGAAATCGATTGGGATAACGCCGAGTGGCGAATTCCAGCTGAACGCATGAAGATGAAAGAACTCCATATCGTTCCGCTATCGACGCAGGCTATCGCCGTTCTTCGCGACTTGCAGAAACTATCGGGCCAGCAGCAGTACGTTTTCCCAAACCAACACAATCCCGCCACGTTTATGAGCGAAAACACCATGCTCTACGCTCTCTATCGCATGGGCTACCACACCCGGACCACTGCACATGGATTTCGCAGCACCGCCAGCACCATCCTGAACGAGAATGAATTTCGTGGCGATGTGATTGAACGTCAGCTTGCCCATTGTGAACGCGACGCGGTCCGGGCGGCGTACAATCACGCACAGTACCTGGCGGAACGGCGGAAGATGATGCAGTGGTGGGCCGACTACCTCGAAAAGCTTGCCCCAAAGCAATAGCCGGCTCGTTTTACCTCGGTCGGAATCCAATGTGGCTTGTCTTTAGCCCTTCCAGCTGCCGCATGGGCAGCGGACTCTCGTTCCGGCCAATAGCTTCGTCATCCGATTCCCTTGCCTTATGATATAATGCCGAAAGGTTCAGGTTATCCGAGGTCGCCACGATGAGTACGGAAAGCAAGCCAACCCAGGTCGCATTTTGTCCCCATTGCGGCCACGACGCCCCCCAGTCGCTTTTGATGGTTCATTCTTTTCAGACATCGCGTTCCCATGGCGAATTCTTCACATTCGCGAAATGCGAAACGTGCGGCTTGCCGTTGATCTATCAAAGGCAAATGCGCTGGTACGCGGACAAGATCCGAACGCAAGGAGCGTTTTACTACGATCTTCACAGCCGACACCTGCTGTATCCCGAACCACGAAAGCTGCATGAAAGTATCCCGCCGAAGGTCAGACGTGTCTATGCTGAAGCCCTGCGGATCAAGCACGCTGCTGCGAATTCGTTCGCTGCGTCGATTCGCCGTTGCCTTGAAATTGTGTGCAATGACCGGGGCGCGAGCGAAGATACGTTGACCAAGCAGCTGGCCAAGCTGAAGGCGAAGGGCGAGATTCCGCAGGTATTGGCGGAGATGACCGACATCGTTCGCCTGCTCGGAAACTCAGCCTCCCACGACGACATCGAGATTGACGCCGGTTTTGTAGATACCATCGACGAATTCTTTCGGGCGGTTCTCGACTATGTGTACGTTCGACCGTTTCAGCTTGCCGAGATTCGCATGAAGTTCGACCATGCGAAAATGGCAATCAAATCGATTGCCGGCAAGGTGAGCTGATCGGCATGGGCGATGAGACTGATGCGAGATCGGTTCGACCGTGATTCGAAGCATGGACTAGACTAGAGAAGTTGCTTGCTGCTGTTGCCGAGCAACAAGAACTCAAATGGTTTTGGCATCGTGAACACGGAGGTAGCTTCATGAGCGCAATGCCCAAACGGCTGCGTGCGTTTCAACAGGTTTGTCAGGACAACCTTTATCCTCATCCTGCTGCCCTGCCGGATCAGCAGGGGTGCGACCGGAGGCATCAAGCGGTCGCCGAGGTTCTCTGCCGCGTACCTGAAGAAGCATATGAGCGTTTCAAGCGAATCAGGAAGTCGAGGAGGCGTTCCTTCGATTGGTTCATCCCGCCCCTTGGCACACTAGGGCTCGTCTATCCGTTTCTTCCCAATGTGAGGCCTCGCAAGCAGTCAATGCAGCTCGAACGGTTTGGCACGTCGATCTTAAAGCCATATGCTCGGATAATCTATCTTTCCCCGTTCCTGGAGCTGCGCGGCAGAGATGCTCTGGTTTACATCGTGGCGCACGAATTGGCACATGTCTGGCTCAACCACGCGATGTACTCTTTCGATCAAGAGGGCGAGAAAGCTGAGCGGGAGGTCTACCGCAAGGTCTGCTCGTGGGGATTCCAACCTGAAGCACGAAAGATCGAGCGCCTCCGCGAAGATGCAGCCTCCGAACTGACCACTCCTTCAAACGTTTGTTTGCCGGAGGAAGCAACTCAACTTATCAGGTTGGCACGGGCAGCCGACGTAGATATGGGACCATGCTATCCGGAGGGCAAGCAGTTGTGCATCGAGTTCTACGCAATTGGCGACATCGAGATAGTTTTTAAGGTCGCCCGATGCAGCTACCGTGTAACAACCGAACAATATAACGATGGAGACGGGAGCGACCCGTCGTACCGGTTGATGTTGCTTTTGTTCATTCCCACCGCAGATCTGTCGGAACTCGTTAGGAAGTTTGGCGTGTACGTTACCGAGCTCGCTAAACCGCCTCAAGCAGGGAATGAGACACGGTGAAGGGACTATTACGGTTGCATTGATCGTGTGCGGAGTCATGACCGAATAGAATCGATCCGGATGGAGCAATCATCGCTTCTTTCCACATTCTCAGCTTGCTCTGAAAGGCTTCCTCCAGCATGGCCGACGACCAAATGTAACGGGCTTTGATGTCGGCGACTAGCGTCGATTCACGCCATTCAGGCTGACACACCGATGCGTTGAGCATAGTCAGAATCCGCTTAGAATTGGCGATGCCACGTCGTGCCACCAGTTTCCCGATTTTCGCTCGCCGCACTTGCGATCTGCGCTGGCTAAGGCGCAATGCCTAGCCCCGGCTGCTTGTCCCATTTTTGGCGTCGTCTCGCCCGTAGCTGCGGTCGTCTGCCGCTGACCCCTTGTCGTCTGAGGCGGCGCCAGAATGCACCGGCATGGCCGCAAGCGGTTCTGTGTGCTGACGTCAGGATATGCCGTCTCCGTTCTTTCGGTCAGTCCCCGCACGTGGCCTTACTCGCGCGAACCTACAGACGCAGCCGCCCGTTGCAACCAGAGAAACGGCTTTCACAAAATTGGTTTTTCCAAGGTGTAAACCTTCCGTTTCTCAGGTTGCAACGGACACGGGGCGCACGATGCGGCCCGTGGGCTGAAGCCCGGCCAAGCGTCTGTCTGGTCGCTCCCGTAAGGCCCCGATGAGCGGGGCCGGAAACCTAAAAGAAGGAGACCACCATCATGTCACACCCAGCACACAAAATCCGCGACGGCGTCCTG
>Ga0182024_10012201_pt1 | contig 17041 bp, 17 predicted proteins | sample P32metaG_FD_120480 | JGI IMG/M metagenome (GOLD analysis project Ga0182024, IMG submission 120480) | Permafrost microbial communities from Stordalen Mire, Sweden - P3-2 metaG (Illumina Assembly) | ecosystem: Environmental > Terrestrial > Soil > Wetlands > Permafrost | place: Sweden: Stordalen...
CACGTTGTCGCACACGGACTTAAGCGCGGCGGTGAGAGGAATCGCGAGCAAGAGTCCGATACCACCCCACAGCATACCCCAGAACATCAACGCGACGGTCACAATCAGAGGATTCAGATGCACTCGCGCTCCGACGAACTTCGGATAGAGGAGGTTCATGGCGAGCAGGTGCAGCAGCGCCACGCTCGCGGCAAGAAAGAGATACAGCGTGGGCTCCCGGCCCGAGGGCAGCGCCGCGAACATCGGTGGCAGCATCGCCAGCGGCAGCCCGATATACGGCACCAGGCTCAGAAACCCGCTCACCGGTCCCACCACCAGCCAATAAGGAAGCTTCACAGAGGCGAATAGAATTGAGCTGGCGATGCTCAACACCACGCCCAACAGAAAATTTCCGACCACGTAGGCGCGCACGCCCGACGCCACGCCGATCCAGGCGTGATCCGCCGCGTCGCGATCCTCGCCGTCGAACAGGAACAGAAATCGTGTGCGCAGATGGTCGCTCCAGCTCAGCAGGAAATACACCAGAAACGGCACGAAAGAGGCCATCAGCAGAACGTCGTAAAAGGACCCCAGTGTGCCGGAAATATTGGCGACCAGCGTGGTCGGTTCCTGGCGGATGCGCACTTCCTGAATCGCCGCTGCGGTTGGCGCCGGAGGCGGCCCGGGCTTTTTCTTGCCGCGCGCCGCGCCGCTCTGCGCATCCGTTGACAGTGGAATCGGATCCTGAAAGCGCTTGGGAATCAGGGTGCGATAAACGCCTTGCTCGACCCGGTCCACTCGGCCTACCGCGACATCCACCAGTTGGTTGATGCGCTCGCCGTACATCGGCAGATCATCGATCATCGCCAGCGACTCCGTGTAGACCCCGACGCCCGCCAGGTACAGGAACATCAGCGCAAGGCTGCACACCGCGAAGCTCGCGAGGCCGCGCGGGAGCCGCAGCTTCATGAACAACTGCACTGCCGGATCGAGCAGCATCGCGATCATGCTCGCGACGATCACCGTGATGAAGAAAATGCGGCCGTAGTAGAGCAGCCCGATTCCGGCGGCCGTGGCGAGAACCTTGGTGCCGAAGCGGGCGGCTTTTCGGATCGTGGGCGGAGGAACCAGCACTTGACTAGACCAGTTTCGAGGATATCGTAGAGTTTACTCTGCGTCATCCGAGCGCAGCTACCCCGCGTCATCCCGAGCCCCCCTCGTCATCCCGAGCGCAGCGAGGGATCTGCTCTTCGTTGGGCTGACCGCCCTCCCCGTGTCATCCCGAGCGCCTCCGCGTCATCCCGTGCCCCGCGTCATCCCGAGCGTAGCGAGGGATCTGCTATTCTTTCCGATTCCGCCGCCAGATCCTCCCAGGTTGGGTTTGCCGCCTCGATCAGGGCCACCTTCTTCTCTCGACGCCACGCCTTGATTTCCTTCTCGCGAGCAATGGCGGTTCGCGCGTCGTGGAAGCACTCGAAAAACACAAGCCGGTGGACGCGGTAGCGCCTGGTGAAACCCTTTCCCTCGCCGAGCCTGTGTTCGCCCAGCCGGCGCGCCAGATTGTTCGTCAACCCGGTGTACAAGACTCGGGACCGGCTGGCGAGCAGGTAGACGTAAAAGAGCCGATCTCGCAAAAACAGATCCCTCGCCGCGCTCGGGATGACGCGTCAGTGGACATTGTAAATCAAGCGAGGACGCGTCATCCCGAGCCCCCCTCATCCCGAGCCCCCCTCATCCCGAGCCCCGTCGTCATCCCGAGCGCAGCGAGGGATCTGCTCTTAGGTAGTGGAAGGCACCGTTACAAGCCCTGCGAAACCCGTCGAGGCGAAATCCGCAAATGGTCTAACACTATAATTGGACTGGAAAGTGGTTTACCACTCACAATCAATGAAGCCACGCATCCTGGCGCTCGATCTGGGCAAAAAGCGCATCGGCCTGGCGCTGAGCGATCCGCTGGGAATCACCGCGCAGGGCCTTCCCACCCTCCAAAGGACCAACATCCGCGCGGATCTCGACGCCCTCGGCAAGCTGATCGAGGAGCGCGAGGTCGGTGAGATCCTGATGGGCCAGCCCCTCCACATGAGCGGAAAAGAGGGCCGCCAGGCCGATTACACGCGCGAATTCGCCGGACGCCTGGCTGAGCGCACCGGGCTCGACGTGAAATTCTGGGATGAGCGCTGGACCACCGTCGCGGCTGAGCGCGTGCTCCGCGAAAGCGGTGCGAGCATCGGCCAACGCGCGCGCGCCGTGGATCGCTTGTCTGCCGTGATTCTGCTCGCCAGCTATCTCGATGCGCTCTCGGCCGGGTCATGAGGCGCGCCGTCAAAGCTATCCTCTTCGGCGCGATCCTTCTCGCGCTCCTCGCCGCCGGCGCAGCCCTGGCTTCGCTGCGCGCCCCCTACCGGGGATTCCCAAACGACGTATTTCTCTCGATCGACCGCGGCACCGGCGCCGTCGCGATCGGTCGCGAGCTCGCCCAAGCCGGCGTCGTCCGCTACGCGTGGCAGTTTTGGGCCGAACGGGCGCTGCGCGGCTCCCAAAAACTTCAGGCCGGCGAATATCGCTTCAGCGCTCCCGAATCCGTCGGCCGCGTCTTTGACCGGATGGCGCGCGGCGATGTTTACTATTTCGAATTCACGGTGCCGGAAGGCAGCAACATGTTTGACATCGCGCAATCGCTCGAGCAGGCCGGCATCATGCGCGCTGAAGATTTCCTGGCCGCCGCGTCGAATCCGGCGCTGATCCGCGATCTCGCGCCCTCCGCGCCGTCACTTGAAGGCTATCTGTTTCCCTCCACCTATCGGCTTACGCACTCGATCACGCCGGCCCAATTGTGCCGCGAAATGACCGGTCAGTTCCGCAAGGTCTGGCGCAAGCTTGCGGCGGGCAAGCCGGCCGACGTGCATCGGACCGTGACGCTCGCGTCTATGATCGAGAAGGAGACCGGAGTGGCACTGGAACGGCCGCTGATCGCCGGCGTATTCTTCAATCGTCTGGAAAAGGGAATGAAGCTCGATTGCGATCCCACCACCATCTACGCAGCCGTGCTCGAAAACCGTTTCCGCAACGTGATCCACAAATCCGATCTGGAGAGCCGGAATCCGTACAACACCTATCAGCACGCCGGGCTGCCGCCGGGACCGATCTCCAATCCGGGCGCCGATGCGATCGAGGCCGCGCTCGCGCCGGCCCCAACCGATTACCTGTATTTTGTCGCCAAGGCGGAGGGCGGGGGACACAATTTTTCGACCACCTTGGCGGGTCATGAAAGAGCCACCAGAGACTACCGGGAAAAAGCGCCAAAAGGCGAGTAAGAAGGCGCTTCTCGAACGCTGGGTGTCCGGGCGAAGCCCGGGCGAGATCGGTGAGGCCGAGATCGAGGAGCTGCGCGCCGCGCTCGCGCCGATCTCTGAAAGCTATCTGCGATCGCTGCTGCGGGAATCCGGCGTGCCGCTTGCGCCCATGGTCGCGGGCGTGCGGCAGTCGAATATCGAGGAGCTCGAGACCAGCCTCGTCGCGCTCGCCGAGGAATACCGACGGGGCGATGCGCCCCGGCGCGCGGCGGTGCGGCGGCTGGTGATCGCGGCCAAGGATCACGCGCGCTGGGCGTCGCGTACGCCCTCGGGGCAGGCCGATGAAAAAAAGGAGATGATCCTGTGGATGCTCACCTGGCTCGAGAATCCGCCCTTATTTGCGCAGTGGGTACGCCTGCGGTCGCAGGCAACACGCGATCAATGACTCGGTCTCACGCCCCCGTGCCGACCCCAGGCTGGTTCTCCAGCGCGTCTCTCTGTTCGAGTGCCTTCATCCAATTGGTCCGTTCACTTTCGAATCCGGCGTCGGCTTCGGCGCGTTCGCGTTTAATGACGTCCCTCGCCTCCGCGACTAACCTGTCGTGAATTTCCTGGGTCAGCACGCCATCAGGGCAGTCGGATGGTTTTCTTTTCCTGTCCCAGACGGCCTTTATCGAGTTACAGCCAGCGCACGCCGGGACCGCATTGAAGTGGGAGCTGAAGCCGATGTTGGGAGACTTCGAGATTGACAGCAGGTGGTCAGTTTTCGTCGCTCCACCGATTAGCTGGCCCGGTCGGACCAGCTCCTCGCCGCAGTATACGCACTTGCCGCGGTAGTAAAGCCATCCCATCAGGGCTGGGATACCCTTTTCCTTGAAGTCTCTCCAAAAGCCATGGTCATTGCGTCTGAGCTCCTCGGCGATGCCGCGAAGCCTATCCCAATCGTCGTTCGAGAACTGCTTGTTCATTTCATAGCTCCTTCTCTGCCGCGTCCCCTTCGGGTGCGGCGCTGTTCACGTCACAAATCGATATCGATATCGTCGTCGAACCAGCCGAGCTCTTCCAATAGCTCATTGTTCGCCTTGGTGACACGCCACCAAAAAACTGGATGGAAAATCGGCAGGTAGTAGTTGAGGTAAATCAGCGTCAGTACGCGGGCGAGCTTGGGATGCCTATTGAAATAGCGTTCGATTGCGCTGTCGATTCGGCGGGTAAGCGGCCACGGCTCGGGCTCGGGCCGAATTGCGACCTCTTCCGATACGAAGTATGGGAAAATCGCGCAGTAAATTGTGTAAAGAATCGTCGTCAGAACTTCAGTCATTGTGAAGTTCAGAATTCATCAGCCTTGGAAGAGTCCCGGGACTATTTTTGACCTTTTCTTACGCGGCAGCGGCTGCGGCTGCCTCCGTGGTGAGCAGCCAGATGCTGGTGCGCATCAAAGCCCACGTGATCGATCTGCATCCGGAAGCGGTGGTGATCGAGGCGGGCGCCGCGGATCTGACGCGCGGCGTCCCGCTGACAAGCAGGAGATGATCCTGTGGATGATCACCTGGCTCGAGAATCCGCCTTTGTTTCGCCAATGGGTGCGGCTCCGGCGCCCGCGGATCTCTTTTTAACCCACCCCGCTATTGCGCGTTCGAATTTTCGAGTTTATACTGCTGTTTTTGATGGCTCAGGCAATGGCGTTCCGGGAAGAGTTCGATCCGATGGCGCCGCAGCGCGAAGCGGCCCTGTTTTACGGGCTATTCCTGCGCGGCCATTCGGCCGAGGTCCTGCGCCGCGACATCGACGTTCCCAAAAAGCTGCTCGACAAGATGATGCGCAGGCATCGCAATGAGCTGGCCATGCGCGAGAAGCTGCGGCGCGTGTATCAATATCGCAAACAGGTTCTGGCGGTGTTCGATGAACTGGTGACGCGGGAACGCACGCGGGAACGGGTGCAGTAGCCGCTTTCCTACAGCGGCTCGGGCATGTGCAACCGCGCCTTCGCCAGCACTTTATCCAGCATGTTCGCGGCTTCGATGGGTTTCAACCCGCGAGAGGTCGAAAATTCCGTGATCAGCATGTGCCGGGCGCGATCGAGCATTTTCTTTTCGCGGAAGGAAAGCGGCTTCTCCATTTGCAGGATCAGCAGGCTCTTCATCACCTCCGCCACCGCGAGCAAACTGCCGTCCTTCATCTTTTCCGTGTTTTCCTTAAAGCGATCCTTCCAGTCCACCTGGCGCGGACAATCGCCCTCGGAAAGGAAACTGATCACCCGTCCCACTTCGCCGTTGCGGGTGACGCGCCGCAGGCCGACGTCCCCCACGTGCGAAAACGGAACCATCACGGTAATGCTGTTGTACGTCAGCTTCAGCAAGTAAAACCGTTCATAATTGCCCGCGAAAGCGCGGCTGCTGATATTCTCGATGGTTGCCACCCCATGGTTGGGATAGACAACTTTTTCACCAACTTGAAACGTCATAGGGAGGGATCCGCGGCGCTGGAATTGGGCCTGACTACATCGCATAGACACCTTATGCCCGGGGAACTAGGATGGACGGGGGCAAACAGCATCTTAATCTGAACTTAATCATGTGTCAACAGGAAAGTGGGACATTCGGTACTGTTTCCTAACATTCTGATTATACAGCAGCTTAAGAATCGATCCCAACCAGCCTTTCCGCGGCCGGAACGGGCTCGGAGTTGAGGACAACGTTCTTCGATCGGTTACGATGTTAGACATACCCAATGTCGGAGTCCGCCCAAATCGACCCAAAAAAGACCGATCTGAAGAAGACCGTCCACTTGCCGCGTACGGATTTTCCGATGAAAGCGAATCTCCAGGCGCTCGAGCCCAAACTGCTCGCGCACTGGAGTGAAACCCGGATCTACGATCGCATCCGCGCGTCGCGCGCCGGCCGCCCCATGTACGTGCTGCACGACGGCCCTCCCTACGCCAACGGCGCAATCCACCTGGGCACCGCGTTCAACAAAGTAGTTAAGGATTTCATCGTTAAGCTCAAGACGATGGAGGGTTACGACTCGCCATACGTGCCCGGATGGGATTGCCACGGCTTGCCTATCGAGATCAAAGTGGATAGCCAGTTGGGTGGAAAAAAGGCGTCGATGCCGGCTCTTGAGATCCGCGCGGCCTGCCGCAAGTATGCCGAGAAGTACGTCAATCTCCAGCGCGAAGGGTTCATTCGCTTGGGAATTTTCGGGCGCTGGGAAGATCCCTACCTCACGATGAGCGCGGAGTACGAATCGGTGATCGCGGGCGCATTCGTCGAGTTTCTCGATCGAGGCTATGTTTACAAGGGCTTGAAGCCGGTCAACTGGTGCATTCACGATCGCACCGCGCTGGCTGAAGCCGAAGTCGAATACGACAACCATACAAGCCCGTCGATCTGGGTTCGTTTCGCACTTTTGTCCGATCCGGCGGCGATCGATCAAGCACTTCAAAATAAACGAGTTTATGGATTGATCTGGACCACCACGCCGTGGACGATCCCGGCCAACATGGCGATCGCTTTCCACCCTAAATTCAACTACGTAGCGGTGGAAGTGAATGGGGACGTTTATATTGTCGCGCGGGATCTGGTGAACGCGACCGCCGAGGCTTGCGATTGGCAAGCACCCAAAATCATCGCGGAATTCACGGGAAAACATCTCGAAAACACGGTGTTTCGACATCCTTTGTTTGAGCGGGAATCGCTGGGGATTTTGGGCGATCATGTGACGCTCGAACAGGGCACGGGTGCGGTCCACACTGCCCCGGGCCACGGGCAGGAAGATTTCGAGATCGGGCGCGCGTATGGAATCGCGGTCTACTGTCCGGTGGACGGCGCGGGCAAGTTTTATCACGCCGAGGGCGCGGAAGGAAAGCTGCCGGAGGAGATCATCGGAAAGACGGTCTGGCAGGCGAATCCGATCATCGTCGAGCTGCTCAAAAACGCCGGCGCGCTGCTCGGATCGCGCAAGATCGAGCACAGCTACCCGCACTGCTGGCGGTGTCACAATCCGACCATATTTCGCGCGACGGAGCAGTGGTTCATCGGGATGGATCGCAACGATCTGCGCAAGCGCGCTCTCGAAGCCGTGGACCGGGTGAAGTGGATTCCCGAGTGGGGCAAAGGGCGCATGTCGAACATGATCGCGACGCGCCCGGATTGGTGCATTTCGCGCCAGCGAATCTGGGGCGTGCCGATCACCGTGTTTTATTGCGAAGGCTGTCAGGAGCCGTTCACGAATCGCAAAGTGCTCGATCGCGTGGTGGCGCTGTTTCGCGAGCACACGGCGGACGTTTGGTACGAAAAGTCGGCTGCGGAGCTGATGGGCATCGACGTCAAATGTGAAAAGTGCGGCGGCCTCGAATTCCGAAAAGAGCGCGACATTCTGGATGTGTGGTTCGACTCCGGGTCGAGCCATCTGGCGGTGCTCACGCGCGAAAACAAGCTGCCGTGGCCATCGAACATGTACATGGAAGGCGGCGATCAGTATCGCGGATGGTTTCAAAGCTCCCTGCTCATCGGCGTAGCTTCCGATCACGGTGACGCGCCGTATCGCGAGTGCGCGACGCATGGATGGACGCTCGACGAGCACGGCCACGCCATGCACAAGTCCAAGGGCAACGCGATCGAGCCCGAGGAAATCTACAAACAGGGCGGCGCGGAATTGTTGCGGCTGTGGACGGCTTCGGTCGAGTTCACCGAGGACGTGACGCTATCGAAGACGATTCTCGACCGGCTGACCGAAGCGTACCGGAAACTTCGCAATACGTTTCGATATGCGCTGGGCAATCTGCACGATTTCGATCCGGCGGCTGATGCCGTGCCGGTCGAAGAGATGCTTGAAATCGACCGGTGGATGCTCGCGCGCGCGGAGGATGTGGTCAGGCGCTGCCGCGAGGCTTACGGCGAACTTGCGTTTCACAAGGTGTATCGCGCGGTTTACGATTTCGCGACGACGGATTTGAGCGCGGTCTACTTCGACGTGTTGAAGGACCGGCTGTATACGGCGGCCACGCAGAGCCGCGCGCGACGGAGCGGGCAGACGGCGCTGTATCGGGTGCATTACGCGCTGACGCGCTTGGTCGCGCCGCTGCTGGCATTCACGGCGGAAGAGGTGTGGAGTTATACGGCGAAACCGGCGGGTGCGCCGGAGAGCGTGCACATGGCATTGCTGCCGGAGCCGGAAGAGCTGGCGGGGGGGCTGGATTCAGCGGCGATGGAACGCTGGGACCGGCTGATGAAGGTGCGCGAGACGGTGCTGAAGGCGCTTGAAGAAGCTCGGCAGGCGAAGTTCATCGGCGCGCCGCTGGAAGCGCGAGTGCGACTGGAAGGTTTCGCGGGATTGGAAGAATCGGCCGCGGAACTGCCGGGATTGTTCATCGTTTCGCAAGTGGTGCTTGAACCGTCATCTAACGGGAACCAACCCAAGGTGACCGTCGAGCGCGCTGACGGAACTAAATGCGAGCGGTGCTGGAAGTACGTAACCACGGTCGGCAGCGATGCGCAATTTCCGACGGTGTGCGATTCGTGTTCGGCGGCGCTGCGTGAAATGGGTCTAGAAGGCGGGGGCTAGAATTGGTCTGCTTGCGCTGTTCATCGTTTCGCAGCTCGTGGTCTCTTACTCCGGAATCGCCGGTGCGGCGATACGGGTGATCGTCGAGCGAGCCGACGGGGCCAAGTGCGAGCGCTGCTGGAAGTATGTAACCACGGTCGGCAGCGATGCGCAATTTCCGACGGTGTGCGATGCGTGTTCGGCGGCGCTGCGCGAAATGGGTGTGGAAGGCGGGGGTTAGAATTGGGACCGACACGTCCTGTTAACGGCTCGGCCCGGAGGGCGCTCCGGTTGTGGGTCGCCGAAGCCAAACGGTCGCGGATCGTGGGCGGGCTTTATTTGGAGTCAACACACCTCTTTAACCGCTCCTTTCGGTCACGGCTCGCTGCGGCGGAATGGTCACGGCTCGCTCGATCCAACTGGTCGCGGGTCCTATGAATGCGCGCGTGCGGGCGATCCTGATCATCGCCGCGGTGGTGCTGCTCGATCGCGTAACCAAGATGTACATCCGGGTGCACGTGTCGCCGTTCGACCTGTTCCCGGTGATTCCGGGATTCTTCAATATCATTCACGTCGAAAATCCGGGGGCGGCGTTTGGGATGTTTTCGGAAACGGCCGGCCAATGGAAGACGGTGTTTCTGGTCGGCGTGTCGGTGGTGGTGCTGATCGTCATCGCGGGAATGCTATTCCGGAAGCCTGCGGCGGGCGCCGCGCATAGCGCGCTGACGCAGACGGGGCTGGCGCTTGTGTTCGGAGGCGCGCTGGGAAATTTGTGGGATCGCGCGTTCAGCGAAAACCACACGGTTACGGATTTTCTCCAGTTCTTCTTCGGGTCCTATGAATACCCGTCGTTCAACGCAGCGGACAGCGCGATCTTCTGCGGGGCGGCGCTGCTACTCATCGACCTGTGGCGTTCGCGGAAGGGAACAGCGGACAGGGGACAGGGGACAGCGGACAGGGGGGTGGGGTCGGGCGCAGACAGCTAGCGGTCTACCGTGAGGAGATGGTAGCCATCCGCGTCCGACGGAAGGGAGAACAGATCCCTCATCGAAAGCTTTCGGAGCGTCTTCGCTCCAGCAACCACATCGATGACTTTGGATTTGCTCGGGTCAGCGCCGTCGCTGATTTTGATGAGATCCAAAAAATAGACGCTACAGGCCCGAGGCAACCCTGATGGCGTATCAAACGTCACGCGACCGTCCGGAGGGATTGAATAATCTCGCGGACGCGTCCCCTCGACGTGAAGAGCGTAGTCCTGCGGAAGTGTGGTGACGAGGCGCAGTTGCTGTGGCCGCATGGCAAGGGGCGCGGGTAAGCGGTAGGCGCACCCGACGCTCGCAAGCGTCAGCGCGACGATGATAACTCTCATCTGGCAGACCACCATCGAACAGGCTAGCTCCTTTAGTATAGGTACATGCGCGTTGTTCTCGGGTTCCTGATTGCGTTGTCTGCGCTTGCCGCCGATGGGATTTCGCGCGATGAGTATCGCGCGCGGAGGGCGGAGCTGCGCAAGTCGCTGGATGGCGTAATGGTGTTGTTCGGCGCGAATGAGCCCGAGGATCTGCACACCGGATTTTTTCAGGACACCAATTTCCTTTATCTTTCGGGCTGGCGCGAGCCGGGCGCGGCGATGCTGCTGACCAAGGACCAGGAGATCCTGTTTCTGCCGGAGCGCAATCGTACGCAGGAGAATTACACGGGTCGAAAACTCGGCGCGAACGATCCGGACGCGGCGCAGCGAACCGGTTTCGACAAGGTTTTATCGCGCCACCAGATGGAGACGGCGTTTCTGCGCGCGCTCGAATCCGGCGCAAACGTCTACACGATTCCGGGCGACGCGCAGGCGCAGACGCTGGCCGTATTCGCGCCGTTTCACCGGCAGGAGTCGGCGCAAACGTTGATTTCCGGGCTGCGCATGATCAAGTCGCCCGCCGAAATCGCGTTGATCGAACGCTCGAGCCAGGTCACGGTGGCAGCGCACCTGGCGGCGTGGAAGCGAATGACGTCGGGACTGTACGAATATCAGATCGCCGCGACGATGACCGACGTTTACTTCGAACGCGGGTGCGATCGCAGCGCGTATGCACCGATCGTCGGCAGCGGACCGAACAGCGTGGTGCTGCACTATTCCGCCAATCATCGCCGCATGGACGCGGGCGAAGTGGTGGTGATGGACGTGGGCGCGGAGTGCTCCGATTATGCGAGCGACGTGACGCGCACGGTTCCGGTGAACGGAAAATTCACGGCGCGCGAGCGCGAGATTTACGAGATCGTGCTGGGCGCGCAACGCGCGGCGATCGCGGCGGTCAAGCCGGGGGTGAAGATTCGCGGCGGCGAGCAATCGCTCAAGCAGATTGCGATGGACTACATCAATTCGCACGGCAAGGATCTGCATGGCGAGCCGCTCGGGAAATATTTCACGCATGGGCTGGGGCATCACGTGGGGTTGGACGTTCACGATGCGAGCGATGTCGACGCTCCGCTGAAGGCCGGAATGGTGATTACGGTGGAGCCGGGGATTTACATTCCCGAAGAGAATATCGGAGTGCGGATCGAAGATACGCTACTGGTGACGGAGACGGGGTCGCGGAATTTGAGCGGCGCGCTGCCGCACGAGATCGCGGAAATCGAGAAACTGGTTGGCAAGTAAGTTCAAGCAGACGGCTGGGTATGTGGCCGTGGTGGCTGGATGTTTTGGCATCGCCATGGTGGCGGGGTGGACTTCACCGGCGAGGCGCGTCAACAATCAGGCCTACGACTGGATGCTCGCGCAGAACGCCGCGCAAAGCTGGACGCCGCAGTCAATCGTGGTCGCGGTGGATGAGCGGACTTTGAGCGCACGGGGCGGAATGCCCAACATCCGGGCCATTGAGGCAGAGGCGCTCGACGAGATCGCGGAGGCGAAGCCTGCCGCGGTTGCGCTCGACATCGTGATTCACGACGCCACGCGACCCGCGGACGACGCGAGGGTCGAGGCGGCGCTGCTGCGTAACCGCAACGTGGTGTTGCCGTGCCTTCCGGTGATCGAGGGCGCAACCAAACAGTGGGAAGATCCTTTGCCGCGGTTCCGCGGTGAACTGGGGCACGTCGATCTGAGCGAAGGCACGGATGGCGTCAATCGCGAGATTCCACTTCAGGAAGTCCTGGGGCGAGAACCGCGCTGGGCGCTTCCACTCCGGGCGTTCGGCCTGGCGCATGGGCAACCGATCATCGAATCACCCGGCGACGTACAGATTGGCGATCTGATTATTCCGGCGCCGCGCCTCAACGGTCGCTCGATGTACGTACGTTACTTGCCGTCGGGCATCCCGACCGTGTCGGTGATTGACCTGCGAGACAGCCACGAAAAGCTGCGTGGCAAGACAGTATTTTTTGGCGTCACGGCTCTGTCGGCGGCGCGCGATCGCCTGGTGAATCCGTTCGGTCAAGAGGTGCCGGGCGTCGAGGCCCATGCCCAGGCATTTGAAACCATCGCGCGCGGAAAGTTCCTCGAGTCCGCGCGAGACAATACGGTGCTGATGGTGTGCGGGCTAATCGCCATTTTCGCGGGATTGATCTTTGCGCTACGCTCGGGCTGGCAGGCGTATACGCTTGGAGCGGTGTTGATCGCAGGCGCGTTCTGGATGCCGTTCCGATTCTTCCGCGAGGGCATCGTGTTCCCGTTCTTTGCGCCGGTCGCGGTCGCGTGGCTCGCGACGATGGGCGCGGCGGTGTATCAACATTTCTTCGTGCGGCGGCAACTGCGGCGATCGGAATCCGAGAAATCGCGATATCAACAGGCGATCCATTGGGCGGCGCACGAGATGCGCACACCGCTCACCGCGATCCAGGGATCGAGCGAGATCATGACGCGCTATGAGTTGCCCGAAGCCAAGCGCGGCGAGTTGACGGCGATGATCAACTCCGAATCGAAGCGGCTGGCTCGGATGATTCAGACGTTTCTCGATGTCGAGCGGTTGGCCGACGGGCAGATGGAATTAAAGCGCGAGCCGTTCGCAGCGGCGGACCTGGTGGCAACGTGCGTGAAGCGCGCGACACCGATTGCGGAGAACAAGAAATCGCACATTTTTCTGGATAACACCGTCGACGGAGTGATTACGGGCGATCGGGAATTGATGGAATACGCGCTCTACAATCTGCTGACGAACGCGGTGAAATATTCGCCGCCGGAATCGGAAGTTCACGTGATGGCGGAATTTCGCGCGGGCGAGATAAGAATCTCCGTGCGCGATCGCGGCATCGGAATGGACGCCAAAGAGCTGAAGAGCATCTTCAAGAAGTTCTATCGCACCAAGCGCGCCGAGGCATCCGGCGAAGCGGGAACCGGGATCGGGCTGTCGATTGTCGACCAGATTGTGAGCCATCACGGCGGCCGCATGGAAGTTGCGAGCGAGCCGCAACGCGGCTCATGCTTTACCATGATAATTGCGGCGTCCGATAACGCCGCGATTTCCCCGGACGGAAAAACTGCCGAGAAAACTGCTGATCGTCGAGGATGATTCTTCGGTTCGAAGCACGATGGTGACGTGCCTGGAACTCGAGGGCTACGCGGTGGACGCGGTGGCTTCGACGCGCGAGGCGATCGAGCGGCTGCGCGATGAGGCCTACCCGATCGTCATTTCCGACATTTATCTGGATGAGCGCACCGGCCTCGACGTGCTGCGGACGGCGCGAGCGCAGAATCCGGCGTGCGCGGTGATCCTGATGACCGGGCGCGGCAGCATGGAAACCGTGATGCAGGGGATGGAAGGCGGCGCATTCGAATATCTGGCGAAGCCATTCGAGATGACGCAGATGATCGACACGATCAAGCGCGCTGAAAAGACCATCGACGGCGGCGAAGAGGACGACGGCGAAGCGGCGTCGATCGACGATCTGCCGGAGACGGAGATGATCGGCAGCTCGTCGCGGATGGTGGATATTTACAAGACGATTTCGAAGGTCGCGCCGACGGATGCGACGGTGCTGATCGAGGGCGAAACGGGAACCGGCAAGGAACTGATCGCGCGCATGATTCATCGCAATTCGAAGCGCGCGACGCAGCCGTTTGTGCCGGTGGATTGCGGCGCGATTGCGCCATCGCTGCTTGAAAGCGAATTGTTCGGGACGCTCAAGGGCGCTTATACCGGTGCGGATCGCGATCGGATGGGCGTGTTTGAGGCGGCCGCGAACGGGACAGTATTTCTGGATGAAATCGGCGATATCGATCTCGGTTTTCAATTAAAGCTGCTGCGATTTATGCAGGAGCGCGAGATTCGCCCGCTAGGCTCGTCACGCGCGAAAAAAGTGGATGTGCGGGTGATCGCGGCGACCAACAAAGACGTGCAGAAGATGGTGGACGAAGGGAAATTTCGCGAGGACCTGTGGTATCGGCTGAACGTCGTGCGGCTGACGGTGCCGCCGCTGTGCGAGCGGCCGAGCGATATTCCTCTGCTGGTTCATCATTTTTTGAAGCGGTATAACGAACGGTACAAGCTGGACACGCGGCTGACGGATTCGGGGCTGAAGGCGATGGCGGCGTACAGTTGGCCGGGCAACGTGCGGCAGCTTCAACACATGATGGAGCGGATGACGATTTTGGCGCCGGGCGGGCGGATCGACGATGCGGCGGTGCATCAGGCGATCGAGCAGATGGACTCGCGGGATCACGCGAGCGAGTCGCTGGCGGATACGGAAGCGGACCAGATTCGCAGGGTGCTCGCGGCGACGAATGGGAATAAGAGCCGGGCGGCGAAGATATTGGGGATCGAGCGGAAGACGTTGTATCGGAAGCTGGAGAAGATGGGGCTGTAAGATTGGCCGCGAATTCACGCGAATGAACGCAGATCTGAATCCTAGCCGGGGCAGGCTGTACCTTATGCGACTGCACGTCGCTCCACGTGATGCGCGCTGGTTTGGGGATGCTGGATGAAGGCGTGGTGGCGGATTTCCATTCCCTATACGCTCCTCATTAATCGCAATCCAGAAGGCGTTTCATCCGCCTCCGGGATTGTGGGCTCACGAGCTTACGCCCTTGATAATCCTCTTTTGGATTACGCTACCTTCTTCGATCATTTGGACGATCGTGAGTTGCTTGATGTTCTTCGCTCGCTCGCATCGGCGATCCGCGAGCGACAAAGTACAGCTGGCAATGGGAATAGTCGTGTGCGTGATAACCGGTGTCGAAGTCGTAACAAGTTGGCCCAACGTGCTTTAGGTCACCCCCGCTTGGAGTTGCTGAGACGTCGGGGGAGGGGGGGATTGAGGCGGAAGACGCTACGCCGCCTGATCGTGGTGCAGCTTCAAAACCTGATCCGATCGCAGCGGCAGCAGCGCGTACGTGCGGCCGAGGTCATCGCTGAATTCGACTTCGTAGACTCCCGGTTCGAGAGTTTCGACAATTGTGCCAACCTGGCCACGCCGCAGTCCCTCGGCGGGCCGGTCTTCCAGCAACGCAACAACCGAAAGCGTGTCGATCTCAGGCATTTCAGACCTCAACCCAATTGTACAAAACAGGTGATCAGGCGCGGCACGTGCTCGCCCGTTTGACGACGACTCCTTGGGTATCATTTGACGTGGATGACTTGGCCCGGGCCGATCGCCTCGACTGCGGATAGCAGCGCTGCGAACAACGAACGGTAATAATCAATTCGATTTTTAGGCACGTGAATGATTACGATTCCAAAAGTGAGCTTCTTGAGATCGTGCTCGAACTCAAAACCCTGGTCGATGGTCACGAACGCTTCGATGGCGCCCTGGGCGCGTCAAATGATTTCGTGATCAGGCAGTGATCGCCAACCAGCCTCGATGACGGTCTCAACATCGTGACCGGGAAACGCCTCTCGAACGCGCGGGTGCACGCATTCGTCTATGAGGACGCGCACTCGATCAGTTGTTCCTTGGCAAGCTCGAGGAACAGAATGGCCTGTTCGCGCGTGACCGAGGTGAAATCACGAAGGAAATTATCGAGCGTGTCGCCGTCCTCGATGTAATCGAGCAAGGTCTGCACAGGAACGCGCGTACCCGTAAAACATGGCGTGCCATGCATGATTTTTGGGTCGATCGAAACCACGCCAGCGACGCTCTCTTTGCGTTCAGCCGTCACGTCTCTAAGTTTACCCTGCATAGCGCTAGGTGCGGCGGGTGGGGATTCGCACCAGCGCGTAGGCGATGCTCAGGAACGCGGCGACGGACAGCCAGCCTCCGGCTCGCGCGAGCCAGGAGAATTCGTCCTTGCCGGTGAGCATGTGGGTGAAGGACGGCATACCGGCGAGAAAAACGACCGCGAGGAGTATGCCGACGATGGCCTCGCCGGCGATCAATCCCGAGGCGATGAACGTTCCCCGATCCTCGGCTTGCTTGCGCGCGGCATCAGAGCTGCGGGCGAGGGCGCGGTCGGCGAGCCACTTCAGCACTCCGCCCACGAAAATCGCCGAAGATGTTTCAAACGGAAGATACATGCCGACGGCGACCAGCATCGGGGCGCGGGCGCCGCACAGAATCAGCACCAGGCCGAGCGCCAAGCCGATCGCGAGCAGTCCCCAGGCCATCTGACCGCCGACGATACCTTTCGCGAGTTGCGCCATTAGTCCGGCTTGCGGCGCGGGCAACGCTCGCCCGCCGATTCCGCCGGTAGCGAGATTGGCTTCGTGCAGCGCGATGATCGGGGCCATTAGAAACAGCGCCAGTAGGGCGACCGCGAGCATTTCGACGAGCTCCATTTTCCACGGCGTGCCGCCGAGCAGGTGTCCGGCTTTCAAATCCTGAATTAGCGATCCGGATACGGAGGCGGAGATCGAAACCACGGCGGCGACGCCCAACACGGCCGCAATTCCGGGCGCGCCGGTGACGCGGATAGACACCATCAGCAGCGCGGCGAGGATCAGCGCACCGAGCGTCAAACCGGAAAGCGGCTGATTGGATGAACCGACCAGGCCGACCAGATAGGCGCCCACTGCGTTCAGGAAAAATCCGCTGGCGGTCATGATGAGCGCAGCGGCGATGGCGGAGGGCCAGCCATGCGTGAAGCCGAAGTAGATCGAGGTGATCGGGATCAAGAGGACGAAGATGCCGAAGAGGACGCCGCGCAGCGGAAGATCCTGCTCGCGCGATTCGGGCTGTTGCTCCGGCGTTGCCGGGCTGCGGTGTGCGAAGGCTCCGCGCACCGAGTCGATCAGCGACTTGCGCATCGAAAACATGGTGTTGGCCGCGCCCACCAGCATCGCGCCGACCGCGATCGGGCGGAC
>Ga0182024_10012203_pt1 | contig 17040 bp, 11 predicted proteins | sample P32metaG_FD_120480 | JGI IMG/M metagenome (GOLD analysis project Ga0182024, IMG submission 120480) | Permafrost microbial communities from Stordalen Mire, Sweden - P3-2 metaG (Illumina Assembly) | ecosystem: Environmental > Terrestrial > Soil > Wetlands > Permafrost | place: Sweden: Stordalen...
ATTGCGGGGGATGGAAAACATCTTCCAGCGGCCGCCAATTTTGATGCGTTTGACGATGTTGACTCGCGACAAAATGTCTCTCCTGCGAGCCGCATCTTTGCGGACAGCAAGGGAGACAGCACATGGTCTAAATGACAGAAAAAAAAGGGGTGGGTAGAAGCTGGCATTCTACCAACCGAATCGCTCCCGCTTAAGCGGCTGTGAACCTCCCTGCCAGGCTCCGTTTTGACGAGTTTGCTTTCCGCTGTCTCCGATCATAACTCACTGATATTGCTGACTCTTGTATTTTGCCACGGTTTTCCGCCCGGCCTGGGGTTTTGTCACGGTTTTGCCACGGTTGACGCGAGAGGTCGTTGCATTTCTCGCGGAAGTAGTTTAGAATCAAATAAGTACAAAGTCGGGGCGTAGCGCAGCCTGGTAGCGCACCTGCCTTGGGCGCAGGGGGTCGGGCGTTCAAATCGCCCCGCCCCGACCAAATCCCTTTGTTTTCAGCCTTCATTTCGTGCGAATGCGCTGCGGCGCGCACCTGCCTCCTGTGCAGTGGACCGTCTGTACCTGCATTGATAACACAGGAGTTGCAGTTCAGCCAAGGGTCCAAAAACCATCCTTACAGGCTCCCAGTATCTACATTTTCGACTACAGTTTTGTGGTCTGATTCCATCTCATACCCGATGGCGCGGTATCCCTTCAGTCGCTTCTCGAACATGCGGCCAAGCATCGGAACATCGGAACCTGCGCATCGACGTAATCGAACACCCGGTAGTGGTATCGATTGGCTTGAAGCACTTTGAATCATAAAGTAGCTGTCCTCCCTATTGACCAATCCGCCGATCTATGCAAACCTGTAGTCGTATGCCAAACCGTACAGGCACTAAAGCCAAGAGGCCGGATCATGGCCTTGATTCTGTTCAGAATGCCCGCCGCGTAGTTCTTGAATCCGTAGGGGAATACGAGGAAGTAACGATCACTAGGACGCTGCTCTCTCAGGTTATGGCCAGCATGGGCCGTAAAGGCGGTAAAACTGGTGGCAAGAACCGCATGGCGCTTCTCAGTCCAGAGCAACGTAGCGAGATGGGAAAGGCCGCAGCCGAGAAACGTTGGGGCGTTAAAAATAAAACCAAGAAATAGTTTCCAGTTGTTGTGTTTGCCAGTTGACATGCCATACCGTTCTGGTATACTTAAATCATGGCAAACGTACTCAACACGACTAAGAAAGTAGCGGTCATCACGGCGCTCGTGGAGGGTTGCTCGGTTAACTCCACCGTCCGCATGACTGGCGTGGCCAAAACTACCATCCTCCGACTTCTGGAGGAAGTTGGAACCGCGTGCGCCGAATTTCAAGATGCCGCTATCCGCAACGTCGCTTCCAAGCGCGTTCAGGTCGATGAGATTTGGAGCTTCTGCTATGCCAAGGACAAGAACGCTACGCCGGAGATGTGGGAGCGCGTAGGCTTTGCTGGCGACGTTTGGACCTTCACTGCGATTGACGCCGATAGCAAGCTGGTGTTGAGCTGGCTCTGTGGACGGAGGGATGCCGGGTGTGCGGCGCAGTTCCTTGAGGATGTTGCCGCGCGTTTGTCGAATCGAATCCAATTGACCACGGACGGCCACAGGATGTATCTGGACGCCGTTCCTGAAGCCTTTGGTGATGATATCGACTATGCGCAACTGGTGAAGGTCTACGGCAACGATCCTGAAGGCCATAAGCGCTACAGCCCGGCACAATGTCTTGGCACCAAGCGTATCGGAGTCAGCGGCGATCCAGACCGGGCGCATATTTCCACAAGCTATGTCGAACGGCAGAACCTCAATATGAGAATGGGCATGCGCCGCTTCACGCGCCTGACCAATGGCTTCTCCAAGAAAATCGACAACCACATGCACCAAGTGGCTCTGTTCTACATGTGGTACAATTTCGGACGCGTTCACATGACCCTGAAGTCCACTCCCGCTATGGCCGCTGGAATTAGTTCTCATACATGGTCGGTTGAGGAGATCGTTGGTTTGTCATTTGTCCAAACGGCGACGGTTGCGGCATAATCTACTTTACCTTGGAATGCTTAGCGATAGCCTCTTCTGTAATTTGACGCAGCAATAAAACAAGCGCATCCATATCCCCAATCTGCCTGTTTAGTACGGTTTCCGTTAGCGATGAATCAATCGGCTCCGTGTGATCCAGGACCATTGCAAAGGGCTTTGGATTAATACTAAAGCTTATTTGTGGCCTTCTAGCGACTTCGCGTTCTAAATCCCTAATCATCGTCTGTGACTCCGGGTCAGTTAGGCTATTGAATGCGGCGATCTCCGCAGGGGCGATATTTTGAAAATTTACTTGGAATAGTAGAGATCTTTCGGACCTAGAGAGCACAACCCGAGCATTCGGAGTTTCCACCATAAACTGGGCCGATGGATCGCCGGAGACACGTTCTCGTATCATATGGAGATCATCGGTCCACTGCGCAATAAAAGAGCCTATATTCTCTGGCACCAATTGTACCTGGACTACTTTGCCTGTAGCAGTCGGTACCGCCGATGCTGGACGACCTTTAGTTGAAAGATCGGAAATCGCCGCCTGCAACGGAGCGACTATATCCCGTAGATTTTGTAGCGTGATCCCACCAGACTGGCTTGGCTCGCTCAGCGCTGTTGCACCCGTGGCATTCACGCGCGGTACGGGAAATAAAAAACCGGCAATGTAACCGCCCAAAAGGCCGATAGTCAAGATGGGAATCCCAAGCATTGGATAGGCCCAGTTCGGGAGTGTGGATGCAGATTCACGAGCTTTGTGCAACCGAACAGCGCACCAAACCACAACCCCGACTAAGATCAGATCTAAAATTAGGGTACCCGCTATGCTCATGGCGTCCACCCCAGGATTCTGTCGCTGCCGGATACCAACATAGTTCCAAACGTTGGAAGTAAGCAGTGCGGCGATGGCAATAACCAGGGGCACCGGAGACGCAGGTTTAAAGCCCCCCACTTGAGGGGGCACAGGCGGTATTGTACCCATGCTTGCACTCTAGCACGGAATGCCAGAGCGCACAGCCAAGATATCGCTTTGCGGTTTAAAGCGCTTGGCACGAATCGATACCACCACCGAACACCCGGACAACCTTCTTGCCGTGATGGATCCGGTTGCGCCGCCCGCCATTCCGGACCTGAATCGGCGCTCTGGTCGCGTCCCCGCGTTGCCATATCCTCCGTCCAGGTCTGGCCAGTGTGGCCACCTATGGCCGGTTTTCAGATGGCCGCCGAGGAATCTGGAGTATCCATAGGTGATCGTGAGGCCCTTGCGGGAACCAGACGCCCTCTCACCAGTAGCTGTTTGAATCATTGTCGCGATCTTCTTGCTGAGCTGATATCATCAATTCGCTCGATGTCAGTCATCTTAAATGTCAATAGATCGCTGAGAATCCACAAAAAATGTCCGCGCGACCACCTAGCGGCGTTCACCTCTGGCTCATTTTGTTGGAAGGCCTTCCACGCCCTCCTGGGTGCTTCCATTGCGCTGGGCATGTAAGCAATCTCCTCCTTACGATTTAGCGAAAGGAGCGAACTGGGCTGACGCCGGGAATGGGGGTGGCTGCAGCGCAGCTCGTCCCCACTGGGCACAGTGGACGGTCAAAGGACTGGCTTGCGCTGCTCGTTCCCGAGCGCACGGCGTCTTGGGTCTGCTGGAGGGAGGTCACGAGTGAAGACCGCGATATCCGGCGTACGATCGGATCGACCAGCCAGCGAAGGGAAAACGGGATGTCGCGGCTGAGTACGATGGCTTCGAGCTCGACGTAAACTCCTCCGTCGCGCTCCTCGAAGCGGGTTACGTTGAACAGCCGCCAAATGAGCCCCGTACCCTCGTTCTCGGGCAGCGTGCGTTGGGAGGGCGCACCGTAGTCCGCGACTTCCTGGATTCGCGTCGTTTCGGCGATGCTGTACCAGCGTCGATCATCCAAGCGGGTATATAAGGATCGATAGTCGCTATCAAGCGCAGTCCTGGCGATGACCGATTTGTTCATCAGCAACACAGAAAACCGATCTTCCCATTCCGTTGCGGCCGTGGATTTGGAATCGACAACATTCGGGTGGTAGAAGTCCTTGTAGCGCCCGTAATCGCGGACAACGCTCAAAACATCGGGAAGCGTCACGCTCGGGATAAAGGCTGCGCCCATCCAATCGTGAATCAGCCCGGACGGAACTTTCAGCGGAACGTGCGGGCCGGCGGGCGACACCATGATGTCTCCCCCTCGAAGCCTCGCTGCCTGACCTGGCATTTCGTCAAGCGAAAGAAACGAGCTTCCGGGGGCGAGATGTTTCTGGTTCCGGGCGCTGGCAGCCTTAACATACTCCTCCCACGTTTGAACGGTTTCGGGCTTAAGATCGGCTGCAAGGGTCCGAGTCGGTGCAAGGAGGGCGATCAGCGCAAAAGCGCAGAGCGTCAGCACGGATACCGGGCGCCAGGTTTGGCTTTGCGTAGTTTCCGCTACGAGCTCCGGGTCTTGGCCCGTAATCGATTCCACGATCGTCCTTGAGTGGGGCAGTTTGGCAACAAGCTGTGCCCCCTCGTCGTGCCAGCGGCGAAGCATGGCTCGCCCCGACGCGTCGACATGACTTACATAACTGAGATCGACGATCAGTGACCGGCCAAGGGCAGCCGACGACGCAGTGCGTCGCGCGCGCTCCAACTCGCCAGCGGCACGTTCCGATAAGTTACCGGCGAGCTCGAAGCTGAATGCATGCGGCCCATCGTGAATGTAGTACCGAAATTCGTTGTTCATTTGTTTCACTTGACCTCTCGAGCGAACGGAGGCGGCGGTTGGCAAGTAGCCCCCCGCCGCTAGCACTTCGGTGTCCTCGGGTTAGAAGCTGTAGCCGAAACCAATGGACGGCTCCGCACGATGCGTAACGCGATCAAGGCCGTTCAGATCCGACAAACCGAAGGTCGGGGAGTCGTAGACCAGTCCGCGATACTCAGCACGCACGAAGACATGCTTAGAGAGCTTAAAGTCGGCGCCGGCTCCGTAAACGAAGGAGGCCCTCGCTTGAGTGCTGGCGCCTGCGAAACCCTTCGGGTCGAAGGCCAGTCCGCCGACCCCCGCAAGCACAAACGGCGACCAGTGCCGCCGCGGAAGGCGAAAGATGTAAGCAGCGGAGCCCTCGTTCGAGTGGCTGTTCACACCCTGCCCCGAGTAACTCTGCGTGTTGAGCGAATATCCGTAGTTCAGCTCAACGCCGTTTTTCTCATTAAAGAAGAAGCGATAGCTCGCAAGCACGCCGCCGCTGTTTGTGGCGTTCTGTTCGACACCGTTCTGGGTCGTGCTCTTAACGAAGCTCCCGAATGCTTGAACTGCCGCATCGTTCCTGTAGACCGCTTCTTCCTGCGCGAAAGCAGAAGTAGAAATCAGCGCGGCCACGGCCATCGCACCGGCGAAATTCTTTCTCGACATAAATAGGTTCTCCTTTGCTCTTTTCTTCGATTGTGCCCCTGGCACTCTGCCCATGTGAATTGCATTCGGATTGCCATCCAGTTTCTTCGGATTTTCAAGGCGTTACGCTTGCGCTTACTTGAAAGCACTTGACGATGCTCCGGCAGGTGCCGACGCTTCGGCAGGAGCTGAAAGACTTTTGACGCGCAGGAGCAACAAGCGAGCAGCCCCGTGATCCGGTCACTGAGGCCGTCATGCCTTGGAGCTGAAGCTTCGCCTCGATTGGGGGAGGCGCGCCCCTCTCACGATAGCTTCCGGTTCTGTGGGACGTAAATCAGCGGCGCTTATTGCCATCCACCACCGAGCGCTTTGTAGAGCTGAACAACACTCAGCAACTCGTTTAGGTGAATCTGCGATAACGTCAGTTGTGCTTGAAACAGATCTCGATCGGCGTCGAGGGCATTGAGCAGCGTGTCCACCCCTCCCTCGTAGCGCACGTAGGCAAGTCGGGTGCGATCACGCAGCGCTGCAACCAGAGCTTCCTGCTCGATACGGCTCTCCCTCACTCTTTGATGCGCGATCAACGCGTTCGACACTTCGGTGAACGCCGTTTGAATCGTCTTCTCATATTCAATCAGGGCGCCCTGCTGTTGAGCTTCGGCGAGACGAACGGTTGACTGGAGGCGCCCTGCGGTGAAGATCGGCTGAGTGACCTGTGGGACGAAACCCCACGCGCTGTGTGGTCCATTGAAAAGGCTCGCGAGTTGCGTGCTCTGGCCGCCAAGGAATCCGCTAAGGCTGATTTGCGGGAAGTAGGCTGCCTTGGCGACGCCGATGTTCGCGTTCGCGGCAATCAGATTTTGCTCCGCGGCCCGGATGTCGGGACGGCGGTCGAGAAGTGCGGAAGGAAGGCCGGTCGGCACTTCAGGCGGAAGTTCCTGGTCGGTCAGGCTACGTCCCCGCTCTATGCTGCCGGGGTTGCGCGCCAGCAGCAGGCTGATCTGGTTCTCGGTTTGTTCGATTTGCTGCTGGAGACCCGGGATCGTCTCCGAGGCTGTGTACACTAATTGCTCGCCTTGGCGGCGGTCGAGCAGCGTAGCGACTCCTCCGCCCTGCCGTGACTCAATCAACCCCAGAGACTCCCGCCGTGAGTTCAGCGTTCGCCGGGAGATGTCCATTTCGTCATCCAGTTCGCGAAGCGTAAAGTAGTTGGTTGCGACGTCGGCAACCAGGGTTGTAATCACAGCTTTCCGATTCTCGTCGGCACTTAGGAGACTGGCGCGCGCGGCTTCTGTGGCGCGCCGCAGCCGGCCCCAGATATCGACTTCAAACGAAAGAAGGTTAAGCGAAGCTTCGCCCCAGTTACGATTCTGCGATGGTACAAAGGTGGCGGGCAAGGGCAACGATCCATCGCGCGAGAGCCGGGTGAGTTCCAGATTCCCACCTACGCCCGCGTTCGGAAACTGATTCGATCGAGTAACGCCGAGGTTTGCCCGCTCTGCCTCGACATTGGCGACCGCGCTACGGAGATCATAATTCTGCGCCAAGGCGGTGCGAATCAGGTCCTGCAACTTGTCGTCTCGGAAGAGCTCGAACCACTTGAGGTCGGCAAGAGACTCCGCTTTTGTAGGCGACAACGGTTCCGGCGCGCGAAAGGTTTCTGGGACCTGAATGGCCGGCCGACGATAGTTCGGCCCGACGGTACACGCGGTCGAAAAGACCGCAAGAAAAAATATTGCGCGCCTCATTTCAATCTCCCTGCACTGGAGCAGGAGTTAATTCTGCTGTGTGCCTGCGAGCCTGCGAGAGTCGCTCCACGACATAGAAGATCGCAGGGATGAAAAATATGCCCACGGCGCTCGCCGCGAGCATTCCCCCGATTACGGTGGTTCCCATGATCTGACGTCCAACGGCGCCGGCGCCGGATGCCGTCCAAAGCGGGACGCAACCGAAAATGAATGCAAATGAGGTCATCAGAATAGGACGCAATCGCAGGCGCGCTCCTTCGAGCGCCGCGTCGACAAGATTCATACCTTCTTCGTACTTGTCTTTTGCGAACTCGACGATCAGGATGGCGTTCTTGGCCGCCAGGCCGATCAGCATCACCAATCCGATTTGCGAGTAAACGTCACTTTCGATCTGGATCATATACGCCGGCTCAAAGTACCCGAGCAAGAATCGTCGCAGCCAGAGAATGAAAAAAGCGCCGAACACCGCGACCGGAGTGCTCAACAGCACGCTGAACGGGAGTGACCAGCTTTCATACAGCGCTGCCAGAATCAGAAATACAAATAACAGGGAGAACGCAAAGATCACCCAGGATGGAACCCCCTGCTCCGCCTTCTTTTCCTGGAAGGACATACCCATGTAGTCGTAGCCCATCTCGCGAGGCATGGTTTGCGCGAATGTCTCCTCCAGAGCCTGAGTCGCCTGCTGAGAACTATATCCGGGGGCGGCGTTACCAAATATTTGCGCGGATCGATACAAGTTGTAACGCATGGTGAATTCCGGCCCGGAGCGCGGCTCGTACCGAACCAACGATGACAGCGGAACCATGGCGTTCTTGTTATTTCGAACGTAAAACTCGCTGAGACTATCGAGGTTCCTCCGATAGTCGTCTTCGGCCTCGACGTAGACTTGCCATTCCCGTCCGAAGCGGTTGAAGTAGTTCACAAACAGGCCACCCATGAAGGTCTGAATCGTGCGATAGACATCGCCCAGCGGTACGCCCTGTTTCAGCACCTTCTCCCGATCGACGTCGACGAACTGCTGTGGTACGGCCGGCAGAAACGTGCTGACCATCCCGGCGAGTTCCTTGCGCTTCTGCGCCGCCGCCATGAACTTGTTCAGGTTCTCCGCGAGAAATTGGACATCCTTCCCGGAGCGGTCTTCGAGTACAAAGGTAAATCCGCCGGAGGTCCCGACACCGGGAATCGCTGGAGGCGGGAAGCTCAGCGCGAATCCGTCGGGAAGCTTCGAGAGCTCCTGGTTCACGTGCTGCAAGATCTGCCGATACTGCTCTTCCCGGCTTTTCCGTTCGCCCCAATCCTTGAGAGTCACGAAGAAAAATCCGTTGTACGTAGTCCGCACGAAGCTGAGCAGGCTGAAACCTGCCACCGTAGTTGTGTATTGCACTCCGGGGGTGTCTGCCAGAATCTTTTCGATTTTCGCGGCGGCATCCTCGGTGCGCTCGATGGACGCGGCGTTGGGAAGCTGAAGATGCAGGAACATATAGCCCTGATCTTCATCCGGTAAAAAGCTGGCCGGAACCTTGCCTGCGAAGAACCCCGCGGCGGCGCCGAAGACGACCAACAGTGCAAGTGCGACCGCGCTCTTACGAATTAGGGTTCCAGACCACCGGACGTATTGATTCGTAGCGCTTCCGAAAGCTCGGTTGAAGAAATCGAAGAACCTCGCCAGAGGACCGCGCTGCCTCATCTTGGGACGCAGTAGAAGCGCGGCCAAAGCAGGGCTAAGTGTGAGTGCGTTGAAAGCCGAGAGAATTACGGAAATCGCGATCGTGACCGCGAACTGTTGGTAGAGACGTCCCGTGATGCCGGGAACAAAGGCGGTCGGAATGAATACCGCAGAAAGCACCAGAGCGATTCCAATCACGGGTCCCGAGATCTCACGCATCGCCTTCCGAGCCGCTTCCTTGGGCGAGAGACCTTCTTCGATGTGCCGCTCCACGGCTTCAACCACCACAATCGCGTCGTCAACTACGAGTCCGATTGCCAGGACGAGACCAAACAGCGACAACGTGTTAATGGAGAAGCCGAACGCCGGGAAAAGAATGAACGTTCCGATTAGCGAGACTGGCACAGCCAGTAAAGGAATTAGTGTCGCGCGCCAGCCTTGCAGAAAGAGGTAGACCACAACCGCGACCAGCGCGATCGCGATCAGTAAAGTGACGACGATATCTTTTATGCCCTCCGTGACCGACCGCGTCGTATCGAGCGAAACGACGTAATCCACGTCCGCCGGGAAGCGGTGCTTCGCTTCAGCCATCAACTTCTTCACTCCCTCCGCAGCCTGGACCGCGTTCGTGCCCGGAAGCTGGTAGATCGCCATGATCGCGCTCGGTTTCCCGTTCAACCGCCCTGTGATGCTATAGTCCTGCGAGCCCAGTTCGGCGCGCGCAACATCCTTCACGCGGACCACGCCGCCATCCGGCGTCTCACGAATGATAATGTCGTCGAACTCCTCAGGCGAGGTCAGCCGGCCTTGCGCACGGACGGAATACGTGTACTCCTGCCCCTTCGCCACCGGCGCGCCGCCGATCTGCCCAGCGGGATTGACGGTGTTCTGCGCCTGAATCGCCGAAACGATTTCCGGAACCGTAATCCCGAGCTTCGCGAGTCGATCGGGTTTTACCCAGAGCCGCATGGCGTACTGGCCCGCGCCGAAAACCTGCACGTTGCCAATCCCCGGTACGCGGGTAAGCCGATCGTTCAGATTGATGTAGGAGTAGTTGGCGAGAAATTGCGCGTCATAAGTTCCGTGGGGAGAGTACAGCCCGATGACCATCAACGGCGCCGTCACCGACTTTTGGACCGTGACGCCGTAATTTGTGACGTCGACAGGCAGTTGCGAAGCAGCCTGGGTTTCGCGCATTTGCGTGAGGATCTGATCGGTATTTGGGTCCGTCTTTACATCGAAGTCCACGATCATAGTCATCTGACCGTTGGCGGCGTTCAGCGAGTACATGTAATTCAGATTGTCCACGCCGCTCATCTGCTGCTCGATCGGCGTGGCGACCGATTGCTCGACAGTCTGCGAGTCTGCGCCGACGTAGTTGGCCTGAATCTGCACCTCCGGAGGAGCGATGCTCGGGAACTGTGACACGGGAAGATTCACGATGGTAATCGCGCCGACGATGACCATCACAATGGATATGACCATCGCGACGATCGGGCGGTTGATAAAGAACTTCGACATGAATTACCTTTCTTTTGGCGGTTCTGTTTCCGCGAAGGGTTTTGGATTCACTTGTACGCCCGGACCGACCTTCATGGCGCCGTCGGCGATTACACGCTGTCCCGGCTTGAGACCATCGGCGATCACCCACCGGGGGCCGACTCGGTCGCCGACTTTCACGTTCTCGATTGCGACTTTGTTGTCATCGCCGACGACTGCCACCTGGTAATTGCCCTGCAACTCCGTTACGGCGCGTTGCGGTACAAGCAAAGCGTCTTTCTGTGTTCCCACCATTGCCCGGACTCTCGCGTACTGTCCGGGCCGCAGAATGTTTCCAGGATTCGGAAACTGGCCGGTCAGCAGAATCGCCCCGGTGCTCTGGTCAACCTCACGATCGGCGAACAGGAATCTTCCTTTGTGCGGATAGCTGGTGCCGTCCGTGAGAATCAGTTCCAGTTGGAGGCGGCCAAAATCATTCGCAGTCCGCGTGAATTTGAGATACTCCTGCTCGCTGACCGTGAATTCGGCCTTAATCGGATCAAGCGTCGAGACCGTGGTGATCGGTCCTGCGGACGGATTCACTAGGTTGCCGATCTGGACCTGTGCCTTGCCGGCGATCCCATCGATGGGCGAAGTTAGATGCGTGAATCCCAGGTTGACGCGCGCTGCTTCGACTGCGGCGGTCGCCGCTTCGACCGCCGCGCCGGCAGCCTGGATCTGCGCCTTTGCGGTCTCGATCTGCGCCTTTGCAGCGTCCACTTGCGCCTGTGCGGACAGATTGTTTTGAGTTGCGTTATCCAAGTCCTGCTGCGTAATCGCCTGCTGCTTGGCGAGCGGAATATAGCGATCCACATCCAGTTGCGTCCGGCGCTGATTCGCCTGCGCTTGCGCGAGCTGTGCCTGAGACTGAATCAGCTGCGCCTTCGCCTGAGCGAGCTGTCCGTTGGCCTGGGAAAGTTGCCCCTGTGTTTGATCCAGCGCGGCCTGGAACGGGCGAGGGTCGATTTCAAACAGCAATTGACCCTTCCTAACGAAGGACCCCTCGGCATAGTTTTGCGTGAGCAGATACCCCGTGACTTGCGCCTTGATCGCCGCGTTGACCATGCCATCCAACGTTCCGATCCACTCCCGGTAAATCGGGACGTCTCGCTGCTCCACCTGGGCAACTTCGACCTCCTGTGGCGGCATCTGCGGCCCGCTCGCGGCGGCGCTGGTGCCCGAGCAACCGGATAACACTGGAATCATCGCCGAGGCCAGAAATCCGGCGCTCCAGATAAGAATTCGGCGATTAGAATTGCGGTTCATATTTCTCCTCTTTAGGAACAATCGCCGTCACGGTCCAGGTGCGCCAGCGCTCTCCGAAGCGGGGGTCTCGCCTTGCTTCGGAGCTGAGTGAGAATGTGTTTCATGTCGACTCCGCGTGCGACGAAGCGCGCTCCGTCCGCTTTCATGCTTCGCAAGAGGCTCTCTCCGCGCTCATCAATCGAGACCACGTCGGTCAAATCGACCACATACGTCTTATTCGACTGGCCGCGGATCCGCTCCCAGGCCGACCGCAGCTCGGCGACCCACGGCCCGCTTAACCGGCCGCACAGAGTCCATCGCTGCTCGCTCGCCGTATCGTCGTGGGTGATCTTCAGCATTCTGCGCAACCTTGCGATGAGAAGATTGCACTCGCAGGGCCGTTTGACGCCAATAAGCGATCCAGTTGGGAAAGAAGGAGAAGGAATCGCGACCGATGTGGGGCTGCCGAAATTCGATTACCGGAAGTACGGCAGGTGCCGAGTTACCGGCACCTAGTTGGCGGCGCTGCGGGAAATCCGAACCCCGAGCTTCTGCATGCGCGTTTGCAGCGTCGAGCGTTTCATCCCAAGCAGTGCCGCGGCCCCCTTAGGACCAGCAACGACCCAGTTGGCGCGCTCTAACGCCGCGACAATCTGCGTCCGTTCCGTACCTTCGAGAACGCTGCGCATGTCCTTCGCGTCTTCGAACAGGGGGATATCGGCCGGGGATTGCTTCGTTTCTACAGATCTTGGTGAAGGAACGCGATTTTTCAAGTCGGCCAGCGAAACCTTCAATACCTCGCCGGGCGATACGATCACGGCTCGCTCGATTACGTTTTGTAATTCGCGGATGTTACCTGGCCAGTCATATCGAACCAGCGCCTTCATTGTCTCCGAAGGTATCGTTTCGATATTCCGGTTCGTACGCCGGCTGAACTGCTGAACAAAATGGCGGACCAGCAGCGGGATATCGTCCGGACGCTCCCGCAACGCGGGAACGCGGACCGGGAAGACGTTCAACCGGTAGTAAAGATCCGATCGAAACGTATGCTGGTCCACCATCGAGGCCAGGTCGCGATTCGTCGCCGCAATCAGCCGCGCGTCGGAGCGCAATGTCCGGGAGCTGCCTAGCCGCTCAAATTCCCGCTCTTGCAGGACCCGCAGCAGCTTTGGCTGCAACTCCAAGGGGATCTCGCCAATCTCGTCTAAGAAAACCGTACCCCGATTGGCCAGCTCGAACCGGCCCGTTCGCTGCGAAATGGCGCCGGTGAACGCGCCTTTTTCGTGCCCGAACAGCTCGCTCTCAAGCAATCCCGTCGGGATCGCCGCGCAATTCAATTTCACGAAGGCATTAGTCTTGCGCGAACTCAGATTGTGAACCGCACGCGCGATGAGTTCTTTCCCCGTGCCGGTTTCGCCGTAGATCAACACCGTCGAAACCGTCGGCGCGACGGTTTCAACCTGGGCCAGCACGCGGCGCAAGGCGTCGCTACTTCCGACGATCTCTTCAAACTTCAGCTCAGTCCGGATCTCGTCCTCAAGATACAGCTTCTCTTGCGCCAATTGATCCCTGAGTTCGGCGATTTGCCGGTACGCGATTGAATTTTCAACTGCAATCGCCACTTGGTTCGCCACTTGACCGAGGAACCCGACCTCTTCATCGGTAAAGGAGCCTTCATCGAGCCTTCCTAAGGTGAGCACGCCTAGCGTGCCGTTCTGACTCTTGAGGGGAAGGTGACACATGGTCTTTACGCCCACGGCCCGCGCCAGGTGATCGGCAGAAAGCTCGCTGCTGGTAACGCGAACGGGACGTCCCGTGCGAAGAGATGCCAGCGCGGACACGTCTTCACCGGGAGGAAGCATTCCTTCGTGAACAATCCCCTCGCTCCCCGGAAAATCGAGCGCATACAGTCGAAGCCGCTCGCCGCCGGGTTCGGGAAGGGCAACGCCCACGCCGTCGCATTGCATCACCCGGCGAATGCTCGCGGATACCGCCCGCAGCACATCGCGCAATTCGAGGTTCGAAACCACGCTGTTGGTCACATCCAGAAGAAGCTCGAGTCTCTCCTGGGCCCGCTGCGATGCCTGGAAGTTGAGCGCATCATCCAGCGCCAGAGCGATCTGATTCACCACCAGGGAGAGAAATCTGACCTCTTCGTCGGAATAAGCGTACGGACGACTGCTCGCCACCATCAAGCTGCCAAGGCGTCGGTGGGCCGTGCTCATCGGCAGCGCGCAAAGGGAGCGGATACCGCAATCCCGCACGATCGCCATCATTCGCGGGAACCGGTATTCCTCCTCTACGGACGGAATGACCACCGCCTCCTGGTGGTGCTGCACCCACCAGGCAATGGTTTCTTCTGTCTGCAACTCATGGGATGGCTTCGCGGCGGCGCTGCACTGATCGCCCAGATGCCAGTTCACCTTGTTTAGATCGGCGTCGTATTGCGCGATGGCGTCGAACTGCACCACATCGCGCAATTCGCGTACCAGAACCTGAAACAAGTCGTGGGGCTGTTGATGCGTGCGAATCGCTTCCGCTAGGCGGATCAGGGATTCATATCTCCCCGCCGGCAGCTTCTCGGTCTCAGGCGAAAGGGCGGTCACAGAGGCCTGCATTTATCCCTCTCCGGTCTGGAAACACGACCAGGTTCGTTGTTTGTGATGCGCGCAGTTCGGCAGCCGATTCAAAAACCTTCGCTACAACCTGAAAAGCGCCCTTCTTGATCTTCAAGAATTTACGTCTGTACATCCGTATGCCGGGCAGAAAACGCTTTCCGCTTGCGGCGACCACGCGATCGTCAAATCGATGGATACGCCGCGGGGCAACCTGCCTGGTTATCGGAACTGCGGTTGATTGAAATGACAGTCGCCAGGCCTCGTTAGGCGTTCGCCCGAGCATTGGTTGAGAAAGCGTGTCCCAGGCCTCTAAGCAAGCCGCCGCGAGTGACCGCAGCCTGCGAAACTCAAAGCCAAAGTTCCTCGATGCGGTCTCGCCCAGCCTGGCATCGCCCGTGGCGCGAGCGGGTGATCCGGCGGCAAACGGCTCGTCGGATACACAGAGAGCTGACGCCGGTTGCGGACATCCGCCCGCATTTCCCGGCTGCTCCGGTACGGCTGCCCTTCGCCCCGCCACAGCGAAAACGTGTAGTCGGCGAGCAGGAAGCGATCGGAACGGGGAACTCGACCGGAAGGAAGACGAGTGTGTGGTTCGCTGAATTGGGTGTCGGGATCTACCGGAATCCGTACCGGAGTGGGAGGATGGCGAAATGCTCGATGAAGCGCTTTCTCTCCGGCGAATGCGGGCTCGCGTCTAGCAACTTTGCCGCAAATTCCCGGGCAGCGCCGGATAATTTGGTGGCGGGCTGTCCGTTCTGTATAGCTTTTGACACATTCGCATAATCGCAGGGGAAGGACATGGATACAGGCAGTCCAACCGTCTTTTCGATTCCCTCGACATCGAATTCCATGCGCTTGGAAACCCGATTCACCAAGAGCGAGACTTTGTCGCGGAGTTCGAGCTTTTGGAGCAACAAAGCCTTGAGGCGCGCCATGCGCAAGGCTGGGAGTTCCGGAGTTGTCACCAGGAAGATCCGGTTGGCCTCTCGCAGCATGGCGAGCGACGTCCCATTCAGCGTGTCGGGCAGATCGACGCTTATGACGTCGTAATTCCGCCGGGTGAATTCGATCAGCCTAGCGAGGTGGTGATTGGAAATCACCTCGCCTACATCCGGAGCGCCGGACAGGAGCAAATCGATGTTGCCTACTCTTTTCACGATGCGATTCCAGGAGTCATTGTCGAGGTCGTGCTCCTGCTCGGCAGCGTCCTTCAGACCATACTCGTGCTCCACGTTGAACATGAACCCGGTCACTCCGGAGGATGTGTCAAAGTCCGCCAGCAGAACATTGTGGTCGGGAACCTCGCCAAATGCCCAGGTTGTGTTGGCGGCGATGGTTGAAGCTCCCGTTCCGGCTTTTGCCGGAAGGAATGCAAAGAGGTGCTCCGTGGAGGCGATGGTCGCCGGCTTAGCGATCAACTCCTGCTGGATACGATCCAGAATGGGCCCGGTCTCGGAGGGGTCGAACGGAGGCGAGAGGAGCTCCCTCATCCGCAATCGGAGCACACGCCGGAAAATAGACGCTTCCTGTGACCGGTGCAGCGCAACCCGTTGAATGGAAGGAAAGTCCTGCTCCAATTGGCTCGCGATCTCCTCCGCCTCTTCGAGGTTTTCAATGTCCAGGAATACGATCTCCGGCGCATACGCACATACAACCTGGCGAAGTTGCTCGCTCGATGGATATGCGTCGAGGATCTTCGAGAGGGCAATAGTCTGATCCCGGGCGACTGTGGAGCTAAACGTCTGCTTCAAGTCCTCGTTGGGGCAGATCAGGATTGCTCTCATAAATCTAAATCGCTCCTAGTCAATTCATGCGTCAATTAAAATTGTAAGCCTTGCAATGTGCCCAACCGAATAGGGGAGAGCGCTTATTTAAGCCCCTGGCATCGCCTGACATACTTCGGTACTACTGGAGTAAGCGCTTGCCGGTCGGCGGTGGCAGCGTTTTCTGGTTTGGTGGTCTCTGTGGTCGGCGGCCTGAACTTCTTCGACGAGCTGCGGCGCAAAGTGGCCGCGGGCAGGTAACCTCTAATCGCCGGTAGGGGGGCGGAGTTTTTATAAAAGCCCTATCTTGAGCTGGGTAGGCAGGATTCCGTCCGGCAGACCCAACTTCTCGGCTGGCGCTCCACCGAATCGAACGCTTCCACCTTTAGTCCACGCGAAGCGTCCGCCGCGGCCAGCCGCCTCAAATAAATTTACTTTTTCTCCGCGGCTTTGGCGGCGGCTTTTTTCTCTAGAGCGCGGGCGCCGCTGAGGGAGTCGAACATGGCGTAGTTGCCCTCATGGCAGGCGTATTCGAAATTCTGATAGCCCGGTTCCTGTGTAATCGGGAACGCGACTTTGAACGGTCTCACGTACGTTTTCGGATCGTCGACGGTCACTTCGTACCGGATCTCGTTCGGACCCAGACGAGTATAGCGCTCGATCAATTTCAGGGCGTCACTGGTGGGAGTGCCGTTTCCATTGAGACCGATTCCCGTCCTGTCGCCCAGGAAATTCGTGGTCTCGACAACCAGCGTGTTGCCCTCCCAGTGGCCGCGCGCGTCGCCCATGTAGGAACGGATGTTCGCACTCGCATGCGGACGGCCGTCCGTTGGGATCACGCGAGCTTCATGAACCATTTCCTGCAGAATCGTCACGTAGCCGGGAGCTTGTACAATCTGTTGTCCATTTCCATAAATCACCGGGAATATGGAGCCCGTCACGCCACGGCTGATACAGCGGATGTAATAAGTGAAGTCTTCCCACGAATAGGCTCTGGGGTTGTTGACGCCGGCTCCATCCCCGACCGGTCTAGTCCGG
>Ga0182024_10012204_pt1 | contig 17040 bp, 12 predicted proteins | sample P32metaG_FD_120480 | JGI IMG/M metagenome (GOLD analysis project Ga0182024, IMG submission 120480) | Permafrost microbial communities from Stordalen Mire, Sweden - P3-2 metaG (Illumina Assembly) | ecosystem: Environmental > Terrestrial > Soil > Wetlands > Permafrost | place: Sweden: Stordalen...
ATCATCTCGCCCTTCGGAGTGATCTTCAGGCAGAAGCCGCGATACGGCACTTTCGACATGTGGCCGAAGCCGAAGCCGACGTTCAACGTGATGAACATGTTGCCGTCTTTGTCACGCGCCGGGCCGTAGATGAATTCGTGGTAGTCGCCCGACAGGCCGAATTTATCGCAGACCGTCGTGAATTCGTCGGCAACGTCGTTTTCCTTCGTGCTGCGCACTAGCGTCAATTCCGGCCGCTGCACCAGATAAAGATCATTGCGGCCGACGACATTCAGCCCCAACACTTCATGCAGCCCGCGAACATACGGCTTCCAAGTGATCTTTTCCGGCGCGTCGGACGTCGAACTATCGACCAGCCACACGTCGCCGCGCCGCGTGGCGACATACAGTTTTCCATCGGGCCGAAACGCCAGGCCGCCGACTTCGATCGCTTCGCCGGTCGGGGTGGCCAACGTGTCGAGTGCATAGGAATCGCTCTCCCCACCGAGCGGAAAATCGTGGTTGAGTTGCCGGTTGAACTTGGCGACGAACTTTTGCGGAATGCTGGCGCTGAAGTAGTAGGCCCAATCGCCGCCAACGTTGCTCACTTTCAGCAGCAGATCATTGCGGCCTGCTTTCAGCGGCAGCACGAGTTGGTCTTCGTCCGGCGCGGCGGATCGAACGGTGTCGTTGGTCAGCAGCTTCTTGCCGTTGAGCCAGACCATCAGCCCGTCGTCGCTGCCGAGCGAGACGTCGATATTCCGATCGGCCGGCATGTCGATCCGGCGGTAGAGATAGCAGATGCACTGTTCCGACTGCTTGAAACGCCTGAGGTTGACGACCTGCCCATCGGCAAAATCCATTTTCCGCCAGACGGCTTCCTCGCCTTTGCCCGGGTAATGGGCATCGAGATCGATTTTCTCTTCCGGCGGATAAGGAGTCGCCAGGCCCTTGTTGTCGAACGGCCCGATCAAATACCACGGGCCGGCCCCCTGCATCGAAATCCCCATCGCCGAAAGCGACGCCGCCTGGGTCTCCGCGCGGGTGGCTTTTTTCACGTAAATGAATTTGTCTTCCGGCCGATCGGTCACCTTATCGTCAGCGCGCAACCCGATCGCCGCGAACGCAAACCCAACCATCGCGGCAGCAAGAATCAAAAATCGAAATCGCATCGAATGGAATCTCCCTGTAGCCTGTAGCCTGTTTACTTTGCGGACGCTTCTGCCGCCGCAACCGGTTCGACCGCCGTCGAATTGACCGGGTTCAGGATCGCAATCACCAAATGCGATTCGGCGGCGTCGCCCATCGGCGAAGTGCGCACCACGACGGCCCAATGCCCGCCTTGCTTCATCGCCTGCCACACCGTGCCCGCCGGCGCATTGCGCAGATGCAGCACGACCGGCTTGCCCGATTGAGTGCAACGGATAACCGCGTCGGCCGGCGCCGTCTTGTCGATCTCATCGAGTTGGCCGGAATGACCGTCAGGCGTCGACCATTGCGGCGCCGCGTCGGCATCAGCCGCGTTCAGCCAAACGGTTCGTCCCGAGGGAGCTTGCACGGTCGCATCCCGCACGAGGCCGTTCGCCAGATCGGTGTGCAGCGACACGACGGTCTCGCGGAATTTTGCCCGCCGACCGCCGTCCAATTGCAGTTCGTATTTGAACGTCGGTCCGGCCGGCGTGAGACTGTAGCCGCGGAAATCCAATCGCGTTGGTTGAAACTTCGCGTCGAGCGTGAGAATCGCGCCCAATGAAACGTCTTTCTCTCGGCCGGAGAAATCGGGAATCGGAGTCGCCGACGGCGTAACGTCCCAGGGGAATCCGGCAGGCGATTTCCAGAACACGGGCCCCTTCAAATGGATCTCTCCACCGCCCCGATTGCTCCAGGCCGGCTGCATATCGACAAAACCGCCCGACCAGCCATACGCCACTCGGCAATTCTGCAAATCGATCGCCAGGTGTACGTGATTCTCGAAACGAATCGCCATCGCGCGGGCCGAAAGAGCGGGCATGAACGACCGCACCGTTTCATATCCGCCGGCGCCTTGCTCAACGACCACTTCGGCCGGCTTTTCGCCTTCCAAGCCGTCGGGCGGCGGCAAGCTCTTGCTATGCGACAGATACGACCAAAGCGCGAGCCGCTGCCTCGCCGCGTCGCCCTCCAAAATGTCTTTATAGGGACTAACGCCGTTGAGAAACACCGTCGGCATCCGCGTGCCGGGCTGAATCCGTTGCGGATCGATCATCCAGCGATCGAACCAACCGAAATTGACGCGATCCGCCACCAACGAAAGATCGGGCCCGCGCGTTCCGCCGCTCGGCTTGCCGAGCATGTCGTGGCATTTGATGCACCCAAAACCCTTCTCTCCGACCAATCTGCGGCCGGCTTCGTCCATCGCTTTGTTTGCCGGAAGAAGTTTCGGTTTGATTCGCGAATCATCGCCGTCAAGGGCTGCCAAACCGAACGGGATGACGGACACAAGCGACTTGGAAAACTGCGGCATTCGCAAACTCATCCAGGGCCGCGAACGCCGGCCATCGAATAGCACTGCCTCGATGTAGGGGGGAAACAGCTTTTCGTTCACGTTCGTCAACGGCGGCGGGCTGACCATTTCGGCCATTTGCGGCGAGGCATTTTCCGCCAGTTTGGCAATGACATCGACCGCTAAGCCGCCGCTGCCGTTGCGTTGATGGCAACCGGTGCAATTCAGCCGCTGGAGCGTAAGCCGGGCGTCCTCTCCTGGCGATGGGAAAGCCGGCGCTCCGAGCGATTGCTTCAAGAATTCCACCGCGGCACTGCGATCGAGCGACGAACCGAACTGCGGCACTTTGCCGTCCGGAGCATGATCGGCAACGCAGCCGCCCGCCGGAGTGTTGGCGATCGCGGCGAAATCGTGCCCGGCGAACGACGGCTCGAGCGGCTTTTTCTCGCCCGGCGGCGTGAATTCGTGACAATTCGCGCAATGTTTGGCCGCGATCACTTCCCGACCCAAAGCGGCCAGTCGTTTTTCAATCGGCTGTGTCGCCAATTCGATCGCTTCGGTTGCCGAAATCTCGGCGCCGCCGGCCAACGCCTCGCGCAGCCCGCTGACGGAAGGCGCCGCGGGCAGTTGCAGCGGTGGCGACGCCGCTCCGTCGCGCCGGATCAAATACAGCGCGAGGCTCGTGGCATCGGCCTTGTCGAGATTCATGCTCGGCATCCGGCCCGCCGGATCGCTACTCGCCGGGTTCATCAGATACGCGGCCAACGCGGTGTGCGTCGTCTTTTGACCCAGACCCTTCAAAGTCGCTCGTGCCGGTTCTTCGCCATGCTTCTCGTGGCAGACGATGCAGCCGGTTTGATTGAACAGCTTTTCGCCATGTGCCACCAACTGCGCTTCGCCGTCCACCGCTTCCGCCGCGGGAAGATGCCCGTGCGAAGCGAGATAGACGGCCACGGCATAACGTTCGAGCCGGCCACGTTCATCGTCGGAAAAGAGCCGCGGCATCACGGCTTCCGGTCGCATTGCTTGCGGATTATCGAGCCATTGATAAATCCAGGCGGCATTGAGCCGAGCGCCGGCGTCGGTCAATCGCGGGCCGGGCCGAGTAATGAGCTGCTTCGGCAGTCTCACATAGTCGCCGGCCCGATGGCACGACACGCAGCTATGTTCTTCGACCGCCAGCCGACCGTTAAAGAACGAATCGACGATCAGCGGAGCTTGCTTCGTGTGCCCCAACGCTTGAGCCGGCAATGGCTCGTGGGCCATCGATTCCGATTGCCAATAGATCTTCAGAGTCGTCGGCGGGTTCTGTGCCTTGAATTGAATTTGAATCGGCAAGACGCCGAAAGCCAATTCAACCGCCGCTCCCGGTGACGGATCCTTTGCCGGCTCGGCTTCGTCCAGCACCGTCCTGCCGTTCAACAAAATCTTTAGCGGTCCGCTGTGCGCCGCGGAAAACCGATACTTGCCGGGATGAAGGATTTGGATCACGCCATCCCACTGCACATGCCAAGTTTCGGCCACCAACCGCGGATCCGGGGTTTCTCCCCAAAAGCCATTTTGCAAGAAAGTGGGCACGCTTTCGTACCGGCGAAATTGCGGGTGCTCGGCTACGTTGTCGGCGGTATAAGTCGCCACGAGCCCCGGCAACTTCGCCGGCTCTTCTTCGTCGGCCGAATCGCTCTTGGCGCCGAAAGCTGCCGCGGAAAAAGCCGTCGCGCCGGCCGCGGCAATAATGCAGCAGAGCGTTCGAAGCATAATAGAGTAGCAATCAACCGGATCGGAGCGCCGCACGGCAGGCATCAGGGAATCTCCGGACAGGCGATTGGGAGAGAGGGAGAATTCGTCGAGGCGGGAACTATCGCATCATGCTAATACCCGCGCCGCCGGTTCGCAAGCGAAAGCCGCTTCTTCGTAGACCGCCACTCCGTGGCGGATTTGCCGCCACGGCGCGGCGGTCTACGGCGGCCGTACTCGCCGAACCACGCTTCGCTCCCTAGAATCAACCAGTCGAGAAAGGACGCCCCATTGACCAGCCAGCCGCTTAGTTATCGCGATTGGGTCGCGCAAGTCGACGAGTTGGCTGCGGCGGTGCGGAAGATCGATGCGCTGGCGCAAGAGATGGGCCTTCCGGACGCCGCTCAAGCCGAGTGGCATGGCAATCTGTTTCAAAAACTCTTGCCGCAGTTGGCCGAGGAGCCGTTCTTGGTCGTCGCGGTGACCGGCGGCACGAACACAGGCAAGAGCGCGATCTTCAATCACCTAGTCGGCAGCCGCACGAGTTTGGTCGATCCGAACGCCACGCAAACTCGGCATCCGGTCTGCTCGGTGGCAAAATCGTTTTTGGCCGACCATCGGCCGGAATTGGCCCGCGTGTTTTCCGACTTCGAATTGCTGCCTTGGAAATCGGAACGCGATGCCGTGGATGATGGTCCGGCGAATTCGCTGATCGTGCGCGAGGACCCCGCCGGCACGCAGCCCGAGCGATTGCTGCTGCTCGACACGCCCGATGTCGACGGCACGATGAAAGAAAACTGGCGGCTCGCGGAGATCGTGCGCCATGCGGCGGACGTGCTGGTTTGCGTGTTGACGCAGCAAAAGTACAACGACGCCGCCATCCGCGATTTCTTCCGGCCGGCGGCCGAAGTCGATAAGACCGTGCTGGTCGTATTCAACATGGTCAACCAACCCGAGTCGCCGCGGCAACGCGAAGTCGTCGGCGGATGGTTGAAAACGTTTTGCGCGCAAACGGGCGTCGAGCCGGTGCATGTCTATATCGCCCCTTGGGACGAGCAAGCGGTCGAGGCGAATCGCTTGCCGTTCTATCCGACGACGCCTGGCGCGACGACTCCGCGGCAAGACCTTGCCGAGCTTCAATTCGACGCGATCAAGATTCGATCTTTTCGCGGCAGCCTTCGCGGCGCGCTCGACCCGTCCAAAGGTCTGCCGGCTTATTTGGCAAACGTTCGGAATCGATCGCGGGAATATGCCCAGTCGCGCGATAGCTTGTGCCGGATGAATTATTCCGATCGGCTCGATTTGCCCCCCTTTCCGCCGCGGCTGCTGATGGACGAGATTTGGAACTGGCTCGGCCCGCGGCGCACGCGGTTCGACCGTTTCGTACATGGGGCGTATGCCGCGGGCTGGTCGGTAGTGAGCACTGCGTTTCGGAAGGTGCAAGCCGGCGTGACGCAATTGGCCGGCCGCGCTCGTGCGGAAGCCGCGCCGGATGAAGTGCAATTGTTTCACGATCGCGAACGGGATTGTTTGCGGATCGCCGTGGCCAAGTGGTTGGATCGGTTGAACGACTATCGCCGCGTCGGCAGCGAGCTGCTGAAGGCGGAGCTTGAGCAGGCGCTGAATGCGGTCGATCGCCAGCGATTGTTCGACGATTTGGAAGCCCGACATGCCGCGATGCCGATGATCAGCGATTCGTCGCGGCGGTTCATTCACGAGGAACTGGATGCCTTCGAGCGGCAGAATCCGCGAATGGTGAAGACGCTTACCACCGGGCTTTTGGCCGCCGCAGTGGCTCGGCCGGTGGTGAGCGTGACGCTCGGATACATGGGAGGCCACGCGTTCGATCAATTCGCCTGGCATGTGGTCGTGAACTGGCTCACCGACTTTACGGCCGGGGCTGCCGGGGCCGCAGTCGGCGAAGCCGCGGCCGTGCAAACCGGTCAGATCGCGCTGGTCCCGCTCATCCGCCGGCTCTACAGCCGGCTCTATCAGGAACGGACCGAAACTTTGTTCAATGAAATGAATCAACTCGTCTTGGGACCAATTCTGAAGCGGATCGACCGCTTCGCCACCGCCGCCGATTCCGATGATTTTCAAATTGCAATCCGCGCAGTCGATTCCTTGCGATTGCAGACCGAGAGCCCGTAGCCCGCCACTCCGTGACGGCATCCGCGACGGAGTCGCGGGCTACGGACGCGGTCGGGGTCTGGTTCATTTTTCGGCCCGCGGCGGCCGGAGTTACAATCAAACATTACGCCGAAAAATGTGCCTGACCCCTTGGGCGCACCAAAAGACGACGGGTGACTTGTGAATGACTACCACGAGCAACAGCAGTCGGCCGAGTTCGATCGCCTGCTGCTGGATATCAACGACTGGGTCGCTCAATCGCCACGATGGCCGCCGTTTCGTCAGGCGGCGGCGCTTTGGGCTCGCGTCGCGCCGCGGCTGAGCGAATTGCAGAATCGGCTCGATCGGGTGCTGGTCGTCGGCGTCGTCGGAGGCACGGGCACGGGCAAGAGCACGCTCGTCAACGCATTGGTCGGCAAACGTGTTTCGCCGGCGAGCGATGTCCAGCGGCCGACGACGATCCGTCCGATGATCGTTTGCCACCCGGATGTCGATTCTTCGTTTCTCGATCTTTCGGACGGCGAAACCGACGTGCAGCGAATCGATTCGCCTCTCCTGTCGGCAATGATTCTGGTCGATTGCCCCGATCCGGATACACAAGGCGCGTCGCGGGAAGATTCGCTCAATCGAAACCGCGATCTGCTGCGGCGCGTGTTGCCGCAGTGCGATGTGATGCTACACGTCGGTACGGCTCAAAAATACAAAACGGCCTCGGTCGCGGAGGAAGTATTGGCGCACGCGCCGGGCCGGCAAGTCGTGTTCGCGCAATCCCATGCCGCGCGGGATCACGATATCCGGGAAGATTGGAAGCGGCATTTGGAATCGCTCGGGTTCGCCGTGCCGCAAGTATTCCTCGTCGACAGCGAAGAATCGCTCGCCCGGCAGGATCGCGGCGAACCGGCGACGGACGATTTACAGACGCTGCGTGAATTTCTGCGGGCCGAATTGGCCGCGCGCGCCCGGCATCGCATTCGCCGCTCCAATGCACTCGATCTAGTTGGTTGGTGGCTCCAGAGCGCGCGGCGGGAAGCGGAAAAGCGGCTGCCGGCGGTCGCAAAGCTGCGGGAGCAAATCGGCGTCGAGGAATCGCGCCTGTGCGACAAAGTGCGCGAGCGGCTCGACGCCCGATTGCGCGCGAATCGGCAGTTGTGGCGATCGTCGCTGCTACAGCAAGCGACCGATCATTGGGGCGGCGGTCCGTTCGCCGCATTCTTGCGGATTGTCAACATGCCGCGGGCTCCGTGGCGCTGGTTTTCATTGATTCGCGGCGGTTCGGCGCTGACAGAGCAATTGCGAAGCACAATCGTTTCGGACAGGGCTATTTCGAACGAAGCCGGCGATTGGTCGTCCGCCGCCGAGATCGGTATCAGCCCGGCCGATCTGGCGCAGGCAAGAAGTGTCTTACAGCAGCAAGCCGATCGCGCGGGCCTCGAGCCATTCGACCCAACCGACCGCGCCGCTTCGAATGCTCCGCAAGCGGCGGTCGGCCCATTGATCCGGCAGCTTTACCACCGTGCGGCGGTTGCTGTGGATGAAGCAATCGAACGCCGAGCCGCCCGATTCGCCGGACCAATGTTTCACGGTTTTCTGGAACTCTTGTTCATAGCCCTGCTCGGCTTCGTCGTTTTTCGCCTCGGCTGGAATTTCTTCTACGAACACACCTGGCTGAGCAAACCGCTGCTGGGACTCGATTATCTTGTTTACGCGGCAATGTGGCTCGTCGTCTGGGGATTCCTGCTGCGCTGGCTCCTGGCCGCCCGATTGCAACGCGGCTTGCAGCGCGAGATTTCCGCATTGGTCGAGAATCTGAATTGCCGAGAAATCGTCGGCCTGTTGTTCGAGGATCTGGGGCGTGACGCGAAGCGGCTCGAAGACCATGCCGCGGCACTGCAATCGATCCTACGACGGCGTGACGATCTCAATGACAGTCTCGGCGGCCACGGAGGCAAACTCGGCCGGATAATTCACCACTAACTTTCGCAAGAGGGAGAACATTTCATGGACCTTTTGAGCGAGTGGAAAGACTGGACACCCGGCAAACCGCCATACATGCTTGATGCGGACCGGGAAACTCTTGAATCCGAACGGAGCAAGAAGGCGACAATCACTTTCAAAAGTTGGAAGAAAGCGTTTACGGACGAGGCGTTCTGCAGACCCGGGGACAAGAAGTTGCATCTCGGCCTACTGCCCCAGCCGTTCATCGGAGATATTAGTCGCGCATCAATCTACGTATTGTCTCTGAACCCTGGATGGGGACCGCACGACTATTTCGGCGAGTACAAGGTTCCGGAATACCGTGCTGCTCTACTCGCAAATCTCAAGCAGCGCTTCGATGGAACGGATTTTCCGTTTCTCCTCCTCGATCCACGGTATTCGTGGGGTTTTCGCTACTGGCACAGAAAACTGTCGGCGATTATTCTCGAGCTTTCGAAAAAGTGGGAAGTAAGCTTTGCCGACGCACGACGCGTACTGGCGTCACAGCTTGCGAGCATTGAACTCGTTCCCTACCACAGTCCGACGTTCCACGATGGTGGCGGCTGGCTGAAGCGTTGCGAACTCGAATCCGTGAGATTGGCACGTACATTCGTCGGAGAAGTAGCGTATCCGCGGGTTATGGCCGGCGATGCGATCATGATAGTTCTGCGCAAGGAAAAGTTTTGGAATCTATCGGAGAAACCAAATAAGGTGATAATTTACCGCGGTCCGCAAGCACAGGGTGCCCACCTGACGCCGAAAAGCGAAGGCGGCGCCGCGATCCTGAAAGTGTTGGAAAAACTGGATCCGGGCAAGCACTCCCCGAAAGCCCGTGCAGGGAGCCGAGCCTAACAGCGCGGTCGTTCCGGCAACTTGGTTCCTATTGGAAGGGCAACTTAAGTGCTGAGGTGGCAAACGATTTGACAACGACCATCGCCCGCATGATGATCGCAAGGATGACTCCTGTCTTATTCAAATCGATTTGCGGACACCAAGGGCTGATCGCCTTTGCGGCGGTCGCCATGCTTCTCTTATTGCCCGCGAATTTCGCCGCCGCCCATCCAATCGCTGAAAATGCGATCGACGTGGTCGTCGGGCCGGAACGAATCGTTGTCGACGCGCGAATTTCCAGCGAAGAGCTGTTCGTCGTCGCGACGACCGGTGATCTCTCGCCGACCGAGGAGCAATTGCAGAAGGCCGTCGAAAGTCACGGCGCCTACGTTCTGAATCATCTTCAGATTCAGGCGGATGGAAAACCGCTCGAAGGCACCGCGAAATGGATCGCCGACGCGGCACAATCGGGCGCGGACGATGCTTCCGGGTCATCGATGTATGTCTATCGGTTGAAATATCCGCTTGCCCAGCGACCGAAGGAAATCCGGGTCGAACAAGATTTCTTGCGGGAAGACAAACGCTGGACCGCGCCTTGCGAATTGCGGATGCGCCAAAGCAATCAATCCGAATTCCAATCGTCGCTTTTGCTTCGCGGCAAGACGGCCACGTTGGAGTGCGTGTGGACCGCCGACACGCGGCCGGCCGACGCCGAATCGATTCACACCGAGGTTCGCCCCTGGCCGACGTTTTGCGCCTACATGGGCCACGGCATCGAACACATTCTGACCGGCTACGATCATCTGCTGTTCGTGACCGGACTCGTGTTGGCGGCAACGTCGCTGTGGGATCTTTTGAAAGTCGTCACCGCGTTCACGATTGCGCACAGCCTGACGCTCGTTCTATCGGTATTCAACATCGTGCATTTGAGCGAGCACGTGGTCGAGCCGATGATCGCGGCGAGCATTGTGTTTGTGGCCGTGCAGAATATCTTTTGGCCCGAGCGAAGCACCGGCTGGACGCGATTGGCCGTGGCCTTCGGGTTTGGCCTGTTCCACGGCCTGGGATTCGCCGGCGGCTTGATGGATGCGATGAGCGAAATGCCGAACGTCGCCGTGTGGCTGGCGCTAGTCGGGTTCAGCCTGGGCGTGGAGATCGGCCATCAGATCGTCGTGATCCCCTCGTTCACCGTTTTGCAACTGATAAAGAACTGGCGTGCAAAGCAGCCGCGATTGATGTTAATGAACCGCGTCCGTCAGATCGGCTCCGGCTTTATCGCGATCGCCGGAGTGTTTTACCTTTTCGCTGCGCTGTAGGGGCTAGGGGCTAGGGACTAGGGGCTAGGGGACGAAGAACAAAGAACGGAATCGCAAATCAATTGCGACGTTCGCTTCGCGCGTCCCCTTGTCCCCAGCCCCTAGCCCCTAGCTAGCGTTCGCCGCCCAACTGCCCTTGAGCCCGTCGCCTGATTTCGCTACAAGGCCCGGTCTCTTCTCGCGTTTTCTCGTCCACTCGCCCTTTCGGGCCAAAGACTGATCGGGTTTCAGCGCCTATTCGGGCAGGAGCCTTGCGATGCGACTGTTTTGTCGAAGCCTTGGATGTTGCTGCGCCGCGGCCGTGATCGGATTCGCCGCAATTGCCGCGCGGGCCCAGCAGCCGGACTTTCCTTACACGGCCTACGTCAGCATTGATGCCGCCTACGTGCGCAGCGGGCCGGGCAAGCATTACTATCCGACCGACAAACTGGTCCACGGCGAAGCGGTCGAGGTGTATCGCGAAGACCCGGGCGGATGGCTGGCAATTCGGCCGCCGCGCGGGAGCTTTAGCTGGGTGCCGGCGAGCGGGTTGCAGCCGACGAAGCATCATCTGGCCATCGTCACCGGCGATCGGGTCGCAAGCCACGTCGGCAGCAAGCTCGACGAGTCGCACGACGTCGTGCAAGTGCGCCTCGAACGGGGCGAGGAAGTCGAAATTCTCGCCGCGGAACCGCTCACGGTTGACGGACAGCAGGAACTCTGGTGTAAGATTTCGCCGCCGTCGGGCGAGTTCCGTTGGATTTACGGAAGATTCGTCGACCGCAATCAGCCGCCGCCCGACCCAGTCGCTCCGTCCTATGTGCGCGTACCTGGCGACGTGCCCGCTGATCCGGTCGCACCATCGACGCACGCCCTCGCACCGGAAAATAATTCGGCCGATTCCAAAAGCGATTCGAGCGCTCTCCTGCCTTTCGATTCGAATCTGACGGCAGTCGATCTGGCCCTATCGGCGACGGTGGTGCAACCGATGTCGACGTGGCAATTCGACGATCTGGAACGGCGAGGCGAACGGCTGTTGGATCGGGCGCATGCGGCCGACGAGCGCGACAACGCCCGCCGGCTGCTTGATCGCATCGCGAAATTCGAAGACATCAAGCGCCGCAGCGACGCCATCGCGGGCATCGATTCCACGCCCGATCGCCATCGACTGCAACTCACAGGCTTGACGACCGGTCCGACCGATCCATTTGCAACCAACAGAGCGACCACCGGCGTGGCGCTTGCGGGCGCCACGTCTCGATACGACGCGGTGGGAAAGCTCACCACCGTCCGCTCGCAACGGCCGAACGCGCCGCCGTTTGCGCTGTTGAACGCCGACCACGAACCGGTCGCGTTCGTCACTCCGTCGCCCGGCGTCGATCTCCGCCCGCTGCTGGGCCGGCAAGTCGGCGTCAGCGGCCAGCGCGGCTATATGCCCGAATTCCGCAAGCCGCACATCACCGCGATGCAAGCCGAGCCCGTCGACGATTCGGACGTAATCATGGCGCTGCGCGATCAGATGCGGCGGTAAGCGTAGACCGCGACTCCGTCGCGGAAATCAGGCTTACCCACCACGTCCGTGCTCATGATGACCGCTTTTGTGCCGCCGTTCAATGCGCGGCAAATCGTTGCACAAACGACTATTAACGCGGTAGATGTGCCGGCCACCCCACGTAGCAACGCACGGGGCAGTTCGCGAACCGCGCGAATTGCGATCCGCGTATCAAACGCGCCGAATTGTGCGTGTCCAAATCCGCCTATCGTCAAAAAGTACTTACAGGTTCTAATTACCAGACCGGTCTCAACATGGTTGCCGCCAACAACCGATCTGCGACCGGGCGAAGCGTGGGGCGGTCACGAAGTAGGAGGCTTTAGTTATGGTATGGAACCGAAGTGCGGGCCATTGCCCTTGTGGCTGGAAAGTGCTACGCGGCCGAGCTAGACCAACTCGACTCGCGAGCGCAATTCAACTATTCATCGGCGCAATTACAGCACTCGCCAGCATCTGCATTATGTCTTGGGGCGGTGCTTACGCGTTCTCTCAAACAGCAACGAGTGAACCGGCAGAGGATCCCAACGATCCAATCGCGAAATCCGAGTACGATGCTGTAGCAGCTTTATTTTACAGTATTCGGTCTCCGATCGAGCCGAATCGTCGCCGAGAGATCCTTTCTGTGCTGATGCCGGTTTTGCAACAGCGGCGCGATACTGGAGTTGTCGTGCAAGTCATGACGCAGGCCTTGCAATCGGATTCCGCCGCCTTGGATCCAGTATTACCTCAGTTCGCTCGCATACTCGACTCCGCCCGCCGATCAACGCTCCCACTTCATGAGAGTGAGCCATGCTGTCTGCTCAGGCTTCTTGTCCTAACGCACACTGGAACACCTGAACTGGCAGTCGAAATCAAGCAGATTTGGCACGATCCCAATGATGAGAACTACGCGGCTCCACTGGCTGCAGCCGTTCTGCTGACGTGGGATCCTGCGAACAAAGCACTGCGTGAATGGTTTGAGCAACGGTTGCGGCACTTAAAGGTGCGGTTTCGGGCTACGTCCGCAAGCGCGCTCGGAAATATGGGCAAAGCTGCCAAATGGGCAGCAGAAGACCTTCGACGGCTGCTGACTGATCCGGATCCGACCGTGCGAGTGATTGCCGCATCGGCACTTTGGAAAATCAATGGCGATTCATCTGCGGTGCTGCCAACGCTGCGCGCTGCTTTGAAGGAGTCGCCGACTTCGATCGATTTGGAACCGCGCGCGTTGAGCGCTTGGGCGCCAACGGATGTTTATGTTGCGGTTCTATATTTGGGGCGAATGCGCGCTGCGGCGAGCGGTGCGTCGGGCGACGTTGCAGCACTACTGGGCAGCTCTGACAGTTATGTTCGATCCGCGGCAGTCGACGCGCTTGGCGCGATCGGAGATGCGAGACCGGAGATCATCCGCGCGCTCGAACTCGCAGCGTCAGACAAGGACAGTTCAGTCGCCTACGGCGCAAACGCTTCACTTAAGAAACTGAAGTCGGGTGTGCGGAATAGTCCGTCCAAGCAAGAATAGCATGCTGCAATTGGAGTTCAAAAATGTGGCGGAAAGGGAAGTCTACTGAATGCGCCAGCCAGCGACATACGGCTGAAGGCGCCAGCCAGCGACATACGGCGATAGCGCCCGCCGAATTGGCCCAACAGCGCTACAATACCAAACCGTGGGGAAATACCAGCTATCACGCACTTGCCGGTTCAGAGCGTGGTCGTCAATTTGTATTATGCCCCCGCGAGGCGGCGAAGCGACAGCCGGCGAGCGGGTTATCGGTGCGCGCGTACTGTCGGCGAGAGGCGTTGGCGGACAAATGCGTGGCGTGACGCCGGCTTGCGTAGTTTGTGCCCGCACCGCGAAAGGAAAGCGAGACCAGATCCTCGACTGCGCGAGCTAGGCTTTTACCGGTTGTACGACGGGCCCGGCCAGAAATGTGGGAACGCAAATGGTTTTGTCCCCGTCAGCAGTGGCCGTCCATCGCAAGGCTTTAATGGCACAATGAAAGACGACCAATTTCTCAACTACAAGGAGGGAATAAACTTTGACTAGACCCCGTACGAGGAGGTTCGCCAAAATGGTCTTCGTGTGTTGCCTGGGTGCTCCCGTGGTCCTACGGCACTACGGAGTGCATGCCGCTGATCGGACATTGGATCCCAGCTTAGTCCAATTCGAGGTTGTGCATATTCACGGAAGCAAGGCACCGACAGATGGTAGCGCGGTGTTTTTTGCGGGGGCGGAGATTGTCCGTGATAAGAGCCCTCGCTACGCGTTCGAGGCCGCCAATGTCCACGGGGCGGAAAGTCGTGATCGCAGCAAGTACCTTACGGGCTGCATTAAGGAAAATGTCTTTTCAACGGATCGCTTCCGAATACGTGAGATCAACGCGCGCGGAGACGAGACGATGGTAACGGTCGATGTAATTCGGCCGGAATCGGTTAACTTTGAGCCAGGTCCGGCGGCGGCGTACTTCCTCATTGACTTGAAGCCGAACGACGGATGGCAACGTGCGATTCACCTACGGTTTTTGAACTGGGACGAGCGCGACGGACTGCTAGTGCCAATGGCCAACAACAAGGTGAGCGATCTGCGGGCGCCTTTCCGTTAGGCGCCTACACTCCCCACGGCAAACTGGCCCCGATGGCGGGGCCGAATCAACCGGGCGGGGAGTCGCAGATTTGAATTGGAACCCCTAACTTTACCGGCTGAAAGCCACGTGCTTTACAGCATTTTTGGCCCGAAAAGCGGTTAAGTTAGAAGTTCTTAGACCGAAACGTCATGGTCGCCACCACTCTACAACGCCGGTATTAGAATTCCGCCTCATGCAGATAGCGGCTGGGGGCGAGGGCTGCTAATGGCCTGCACGACGAAGCCGAGTGGCGGGATGAACGGCAGGTCTACCGTGCCGCGTTGGTTGAGCGATACGAGCAACCGTTCCTCGGTACTCTTGATGTGGGTGATTGGCGGCGTCTTCCGCCACGGAGTGGCGGACTACGTCGGCGTCCAACTTGGTTGAGGCGAGCCGCAAATCTCTGGCGGCGCGAGCGATTGAAGCTCTGCAATCTTGGATTCGGCTTGGGCTACGGAGGCTTTGTCGCCGTGGGCTTCGATGGCTAGCTCAAATCGCACGGTTTCGCCGGGCTTAAGCTTACGCACTCGGCCTTGCTCGGCTTCGAAGGAGCGGACGTTCGGGAAATTCACGCCCGGCTCGAGGCCGGTCACGTAGCCGTCGACTTTTGCCCGGGGATTTTTCCACAGCGTGAAGCACGGCAATTCGACGGTCGAAAACCGCAGGCTGACGCCGCGATCGCCGGCGGCGTTTCGCAACATCGTGTGCGTGCGGTTTTCTGAGTCGGAAAGCAATTGGAAAAAGTAGCACTCTTCGCCGGGGCCTGTTGTCGGCTCGCCGAATTTGTCCCACTGGCCGACGCCCGGCGCGGCCGCCGCGTCGCGCGGCATCATTCGCCGCACCGGCGCCACGATCCGCGCGCCCGGTTCCAACAGTGGCGGGCCAAAATTCGTGTGATAAATCAATTCCATTTCGCCCGGCGCGTCGGAGAGATTCGTCACTTCGTCGATCAATCGCACGCCCGGCTCTCCTGGCCGAGTGCGGAGCGTCGATGTGAGCCGCAGCTTGTGGAAATGAAAACGGCACTCGTCGACGACGCCCGTCACCGATAGTTCGCCCGATTCGGCATCGGCTTCGACGACCACGCGATGGGCCGGCAGATTCGCGATCCGGCCGTGCAGCGGATATTGCAGCACGCCGCGTGAATCGAATTGCGGCGCGCCGTTGCTCAGCAATCCGCAACGCGAGAGAAGTTCGTCAAATCCTTCCAGCCAACCGAGGCCGCTGGGATCGAACACCGGAACGAATCGCGGATGAACGGGCCCGCGCATCGGAGAATCCCAGCCGATGGCCCAATCGCCGAGCCACGCTTTCCAAATATTCATGCCGCGCTGCGGAAGCAGGGCAGCGCGGAGCCGGCCATTGTCGATCGTCAGCATTTCGACGCCATCGCGAAGGCCGCCGCGAAGTGTCCGCAACGAAATCGAGCAGCCCTGCAGTCCGATTTCGGAAGTCGAGAGCGAGAAGTCGTCGCGGTGAATATCCGACAGCGGATCGGCGGACAGGTCCAAGAGAGTCCAGGTTTTCATCGGTGTTGATCGGAGGAATCCGAAGGCTTAGAGCCGTGATTGGAATGAGCATTTAGCCGCAATTTACCGGCCAATCGCTCGCGCCGCGCGCCGGCTACCTGCCACTGGCGCGATTGCATAGTTTAAGGCTGCTGTCGTGAACCCGCGAGGGGCGAGCCGGACCGGTTTCGCGGCCAACCGCCAATTCGGAACATAGTTGCCGGAAATACTTGCTGAAGCGTTGCGGGCAGAATATGATGGAGTCGTTCGAGGCATCCCTCATTCGCAAGGGCGCGACCGGGCAGCAGCTCGTGCAACAGTGTGCTGGAGCTATCAAGTGCTAAGCAACATCTGTTCGAGCAGGGATGGCAGATTCCGTTTCGGCAGTTTGCAGATCGATGCGTGAAGATCGGCAGTCTTGAGATTGGCAGCGTCGGGGGGAGGTTCGAGTTGAGGCTATTCGGCGCCTGGCTCGAGCAGACGATTTGCGGTGGGTCGTGCGGAGTGTGGCGTTCGTTTTTTCGTCTCATCTAGCCTGGTTTTTTCTTTAGGATTCCACTACATGATTGAGGTTCGCTCCGCGCTACGGCTCGGAGCGACGCATCGTGTCATCGGTGCGAGGATTGTCATGCTGGGGATTGCCAATGCAGCGGAAGACGCGATCGGGCCGTCGGAACACGGTTCGATGGTTTGCCCTGCAAAGCTACCGCGGGTTATTCAGCCGCGCCTAGCAACCGGCAATTCGTCGGCGCGTAGCAAAAGTATTCCAAGTCGACAAGTTCTTCGGGATGAGAAGAGGCAAATGGCGTCGGGCGGAGTCCGTAGGGCTTCGCTTGGCCGTCGGTTGTGCGCCTATTGGTGATTCAACTTGCTTTTCATCCGTTCGTTTCGGCGAACACGCACGAGGGGAACTTGCCATGAGTATTGCGGATTGGGATCCGGCGGCCTG
>Ga0182024_10012205_pt1 | contig 17037 bp, 21 predicted proteins | sample P32metaG_FD_120480 | JGI IMG/M metagenome (GOLD analysis project Ga0182024, IMG submission 120480) | Permafrost microbial communities from Stordalen Mire, Sweden - P3-2 metaG (Illumina Assembly) | ecosystem: Environmental > Terrestrial > Soil > Wetlands > Permafrost | place: Sweden: Stordalen...
ACGATCGCGAGCGAGGAGCCAGCGGGAACGACGAGATCGAATCGCGAGAGGACCGGAGTGTCGGATGACGGATAGCCGAATGTGACCCCTCGGAACCGGATCTCACGGGCCGGTAGACCGGTGGCCGCCGTACGGCCGCGGACCAGGGCACCGGATGGCGCCATCGCGGCTTCGAGGCGCAACACCGCCGCGACCGGTGCATCGGCGCCCTGAAGGGCCCATGAGAGACCGCCGAACGCGATCGTGCTGGTCGCGATCGCGGCGCTGGCAAATGTGACCAGCCGTCCCAACGTCAGGTGTCCGTCCAGGGCTGCATTGCCGAGCGACCAGAAAACGAGGAGGTTCGCCGCGATGACGAGGAGGAGGCTCCACAGGACCGGACGCTCGCGCAGCCGCGTGGCGTGCCACTGAAGGTCCTGCAGGCGTTTGCGCCTCGTACGAAAACGCTCGACGACCCAGTCGGCGAGCCCGAACAGCCGCAGCTCTTTGGCGGCGGCCGCATCGACCGCGAGGCGGTAAGCGTATTCCGCGTGGCGCTGCGCCTCTCGCACTTCGGTGGTGTTGCGATCGCGCCAGACGCCGCTCTCGCGCAGGAGCCAGTGAGTGCCGAGCCAGGCGCCGGCCAGCACGAGGGGCGCCCACCACGCGTACGCGGCGAGCACTGCGGATGCCGCCAGACCGCCAGCCATCATCACCAGCCCGCTGGCGATGAAATCCATCGCGATGAACAGCGGCGGTCCCGTGATCCCCAGGTCGAAGTCGCGCGCCACCGTGAGATCCTGGCTGAGCCCAGGATTCTCCAGGTGGCCCATGCCCGGAGGCTGGATGCAGGCTCTGGTCAACTGGTCGTAGAGCCATGCCGCGGTCCGGCTCCCGAGATTGGCGCCAACCGCGTAGTGGAATGGCGGAAGCACCTGCATGAGCACGAACACGATGCCGACGGCTGCGAGCGGCGCGGCCAGCGAGTCGCGCTGCTGCACGGCAGCAACCAGTCCGCCCATGACGATCGCGAACACCGCGGGAAGCACGCCTCGCAACACGAGAAGCGACCACCACGCGGTGGCCAGAGGACGATCGGCCTTCACGAGCGCGCGCGCAAACTTCCATTCGTCGCGCGCGCGTAGCCGCTCCCACAAACCGCCGATCATTCGAATTTGGTCCCCCACTGCAAAGCCATCTCTGTACCGCCCCGCCAAACTTGTCGCCAACTCACGTCACTTGACAGTTCTCGTTGCGCACCCGCATGCTAGCCGCGGTCGCCACTGAGGTGATAAGGCCGAAACGGCGGGCAACTCTCCGCCTCCCCAGCCGGCGCGAACTCTCCACCACGGAGGCACGATGCGCTCACCGTTCGCGACGCTCGCGCGTGTCGGTCTCAGCCTTCTTGTCTGGTCGGGGGCCGCGTGGGCGACTGTGAGAGGCAGCGCCGCGTCGGCGCAAATTCTAGGGCCGCCGCGAATTAAGAATGGCGGAAGCCAGAACGTCAAGATGCTCGGCCACGTTCCCTTCGATGGCAGGTTTTCCAACGGTGGCGTCGACATCGAGCAGGAGCTCTCGCGCCCCTACGTGTACGTGTCCGGCATGACCGACGATCCCGGGTTCTGGGTCGTCAGTGTCGCTGACCCGGCCAAGCCAAAGATCATCTATCACTGGCATTTCCCCGCGAGCGCGCAGGATCAAGGGCTAGCCGGGGAGAACGGCCGCTATTTCAAGCTCGATGGACGCTATTACTACGCCAAGACTGTCCAATTCAACAAAGGAAGCCCGCACGACTCCTTGGGCCTCATCGTCTTCGACGTCACCGGTCTTCCCGACCCGGCGAAGGTCAAAGAAGTCGCGCATATCGGGGCAATCGGCGCGCGCGTCGTGCACGTCTTTCCATACAAGCACTCGGATGGCCGGGTATTGCTCATCACCACTCCCACGGTTGGAGCCTACGGCCAGATCTACGACGCGAGGAAGCTCATCTCCCAGGGCGCTCAGCAGGCCCTGCTCGCGCAAATCGACATCCCGCCCGACGTCAACATCAAGCAGCTCACGCGCGGCTTTCACGATACGTACGCGCAGTACGATCCCGCGACGAGACAGGACAAGCTCTATGGTGCCGGGTCAGGCGGCTTCGGAGTCTACGACATCACCAAGCCGGAGAATCCGCAATTTCTGTTCATGATGTCGCCACAACGCGATCTTGTAACCACGGGGTCGCATACCGTCATCGTGTCGCCAGATTCACGCTACGCGGTGGCAACCGTGGAGCAACAGTACTGGCCCATGTTCGTGTTCGACCTGCAACCCGCACTCAGTGGGCAGTCGAAGGTGGTGCAGCCGATCGCTGCGTGGACTGCCGACTGGCGCGATCTTCCCCACCTCATGGCGGTTCGGTGGCCGTACGTCTTCGTCGCCGCGTACGAGGATGGTCTCCAGATCGTGAGCTTGGACGACCCCAAACAGCCGAAAACGCTGGGCTGGTACTACACCTGCGTATGTGAGCATCAGACGGGCTGGGGCGGATCACCCACAGTCCCGGGGACGAGTGTCTTGAATGGCACCGGCGACGTCGACGTCCGCAACGCGGATGGGTTGATCGTCGTTACGGACTATACGACCGGGCTTTGGACGTTCCACATGGACGGCTTTGACGGGTGGAACGGAAGGCAGTTCCGAATGCCCAACATCTCGAAGGAACAAGACTGGGACAACGGCCCGGCGGTTGCCTTGAGACAGTAGCGAGGGCGACGAGCCCCGGGGGGCGCAACCGGTCAAGGAAAGCCTTAGTCCATCCCATCGAGTCCCCGAGCCGTATGACTGCACGAATGCCGCCCTCGGCTCCTGGGTGGGTCAGGAATGTGCACGACGTCGCGTCAGCGCACCCCTTTTCAGCCAGGTCGCGCCGGATGTCTGACGGCGAAGCCCCGCTGCGCGTTCAGGCGCCGGCCGCGAAGCTGCCTCAGGGTGACGCCGCGTGCACTTGCTCCGCGGTCAGGCCATAGATCGGTGGCGTCGCGACATCGCGCATCGCCAGCATCAAATAGAGCTGACCGCGATGATGCGCTTCGTGCTCCAGGTGCGCCCGGAGCCATTTCCACACTGTGATCGGCGTGCCCGCCGGTGTCACGCACTTCGCTTTCAGCCGGTCGTCGTCGAGCGCTGAGAACATCGCACGCGACTCGGTGTGGAGCCGATCGTAATAGGCCAACACAGCGTCGTACCCATCGGCCAAGTCCCGCGCGTGGCCGGGATAGCGCGATGGCCGGCCGCTCACCGTCTCCGCGTACATCCACCGCTCGATGCCCGCGAGGTGACGGACCAAGCCGCCGAGGCTGAACCAACCAGCCTTGGGCGACCACTCGACGTCGCCGCGCGGGATGAGCACCACAATTCGCCGCGTGCGCTCGTGGACGCGGTCCAGGTAGTCGACGAACTCGTGCGCTGTCAGCATCCGGTGAACACCTCCCCGATCGAACCGTGATTTCGGTTGGCGGCCTTCACCGGTCGTCGGAGGAGCAGCAGGCCACAGCCCCGGAGACGACAGAGCTGCGCGGGCAACGAGGGGGTATACCGCCGTCCAAAGTGCCACGGGCCCAGCGGCTGATGCCGCTAGGCCCGCAGGTGTTTGCCGCCGAAGAGCGGGAAACGGGACTCGAACCCGCGACCCCAACCTTGGCAAGACTGTAGGCCGCCCGGCTCGCTCCCATCGTAGCAGCAAAATTACGCTCGGTGCGCCACGGTGCGCCACCAATCGCCGTGCACAATAGTGCCAGGCATAGTGCCAGCACCGGCCGTGACGACCAGAGTTGCGGCGTGAGCGCGCACCCCGCGACCGAGGCGCCTGCCCTGCTCCGCATCGAGCAGCCGATCGCCGAATGGCGCACGCTGGCGAGCGCGCTTGGCAACACGGCGCCGCCGCTGACTGCGGATGTGCTGAGTCACTTCCGCCGCCTGCTCCCGCAAGCGACGCGCGTCGGCCCTCGCGACGACACCGCGGTCACCGCCCTGATTTTACGCCGGGGTCAGTGGGTCCGCGTCGAAGCGGTGGCACGCCAAGTGGCGGCGGGTCTCACCGCCAGGGCTGAGAGCCGACACAGGCCGATCGAAGAACGGCGGGCGCTCGCCGCGATGGAGCGGCAGCTCATCGCGTTTGCGGACGAGATGGCCGCCGCGCTCTCGAATCCCGATGCGACCGTCTGGCGCATCCGATGTGCGGAACGGCGAGCCGAGCCCTTCACAGCGCCGCGCAACTGGCGCCGCCGGGACTGACGATGACGCTCGGGACTCTTTTCGCCGAGACGCTGAGCATCGCGCGGCAGCTCGCACCGCTCCCGCTCGCCGATTTCATCGCGCACGGCGAGAGCGCGCTCGCCGTCGGTGAGAGAGAGGATGCGGAGTGGTTCGCCGCGAACCACCGCCAGTGCTACCGCGCCGTCGAGCATGCGAAGCATCTACGGACCGCGCAAGCGACGATCTGGCGCGCGCTAACCCTACCCCGGGTCGCCGTTCATGCCGTGCGATTCTGGCGGCCCAATCCCGACGGGTCGCCGCGATTTCAGCGCGTCCTCACGGACGCCGACTACCTGGCCACGATTGGCAGCGTGCAGGAGATCGCGAAACAGATCCGCCCGCTGCAGTTCGATGCGCCGATCGCCCAGGCCGAGCGCGCGCTGCGCGCGACGAGCGATCCAGATGGCGCGCTCCGATCCGGCCTCCGCTGCGCAACCGCACTCCGCAATGCGCAGTGGGGCATCCGCTGCGTCGATCGCGTGATGCGGCCCCGCTCTCATTCTCCCTCGAGGTAATCCGACCATGAACTTCCGCGATGTCCGTACCGCCGCTGTCGACGCGCTGCCGAGCTTTCTCCGTCCGCTGGCCGAACAGGCGGCCGAAAAGGAACGCACGGACAATGAGCAGCGGCGCAGCGTGCTCGCGAAAGAAGTGCAAGCGTTCAACGCGGCCTACGGTAAGACATCCCGCGTGCTCATCGACGCGGTCGAGCGCGCGTGCAGCGAGCGCGATGCGGCGAAGGCAGAGTATTTCGCTGCACAGTCTGCATTTGATGCCGCCGTTCATGCTCGGGACGGCGCATCACTTGGGAAGGACTCATACGTCAATGCGCGGCTGTCCGAGATTCGGGCACTTGCCGATCCGCGGATCGTGGCGTGCCGCGATGAGCTAAGCGCGCTCGCCGACGCCATGCGCAAGAATCGCCCCGAGACGCACATCGTCGCGACGCGCGAGATGCCGGCGCGCGGGCGCAACTCCATCGCGGTGTTTCAAGAAGTGACTCGCATACGGACCAACAGCCGGTCGTTTCTTCGCCGCGCTAGTGCCATCACGGACGCGATTCAGGAGTTGGATCTCCTCGCGTGCTCGACCGACGTCGATGTCGCCAAGGCAGTCGCTAAGGTCCGCGCGTCCATCCCTGAGCTTGGCGATCTCGAGACGGTCGATGTCAAAGACGGCTCGGCCTGGGCTCTGGTGGGCGCCGGTGATGTGGAGGGCGACGGGGCGGCCACCACGCCGTACGTCGCGCAGGACGTGCCCGCGCTGGGTGCATCCGCTCTCCGCACATGACTCCCCGCACGTCGTCTGTCGCGTGCCACCGCGGGCCGCCTAGCGGCCCCCGTATGCCGTTGGGCCGCGTATGGCAGAGACCGGCGGGTCCTCCTACCCCCCTGCCGGCGGGTGACGGACGAGCGCACAGTCGGGCTAGTCAGAGGGTTTTTCAGGCCAGTTCGCTTCTCCCGGAACGCGCTCGATGACCAGCAAGCGCCGTGCTGCACCGAAACGCGCGCGGAAGGCGGCACATCGGCGCGACGGTGCAGCGCCGCAGCAGGATGACGCAGAAGAGGTGCACCCGTTCAAAACGAAGATGGGCAAAGACGGCCGACACACCCACTGGGAGACCGCCGACGCGACGGCAGAGTCGCTCGGCATTACGACGCGGTGGCTCCAGAAGCTCGAGAACAAAGGGATGCCAGCCGAAGGCTTCCGTGGTTCGTGCCGCTATCCCTGGCCGCACGCTGGCGTGTGGTACGTCGCGTATCAAAAAGCGCTCGACCGCTATAAGAGCGTGGACCACATCGACATCGAGGACGCTTTCAAGGAATACCACATCGCATTGGCCGTTATGGACGTCGAGTACGAATTCCGCCTCTGCGCTGACCCCGCGCTCCGTGACGAGTTGATCGCCTACGTCGACGCACCCGACGAGGAGTCCCCTCGCGAGAGTCGGCTTCGGTACTTCGCGGACCTCGCACGCGGCAGAAAGCCCCGGAAGGCGAGGCGATGACGCTGCCCTCCCCCGCGATCGAGCGAGCGCACGCCCTCCAGGCGGCCACGCCGAAGGCGTCCGACGCGCCGCGGCGCCGCTTTGCCTTTCTCCTGCCCGGTGAGCCGCTCATCTGTCCGCAAGGCCACCGCATGGGCAAACACATCTGGGCGCTCGGCTCCGACGCCGCGGCGGGCTACCGATGCCAGTTCCGTTCTGCACCCGTGCAGCCCCAATGCGCTGCGACGGTGGTCGTACTCGGGGTACGCGACGGCCTCCGGGTCATTCTCGAGGCGACCCTGCACGAGCTCCACACGATGGAGTCCGCGCGGATGGGCATCGCCGAGATGCGTTCGCATCTCGGCCTCCGGTGGGGGGCATAGGATGACCGAGCTCCTACGCCCCCCGCTGACGGTGCCTTACTCGGCGGCCCACTACTCGCTCGCGGTCAGCCTGTCGCGTGTCATGGCGTGCTTGCCGCACGGCACGCCAACCGACCAGCGGGGCACAGCGCACAGAGGTCAGATGGCCCGCGGTTTCTGAATGGGCCTCCCCACCCTCCACCTGCTCGGCCTCCCACACTCCGTCACCCGGCCCGAATGGTCGCAGTGTGCCTTTACGGGCAAGGTCCTGCGGTTCTCACCGATGATGCGCGCGCAGGGCTACGACGTGATTCATTACGGGGTCGAGGGCGCTGAAAGCGGTGCAACGTTGCAGGTAGACGTCATGACCGCGGACCAACAGGCAAAGCTGCTCGGCGCCCACTGCCAGGGGCCGCGCGCCGTCCCCGACATGAAGCACGACGATCCGGTCAAGATCGCGCTGTTCACCACATACAACCGCCAGCTACGGCAACACCTGCTCAAGCACACGAACCCCGGAGACATCTGGTGCCTGCCCTACGGTTCCGGGCACCATGATGCGATCGCGCCCGGCGTACCGCTGGGCGTCTTTCTCGTGGAGACCGGTATCGGGTACAACGAGCGGTACCTGCAGTACTTCCGCGTGTTTGAGAGTGCCGCGTGGATGCATTTCCACTACGGCGCCGGATTCGTGGCAACCGGGATGCACCGGACGTACGACTACGACTGGGTGATCCCGAACTATTACGACGTCAGGGATTGGCCGGTTCGGAAACGCGGTCGCGGTGACTATGTGCTGTACTTCGGTCACATGCACGACGGTAAAGGCCAAGACGTGGTGAAAGCGGTTGCTGAGGAGCGCCCGGACCTGCGTTTCGTGCTGTGCGGGCGCGGTGACCCCTCGCGCTGGGTCGGGGGTAACGTCGAATACATGCCGCCGGCGATCGGCACCGAGCGTGCCGCGGTGCTCGCCAATGCGATCGCGGTCATGATGCCAAGCCGGTTTGTTGAACCGTTCGGCGGATCGGGGGTCGAGGCGCAGCTCGTCGGCACGCCGCTCCTCGCATCGTCCTGGGGGGCGTTTACCGAGACGATCGAGCACGGGGTGTCCGGGTTCCGGTGCCAGACCCGCGCGGATTGGCTTGCCGCGATCGACGCCGCGCCGAGACTCAACCGAAAGCGCATCGCGCAACGCGCACGGGCGCTCTACTCACTGGAAGCGATCGGACCGCAATACGCTCGCGTTTTCGATCAGGTCGTCGAGGCGGGCACCGGCCTTCGCGAAATCGCCTTTCGCCGGCGCATTTGGGAACTCACGCAGCTACGCGATGAGCGATCAAATACACCGACGCCGCCCCATCTTCGTTGAGGCGCCCAATGCAAGCGCCGCGCGGCCAAGTGACGATCGTTCGCTTACGCGGTCTCACCGGAGTTCTGCGACGTATGCGGCGAGATCCTTCCAGGAACGTGACTCCACGGACCGCGGGAGCATCCCCAGGAGCTCGTCGGCTGGCTTGTCTGATGGATTGACAATATGGACGGTTTGGAGGGGCCCATAGGGGCGCGTGACCGCGTTCGACTGACGTATGAGCCAATTCAGCTCGTGATCGCTCTGATTGAAAGCGATGCCGATGACCACGAGTGTCTGGCATTCGGCGAGTTCCTGCAGGGCGATCCTCCAGATCGGCATCAAGCGTTCCCGCTCGTCGATACGCTTCGCCGCGATCGGCGGCACGATCATCAACTCGAGCCGCGCGCCGCACCGACGGCACATCTTTCCCTCTTCCTGGCCGTCCGCATTACTCGAGCCGATCCGGTACCAATCGCGATGATTTGAGCAGTAGGGTGTCGGACAAACGATCCAATCGAGCGACCCGTGCAGCTTGAGGTAGAACCCGCTTTGGAGTTCGTCGCTCATTAGCGCGGGCACAGCGGGAATAACATGAGGTTCTCCTATCAGACTTGCCAGCTTATCCAACCGGGGCGTGCCCTGTGGATACGTAGTGTCATGATCCTCTCCCTCAATCCGCGCGAGTGTCTGGTCTGCCAGGAGGTCGTAATTGAGCGTGATGATGGTGTCCCGGGAGTTGAGGCTCCTGAACAGGCGATCGTGATACTGACACCGTGTGTCGCCGGATAGAGACAATCGCGCCTTAACGAATGCGACGAGCTGGTCGTACAGCGACGCGTAGTCTTGTACGCGCGCGTCAAGTCCCCACATGCGCTGCCGAAGCCGCGCGGTGTCGAGGAAAGCCAGCACGTCTTCGAGGTTGTAGTCACTGGGATCTCGGCCGGGATAATACCAACTCAGGAAGTGGCGCAGCTTCTCCTCAATCTCCTCACCGACAAAAAATCCCGACATCAGCGGTAGCCTCCTGGCGGACAACGATGCCCCGTGAGACGCACCAGCTCCGAGCAGGACGACCGTTCCCATGGCAATTCCCGTTGAGGCGTAGCTGAAAACCTAGCGGCCCGCGCCAAACACCTAAGGGCGCGCCGGCCACGTTTTGGTCTCCGTGTCGCGTATCGGGTGTTTCCTCGTTTCGACCCTCGGGCTCCCAAATGTGGCACTCGAGACCTACATCCCCGGCGGGATCTGGATCGCGCGGCCGCTATGACCCATCTAAACCGCGGGCTAAGCCCCGGTGCGAAGCATCTACTTCGCCTGGTTCAAGATCGCTACGGAGGCTACTTCGTTTAATAGGTTCGCGTACGCACCGCCGCCAACCTGAACCACCAGAAGGCGGTCGCCGTTCTTCAGCTCACTCTGAACCCGCCGGGCGACCACGCCGACCTTCTCACCAGAGATCAGTAGCCACTCCGAGAGCAGGCATCGCACCGCGCCCATCGTAGTGAGTTGGCGAATCACCTTCGCATCATCCTCTTTGTTGTATTCCTTGATATCGTAGCTGATTAGATAAACGGCCATCCGTTTTCCTCGAGTCCGGGGTGGCGCCAATCTAACGGCGAGGACCGGACGGTGACGCCGCCCAAAGTCACCCAATGGTTCCCTGTGTAACTCCGCCCCTGAACTTTGCGTGCCGGCCGTCACGATGTCGCCTAATCGCCGGCCGTCGGGAGTATTTGACGCGAAAAGGAAATGGCCCAGGCTGGCGGCGCCCCTGGTGTCCGTCGAACTTTCAACCAGAGTATCGGCCGCTTCGCGCCTTTCAGGGGGTGGCGAGTGACACTTGCAGAGTTCATGGCCCTCGTTGAGGGCGACCGAGTGAGAATCACCGGTCAACCGGGCGTCTGGGGAATTTCTGCGGTCGTAGATAGGAACGCGACGCGCGGAATCACTCTCACTCAGGCCACGGCGGACGGACGAACCGTAAGGCTGAAATTGACTCGCGACGACGCGCTCGCCTTTCGGCGCATTGAATAAGCCTGAGCGAACGACCCTCGACGATTTAATCGCATCGGACGCGCGATACTACCAAGCTTCAGTCGCGCGATTGGGCGAGACCGCGGGGATCGTCGATGACATTAATAGCGCTTACGACCGGCTCATTGATCTGATTGGGCAATCCACAACCGCGGATCCAGCGCCGCTTGCGACTTACTTCCATCTGCTGATGGCCGGCCGGTACGATTTCAACATGGCGGCGGCTAGTGCACTGCGCGGCCAACTCACGCTGTCGCTGCAGATCCTTCGTCGCGGCATCGATACCGCCGCAACGGCGTGGCTAATATACCGCAAGCCGGCATTGGTCGGAGTGTGGAACAAGGCAGCGAGCGACCGAGAGGCGTTCGCCCAATGGAAAACTGCGGCGCGGACACCCGACCTATTCCCAAAGGACGACACCGTGGTCTGGCCGTTGTATGAGAGATATGAATTCTGTTCGCGCATGGTGCACGCCTCATTGGTATCTGTCGGCCGGCGCCACACGATCGCGCGAAAGGACGGTCAGGTGCAGATGCGCGCGTACTATGGGGAGATCACCGACGAGGACAAAACGGAGCCGGTGCGCTCACTGCTCTATCTCGTGCAAACCTACACCATGATTCTCAGCGTGTTTACTCAGATCTATGAGCAGCACATCGGCGAGAATCGACCGAGCTGGGATGTCCGCCTCAATGCAATTCGCGCCCGCGGTTTGTTCGAGTTTGAGCGATGGCATCTGCGACCCGCCGATTAGCCCGCATGCAATCTGGCCATCACACAATGGAATCTCCCCCCGGCGTACTTGCGAGGCTCAAGAATCCGGCTGCGGCGCTTGCTTGGGTTCTCACGTTCGCGGTCGCTGCGGTGTTAGCATCCTCGAGGCTCTTGTGCTCGTCGCCATCGACGTGTAGGTACGACCCACAGCTAACGCTCGATGCATTGACCGTCACGGGGTTGATCTGGGCTGCGTATTTCGCGCGGGCCGGCGTGCAGCAGCAACGCCGGCACGACGCTGCTGCCCTCTCGCGTCGGCGACGGGCACTTGCGCAGGCCGCACTCGTAGAAATCGCGCGGCTTCACAACGCCTTATATCGCTTCTTAGATGCTCTCGACTCGCGGATGCCCGAGCCTGAGATCGCGCAGCCAATACTTACCCAAGCGCTTACCAACTCCGATGCGTTTGACAGGCTAGTTACCGTCCACTGGCTGGCTGCTCTGATTCACGATATGGCCGCCGTTGAGGCGGCCGTTGGCCAATGGGATGAACTAGAGGCCGCGAGGCGTGAACACCCGACGGACCCGGCTCTCCGCCTGCATCTGAAAGACCTGCTCCAAGTTATCAAGGACCGCGCGGGCATCGCCCTGGAGTCCTTGGAGCGGTTTCGCGCCGAATGCGAGAACGAGCTACAGCCCAACCCGGAACAGCGCCCAGATCCAATTCGCGTTAACGCCGAAGCAGTGCGGAAGGCGGTAGCCGCATTCGGTACTGGTACGGTCGACCACCCGGAGCCGAAAAACCCGCAGTAGGCGCCCCGGAGCCACGCCGCCGGCCGGAGCCAGACCGGGCCGCGTATGATGTCACCTGGGCGGTCCTTTGTGTAACCCAGGTGGCGCGGAGTCCTGCCGGGCGTTTCGTTGCGGTGCTCGGGCGCTTCGTCATCAATCCTAACGAGAGACACATGCCCCGCCAGCCGGATTTCATCGATTTTGCGTCGACAGATGCGCAATTACTCGAGTGGCGTTCATTCCCGCTCGGCGCCGTCTTTCTGCTGCTCGTGCCTCTCGATCGCGTGAATGAGGGCACGGCGCTATACGAGGCACACTTAATCGCACCACGCTCAGAGCCAGCGTACCGACATCAGCGGTGGCGGTTCGGAAATCCGCTTGAGCTCATCGACGAGAACGTTCTCGCGGTCGTCGATCTCCCAGGCGTCGCCAGGGATTGGGCCATTGTGCAAATGGACCAAGAACTCCTCGCTTGGTATCAGCGAGAGCCCCAAACTCGTGGGCTTCCGCCCCCCGCTGCGTTCGGCCAGACCAACACCACATTGGCAAGCCTGTGGCTTCGCGCATGGCAGCCAGACCAACTCAGGGCGATTCGCAGGAAAACCAAGAGTACGAAGCTGCAGCGGTATCTCGATTGGCTCTTTCAGATCTTACCTATCGTGCCACTCGAACAGCCTGACCCTGGGCCCCATGGTCCGGCCGCCGCGCCCGGGGCATAATTGCGGATTCGCCAGTCGTCTACCAATAGCACAGGGGCCCGTCAGTAGACCGGGCCCCTGCTCAGATCACATCGACGGACTCCCGGCGGCGTTTGTCAGACGGACCTAGATCCGTGCAATCGAAGCGCAGGCCGTGCAGGCGGGGCGATGGTGGACAGGCCGGGCGGCAACGTTGGCCGATCCGCAGCCCATTGGTCCGCGTACTCAACGTCCTCACGTTGGCGCTGCTCGAATTCCTCGGAGAGCTTAGTCAGCAGCGAGAGCAACCGAGCGGCCCGATGTGGTTCCAATTCCTTCAGTCTCGGCCGAAAGTAGCCGTCAAGCGCCAAGGGGAGCCACGACGGTGAGACGGTCCGACCGGCAATAAACCTGTTCAGCGCGATGCGTTCGACACCGAGAGCCGCCGCGAAGTCCGGTGCGCGCACGTGAAATTCGGCTCTCCCATAATGAACCACCTGACCCATCCAATACCACCGATCGCGGTGATAGTATTGCGGAGCTGCAGCCGCGTCGTCGTCTCGCACCACGCGTAGCACGCCGCCCGGGACGTCTCTGGCGCCCGGGTCTGCGCCGTTGAGAGCGTCATGCACCCACCTGGCGTGCTCTTCACGATATAGGTCGTCGCGAACCACCACCCGCATCACTATCACGGCGTCGGCGGTGCACGCCGTCAGCTCGGTCATACCCCCGTATTCCAGCCGGTAGACACCGCGTTTCATATGGCCTTCCGCGGGCGATACGCCAGGTATTCCCAGACATTAGCGATGTTCTGCCATTGATCGATGTCGAGGTCGGCAAGTGCCGGGTCAGTCCGGTCGCCGGCCGACGCGTCGGCGGCGAGGCTCTCGTACGTATCGCGGCCACGCGCTGCCGCAGCGACGATCTCGAATGCGCGCCGGACCACGTCGACCATCTCGGCGTGGGTTGGCAGCGGAAGCCGCGCGCACTGCACGCAGTAGGTGCGTGCGCCTATCCTCTCGCGGTACGCAAGAAACTGCGGGAGCACCCGATCGCACCCGTCGCAGTGCTCCTCAGGCTGCTTCGAGAATCGGTCGTGCTCGTACCCGCCCGTGAGGTCCGGATACGGTGGCGTGGGCGACTCAACGACTGCGAGCTGCTTCCCGGGCTCGCGTATCCGCTTGCGCGGGACCCGTCGCGCCGCTTTCCGCGGCGCGGTCCTCGTGTTCGGCATCGATGCATCCTCCCCGTTCGGGCGATTGTTCGCGTGCGGGGCCGGCCCGTGTTCGGCGCCCGGCGGTCATCGTCTGAATACCGCAAATTGACGCAGTCGCGTCATTTGCGCAACCGCGTCAATTATGGCATATTGGCCGGCATGGTAGAGATCCCGTTACGGCTGCGCGAGTTACGGCTCGCACGCGGCATGACCCAAACACAGCTCGCCGAGCGTGCGGGCGTGCGCGTCGGCTCGGTCAGCAAGTTCGAGCGCGGCGGAACGACGAAAACGCTGGTGCTCCTCGACAAGTTGGCCCACGCCTTAGATGTGCCCGTGCGCGAGTTATTCGCGCATGCCCCGCCCCCGCCGAAACGGCGTCGGCGCGGGTGAATACGCCGGCGTGGATCGAGGCGCTCAGTACCCTCGGACTGGTAATCCTTACGGGCGCCTACGTGGTCCTCGCTTGGCGCCAGACGGACGTATCCCGCCGACAAACGGAGTACCTACAGGGCCAGGAGCAGCGGGCAGCACAGCATGCGCGTGCAACGCTGTGGGCGCGCGCGACTTTCCTCCGTCAGGAATTCAGCAGGCTTCCCGAACAGATGGAACCTGCAACGCTCCCGTTAGCAGGGTGGCGTGAACAAGATGAGCGCGCCATCGAGGAGGCGGCGAGTTCTTTTGGCGCCGGCGAAATGAAACTAGCGACCGAAGCGGCACGGGGGCTCGAACTTCTTCGTAAGCAATGCGCGACCGTTCAGGCGGGGCGATTTCACCAGGGGGGCCCGTTTGCGCTCGAGCAGCTCACCCCGAACATGTGGCAGGAAACCCACAATAAGGTGCTTCGCGCGCTGCAACTCCTCGAGACGCGATCCAAGCCTCACGAGGCCCCGGCGTCTACCTAGTGGCCCTCACACCGTTCGCCCCGGACCCAACCCGCGAGGCGATTGCGTACCATGAGGCCGGGCACGCCTGCCACGGTGCGCTGTTGAAGCTGCACGCGGGCCGCGTCAGCATCATCCCCAACTCCGCCGGCGAGGACGGCAGATTCTACTATGGGCACGCCGTGTTCGACCCGTTCCCTGCCTGGGCGCGGCGAGGATCGGCCAGTCCGGGGCGGGTACAGCTACTCGTCCAGCGACACATCGGGATGCTCTTGGCGGGCGAGATCGCGGAGACGCACTACGCCGGCGACGCGGAAGGCGGACGGGCACGCGCCCAATCGGACCGCGAACGCGTGTACGACCTCGCGGGGCTGGTCTGCCGGTCGTCCGAGGAGATGGACGTCTACATCGCGTGGCTGACGGTACGCACCCGCCGCACGGTGACCGGCGAGATTTCATGGCTTGTCATCGAGGCTGTCGCGACCGCCCTGCTCCATCACGGGACGTTATCCGCGCGAGCGATTCGCCGGACGATCGCCGGCGCGTATCAGGCGATGATGGCGCCCTTACTTGAGCAACGGGGAGGGATCGGGCATCTGACCGATCCTGACCACGACGGTATTCGGCGCGATCGTGGAATCCCTGAACTCTTGGACGCCGCCGATTCCGCAACTGATGAAAAAATGGGCTAGAACCGTAGCTGCCGCGCCTGACGAACTGGTCAGGCCCGCGGCGACAGCTTGCGCTCCAACCTGAACGCCATCGGGAAATTCTTCCTTCGCGGGACCTTTGTCGGGCTGAAGGACCCAGCCGGCATTTTCCATCGCCGCGCGCATGCTACCGGAGAAGAGCGCGGGCTCCCGATGGTCAGAGTAAACAACGATGGCCGTCATCCCGGCATAGGGCTTGAGAACGTCGTAGTTATTCCAGCCACCGTGGCCCACCACCCTAATGATCCGCTGGACCGCCGCCCGCTGCAATTGCAGCGTCTTCGCGCGTTCCGATTCCAGTGTGAGGCGAAGAGCGACTAGATCGCGTTCGGCGGTTGCGGCGCGCTGTTGCTGGGTCGCAAGTGCCGTCCGTGCATCAGTAATCTGAAGTTCGAAGCCTCGTAATCTCTCCGCTTGCTGCTGATTGACCTTTCTGCCCGTGAGTAATACGCCTGTGCCAGAAACAAAGGTCAGAAACAGTAGCGCTATTCCCCAAAACTCAAAGAAGTGCTGCCAGTCCTCGACCGACATAGATCGTACCTCGCGCCACGATTTGAATCGGAACCGTGCGTTGCGGGTCATGGTGACGCGGGCCCTCGCCGGTTGGCGACGGCCCAATGACTTTAGGGTCTGCGACGAGTTGGCGTCCGTCGCTTCGACCTCATTTCGTCGTCAAGGAGGTCGCGCTCGCCAAGTGCGCGCACCGGCCCTGGCTTAAGCGACGCCTTGGTCGCGGCCAACATGCCGGCAGCCTCGGGATCGTCTGACGTCGCCAGTGCAGCACCGATCGCGTTTTGCGCGTGAAAGCCCCACATCGCGTGGCCCCGTAACGCCTCGAGCTGCGCGCCGACGGCGTTACGGCCGAACACGCGCACCATGCTTGCTAGCCAATCCGTCGCGGCCGCGAAGCCGGCATCTTTCCACTCGTCCAGGGAGCGCGCGAGAATTTCGCGTTGCCCGTCCGACGCCTTGGATAGCGGGTCGGCAAGGTTGAAGTCGAAGAACCGATTGGCTGCGTAGAGTTGCTCCGTGGCGGGCCATTCTCGCCATGCCAGCACGCCGTGCTCGGAAAGCCCGAAGGACCGGAGCTCCTCGAGTGCAGTTTCCCAGCGGACAGCCTCTCCGCTGGGGCTCGCCATGACGTCCGCGAGTGACCGCCGGGAGATATCCGGAGGCCCCTTCCCCCTCCCTTCGATCAGCCATCCGATATCGACGCGGTAGTAGCGCGCGATGGCGGCTAGGGCATCCACGCGCGCGCTGTGGCCCGCGAAAATCCGCGAGAGGGTTGACTGCTGAACCCCGATGCGCGGGGCGGCGCTATTCGCAGTCTGGCGGTGAAGCCGGAGAAGGTGCCGGATACGGCCCCTCAAAGTCGACACCCCTTCGGCTGAACTCGGGTCCACAGTGGGTGCGGGCATCTATTGCGTGAATATTAGAGAAGTGCTAGGTTGTGCCATCGACACACAGTTGCACACAGAGAGAATACCACGAATGGCCTGTCATGCAGGATTGCATGACTACGGTCTACTGTCAAGGGGGCTCGATGGGAATGGCCGCAGCGAAGGATGTCGTGGGCGGTGTGAGCGCGCCCGGTTACGACGAAGCACCGGACCTCCCATTGGCGGAGGCCGCACTGCAGGTCCGCATGACCCGGGAGCAGATCCTCCGAGCCGTGATGCGCGGCGTGATCCGGGGCGGTCTCCGCGGCGGCCGCTGGTACTGTGACCGGGATTCGGTCGCCGCGTACGCTCGCGGCGCAACAGCCGCCGGCCCGCGGTGACCACAAACAACGAGCCCCCGGGGCGGCAAACCCCGGGGGCTCATACATCCTCATCCTCGGCCAAGAGGTACGACTCACATGGAAAGTACGACTGGGAGTGGCACGGCGTCAAACTCGCCGGAAATCTTGCCGGCCGGAACGCTGGAGCCGCCGATGATCTCGTTGTACGCCGTTCTTGCGCCGGAAGCCATCGCGGTCGCGCGCGCCCTCAGGGATCCCGATGACGCGGCAGAGCTGTACCGCCGAGTCCGGCGT
>Ga0182024_10012206_pt1 | contig 17036 bp, 13 predicted proteins | sample P32metaG_FD_120480 | JGI IMG/M metagenome (GOLD analysis project Ga0182024, IMG submission 120480) | Permafrost microbial communities from Stordalen Mire, Sweden - P3-2 metaG (Illumina Assembly) | ecosystem: Environmental > Terrestrial > Soil > Wetlands > Permafrost | place: Sweden: Stordalen...
AGCCGGGCCCCTAAAAGGAGAACGCATTGAAAATCTGGAGACCAGCCATCGTCACTCTAACCGCAGCGATCGCGCTCTTATCCGTCCCTGCGGTTTGTCCCGCATCTGATGCGAGCGGCGTGATGGCGACGATCAATGGCGCCGTCGCGGCGTTCAACAAAGGCGACAAGAATGCGTGGACGGCAGCGTGCGCCCCATCGGCATCGATCATCGACGATTTTCCGCCCCACACGTGGGGCGGCCCGACGGCTTGTGCCAATTGGTGGCACGCATTCGTAGCCGCGAACAAAAAGAACGATATGAGTTGGGGGACTCTGGTGCTGGGCACGGGGTGGCACGTCGCAGTGACGGGCAATCGCGCGTATACCGTGTTTCCGGCAACCTACAGCTACAGAGTGAAGCGAAAGCCGGCGAAGGATTCCGGTGTGTTTACGCTCGTGCTAACGAGGACGCCGGCCGGTTGGCGGGTCGTGGCCTTGTCCTGGGCCCAGCACTAGGCTGACCGGACACGGCCAACCCAAGACGTACATAGGCGATGATTAGATGATTAAAGGAAACCAGACCGGTTAGGGACGGGACAAGGGATGGTGCCGGAGCGCCTATCCCCTTGTCGCTTGTGTCTCCTTAAATAAGGCGCGCGGCTTATAAGTTCTTGTTCGTGGGCGAGAAGCCGGCAGCTTCGGTGTAAGTCGTACCGTCGAGGCCGTTATTGAAACTGTAGAGATACTTGACGCCCGTGGGTGCATACTTGTAGACATCAATGTCGCTGTTCGTGACGTCGCCGATGGCTACCTCATTGCCCTTCTGGTTGAGGTTGCCAAAAATTGAGTCACCCTGGAGGGTCGAGGAGCTAACGACCTTGCACTTCGGATCGCAGCCACTGTATACGTACAGCGCGCCCGTAACATCAATCGAGACCAAGTTGCCCTTCGCGTCGAAGAAAAGACCGCCGAAACCGGCGTTCTTCGTGCCGGTTGCGACCGCGCCTGCACCTTTGCAGCCCTTCCAATAGACCAGGACAAAACCACTCGTCGCCGACGTGGCTGCCGACATCCAACAGTCACCTTTTGTGTCCGCGACGATGCCGCCGCCATATCCCGTGATGGACGAGTTCGTCACCGGTGCACCGCAGCTGCTCGTCTTGAGCGAACAAATCAGAACGTCGCCAACTTTGGTGCTGGTGCTTAAGATTTCTCCGACGTAGATCGAGTCCTTCGTAGCGTCGAAGCTCTTGGCGTCGGACGCTTGACCGTTCGTGTCAGCGATCGATCCAAGAAGCTTTCCGCATAGCTTTGGACCTGCATAAACATTGATTGACGGTTCCGAGGTTGCATCGCTTGCTGACGGAAGGATCAGGTTCTGCTGGAGATCGATGCCCCAACCATTTATTGCATAACCATCGATCGTACAAGTTGGCGCGCTGTTTTTACTGTTCGGATTTGGATATCCGTTGATGAGGCCTTCTGCCTCCGAAAGGTTGCTGTAGAATTCGCTACCATAAAGGCCGCCCGCCGGCTTCTTCTTTTTATCCGGGAACGCCATTCCAAGGTGCAAACGCTGTATGCCGGTAGAGCGCATCCATGGCGCTACCAAGCTGATCGGCGTGCGGTTGTTGGCTTGCTCAGCACGTGATGGTGATATGAGGCTTGGAACAGAACCGCTCTGCCCGGACAGATTGCCGCCGCAAGCGGCGAGAAGCCCCACGCCAACCGCGGTACAGAGCGCCGAAGTGAAGTAACGCATCAGGGAGTCTCCTTGGACGTGACGAGAAGTGTGGCTGTTAGAACCGACGGAGCGTCGCTACCGCTTGAACCAGATCGGAGGGCGTTCAGAGGGTGCCGGTGCCAAGGTCTGACTGCTCGATTTGGCCCAGAACATCCTGCATATGTTTCACCAGCGCCACGCGAGGTAAGCCTAGAGAAGCGCGATCGTTGAGCGTCGCAGTACACGCATCGCGCGGCTCATTGGGGTTTCTTGACATGCTCGCGCGCGTTCCGAGCGGTTGTCACCGATAAATGTGTCAATCTTCTCGCTTCCTTCACCCGAGCGCAGTCGAAGGATGACACTGGGAGAGTTCAGGATGACCCCGACAAGCGCGGGATGACGTCCGAAGGACGCGCTCAGGATGCTTTTGCGGGGGCTCCTAAGGCGATCGCAATGTCGACGACGTCTTCCTCACTCAGCGAAAGACGCCGCATCGCGACCTCGTAGAGCTCGATCGTCTCTTCGCTCTTGCTCGAGGCGGCGCGATCTTCGCGTAGACGTTTGACTTCGTCGGTTACGCGATGCGCCAGGTCGGACGAAGGCTCGACGCCCGCGCGTGCGAGATGCTGGGCGTGGCGACGCAGCGTATCCTCGACGAGCGCGGCGCCGGTGTGTTTTCCGAAAACCCAGCTCGTGTCTGCGCCCACCAGCTCGGCGGGAACTGCTTCGTACATCCGGTGATCGATCAGCATCGCCTGCGTGTGGATGCCGGACTCGTGTGCGAAGACTTTTGAGCCGACGATCGGTTCGTGCTGCTGCAGCGGAATGCCGCTCATGCGCTCCATGAAACGCGCCAGCTCGCGCAACTTCTGATACTTGAAGCCGGGCAGCTCGATGCCGTAGAGAACGCGAAGCGCGACGACGAACTCGTGCAGCTTCACGTTGCCGGCCCGCTCGCCGTAGCCGTTCGCCGTCACCGATACGACCTTGAAGCCGCTGGAAACGGCCGTGATCGCATTGACGGTCCCCAGGCCGTAGTCGTTGTGAAGATGCGCGACGATCGGCAGCCCTTGCGGTAAGGCGCCGACGATGCGCGAACAGTACCAGCGCGTCGCTTCGGGCGTTAGCGTTCCCACCGTATCGGGCCACGCCGGGCGCGTCCCGCCGGCCTCCAGGCCGGCCTTGAAATACTCAATGAAATACGCGACGTCGCCGCGGCTGCCGTCCTCGGCACCGAACTCGATGCGCTCCACACCGCACTCGCGAGCGTGCCGGATCGCGTCGCATTGCAAACGGATATTCGCCTCACGGTAGAACGCCAACGGCAGATCGAGCCACTCGTGCTCGTCGCGTCCTTCGTAACGCAACAGGGTCTTGCCGATTTTATATTTCAGGTGCAGATCGCTGCCGCTGGTAAAGACGAAGAACGTCACTTCCCGCGGTTCGATTCCAACGTCGCGCAGGGTTTTGACCGTAACGTCGATGTCGCTCCGGTTGCTGCGGCACATCACGACGATCTCGACGCCGCCCAGCTCGCCGCGTCGCTTGGCCTCCATGACGAGCTGCAGCGTGCGGCGATCGCCCGCCGACGCTGCCGGAAATCCCACGCTCATGATGTGCACGCCAATGGCAGCCAGCTCTTTGGCGATCTCTAGCTTTTGGCCCGGCGTGTAGCAAACGCCCGGCATCTGTTCGCCGTCGCGTAGCGTCTCGTCATAAACGCGAATCTCCCCGGGATCGGGGAATTTGACGTCGCGCGTGAAGTCTTTGGGGTCCCGAATGAGGCGTTCGATCGGCTCGCGGAGCATCTTTGGGCCTTCTACGAGCGCGAGACCATCTCTTCGTGCTTGACTTCAGGTTGGCGCTCGCCGAGGCGCAGTTCAGCCGTATCCCGTGGGAAAAGCAAGTCGAGCGTCCAGTCGAAGGCGACGCGAAGTTTGCGGTCAAGGCCCGGCAACCGCAACAAATAATAGGTGCGCCAAAGAAACCACGCGATGAAGCCGGTGATGACGTAGTTGCCCGGAAGCTGCGCGACGGCCTTGCGCCCTCCCAATGCGGCCATCATCCCGAGCGAGCTGTAGCGAAACGGCTTCGTTGGTTTGCCGCGCGACACGGCCACGATATTGTCGGCTAGGCACGGCCCTTCACGAATTGCGTGTTGCGCCGTCGCTGGATAGACGCCGCCCTCTCCGTCCGGAATCGACGCGCAGTCCCCGAGCGCCCAAACTCCGGGGATTCCTGCAACGCGCATGTCGCTCTGCGTCTCGACGGCACCGCGTTTCGTCCTCGGCAGAGCGGCTCTCGCAACCGTCCGAGAGGGTTGCACGCCAGCGCTCCAGATGATGGTTTCGGTCTCAATACGGCGTCCGCTCTGAAGATTGAGTCCGCTCGAGTCCGCGCCCGTAACGCCATCGCCCGTGATCACTTCAACGCCGCGGCGCTCGAGGACGCGACGCGAATACTCACCCATCTTCGCAGGAAGGCCGGCGAGCAAGGTGGGTCCCGCTTCGACCAAAAGCATCTTAACTTGCTTCGGCCGCAAGCGCTTGTAGAAGCGCAACACGCTTCGAAAAAGCTCCACGATCTCACCCGCTGTTTCTACGCCCGTAAAACCGCCGCCGACGACGACGAGGGTCAGAAGGCGCTTGCGACGCGCTTCATCGCCGATCGTGTCGGCCAGTTCCAAGAGCCAAACCAAATGATTGCGCAGCGCATCGGCGTCGTCGAGCGTCTTGAGCGCCCAGGTGTACTCCGCGACGCCGGGCAGACCGAAAGTCGAGGTCGAGGCTCCGAGCGCCAGGACGAGGTGATCGAAGGGCTGGACCACGCTCGTGCCGGTGAGAACGTGATGGTACCTCACTGTGCGCGCTCCGACGTCGATTTCGTCGACGTCGGCCAAAACGAAGCGGCTGCGCCGTAACTGCTCGCGGATCGGCGTGACGACGTGACGGACTTCGAGCTCGCCGGACGTCACCTCGGGCAGCATCGGTGTGAACAGCGTGTAGTTGTCGCGGCTAAGCACGACGATCTCGGCTTCGTCCGGGCGCAGACGCCGCTCGAGCCGGCGGGCCACGGCCATTCCGGCAAAGCCTCCGCCAAGGATTACGATGACCGGCACGAGTCGCGGTTGAAGACCACTGCGTGGATTACCTCCCGCCACCCGCGCCGCCGCCGTCCGAAGAGCAGCGCGAAGCTCCCAAGCCGGTCCAGCGGCGTAACCGAGGCATCGGTGCGATCCTCGCGGCCGCCGTCGCGTTCCTCGTCAAGTTCAAGTTTCTCTTTCTGATCGGCGCTAAGCTCTTTGGGATCAGCTGGAGTTTTCTGCTCTCGCTCTGGATCTACGTCGTCATCTTCGGTTGGAAGCTCGCGGTCGTCGTGATGCTGCTCTTGCTCGCGCACGAGCTCGGGCACTACTTCGCGTTTCGCGCGTACGGCTTGCCGGTGCGCCTGCCGGCCTTCGTGCCGTTGCTGGGCGCGTTTACGGCGGGCGCCGCTCCGGACGATCTGGAGCAGGATGCCTACATCGCGCTGGCGGGACCGTTGACCGGCCTCGGGCTCGCCGCGGCCTGCTATGCCGTGGGCGACGTAACGCAGGATCGCTTCTGGTTTGCATGCGCCGATCTTTCGGCGTTCCTGAACCTCTTCAACATGCTTCCCGTGCCGCCGTTCGACGGCGGCCGAATCATCGGCGCCGTGTGGCCGCCGCTCTGGATCGCCGGTTTCATTCTCTTCGTCGGCTTTGCAATTTTCTGGCACATCCCGCTGCTCTTCATTGTAATCATCGGCGCGCTCGGGCTGCCCTCGATTATCGCGGCATGGCGGGGTCGCGTGGATCCGCGAGCCGCAAACATGACGTTCGGCGCGCGCGGCCGCGTGAGCGTCTGGTATCTCGCAACGCTGCTGGGGCTGCTCCTCGTCATGTCGCAATCGCACGCGATCGCGACCCCCGGCTCGACAAGCGCCTTCGGCTGGTGAATCGCGCGTGGTCGCTCGCGTTCGCGTTCGTTGCAATAGCGATCGCCCTCCTCGCGGCGCGCCCGTTGCCGACGCCCGGGCCGCCGTTGCGCGACTTCGAGGCGTATTGGTCGGCCGGATCGGCGTGGAACGCCCACGTCGATCCTTACTCTAAAGAAATCTGGCAGGCCGAGCGGAGCGTCCCCGGCGTTGATGCACGACGCGACGAGCTCTTGCCATTCATCAATCCACCGCCGGCGCTGCTGCTCTGGAGCCTCTTCGCGCGGCTGCCCTTTCGAGCGGCGGCCACGCTCTGGCTGGGCACCCTTGCGGGCGCGCTTCTCGCTCTGATTACCACGGTGCTTCGCGCAAGCGGCGCAGCACGCGGCGCGTTCGTTTTCTCTGCCGCACTGGCGCTGGCGATTGCATTTGGGCCGATCACGAGCGATCTCGCCCTGGGACAGCTCGCGCTGCCGGCATTCCTCGGAGCGACGCTGCTCGTCGTGCTCGCCGATCGTTCCATACCGATGGCCGCGGCCGCCGCGACCCTCGCATTTGCCGCACCCAACGTCGCGCTCGGATTAGCGTCGCAGCTCGGACGCGCGCGCGCAGCCCTTGCGATCGCCGCAGCGGCCGCCGTTACCTACGCCTTAGGCGTCGCAGCCGCCGGCTGGAGTTGGCCCGTTGCCTATACCGCGGCCGCGGCCGCTCACGGCGCGGCCGAGCGATTCGTAACGATCCAGTTGGCCCCGGCCGCGATCGCCTACGGTTTTGGCGCGAGGCCGCCGAACGCGGAGCTGATTGCAGCCGTCGCGGCAATCCTTGCGGTGGCCGCTGCGCTGTTTCTCGCGGTGCGCGTACGCGAAGTATTTGCTCGATTTGCAGCGTGGTCGGCGCTGGTGCCGTTCGTTGCCATATTCTTGCACGAGCACGACCTCCTGATCGCCTATCCCGCCGCGCTGTGGTGCGCGTTGCGCACGCGCGGGACGGCGCGGACGCTCGCGCTTGCCGGCGCGCTGCTCGTCTCGATCGATTGGCTCGGTTTGGCGCAACGCCCGACCGGCATCGCTCAGAGCGCGCTGCTCGCAATCGCGGCGTTAGCCGCGTTCATCGCGCTCGGCGACGCCATCCAGGCGCGCATCGCTTGGCGCGTGGCGTTGCCCGTCGCGGTGCTCTTTGGGGGAGCGGCGCTGCTTGCCGCGCATTATCCCGCGCCGGTGTGGCCCGATTCTTTGGGCAATTTTCACGCGACTTCAAACGCTAGCATCGCCGAGGTCTGGTTGGCCGAACAACGTGCCGGCGGTCTGCTGGCCGTCGCGCCGGCGTGGGCCTTCCTGCGCGCGCTCCCGTTGCTAGGCTGCGCGCTCCTCGCCTCGGCTATATATCGACATTTCCCATATCGTCGAACGGCGTCCACGCGCCCGGCTTCCAGCCCGTGAGATTCTTGTTATACGAGTTTCCCGCTTTCCAAACGTACAGAACGATGTTCGGCACGTTGGCGGAAATGATCTTCTCTTCTTGCTCGAGGATCTTGCGATGCGCCCCACTATCGTACGTGAGTTTAAACTGCTCTAAGAGCGTATCGAGCTGCTTGTTACAAAAACGCGTGACGTTTTGGCCGTTGGGTGGAATTTGGTCGCATTCCCAAATGTTTGAAATTTCACCAATCGGATCTGTTTGCCAGGCGAACATCGTCACGTCCCATTTGCCGCCATACACGATGCCGTTATCTTGATAGGCCGCAAAGAACATGGCCGGGGAGTACTGTCGCGTCTGAATGTCGATCCCGATTGCCTTGAGCTCCGATCTAAGGAACTCGACCGCTTCGTCCGCCGCCGACGAGCCGGTCTGGTAAGGAAACTGGAGCGACAATCGAACTCCGTTCTTGACTCGAATACCGTCGGGCCCGACGCGCCAACCCGCTGAGTCCAAGAGCTGCCTTGCCTTAGCGGGATCGTAAGAAACGAACGGAATGTTCGGGGCGATTGGAACGTTCGGCGATACCGTGCTCTCTTGGATGACTCCATAACCGTGCACGACCTTGGCGACCAGCGTGGGGCGGTCGATTGCATAGCGGATGGCTTGGCGAACGCGCACGTCGCTAACGAGCGGCCGGGTAACGTTAAAGTCGAGGTGCGAGTAAAAGGGCGTAATTATGACGTCCGTGGTGAAGTTGGAAAGCCCGAGAAGCCGCGTGATGAAGGATGCGGGCGCCTGCGCCCACACGTCAACGTCGCCGGTCTGCATGGACGTCACGAGCGTGTCACGCGACGGGATGAACTTATACGTTACGCGCTTGAGCTTCGGCATGCCGCGGAAATAGTAGGGATTCGGCTCCAGATCGACGCCTTCGCCACGCCGCCAGTCGACGATGCGAAACGGGCCGATGCCAACGGGTTTGGCATTATACGCTGCGTGGTTGATGTTCGGGAGGCCGCCCAAGAGATGCTTGGGCAGCACCGTCGGATTCGCACCGGCACTGCCGAAAAACGTCGGCTCGTACGAGGCGTACGGATGCCGCAGGTGATAGACGACGGTGTACCTGTCGGGTTCGTCCATCTTGGTGATGAGGTTCCACCCGTCCCGCCCGACTTCGTTATTCGCCGGGTTGAGGACGACTTTCGTGGAGAAGACGAGATCGTCGGCCGTGAACGGCACGCCGTCCGACCAGCGCACTCCCTTGCGCAGATGCCACGTAATGGTATCCCCGTCTCTGCTGATGCCGCCGTTCGCCTGCGTCGGAACGGAGGTCAGCAGCTCGGGATACGGCTGGTTCTGCGCGTCGTACTTCACCAGATAGGCTTGCGTCATCTGCGCGATGTAGCCGATCGGCACTTCGGTGAAGAGGTGCGGGTTCAGCGTGGGAATATCGCCGCTTCCGTCCGCGATACGCAGATAATGCGTGGCAACGGTCTGCCCCGCTTTGGTGCACGAACAGAGTAAGAGTACCGCCGTGAAGGCGGCCGCACAGCGAGAAATCCTCAACATGGCCTCACGCTCCTTTAGATCGAATAGTTCCAGGGATCCCAGAAAGCCGAGATGACGGGAGACGGGTCGAAACCTTTCAAGTCGCTGTTGTACACGAACGGAACTCGAGAGAAGCTGACGATGATGGTCGGAACGTCCTTCGTGAGCTGCTGCTGGACGACGACGTAATCCCGCTTACGCCGAGCTTGATCGACGGTCGAAAGTGCATCGTTCATCGCAGCCGTCGCGACCGGATTATCCCAGAACATTGCATTCTGCCCGTGTGGCGCCATGTTCTCGGACGAGTAAATCGCGCTATCGTCGGGATCGGCCGCGGCATACCATGAAAAGCCGGCCACGTCGTAATGGCCTCCTTGCAGAATCCCGTTGGAGGAGTTGTCGAAGAACTGGCTGGTCGGATAGTTCTTGATGTCGGCTTGAACGCCGACGTCGCGCCACTCGCGTTGCAAGTACGTTTGTAGCGCTTTCCCGTAGTTGGACTCGGTTTGCGTGCTAAGGGTAAACTCCAATCGTTGACCGTTCTTGACGCGCACGCCATCGGGCCCGACCTTCCAACCATCTGCATCGAGAATCGCGCGGGCCTTCTGCGGGTCGTACGGGTAATGGGTGACGTCGTTCGTAAAAGCCCACGAGAGCACCGGGCTTTGATCCGTCTCGGCGGCTCTCGCCGATCCATGTAGGAGCTTGCTGATGATGTCCGCACGGTTGGTGGCGTAGGCCAGCGCAATGCGAATGTTGCGGTCGCTCACGATCGGATGCCTAAGGTCGAAATCCACGTGTGTGAAGAGAAAGGAGTCTACCCGTATCGCGACCAGTCCGTTCGCGGGGTCGGCGGCTAGCGACGCGTATTGCGGCCACTTCATCCCCGACCCGACCGCTAGCATGTCGATTTCGTGAGTCTGGAGCTGCGTCTCTTCCGTGTTTTCGTCGGGCAGAATCCTGTAGATCACTTCGTTGAGCTTGGGCTTGCCGAGGTAGAAATCCGGATTAGCGACCATTCGTACGTCCTGGCCGCGATTCCATGCGACGACCTTGAAAGGACCGCTTCCAATCGGCAGCGAGTTATAGGGGGCTGTGTTGAACGAGCCCTTATCGTCGTTGTATTTCGCCAAGATATGCGCCGGGAGGATGGGCGCGTTCCCATTCACGCTCCACAGCTGCTGCAGGTACGGCGCGTAGAGCCTCTTCATGTGAATCACGGCGACGAGCGGGTTCGAGCAGTCGATCCTGCCGATGCTCTTGTAGCCATCGGTGGTGACCACATTGTTATGTGGATTCATCACGACTTGCCACGTAAACTTGAGGTCGTCGCAGGTCAGCGAGACGCCGTCTTGCCACTTGATGTTCGGACGCAACTTGTAAGTTAGCCGCAAGCCGTCCTTGCTGACGTCGCCGTTGGCAATCGTGGGGATTTCGCGCAGTGCATCGGGCACGGGGCGCCCCTTAGCGTCATAGCGGATCGCCCACGAGAAGATGAACATCGAGAGATCCAGCATCGGCGAGGCCGCATCCAGAACCGGATTGAGATTCTTGGGATCGGCCCCCTCGGACCAGCGAAAGACTCCAGGCTGGGTCCACGGATGGACGGCCGAGGCGGAGCCCGAACCGGAGACCTTCGTACAGCCGGCCAACCCAACCGCCGCCAACAGTGCGGCGAGGAACGACGTGATCCTGATGCTCATGCCGACGTTACTTCGTCATCGGGTTGCGCAAGCATCGATTCGGCATCGATGCCGTGTTGCGCGCAAAAATCGCGATAGGCGCTCGGAGCAATCTCCGACGGTTTGATCTCGCTGCGACCGCCCCAGAAGACGTTGGTATAGGCAAACTCCACTCCGGCCTCCTGCAAGTGCCGGTCGATCGCCGCTTTGTGGGCGAGCACGACCGGCTTCTCCATTCCGTGCGCGACGGCCATGACGTTGACGTCGTGAAACTCGGGGCCGCCCTCCCGCCAATAGGCGTGCGTGATAACGTAATGGCGCCCGATCTCGCAACCGGCGCGAACCTCCAAGCCCGGCGGCACCGCCCAGTGAAAGAGCGCGTTATATCGAGTCACGCGTTCGTCGCCGGCAGTCGCTTTGACGTGCTCCAGAAAGGTCGAGAACCGGCCGATTACGCGGCGCTTCTCGAGCTCCCGAGCGATGTCAACAAACATTTGGAGTTCCACGCCGGCCTCTCGAGCGCGCGCCGCCCAAAGCTCGCGTACGAGTTCCTGGGGTGCAAACTCTCGCTTCAGGACAACCAGAACTTTCCATTGCTGCTCGGAGAGCTCGACGATCGACGTATCGAGTGGCCGGGCCACCTCGTTTGCGCGCGCGCCCGGTTCGAGCCCCCGCCGGCGAACGTGGCCGACTCCCAGCGCGAAGAGCATTTTTGCCGGCATGATCGCAAAACGTTGCGCCCCAACTTGGCGGCTCAACCATTGCGCGTGCTTGCGCAGCGAGAAGCCTTGCGGGACTTTGAGCGTCGTCCAAAGCCGGTAACTGCTCCCGGCCGAAACGGAATCCGCGGATCTGATAACGACGTGGCCGGAGAACGGATCGTCGGCAAACATATATTCGAAAGCGGCATCGAGCTTCTCGGGCGGGACTTCCCACGCGCAGAGCGCTCCACGCGCCAGGCTCGTGGAAAGCAGCGTTTGACGCACGCGCCGAATCGTACCGGCCTGCAGCATCGCAACGATGCGTTCGATAACGGTCTGCACGGCGATGCCACTGCGCGCGGCGATCTCACCGAAAGGATCGGTTTGAAAACCCGCCAGGCGATCTTCGGAGATCGCAAGGATCGCCGCGTTGATTGGGTCCGATATCGTCGCCGGCGCTTGCGAAGCTGCCGGCGTCATCTAGAGCTGAACGTCGCTAACACCGGTGGCGTACAAGTAGTTCTGCTCGGCCGTGTAAACGCCGTAGAGGGCCGTAATGTATGTCGATTGCGCGGTGCTCAGATTTGCCTCGGCGGTGACGACGTTGAGAATCGTCGATGCTCCGACCCGGTATTGCGCCTGCGTCGCATCGAGCGAGACTTGCGCCGACAAAAGCTCCGACTTCGCCTGCACGAGCGACCCCCGCGAGGAAATCAGCGTCGCCAAGGCCGAGCGCACGTCCGACTCGACCGTGAGCCTCGTCGTGTTGAACGTCGCTAGCGCTTGATCGAGCTGCGATGCCGCGACGGCGACGTTGTAGTTGGTCAGACCTTGATCGTAAATCGGCACCGTTAGGCTCAGGGCGATGGATTTGTCGTTGGACCAAGCCGGCGGCCCGGGACACTCCGAAACCGGAAATACGTTTCCCTTCTTGTCGGTTGAGGTGGTCGAAAAGCAATTGACGAAGGTCCTGCTGACGCCGTCGTTACCGGAGGCCGTCAGAACTGGAAACCGGGCCAGTTTTGCATAACGAACGCCCTCCTGATCCGATTGAACGGTGTAGGCCGCCGCAATGTAATCGGGACGCATGATCAGCGCGCGCTTCAACGAGGCCGCGTATGTCGGATTTGGAACGGGTGGTTGTGCCCGCAGCGACTTCGGCACGACCATGGAATCGGCGTCGAGCCCGAGCGTCGTTGCGAAGGTTCCCTGAGCGCCGATCGCAACGCCTTGCGCGGTCACCAGGTTTCCCTTTGCCTGTGCGGTCTGAAACTGCGCCGCGGCGATGTCCGAACGCGGGGCGGCGCCGTTGCGAATCTGCGCCGCGACCGAAGCTTCGTTGACCTCGAACTCGTGCACGAGCTGCGCGTCCGCAGTTACCGTCGCATTGTCCTCGAGAACCGCGTAGTAGGCGTTGGCAATATTGAGCGCCAGCGTCTGGAGATCACGCAGGAGCGTCGCACGCCCGGCGATGTCGGCCTCCTTGGCCGAACGGATCGCCGCGATGGTCCGGCCGCCGTCGAAAATCAGTTGCGTAATCGAGATCGTGGCCGACTCGCTCGAAACGGTGCTCGCGCTATAGACCCCGAACGGCGGCTTCGTTGCCGTAGCGAGCGGCACGAGGGAACCGGGGGCCGGGCTCGGGCTGCTTATTGACCCCGACGAGCCGTTGGTATACGACTTCGCCGCCTGAGCATTGCCGCTCACCGCAGGGTAGAGCGCTTGCAGCTCTGACGTGTATTTCGCGTGGATCGCGGCCCATTGCGCGTTATCATTTGCGAAGACCGGCGAAAGCGCAACGCCGATCCGGACCGCATCGGTGAGCGATATCGATTGTGGAACGCCCTTCTTCGGCGTCAACTGCTCGACATCGGGGGCCGGCGTTCCGTACGCCGGATAGGGAATCGGGGTTCCACTGACGGTTGGTTGAGGCATGGGCGAAGGCATCGCAATGCCCGGAACGACCTCCTGACTGTCACTCTGATTCGGCGCGCTCTGCGCCAAGCCGACTCCGGTGACGAGGCCGCCGAACACGAGTGCGGCGCCGAGCGCTCGCGCGGAAAGTGTGCTTCGCTTCATCGTTAGTGCACCGCGCCGGCGCCCGAGGGCGCCGACGTGGTCGCATTGGCTACGGCGACGAGGCTACCATCCTTGAGAGCGTCGGGGCGCGTCGTTATCACCATCATCCCCGGCTGTACCCGAGGACCGATCACTTGCGCGAGCGTGTCGGTCTGAACTCCGAGGCGAACGGGGACGGCTACGGCCTTGTTGTCGGAAACGACGTAAACGACGCTGCCGCCGGGAGTCTGCGCCACGGCGCTGCGCGGAACGACGGTGGCCCCGACGGCGCGTTCCTTCGTCACCGTTACGGTCACCAGCATCCCGCCGCGCAGCACGTAACCGGGATTCTGCAGTTCGAGTCGAGCCAGGTACGACAGCGTCCCCGAGGTAGGCACCGCGTTGACGGTGCCGATCGGAGCGCTGAAGCGGCGTCCGGGCAACGAAGACGACTCGAACGAAACGACACTTCCCGAACGAACGTAGGGGAGATCGTCGTCGGGCACGTTGACGTTGATCCAAACGCGATCGATGCGAGCGACCTGGAGGACCGGTTGAGAGGGTGAGGCGTACGCGCCGGGATCGAGCAAGCGGTTCGCCACAACCGCATCGTACGGCGCGTAGAGGTATGTCTGTGACAACTGCGATCCTAAGACGCGCGCTTGGGCTGCGGCTGCTGCCGCCTGAGCCTGTTGCGAACGAACGCTCTGAAGGCTAACGACGTTGTTGCGCAGCCCGACGACGGCGTTGTTATACGCCTGCTGCGCTTGAATGTAGTTTGCCTGCGACTGCTGCAGCTGCGTTTCGGAGACGTACCCTTGTTTATACAACTGCTGATTTTGATTGAAGACGAGCTTGGCATTCGCCAGTGACGCCTTCGCAGTTTGCAGGGTTGCCGCGTTGGTCTGCGTCTGAACCGGATAGCCGACAACCGCACCCTGTGCCGAAGCCGAGGCCTGCGCCGCCTGTGCCTGCGCTTGCTGGAGCTGAGCCTGCAGCGTCGAGGGATCGATCGTCGCCAACAGTGTGCCTCTTCTTACCATGTCGCCGATATTCACGGTGATCTTCGTGATCGTGCCGCTCTGCTGAAAGGCGAGGGTTGACTGGTCGAGGGGAGAGATCTGTCCGTCGAGCGTGATATAGGTCGCGATGGTCTGACGCGTGGCCGCAGCAGCATCGACGCTCAGCGGCATCGGTCCTGGAGGCGGCTTCTTGCCACACGCGACGAGCGCCGGTGCGGCCATAGCCACGGCGAGCGTCAACAGCATCATTCTAAGCATCTGCTTCTCAACCCGATCCTTCATGGTCTCATATACGGCGAGCGGTGCCATTTGATTCAAGCCTTATTCCGCCCTGTGCTAGAACCGCGGCATGAGGTAATCGGCTGCAGGGCGTATCTCCCGCTGGGATGAGCGCGAAACTCGACATCGGCCGCTCGTACAGTCTCCAAAGCCGCGTCGAGGAGTGGATGACGGCCGAAAAATCCGGCAACAAGGGCGTCGACGTGCTCTCCACGGCGGTGCTGGTTCAGTTGGTCGAGACCGCGGCGATCCATTGCATCGAACCCATTTTGAGCGCCGGACAAGTTACCCTCGGCACGCATATCGCTCTGGAGCATAGTAAGTTGGTTCCGGTCGGTTTTATCGTCAGAACGCAGGTCGAAGTTGTGATGCTCGACGGACCGCGAGTCAGCTTTGCCGTCCAGGTTTTCGACGAGCAGGAAGCCGTCGCAGAGGGCACGCACGAGCGCTATATCATCGAGAAGGCCAAGTTTCTCGCGAAGCTTCGCGAGAAGCTTGCCTAACGGCCGAACCTACAGGGCCCCGGCCTCTCAGTGCAGGGGAGGCAATCGCCCGTTTCCCGAAAAAGGGTTGAACGGGGAGTGCCGGAGCCCGTCCCTAGGGCCGGTCAAGGGCATCCCATAGGTCTCATAACAGCTAGGAGGACACATTGAAGCGACTGAGCACTGGAGTCCTGGCCGCGCTAATGGTAGCCGGACTCGGACTCAACGCGGTCGCAGCCCAGCCTAGCGCGTCGCATGGCAACATTGGAACCAACGCGATCGCGCAAGACCAGGGCGCGAACCCTGCTCCGCCGGCGAACTTCGGTTCCCCCCCGTCGGGGCAGTATCCTATTCTCTATAACGACCATCACGTCTATTCTAAGCCAGATATTCTGAAGCAAGGCCGCGTCCTTGCCGCACTGGTGCGGGGCGGAACGCTCTTAATTCCACTTCGCTCGATGTTCGAGCAAATGGGCGCAACCGTGTCATTCGACGCGAGCACAAAGACCGTGACGGTTAGCAAAGCCGGGGCCGAGGTCAAAGTGACCGTCGGCAAGCCGGAGGTCATCATCAACGGTGAGTCTCGTCCACTGGACGTGCCGCCGATGATGTATCAAGGCGTCGTTCTCGTACCGGTCCGAGTCATCTCGGAAGGCATGGGCGCGTACGTTCTTTGGGTTGCCGATAAGCGTCTGGTCGTCGTGCGTTATATACCGCCGACTCCGCCGCCGACCCCGGCACCACCCCCGCCGGCGCCACCGCCGCCGCCGCCGCCCACACCGACGCCGACGGAGAAACCGTACTACGACTTCTACGTAGCCGGCGATTACATCATTTCGCCGAAAGTCTACAATGAATTCGTTCCGGGCGCATCCAGCGACAACAACAACAACGGCTTCTCGTACCGGCTCCACGGCGCCATCGAGATTCCCGTCATGAACCTTCCCTGGATGGTGGCAATCGATTACCGCCAGTGGAACTGGAACCACACCTGCGGTGGAGCCGAGTGCTTCGTTACATCGATCGGCGGACTCGGCAACGCGCCCGTTCCGACGTTTAATGGACACGACTACGACTTCACGGCGGCGTTAGGTCTTCGAATCCTAAAGCCGCGCATCTATCTCGCAGGCGCGTACATGTCACGTATGAACAACTACGGCTATCCCACGGAGAACGGCGCAGGCGTCGGTCTCCAGAAGCTACCCGATCTCGATCGGCCCTTCTCGTTCCAGGGAAGCGCCTACTACTTCTTCGACGTCCAGGGCAACTACGCAGCCACTCCGCAAGCGTGCGATAGCCTCACGGTCGGCTGCACGTACAAGGTCGGATACAACGTCCTGAAGTACGACATCGGCTTCACCTACACGTTCCCAGGGTTCCCGCTCTTCTTTGAAGGCGGCTTCCAGGGCGATCGTGGTTATAACCTCAATGCCGCACCGATCGGTTTTTCGGAGAGCGGCCCGTATGCAGGTATTGGCCTGAAGATCTAAGCCTCACGCCATTACAGCAAAGAAGAAGCCTCCGCTCACCGCGGAGGCTTCTTCTTTATCTGGGGAAGGTCTGATGTAGCCCAACTCATCGTCGCCAAAGGCCTCGATTACGACCAGATAAATTAGTAAACTTCGGCCCTCGGCTCCTCGATTTGGACTAAATCAGACCTTCCATCTACGTTCGGCTATGTTAGGCGCTTTTGTGGACAGCGGGTTTGGTGAGGGACTGAGCGTTGGTGAGGGACCGAGCGGTATCAAAGTATCTGGTTGATCGGGCACCGGCGATGCTTGGACGCACTGCGATGTAATCAGTTCAACGGCGGGATGACCGGGCGCCGGCGAAGCCTCCGGCGTAGCGTTCGGCGTGGCCTCCGGCAGGACGCCGATCGGAAGCGGCGTGGGGCAGAGTTGTGCCAGCGCGAACCAGTGTTCCGTGTAACCCTGCGCGATGACGGCCTTCTCGGTCTTGCCAAAATATGTATTGCCATACTTCACAGCGAGCAAATGCATGAACTCCCAGGTGACCTGTTGCTCGGATTGAGTATACACCTTGCGTAATACCTGGACGGCGAGGTAATACGAGCGCGCCAGCTCCGGATCGTTTGGATACTTGGCCGCCCATCTGCGCAAAGCTTCGGTCGCAAAATCGAGCTTCGCGATCAAATGCGGGTCGGTCGTGTAGGCGCCGGCGCTAATC
>Ga0182024_10012207_pt1 | contig 17035 bp, 18 predicted proteins | sample P32metaG_FD_120480 | JGI IMG/M metagenome (GOLD analysis project Ga0182024, IMG submission 120480) | Permafrost microbial communities from Stordalen Mire, Sweden - P3-2 metaG (Illumina Assembly) | ecosystem: Environmental > Terrestrial > Soil > Wetlands > Permafrost | place: Sweden: Stordalen...
CGCCCACGGCGAAGCGGTCGTCCTTGTAGTTCGGGTCGACCGGCAATTGGTCCGGCGCCGTCGTGTATTGGTGTTTCAGCTTGCCGGACGGCGATGCAAACGTCTGCGCCGTGCGGCTGGTCAATGCTCCATTGGGGCTCGCGCCCGACAGGGCATCGAAGGTGACGTTAAAGTTGAGCGCCTGCCCGTCCGCGAAAACTTTCGCCACGTCGACCACGGGCTCGATTGCCTGAATGCGGCCGTCCTCGTGGTAATAGGCAAGCGCCGAATCGACCGACCAATCCTCCAGCAAGCCGCTGCCGGGTGGGGCCATGGGGGTTTCCTGGCTGCGCGCCGCACCCGCGCCGAGCAATGCGCAGCTTGCGGCCATCAATCGCCTGCGCGCGGCCCCCGCCTTGGGAGGTGGCGATTTCGATTTCAATTGCATCCGCAGCCGCCGCCCGCAAACGAACGGCCGCCGGAGGAGGCTTCCTTACTGAAGTACAGGTGATCATCAATGGCGGCATCCACGGGATTCGAATCGAGCTGCATTTCCGCGCGAGCGAGCACATCGCGCTGCCAAGGCTTGACACCCAGGGAGCTGCACCCCGAGATCAGCACCACTCCGAGCAATGCGCATAGATGAGTGAATCGACAAGTCATGGTCGCTCCTAAACAGAAAAAGCTATTTCTCGGCCAACAGCTCACGCAGTTGCGCCTCGTAAGTCTCGCCGTCGACCGGCCGGAAGCCCGTGTGCGCGAAGCGTGTCACGCCATGACGGTCAATCAGCACGCTCGAGGGCATGCCCTGCACCTTGTAGAGTTCCGCGAGCTCTCCCTTGGGATCGAAGCGCACGTCAAAGGTCGGATGAAACTGCTTCAGGAATTTATCCGCATCGGCACGGTCACCATCCAGATTCACGGCCACAATCTTGAGGCCTTGGCGTTCGTAGATGCTCTTCATCGTCTCCATCCAGGGAAACGACTGTCTACAGGGCCCGCACCAGGATGCCCAGAAGTCCAGATAGACCACCCGGCCGCGGAATCCACCAAGGTCGAGCGGGGTGTCCGCCCGCACGGCCGACGCCAATAATAGGCAGACACAAAACCCTAGATGCCGCGTTAAGCGCCTGATAACACCTGCTCCTCGCGTTGCCCACCAATATTACTAGCACCGCGGCGAGGAAAAAAACTGGCATGGCACCCGCCGGGAAATTTACTTTGCAGTGCAAAGTGTTAGATACTTTGTACTGCAAAGTATCCGGGTGTCAAGCGGAAAGCGCACGCTCCATTGAATAGTCGGGCCCGGATGATTTCCGCTAAATCGCCGCCGCCCACCCGGCGAAGGCGTCGAGCAGCGTTGCCAGAACCTCGCCGTCGCTGCGCCCGCTGCGCTTCGGAACATGAAAAGAATGATCGGCCTGCGGCACCCATACCAGCGTCGCTTTGCGGCCTAGTTTGTCGATGATGGGCTGCAGCAGCGTAGGCTGCGCGAGTTTGTCTTTCTCGCCCTGCAAGAACAGCATGGGGATGCTGATTTCAGATAGATGCGCGGCGCGCGTGTTCGTAGGTTTGCCGGCACCGTGTAGGGGAAAACCTAGGAACGCCAGGCCTCGAACGCTCTGCAGCGGCTGCGACGCCTGGGCCTGAGAGGTCATGCGTCCGCCGAAGGACTTGCCGCCGGCAATGAGCTTGAGACCGGGAGCGCGGCGCGCCGCTGCATCGACCGCGGCACGCACCGTCGCGTGACACAGCGCCGGAGCGTCGGGTCGCCCGCTTTTCTTCTCCATGTACGGAAATTGGTAGCGCAGACTTGCGATGCGGCGCACCGCCAGTCCTTCGGCAAATGCAGCCATGAACGCATGCGTCATGCCGGCTCCGGCGCCATGCGCAAACACGAAGCAGCTTGTCGCGGCCGCCGGTTCGAGCCAGAGCGCCGAGACTTGGGCACCGCTAACGGCCAGAGAGACTGCTTCCGCCGCGGACATTGGCGCGGACATTGGCGAAACTGGGCTCGCTAGTTCTCTTCGTTCCGGCGGGAAAAGGCGATATAGATCAGAGCAACGGCAATCGCAGTGCCAGCCGCCACGGCGACCCAGGGATTTTCCTGCACGTACTCGACCACCGACTCCGTCATTTCCTGGACCCGCTCGGCGCCCCGCTGCACCTGGCGCGTCAGGCTCTTCTTGGCGTCCGCGATCCCCGCCTCCACCTTGTCGCGAAGCGCTTGAATCTCGGGGGACTTCAGTTCGCTTAGCTTCGAGAGCAACGCCTCGGCGTCCTCAACCAGATCATTGATCGATGTGTTCTTGTTCATGCCACCATCATAATCCCATCAATTGGCCCGCGCTACGCACCCGACGCGTGTGCCCAGGGCTATAGCGGCTTGAAAATCGCCGCCAATCGATCCGGCGTTCCCTCGATGCGTTCGAGTCGCGGGTATTTCAGCCCGTCGTGATAATCGATGCGCACCGTCTTGAAGCGATCGTCCTTTTTCACCAGCAATTCGATGGGGCCGCCAACGGCCGGGTTGTGGCCGTTCTTCGCGGCCGTGATCGCAGCCTTGAGAAGATCCGGCTTGTACGCCCGGCCGTCGACCGCCAGCACCGTATAGCCCTCCGTCAGATTGGCCTTGAAAGCGGGTCCGTCCCAGGTCACGTTGACGATCCGGCCATCGAGACTGATGCTAAGCCCCAGCGAGTACGAAAAGTCGGCGGCCTTGCGGTAGTCCTCCACGTCCCTGAAGTATGGCGTCTCCTGCTCGGAGTAGGCCAGCTTCCAGCCCGAGCGGGTGACGCCGTCCAGCGGTGCACCCGGTCCGTGCCCATCCAAGCGTGCGCGCAAGAAGGCGGCCCAATCGTAGGGTTGCACCGCATTCAGGGCGGCCACCACATCGGCAAAGGTGTACGTGAGCGGCACGTGACGCCCGTTCTGCACGCCAAAGAACGCCCGCGCGAAATCATCCAACGAACGCTTATCGCCCGAGAGTGCCCGGATCTTGGTATCCGCATCCAACCAGATCAATTCGCCTTCGCTGTAATAATCCTCGGCGCGTTGCCAGGTGATCCAGGCCAAGGGCCCACGTCGATTGACGAGGGGATCGTTGGTCGTATCTTGCAGCGAGCGCCAGGCGCGCCCGACCCGGGTGTCGTACAAGGCCGCGGTGGCGGCCAAGCCATCGCGCATCTGCGACTGCTCCACCAGTCCCGAGCGCGCACCCACCACATGCCCCCAGTAGCTGGTACCGCCTTCATAGACCCACAGCAGCGAGTCCTGCATGGGTAAATTGAAATTGGCGGTCAACTGGTCGGCGGGGCGGCGAAACTTACCGTCCCAGGAATGGATGTATTCGTGCGACACCAAGTTCGAGCGCCATGCTTGCTGCTTGTCCCATTCCGAGAAGTACGTCGTGCGCACGCCGTTTTCGCCGGATTGATGGTGCTCGACACCCGCGAAGCTGAACTCATCGCTCAAGGCCAGCAGGAAATCGTAGTGATCGTAGTGATGCGAGCCGAACAATTTATAAGACTGCTGCACCACCGCCCGATGCGCCTCGATTTGCCGCGGCGTGGCCTCGAGATTGGCGGGGCTGTCGGCGAACATGTCGAGGAATACGGGAACCTTGGCGCCCGGATCCAGATCGATGCGCTTGAAATTCCTGCCCGCATACAGCGGCGAATCGATCAGTTCCTCGAGATTCACCGGCTTGAAACGCACCTCCTCACCGGCCTTATCGCTCATTTCCAAGGCGCCGGCAAAGGGCCAATTCGGGGGCAGGGTTACGCTGGGTTTGACCATGATGCCGTGCGCGTAAAACCCTGCGGGATAGAGCACCAGGGATTCCCAATGAACCGCCAGCATTTCGGGCGTCATGAGAACGGCGCCTTGGTTGCCCTCGACGGGCGAGAGGAATTCGAACTCGGCCTCCAACACGCTGGCACCGGCCGGCACATCGACGTGAAAGGCGTAGGCGTACAACGGGTCGCGTACCCATTCGAGGCGCCGATGATTGCCGCTCACGATCAAGCCCGCGAATTGCGCCAGCATCCTATCCGCGGGCGCATGAGTGCCTAGGTGCCATTGCGGATAGAGAAGCGTGACCTTGCCGTCCGTGACCGGAATGCGCTCGCGCACCTTGAAAATGCGCTGATCCAGGTTGGTCGCATCGACCTGCAGCTCGATGAGGCCCGGATAGGGTTGGTCGAGCGGCGGCGGCACGTCCTGCGCCTGCACGATGCGGACGGTCAGCATCAATACCGTCAGCCACCCGAGGCCGGCAGGCCGGCCCTTCATGTACAGCTAAGGCCCGCGGCCTTGACCCCCGCCATGCACACCGCCTCGTCCTCATCTCCCGTACCCCCGCTCGCTCCCGCCGCCCCCAAGATCGTTCCGTCAGCGCTCTTGATCAACACCGCGCCGGTCTGCGCCAGGAACTTGCCTTGTGCGGTCGCCGCCAGGCCGCCGAAGAACACTGGATTTTGTTTGGCGCGTTCCAGCAAATCGCGGCTCGGCACGCCCATGCCTACCGACGCCCATGCCTTGCCCGTGGCGACGTCGACCCGGAACATGCTGGCGCCGTCTTCGCGTTGCAGTGCCTTCACATGCCCGGACTCGTCGAGGACCACGACTGCCATCGGCTTGTAGCTTTTCTCGCGCGCCGTGGCGAGCGCCACTGCAATGATTTTATTGGCCTGCGCCAGAGTAAGTCCGCTCATCGATCGCTCCTCAAGTAGCCAAAACAGAAGGATGGCACTTGGCTAACATAGTGGCCATGAAAATCGCTACTTACAATGTCAACAGCATCAACGCGCGCCTCGCCATTCTGCTGCGCTGGCTGCAGGAGACGGCACCGGATGTGGTGTGCCTGCAGGAGTTGAAGGCACCCCAGGACAAGTTTCCCGAAGCCCCGATTCGTGCCGCAGGCTACGGCGTGATCTGGCACGGGCAGAAGAGCTGGAATGGCGTGGCAATTCTCGCCAAACATGCGGACCCGGTGGAAGTCCGTCGGGTGCTGCCGGGCGATCCGGACGATCTGCATAGCCGCTATATCGAGGCGAGGGTGGGAGAAGTCGTGATCGGCTGCCTGTATTTGCCCAACGGCAATCCGGCTCCCGGTCCGAAGTTCGACTACAAGTTGGGCTGGCTGGATCGGCTCATGCTGCATGCCCAGCAGCTGCTCGCCTCGGAAGCGCCCGTGGTGCTGGCCGGGGATTTCAATATTATTCCCACGGAAACCGATGTCTACAAGCCAGAGCGCTGGCTGGATGATGCGTTGTTCCGACCCGAGGTTCGCGCGTACTTCACGCGCCTGATCGAAACTGGCTGGGTCGACTCTCTGCGCCGCATTCACCCCAACGCGACCATCTATACGTTCTGGGACTATTTTCGCAACGCCTACGGCCGCGATGCAGGGCTGCGCATCGATCATCTGCTGCTCAGCCCGTCGCTTGCCGGCCGATTGCTCGATGCCGGCGTCGATAGGAACGTGCGCGGCTGGGACAAGTCGAGCGACCACGCTCCCGTGTGGGTCACCTTGACATGAAATGGACCGCGCGACTTGCTTGGCAAGGCCGCGTTGCCGGTTTATCTTGTATGAAATGTCGCTGACCCTCTATTACCATCCGTTGTCGTCGTTCTGTCATAAGGTGCTGGTCGCGCTGTATGAGAACGATGTCGAATTCCAGCGGCGGGTGATCGATTTCGGCAACCCCGCCGACAGGGGCGAATTGCAGGCCATTTGGCCGATTTGCAAGTTCCCGGTGATCCGCGATCACGCGCGCAAGCGCGATCTGCCAGAGGCCACGATCATCATCGAGTTCCTGGACCACTTCTATCCGGGCGAGCACCGGCTGATCCCAACCGAGTGGGAGGACGCGCTCGATGCGCGCTTGTGGGATCGCTTTTGCGACAATTATCTGCAATTGCCAATGCAGCACATCGTGGCTGATCGGATCGGCGGCTCCAAAGGCGACATGACGAGGGAGCGGGCGACGCTGACAAGCGCCTATGGTCTCCTCGAGCGCCGTATGTCATCCAGGATCTGGATTTCCGGCAAGGCGTTCAGCTTGGCCGATTGCGCCGCGGCGCCAGCGCTGTTCTATGCCGGCATCGTGCAGCCGTTCCCGAATGAGTTCACTCATGTGCGCGCCTATTTCGACCGGTTGACCCAAAGGCCGTCGGTGGCGCGCGTTTTGGAGGAGACCAAGCCCTACCTCGCGATGTTCCCCTTCGCCGATGCCGTTCCGTCACGCTTTCTCGCCTGAGGCACGCCGGGGACAAGACGTAATTGGAGGTCGCTATAGGATTTTTCCTATAGCGCTTAGCGGTAAAAGAGGAATTCTTTCCGTTCTTGCATCGTTCAGAATTGTTATTCATGGAAAACCAAGAACGTCTGCGTCATCTGGAATCGCGCCGGCGCGACGCGTTGGGCGTGGCCGTGGTGGCCAAGGCGCGTTACTTGGCGCTGAACGGCGAACCCAGCTCCACTCCCGCTGCCATCGAGCGCGCTCGCACCGAATGGCAAAATCTCGAGGCGCGAAAAGTCGCCATTGCCTATCAAATCCGCAAGCTGGAAGAGTTGACCGAAGACTCCGGCCCCGCAGAACCCGTCTTTTGAGCGGCCGAGCCTGCGCGGCTCATTGATCCTACAGCTCCTACAACGAATTATTGGGCCAAATGGCCGTGCGCCACATGTGCGCGACCGGCGATCCGTCGAAGCCCAAACCTTCTTTGGGTCCTCGAAAGTGCCGGCCGATGATGTCGGTGAATATTTCCGGATCGATCGGGTCGGTTTTCTCGAAGAAATAGATGTCGTAGAGCGTGACCAGGCGCGAACTCATGTACCAGCGATGTTTCCTGGCGGCTTCTGCTGCTAGCCGAATGTATTCCGGCGGCGAATAATCGGCGCCGAAGAAGCGCACGTAAGATTCCGGATATTGATAGCCCACCGACTCGTCCGCGAAATAGCGCAGCGCCTGATGATTCTGCACCGCCCAAGCGATTTCCTCATCGACATAGGGCGCGATCAGCTGTGCGCCCCAATATCCATGGTCGGCCCGCAACAGCATGCCGTTGGCAATATCGTGCAGCAGACAGGCTAAGACGATCTTCTCCTCCTGCCCGGCATCGAGCGCTCGCTTGGCGCTCGTTACCAAATGCCGGAAGGTGATGTCCGTGATCCGATATTTGAAGAAGTCGAGCAGGCTGGGCTGCGCCGGCATGCGCGGCAACTCCGGATTGTCGCCCATCATCAATACCGTGCCCGGAGCGAGCTGCCGCAGAATCTCGCCCTCGGTGTCCGGGGCGCCCGATCCTCGCCATCCCACCGGCGGGGCCAATATCAGCCTGCGATAGCCTGACTGAGGATGTTGGGAGTTCGAATTATTATCAGGCATTGCGGTTCTCAAGCATTATTTCGATCAAGACTGGCACGGTCCCAGCGCGCGGCATCGGCGCACGCGGAGTAGCTATTTTGCAGAAAATCGAGCAGCGTGCGTTCCGGGTCAGCAGCTGCCCGCATAGCATCGTAGTCGAGAATGAATTCACCCAGCGTTTTGTCGAAGGCGCCGGGGCCCGCGATGACGGCCTCGGACAATCCAGTCGGGACCGGCGCCGCGTAGGTGTAGAAGGCGGCGCGGCCGTAGCCGCCATTGCCCGGCCAGAAACCGGCGCTGATGCATTCGTGCGAATAGGCCTCTGCCTGAATGGCATCGGCACCCGGGCGAGGCGCCGCCCGGTGTCCGTTGAACCGGGTAACCGCCAGGTCGAAAGATCCCCAAAAGAAATGCACGGGACTGATCTTGCCGTAGAAGCAGGTGGCAAATCGCTTCAGCAGCCGATCGCATTGGCTTAAGGTCTGCCAAAAGCGCTGTGCGGCATCCGCATCGTAATCTCGATGCACGTTGTCTTGATCGAAAGGAATCCCATCCCCGACCTCGACCGGCATGGGATTGATTGCGACCTCTGCCCCAAGATTTCGCAACGTTTGCCGGTAGGCCGCATAGAAGTCCGCCACGGGCCGTGCTTCGAGCGGCAGGTACTCCGTCCTCCCCGAGCAATGCCGGAAAACGAGACGGTGTACGAGGAAATCGAATTCGATCTCCAACCGATCGCCTTGCGGCAGCGGCATCACCGAGGTCGAGAGTCCGCGCGCCGTCACATACAAAGGCACGTTCCACCAATGATTCTGCATCGGCGTCAATGCCAAGCGCGTCTTGCCGACGATTTGCGTGAGCATGTGCAGGGTGTCGCCGCTGCTCTGCCACTGCCGCCAGTCGAGTGCCGGCCATTTCGGCGCGAGTTCATTCATTTCGGCAGCGCCGCGGCCTGTCGAGCCAGCGCCTCGATGCCGGACCAATCGGCCGCATTGATCATGGATTTGGGCGCCACCCACGAGCCGCCCACGCAGATGACATTCGACAGAGCGAGATACTGCCGCGCGTTGTCCTGAGAAATGCCGCCCGCCGCATAAAATTCCAAGTCGGGAAAAGAATCGCTGAGAAGCTGCAGCATGCGCGTGCCGCCGGCTATTTCCGCCGGAAACAGCTTCAACACCTTGAAGCCCGAGTGCTGTGCCGCCACGACGTCGGTCGGCGTCATGACGCCCGGCAGCACGGGAAACCGCGAACCGCGCGCCGCTGCCGATAGTTCCGGCGTCAATCCCGGTGTCGCTCCGAAATGCGCGCCCAGCCGGCCGGCCGCGGCAAAATCCGCTGCCTTCGTCAGCGCGCCGACGCCGACGACGGCTTCCGGTAAGGCCTTGCGAATCGCGTCAATGCAGGCGATTGCGCCGGGCGCATGCAGGCTGATTTCCAATACGCGCAAGCCCCCTGTCAGCAGCGCCCGCGCCAGAGGCACTGCCTGCGCCGGTTCAGCCGCAGGAATCGCTGCGATGACGGGCGAGAGACTGACGATGTCACGGATATTCAACTTGTGGAATCCACGCGCGGGTCAATGGATAGGCGATTTTCGAAGTATATCTCCGCAGGCTAAGTACCGGAAATTCTGCGGTGGCTCCGTGCTAGTCGCCGCCGTTCGCATCTTGGAGAGGCGCTACGGGCACACGCTAGCGAAAAATAAACGCGGCGACCGCAGCAACGGTCGCCACAGCGCAACCGAGGAACAAGGCCAGCCGATAGCATGCGCGACCCCGCAGGACCGCTCCGGGCGTCCACCCGGGAGCAACAATCAGGTAAAAAAGACAGAATAGAGTTGGTACAGTAGCAACGGCGAGCAGCACCTTCTGACCAATGACCGGTAGGCGGGGCAGTATGAAAGCAAGCGCCAGGAAAAGAGTGAGCAGAATCAGGGGAATCTCGAAGAGATAGCCTCGCTGGGATCGGCGTGAAGGAGCCCTGTTCACGGAAAGCAATTTAGCAGCCGCGCCGAAAGATCACAGCCGAGGGTGACAGCTTTGTCAGCGCGGCTCGCCACGCATTTGAATCCGCCTGGGGCGATCCTGCACAAGCGCGGCACGTTGTCATGCCTCTCACAGTCAGGCTGGGAAAACTGTCGTAATTCCGGACAGATCTTCTGCCGGCAACCGGGCCGTCGACCTAAACTTGCCTGATAGCTTCGGTCTCGATGGCCCTCGCGATCCTCACCGCGATGGCCGCGATATCGGCGATCCTGGACTCTTCCATACCGCCGAACTTGCCGTACCGGCTGGCTGCCATCGCGCTCGCGATGCTGGCCGCAGCTTGGATGAGTTGAGATGTTTCCATGATGAATTCCGTCCTGTGAAAAACTTTAAAATGCTCGCCGGCCCGTGCGGCCGCCTTTCCAAGGTGACTATTTGACTAGGGTACTCCAGGTTACGAGCGTCGGTTTCGCTGTTCCGTGGTGAAAGGCCGCTGAGGCGAGGCGCTGCAGCCACTGCGCCCGCTGTCGACCCGGCAACTACGGCCCCTGCTCCAGCTCGGCGAGGTGCGGTTAAAGTTCACGTGCATAGACTATAAATCCCTGGTGCTCAGCAACCTTGTCGTATAGCGCACGTCCGGGAGCGTTGGTCACTTTCGTCTGCCAGTACACGCGACTGCTGCCTGCCGCACTCGCAGCTTCGTATATCGCATGAATGAGCTGACGGCCGACGCCTCGACCCCGCGCTTCTTCGGCGGTGAACAAGTCTTGCAGGTAGCAAACGTCGGTTAGCCGCGTCGTACTACGATGGAACAGATAGTGGGCGATTCCGATCACACGGCCATGTTGCTCGGCGACGAGAGCATGCACTGGTTCCTCGCGAGAAAAGAACCGCTCCCAGGTGGCCTCCGAAATGCTTTCGGGTAGTGCGCTCGGTCCATGGCGACCGTAGAAACGGTTGTATCCATCCCAGAGCGGCCGCCAACCAGCATAATCAGCTCGCTCTATCGGTCTCACGAGAATGACTTCAGACATAGTGTGAATTGTCAGCGCGGCACCAACAGGTTTCAAACGATGGCGCGCCATCGACCCTACACGCGGCGAATCGCGAAATCTCGCTGGTAAAGCTAAACTACGTTTCCTCTCCGGACAGGGATGTTACTGTAAATGCATCACTTCCCGCACTTTAGATGTGTGCCGTTGGCGTGTGTCCCAGGTCTTTTGGCCGCCGGTCTGGTTGCCGCGATCATCGGCGGCTGCGGCGGCCCAGATTTGGCCTCCGCTGTGAATCACGGCGTGATCGAGCAGCCTGTCGTTATCAATCTCTATCCCAGCCAAGCGGCAAACTCCGTCCCTCGACTCGTGGTGATGGCCACCGCCGTCGGCTCGGTTCCCCTTAGCATGCCGCTGATTTTCGACACCGGCTCTGCGGGAGTAACTCTCTATGCGCCGAGCATTTTCCCCGCCAGCATGGTGACCGCGGCTGGGTTCGTGTTCCCGTCCGGACAAACCTCGATAACCTACAATGGCATCACCGTGACCAACCAACAGGGCGCTCGCACCTACGGCACCACGGATCTCAGAGCACAGAATGGCAACATCGGTTACGCGCAAGTGACCTTCGGCGATGCGCAGGGTCAATTGACGACAACGGTCATGCCGATTTTTCTCTATTTCTCGATAACAGATATTGCGAGCGGTCAAGAAATCCAAGTGCCTTCGTTCCAACAAGGCATTTTCGGCGTCTCCAGCACAGCCGGCACCATCGCGGTGGCCGGCTCCATCGAGCCGCCCGGTGGATATCCCGCCTGTGGGACGGATACGGACAGCACATGCTTTGTCGTTAGTGCGCTCAAGTATCTGCAGTATGGCGCCTCAGTGAGCGCGGGATTCATGCTATCGCCGGCGCCGCCTCAATCGTGCGACATCACGACCGCTGGAAGCTGCGCACCCTCACCCATGCTGACGATCGGCCTCAGCACTGCATTAAAGGCCGGATTCAGCACCGTATCGCTTCCCTGCCCACCGAATGGCTATGTGGGACCGTCAAGCGTCGCCGGATACCCGGTATGCCAGAAAGCCATCGACGACACGACCGTCAGCGTGTCTGGGGGCGCCACGGGCTCGATCATCGGTGGTGCAGTATTCGACACTGGTACGGCCAACATGCAGATCGCGACACCCGCGGGTAGCCTTTTTCCGCCAGCCGTGCCCATTGGATCGTCGGTGCTGGTTGCGACCTCGTCAGGATTCTCTTATAGCTACGCCAGCACGAGCGCCGACCCCCTGGCGACGATTGTAAACGTGGATTTCACGGGTTCGACGGTCATCGGGATCGGCTACTTCACGACGAATTATTTTTTCATCGACTTGAGTTCAGGCACAGAAGGATGGAAATAAGGCGGGCGTTCGATCAGATTGGGCTCACGGTCTGAGTTACCCGTTGACCGCCGGTGGCGGCGCCACGGGGCGCATTGCTTTGCGCCAGAAGCCTCCGGCACCAAGGGCCTTCCATGCGATCGGCAGCCAGCGCACGAGCGCAAAAGCCAGCCATAGCGCCCACAACAACATGGCTGCCTTGTACCACCACAACGACAGCGACAAGACCCAAGGAGTCGGCAGCTCGCCCATTGCCTGATCGTTGAACCAGCTCAATTCGTTGCCTTGTTGGCCAGAACCGGCAACGCGCATATCAGGATTCGCAAGCAACCCATACGGTATCGCGGCGATGAGCGAGACCACGGTCGCGAGCGATAAAAAGATCAAGGCCAACTGCATCAGGTTGAACCGTCGTGCGCTTAATTGCTCCGCGGCGAGTTCCTCGCGCCATCGCATGGCGAACGTCCAGGCAGCAAATAGCAACAATGCCGACCAGGAAAAGGTACTCAACCCCAAACCGAGGATCAACCATTCATGGCTGCGCAATGGCGTGCGTCGCGTCCGACCTAAACCAACTGCAAGCAGGATAAAAGCTATCAACTCACCCCAATACAGGATCGCTGGACCAATACCGGTCCCGCCCGCATACAGTACCCATCGGTCACCAGGGATGCGCACCTCGGTGCTGATGTTGCTGCTGGCTACCTCCAAGTCCACGTGCGGCAGCCGCGTGCGTAGCGAAGTCCCGTCGTCGGATTCCCAGTTGATCTGGATGCGATGCGCTCCCGGCAATAACGCGAGCGGAAGCTCGCCTTTTTCCATTCGCACGGGAATATTTCCGCCATCGGAAATGACCGCCGTGACACGCGCGTCTGTCGGCAATCTGACGCTGTGACTGTCGCCTCGAGTACTGCGATAGCTGAACTGCAAATTCGCATTTGTCGAGCGCTTGCCCACATCATATTCAACCCCGACATTGTCGATTGCAAGCGTGCTGCCCTGCGTCGCAGCGGCGCGGGAGACCTTCAGAATCAACGTCTCCCCGGCGCGAGGAAAATATTCAAAGGTCCACTCCCCGGAATGAAGATTCTCCGGCATGACCGCGGGCACACCGGCAAACGTAGCCTGCCAAATTGGGCTGACACGGAAAATCCACACTTCGCTCCACGGCTTGTCCCGGGCGGCCGTCAACGTCAGCGTATCTTTGTGCGAGAGTCCCGATCGCCAGCTAAATTCGTTAGCGCCAGAATCGAAGCCGACCAATACTTTATTTCCGCTCGTCTCGATCCCACTGGTAAGCACGGATTCACCCGCAAGCAGTGGAACCTCTAGGGTGAATCCACCCTTTTCAGGGGCGAGCCGCTCTACCGTTGACTGGACCGACCAATCCAAATCAAGGGCGAACTCCCGGCGTATCCGCACGTAGGGTGGGAATTGCGCGGCGCCTTGCGAAGTGTCCCCTTCATGTCCGGCCACACGACGACGGAGTAGCTCGATGGTATTCCCAAGCAGCCTCCCCGAATTGACGCCCGAAACGTCCCAGCCTTCGCCGTTGACGGCGATCACTCGAGGCACCTGCGGGAACAGCATTTGAATCGAGTCGGCGGCCGGCAAATGACCAATCACCTTGACGGTATGCGCGCCTGCTGTCAGGGCGATCCAAATCTGTTGGTCACTGTCGCGATAAACTCCCGTAACAGGTTTGCCGTCCACCGTGATGGCATCGGGGTCAAATCGCTGTCCCGCGGTCGGCAATGCAACCGCGACCGAGCTCAGCGCGGCGACATCTAATCCCGCCTCGAGAGTTGTGGGTGTCAACGCAATGCGGGCCGACATGATCTCGACACAGTTCGGAACGCACTTGGGAGGTCTCGTCAAACGAGTCTTCAGCTCATTGAGCAAATCACTATCCGGTGTGCTGTAGGCCTGACTCGGGGAGCCCAACATCGTACCAGCGAGTATCAGTAGCAGAGCCGATGCAGTGGCACTACGCGACGCGAACCATCGCCGCCAGATGGCATTCATCCCCAGGTTTCCGCGCATCAGACGTGCCAGCAGGGCAACGAGCAGTGCCACGCCGAGCACGCGCCAGATCCCAGTGAGCCAGGGCGGCAAAATGAGGAAATGTACCGTTTGAGCGACATCGACCGGACCGCTCCAATTAAACGGATAAGCAACGTAATGCCAGCGTGGGACCCCAGGGCCTGCCTGGACCAAGGTTCCGGGCGCAAAGCGCTGTTGAGACATCAGCATTGAACTGCTCGATTGCGCCGATCCCTTGGCACCTGTCACGCTCACTTCCTGGAGGTCTTCTGCAGCAGGCGGCGGGACGAAGTTCGGCGCCGGCGCGTAGCTGCGTGCCACCCCAGCGGGTGCGATCGACGTCGCCCGCGGACGCAAGTTCGCCAAACTTGCCGCTTCATCGAGAACAATACCGCCGGGATTGGCGAGCTGAGGGTATAGCGCGAAGCGCAATTGCGTGACGGCAAAAGGCGCACTGGTCACGAACAGCGCGGCAAGCATGAGGTTTCGCCCCCACACGGCCAACGTTCGCGGCCATCCCGGCGGCGCCGCTCGCGCGGACACAATCGCCAACAAGGCGAACAAAATCAACCACACCAGCAACTGATCGTCTTGATGCACCGAGGTGATCGTCGCCAATGTAATAGCCGCATAAATCCAACCAAACAGCCGCAATGCGATCACCGTGGTGAACGACAACAGAAACAGATCGAGCAGACCCCAACGCTCCACCCACGAGTCAGGCGCACTGTCGGCGCCCAACGCGGCAAGTAGACGGTGGCCGGGCGGCAGATTGAGCACACCCGCCACATGGTCAAAGCGCTCGTTCCAGCCGCTCGCGGAAATGGACCCACCCGGCACCGCGATTCTCGCTACGGTCATGAGGCTCAATACCGGGGAGCGCAACTCCACCCCAGTCAATGCCGCCCCGTTGGTCTCGGTAACCAGCAAATTGTCTGCGCCGCTCGAAGCGCGCATCAGCCGATATGGCGATTGCATATCCAGACGCCAGCCAGCGCGCATCTGTCCTGAAATCTGATCAACGACCGTAAACCCTTGGCGTGCAAAGTCTAGATACAGCTCGCGCTGTAAGATTAGGTGATTGACTTCCTGTGGCGATGTGCCGCGACTGCGTTCATTGATCCGCAGAACGCCGGCCGCCGCGATCCGGTAGCTCGGGTATCGTCGCCACTCGTGAGGCACGTTTGCCTGGGCCGGATCGATGCCCTCGCCGCCTTCCAACGCGGCGATTCTCAACCGATCATTGGCTGCATAGCTCCATACCTCCTGCTTCGGCCACGCGCCGTGCGCATCAGGAATTGTGACTTTTCCCTGCTCCGATTCGGCGCGTGCGATAACGTTGACAGTCCAGCTGCCCGCGCGCACTTGGATGCGCATGCGACCGTCTGAGTCGATCCGCGCTGGCAGCTCACTATCGAGCGACATCGCCGTAAATCCTTGCGGCAGAGCCCTGGACAGCGTCTCTTCGCGAGCATCGCCGGCCACCTGCAGATTCAATTGGGTGTTCAATGTCGCCGGAATGCCGTCGCTGAGCAGTCGATAGACCTGTATCTCCAACTGTTGGGGCACCTCAGGTTCGCGTCGCTTGCCGAGCCAAACAGCGTCGTCGGGCCGCTCTGTCTGCTCCACTTTTTGACCGTCGAGATTCAGCGAAACCAAACCGGTTCGGGCCGGGATAGGCAGGGACTCGGGTCGCTTCTCCCAAGCGAAGTTTCCGGCAATGGTGAAAGTGCCCGAAGGCACACGAATCTGCGGGATGCCATCGCGTGCAACGACTGCCCCGACAGCACCATTGACGGTCACTGCACTCGGCCAATACTCAAGGTTGCCCGGCAGCGGCACCCAAGAATCGGTGTAGCTGAACCAACTTTGCGAAAAGCGGCCGCCGCGTTGATTGAGTTCCAAGCTCAGGCGCCCGGGCCAAACGCAAATTCGATTGTTTTCGCTACTGCCGTCGGTATTGGCAAGGAACGGACAATGTCTGTACTCCTGCCCGTCCTGTACCCAAGCTTGCCAGCTCTCGATTTCCTTCGGGATCGGCGCTTGCGCCTGCGCAATACCGTTACACGCGAGCACCAATACCGCAGTTTGCATCCATGCCATTGTTGTCACTGTGTGCTCCAGTAGTTCTACCGTCACCTTGCCATTATCTTATACCCTATGTAGACTTTCTACTATGGGTAAGAAAGACACTAATGTAAGGATGTCGTTGCAGACGCTTCGGATATTGGAAATCTTCTTGGAAAATCCGACGGTGCAATTGGCGGGCGCGGACGTGCACCAACGCTGCGGTATTGCATCAGGGACCTTGTATCCGATCCTTCTTCGACTCGAATCTGCGGGTTGGTTTGTCAGCCAGTGGGAATCCATTGATCCCTCGAGCGAAGGGCGCCCGCGGCGTCGGCTGTATCGGCTGACTTCAGCGGGGTTGAGACGTGCCAGTGAAGTGTTCGCAAGCTTTAATCGAGGAGTGCCCGCATGAGCCAGCGTAACCAGCAATCGACGCAACCTGAGTTAGACGGCATGACGCATTGGTTGATTCACCACGCGGCCCGTCGAGCGCCAGAGTCCTTATCTTCAAGGCTAGAAGAGGAGTGGCTCGCGGATCTAGGGTCGCGACCCTCGCCACTGTCGAGACTGCGCCTTGCGGTGGGTTGCTGTTGGGCGGCCATGGTGATTGTCAGTGAGTATCAGCGAAGCCGAGTTCCAGCGGCGAGTCCTGTGGCGGCAGCGAGGGGGTACATCACACTCGCTGATCGACACTTCGACTACCTTTCCCTGCGCTCCGGCACGCTATTCTTAATTATCGGACTTCATGCTGCGCTTTTCTGTGGCCTGATCACGACGCTCTCTCATGCGCACGAATTGGCGGCACCGCCGAACCTGCAGAATCACGTGCTGGCCCCAGTGCCGACGACATGAAATATCGTCGAATGGCGATAGCCGTCCTGTTTAGCATCGCTGCTGTCGCTGCCCGAGCCGAACGGTTGCCGACAATTCCTCCCGCGCAGTACTCGGAGGAACAGAAGCAGGCTGCAGCCGACTTCGAGGCGGCTCGGAAGGTTCCGGTATTCGGTCCATTCGAGCCGATGATGTACAGCCCACAGGTGATGTCGCAGGCGCGCGCGATGGGTGACTACCTTCGCTACAAGTCGGCGATTGGCAATACGCTGAGCGAGCTCGCAATTCTGATTACGGCCCACGAATGGACGCAGGACTACGAATGGGCCGTGCACTACCCGATCGCGCTGAAGGCCGGTATTCGGAAAGAGGTTGC
>Ga0182024_10012208_pt1 | contig 17035 bp, 15 predicted proteins | sample P32metaG_FD_120480 | JGI IMG/M metagenome (GOLD analysis project Ga0182024, IMG submission 120480) | Permafrost microbial communities from Stordalen Mire, Sweden - P3-2 metaG (Illumina Assembly) | ecosystem: Environmental > Terrestrial > Soil > Wetlands > Permafrost | place: Sweden: Stordalen...
AAGACGGACCCGCTCGTCTACGACCAGCTCACCACCGACAACCCGATCGACCTGACCCGCTGGCAAGTCGTCAACTGCTACGCCGGCCGCATCGGCCTCATCAACTCCGGCGGCGAGTCCAAGGGCGACAGCGACCTGGCCCAGGCGGTTCGCACCGCCGTGATCAACAAGCGCGCCGGCGGCATGGGCCTGATCGTCGGCCGCAAGGCCTTCCAGCGCCCGCTGGCCGAGGGAGCCGCCCTCATCCACAGCATTCAGGACGTGTACCTGAACGAGGCGGTCACCGTCGCCTGAGCGACTGGCGCCTCAGTGACTGGCGCCTGACCCCTGGCGGGGGCCACTTCGCCGGGCCGCCGCCGACGCTTCCCGAAGACGGAGCCGGGCCGCCGTCCACCCGGGCCTACATGAAGACTGAATGAAGATGACCCCCTGTGCCCCGGGGTTAGGATTGCCTGCAACGAGCAATTCGGACGCAGGGTGCCGCGCGCCGTCGTGGCGGGGTGCGCTGGCCCGCTGGAGTGAGCCAAAACTCTCGACGTCCACGACATGAGACGAGGCAGCCCGTGGTATCGGGAACGCAACGCGAAACAGAGGTATTGGACCAGGTCATCGTGCGTTTCGCCGGTGATTCGGGCGATGGGATGCAGCTCACCGGAGACCGCTTCACCACGAGCAGCGCCCTGCTGGGCAACGACCTCTCCACCTTCCCGGACTTCCCCGCCGAGATCCGCGCCCCCGCCGGCACCCTGAGCGGGGTCTCGGCCTTCCAGGTCCACATCTCGGACCACGACATCCTGACGCCCGGCGACTCGCCGAACGTGCTGGTGGCGATGAACCCGGCGGCCCTCAGGGCCAACATCGAGCTGATGGCGAAGGGCACGGTGCTCCTGGTCAACAGCGACGCCTTCGAGGAGCGCAATCTCACCAAGGCGGGCTACGAGGCCAATCCGCTGACCGACGGCTCGCTCAGCGCCTACACGGTGTACGAGGTCCCGATGACCTCCATCACCCAGGAGGTCTGCAAGGAGGCCGGGGTGAAGCCCCGCGACGCCGAGCGCTCCAAGAACTTCTTCGCGCTGGGCTTGGTGAGCTGGCTCTACACCCGGCCGGTCGAAGCCACCCTCGAGTGGATCACCGAGCGCTTCGCCGCCAAGCCCCAGGTCGCCGAGGCCAACACCCGGGCTTTCCGGGCCGGGTACGACTTCGGTGAGACCGCCGAGCTCTTCGAGTCCAACTATGAGATCCGCCCCGCCACCTTCGAGAAGGGCGAGTACGTCCAGGTCACGGGCAACCAGGCGCTGGCCTGGGGCCTGATCACGGCCACCCGCCTGGCCGGGGTGCCGCTCTTCCTCGGCAGTTACCCGATCACGCCGGCCTCGGACATCCTGCACGAGCTGAGCCGGCGCAAGGAGTTCGGCGTCCGGACCTTCCAGGCCGAGGACGAGATCGCCGGCGTCGGCGCCGCCCTGGGTGCGTCCTTCGGCGGCGCCCTCGGAGTGACCACCACGAGCGGCCCGGGACTGGACCTCAAGTCCGAGACGATCGGCCTGGCCATCAATCTCGAGTTGCCGCTGGTCATCGTCGACGTCCAGCGGGGCGGTCCCTCGACCGGCCTGCCGACCAAGACCGAGCAGGCGGACCTGTTGCACGCCATGTACGGCCGGCACGGGGAGGCGCCGCTGCCGATCCTGGCACCGCAGACCCCGAGCGACTGCTTTGCCATCGCCATCGAGGCCGTCCGGCTCGCGGTGAAGTACCGCACGCCCGTGATCGTGCTCTCGGACGGCTACCTGGCCAACGGCGCCGAGCCGTGGCGCCTGCCCGACCTCGATTCGTTCGGTCCGATCGAGCCCGATTTCGCCACGAAGCCCAATCACGTGGACGACGACGGCAGCGAGACGTTCTGGCCCTACGTGCGGGACCCCAAGACCCTGGCCCGCCCCTGGGCGCCGCCCGGCCTGCCGGGGCTGGAGCACCGCATCGGCGGGCTCGAGAAGGCCGACGGCACCGGGAACGTCTCCTACGACGGCGTCAATCACGAGCGCATGGTCCACTTGCGGCGGGACAAGATCACCGGGATCGCCGCCGACATCCCGCTGGTCCAGGTCAACGACGAGACCGGTGATGCGCAGCTGGTGCTCGTGAGCTGGGGCTCCACCTACGCCGCCGTGGCGGCGGGCGTCAAGCGGATCCGGGCCCGCGGCATGAAGGCGGCCCACGTCCACCTGCGCCACCTCTACCCGCTGCCGTCCAATCTCGGCGAGGTGCTGCACCGGTACACCCAGGTGCTCGTCCCGGAGGTGAATCTCGGTCAGCTGAGTCGCATCCTGCGCGCCGAGTACCTGGTGGACGCCCAGGCCATGTCCAAAATGCAGGGTGTGCCGTTCCGGGTCGGAGAGATCGAGGCAGCCATCACTGCGCTGCTCGGAGGGAAGTCATGAGCGAGTCCAACGGCGCCACCGCCACCGCCACCGCCACCGCAGTCCCCGTCACCGCCCGCAAGGACTGGACCAGCGACCAGGAGGTCCGTTGGTGCCCGGGCTGCGGCGACTACTCCATCCTGGCCGCCGTCCAGATGCTCATGCCCGACCTCGGCGTGCGCCGCGAAAACACGGTGTTCCTCTCGGGCATCGGCTGTGCGGCCCGCTTCCCGTATTACATGAACACCTACGGCATGCACTCCATTCACGGGCGGGCGCCCGCCATTGCCACCGGTCTGGCCACTACCCGTCCCGACCTGGACGTCTGGGTCATCTCGGGCGACGGTGACTCGCTCTCCATCGGCGGCAACCACCTGATCCATGCGCTGCGCCGCAACGTGCGCCTGAACATCCTCATGTTCAACAACCAGATCTACGGGCTGACCAAAGGGCAGTACTCGCCGACCTCGGAAGTGCACAAGGTCACCAAGTCGACCCCGTTCGGGTCCGTCGACACGCCCTTCAACCCCGTGTCGTTGGCCCTCGGCGCCGAGGCCACCTTCGTGGCCCGGACCCACGACATGGACCGGGCCCACATGCAGGAGACGTTCCGGCGGGCGCACCAGCACAACGGTGCCGCCTTCGTGGAGGTCCTGCAGAACTGCAACGTCTTCAACGACGGCGCGTTCGAGAAGATCACGAGCCGCGACGCCCGGGCGAGCATGCTGATCCCGCTGCAGCACGGCCAGCCGATCGTGTTCGGCGCCGAGGGCGAGGAGCGCGGTGTCGTCCAGCGCGCCGACGGCAGCCTCGAGATCGTGTCGGTGGCCGAGGTGGGCCTCGACGCCCTGCTGGTCCACGACGAGAAGCGGGACGACCCCGGCCTCGCCTTCGCGTTGTCCCGGCTGGCCCGAGGCCCCTACGAGCCGACCCCGATCGGCGTCTTCCGGGCCGTGGAACGACCCGAGTACGGGGCGCAGATGTCCGAGCAGATCACCGAGGCGCAGGGCAAGCGCGGGCTGGGCGACGTGGCGGCGCTGCTGCGGTCCGGTTCGAGCTGGACGGTCGACTAGGGAGCCACCTCGCCCAGGCGGGTGAATGTGTTGCAGTAGAAGAGGCGCCCGCCGGGCGGCCGCCAATCGGCCCACTCGGTGTAGGCCGGGCTCTCCGTGCCCCCGAGGCGGGGCGCCACGTGGTCGATCATCGTCCCGAACGTGGCCTCGGCCTGAGCGTTGTCGAACTCGTAGAAGTGCATGTACCGGGGATCCGTCCCGGCGGTGTTCTCGTAGACCGAGATCTGGGTGAAGCCCGGGATGGCAGCCGCCGCGATGTGGCGGATGTGGACGAAGTCACCCCAGTCGCGCAGGCTGACGGCCAGGTCCGGGGTCCTCGGGCTGATCCACACGATCATGAGTCCGAGCGTCGGGTCGCCGGTGAGGATGCCCTGGCTGGGCCGGGGCCCCCGGCGGAAGCAGTGGGACTCGGAGACCTCCGGTGTCGAGGGCGGGACGGAGTACCCCTCGCCGGCCTCGACGACCAGGAGGGTGCGGCCGTCGCGTATGCGCCTCGGCAGGTCGGTGCGCTCGAACGCGCCGTTCCCCCACCACGTCACCCGCTCGACTCCCGCGCCCCGCGCCAGCCGGCGCGCCCTGTCGGCGCACTCCTCGGGTGAGGCGTCCCCGAGCTCGAGGTGCAGGAGAGTGCTGGAGCGGTCCTCCATGACTAGGCCGCGGGCGTGGCCTCGACCTCGTCCCGAATCCGCTCGAGCGTCGTGCGCATGCCCTTGCGATTGACCTTGCCCCGTGACCACCCCCAGAGGGCCCAGTAGAGCCGGAGGCCGAACGAGGGGCTCAGGGTGAAGGACTCCGTCACGTCGCAGCCGCCCTCGGCCGGCGCAACGTCGTAGCGCCACACGTTCAACGGGGGCTTGGCGGGCCCTCCCACCCCGAAGGCGAAGGTCTCTCCCGGCTCACACGCCGACACGGTGCAGGTCGTCCAGTAGGTGGGCCCGATCCCGTTGCGCTTCACGTGGCCCCGGAAACGGGCGCCCACGGCCGGACCGGTGGCCCCTTCGATCCACTCGGCCTCGAAAGTCTCCGGGCTATAGCTCCCGATCCGCGTGACGTCGCTCACGAGGTCCCAGACCCGTTCGGGCGGGGCGGACATGTGGATGGTCACCGAATCGTGCACGTGGTCACCTCAGGGGAGATCGAGAGACCGGAACACCATGCCGGTCCGTGGCTTCGGGCTGAAGAACGTCGTCTTAGGGGGCATGCGGCGCCGCTCGTTGGCCCACTGGTCAATTTGCGCGACCGTGACCGGCCGGAGGAGGAAGGCCGCCTCGCCCTCGCCGTCACGCAGGGCCTCCATCGCCTCGGCGACGCTGTGGCGGTGCATCACCTCGTGGGGCGGCAGTGCCGCGAGGACGGTGGCGATGAGGTTCGAGTCGAGGTCGTTGCCCTCCTGCTCCTGGACGTCGGCATGGGCCAGCAGCAGGTAGGCCTGGCCGTCCGTCACGAGAGCCAGGGCGTGGGAGTCGGCCAGCGCACCCAGCGTCCGATCGTCGGCGGCGCCAGCGCGGACGACGTCGAACCACGGGGCCAGCGCGGCCACCAAGTCGAAGCCCTCGGGTAACCCGCTGACCGTGCGCTGGATGGCGCCAACGGTCAGTTGGTCCTCGGAAAGCTCCACGACGAGGGCCATCACCAGGTCGTAGGGCCCAGGGGCGCCGCCGTTGGCCTGGCGGCGCTCGGCCTGGTAGGTCAGGGCGGTCTCGTAGCGGTGATGCCCGTCGGCGAGGACCACCGGGGCGGTGGCGAGCGCAGTGCCGACGGCGGCGACTGTGTCGGCGTCGCTCAGCACCCAGAGCTGGTGCCTGACCCCGTCGTCGTCGTAGACGTCGGCCACCGGGTCGTCGTCCGTGGGGTCGAAGGTGGCGGTCACTCCGGCCGCCATGGACAAGCCCCAGATGGGGGACAGGTTGGCCCGCGTGGCGCGCAGTAGATCCAGGCGGTCGCTCTTGGGCTTGGGCAGGGTCTGCTCGTGGGGCAGGATGTCACTCTCCTCCCCGGGCTCGGCCAGGCCCAGTGCCCCGATGACGCCCGTGGTGGCACGCCCCGAGGTGTCGGTCATCCGGTAGGGGTAGAGGCTCGGGACCGGGTCGGCGACAATGATGCCCTTGTCCTGCCATCGGGCGAACAAGTCGCTCGCCACCGTGTAGCGGTCGCGTCGACCGGAAAGATCGGCTTCGGGGAGCTCCACGAGCACGGCGTTAGCCCGGTGCCGTGAGGCCAGATGCGTCCGCTCGGTGGGCGAGATCACGTCGTACGGCGGGGCGATGACCTGGGCCAGCGGTGCCAGTTCGGGTCGGTAGCGCAGGCCCTGGAACGGTTCGAAGCGCGGCACTGCGCCACTCTGGCACACGCCAGACGGGGCCGTCGCGGGGCACTCCCTAGACTCTGGGCGTGGACGACGAGGGCCTGGACCGGATCCTGACCGCTCCCAATGTCATCACCATGGTGCGGCTGCTGTGCATCCCGCTGTACCTCTGGCTTCTCTTCGGCGCGCACCGCCAGATCGCGGCTGCGATCCTCCTGGCGGTCCTCGGCGCGACGGACTGGGTCGACGGGTTCGTGGCCCGGCGTTACGGCCAGGTGTCGACCTTCGGCAAGGTGCTCGACCCGACCGCCGACCGGATCCTGGTGGGAACGGCCGTGATCTCCATCATGATCTACGGTGCGGTGCCGCTCTGGTTCGGTCTCGCCACTATCGCCCGGGAGGTCCTCGTATCAGCCATGGTGCTGCTGTTGGCGGCCCTGGGCGCGGCGCGCATCGATGTGTTGTGGGTGGGCAAGGCGGGAACATTCGGGCTCATGTTCGCCTATCCGACGTTTCTCCTCGGTGACGGGACGGCCGGCTGGCAGGAGCCGATCCGGGTCATCGGCTGGGTGACGGGCCTGGTCGGGCTCGCACTCGCCTGGTGGGCGGCCGGGAGCTACATCGCACCCGCCCGGCGTGCCTTGAGCCAGGGCCGGGCCGCTCGCCGGAGCGCCGTATGAAGGCGGTGATCATGGCCGGAGGTGAGGGCACCCGGCTCCGGCCGCAGACCTCCAACCTGCCCAAGCCGATGCTCCCACTCGTCGGCCGCCCGATGATGGAGCACATCGTGTCGCTATTGCGGCGTCACGGCATCACCGACATTGTCGTGACGGTCGCCTTTCTGCCCAATGCCATCCGCAGCTATTTCGGCAACGGCAGCGAGCTGGGCGTCTCCATGGTGTACGCCACCGAGGAGACGCCGCTCGGCACCGCGGGATCGGTGCGCAACGCTCGCGAGCAGCTGACGGAGCGCTTCCTCGTGATTTCCGGTGACGTCCTCACCGACATCGACCTCACGTCGGTGATCGCGTTCCACGACAAGCACGAGGCGCTGGCCACCATCGCGCTGTGTGCGGTGGAGAACCCCCTCGAGTTCGGCATCGTGATCACACGTGAGGACGGGACGATCGAACGCTTTCTCGAGAAGCCAGGCTGGGGCCAGGTGTTCAGCGACACCATAAACACGGGCATTTACGTGCTCGAGCCCGAGATCTTCGACCGTATCCCCGAGGGCCGGTCAGTCGATTTCTCCGGCGAGGTGTTCCCGGCCGTCCTCGACGCCGGGCAACCTCTCTACGGCTACGTGGCCGACGGCTACTGGGAGGACGTCGGCACGACAGCGGCCTACCTCAAGGCGCACGAGGACATCCTCGATGGCAAGGTCGAGGTGGACGTGGCCGGCTTCGAGCTCCGCCCCGGCATCTATATCGGGAAGGACTCCACGATCGACCCCTCGGTCCGTATCGACTCGCCGGCCTTCGTCGGCGAGAACTGCACCATCGACAAGGACGTCGTGCTCGGGGCGTACTCCACGGTGGGCGCCAACACCCAGGTCGAGGCCCGGGCCGAGCTCCAGCGCTCGGTCATCGGCGAGAACTCCTACCTGGGGCCGGCTGTGCGGGTCGAGGGCGCAGTGCTCGGGCGGTCGTGTGACCTCAGGGTCGGGGCCCGCATTGAGCCCGGTGCGGTCGTCGGCGAAGGCTGCCTGGTTGGCGCCCATGCCGAGGTCCGGAGCGATGTGAAGGTCTATCCCTACAAGGTCGTCGAGGCTGGCGCCCAAGTCAACGCGTCCATTGTGTGGGAGTCCGGCGGATCGCGCACCCTGTTCGGACCCGAGGGCGTGCAGGGCATCGCCAATGTCGATATCAGTCCAGAGCTGGCGGTGCGGCTGGCCAAGGCCTGGGCATCGGGATTCGAGAAGGGTTCGTACATCACCGCCTCGCGCGACACCAGCCGTGTCGCCCGGGTGCTGAAGCGAGCCCTCATGGTGGGCTGCAATTCAGTCGGCGTCAACGTCAACGATCTGGAGTTGGCCACGGTGCCCGTCACGCGACACCACGTGCGCATGCGCGGCAACCGGGCCGGCCTCACCGTCCGTCTCAGCCCGGATGACCCACAGTCGGTGGTCATCCGCTTCTTCGATGAACGAGGCATTGACCTCTCTGAGAGCGATCAGCGCCGCGTTGAGCGCATGTACCACCGCGAGGAGTTCCGCCGGGTCACTGCCGGCGAAATCGGGGACATCGACTTCTCGCCCCGCACGATCGAGCTGTACACGGCCGATGTCGTCGAGGCGTTCGGGTTACGCCGGAGCGCCGAACGCCAGGTGAAGCTCGTCCTTGACCTGTCCTACGGCGCCGCCAACTTCGTCATGCCCAGCCTGCTCTCGAAGGTGGGCGCAGACGTGCTCAGCATCAACCCTTATGCGCAGACGCCAGGCATGATCGCGGTGGACCGGGTGGCAAGCGAGGCCAGGGTGGCAGACGCCGTGCGGGGCTCGGGTGCCGACCTCGGCGCGGTCATCGATGCCGGAGGCGAACGGTTGACCCTGATCGACGGGACAGGACGCGTGCTGTCCGACGACGAGGCGATCATGGCTTTCATCGAGTTGTCGACCTTGGCCGGTGAGACCGGCCGGGTGGCGCTGCCGGTGACAGTCAGCGACCGCACCGTGCGCCTGTGCCGGGAGCGGGGGGTCGAGTTGATGCCGACGCCGTTGTCGCCGTCGGCGTTGCTCCAGGCCGCGGCCTCGGGCGGCGTGTCCTTCGCCTCCGACCAGCGGGGAGGGTACGTCTTCCCGGCGTTCCTGCCCGCCTTTGACGCCGCGGCCGCGCTGGCCCGGCTGGTGTCGCTCCTGGAGGAGAGCTCGACCTCCCTGGCCGAGATCGTGGACGCCACCCCGGCCATGCCCATCCTGGAGGGCGAGGTGCCGACCCCCATGGAGCAGAAGGGCCTGGTCATGCGGACCCTGATGGAACAGCTGACAGAAGAGGGGGCCGAACTGGTCCTGGTGGACGGCATCAAGGTGGTCTCCGACGAGGGGTGGGCCCTCGTCGTGCCCGACCCGGCGGACCCGGTCACGCACGTCTGGGCCGAGGGAGCGGACCTGGCGTCGTCCGAGGCGTTGGTGGCGACCTACGTCGAGCGCATCGACAGGACGTTGCCCTGAACTTCAGGGCTGCGGCCTGTGCCGGTGGTCCGGTATGGTCGCCCCTCATGATCATCCCCGAGGATCTCCGATATTCGCCGGAGCACGAGTGGGTCCGCCAGGAGGGGACAACGGTGCGGATCGGCATCACGGACTACGCCCAGGACGCACTGGGGGACATCGTGTTCGTCGACCTGCCCGCCGTCGGGAGCGAGATCGAGGCCGGGGGACAGCTCGGCGAGGTCGAGTCGACGAAATCGGTCTCGGAGATCTACGCGCCGCTGGCCGGTACCGTCACGGCGGTGAACGACGCGCTCACGGCAGGGCCGGAGAGGATCAATCAGGATCCCTACGGCGAAGGGTGGCTCTGCGAACTGGAGCTCGCGGCGGGCGCGGACCCGGGCAGCCTTCTCGACGCGGTCGCCTACGCTGACCTGACCGCTGACTGACCTGGCGTTCTGCGGTCTGATGAGGACAGGAGAAGTCGCTCGTGGGGTGGGGTACCGTGGACGGCGTGTTCTGTACCAACTGCGGGCACCGCAATCCAGAGGGCGTCAACTTCTGCTCATCGTGCGGTCACGCGCTGCTTGCGGACGGCGATGACGCGACCATCACGCTCCACCCGACCGACGAGGGTGAGACAACTGAAGATCACCCCGATGTCACCTTGGTGGAAGTCCCGCACGGCGCCGGGGTCCTTGTTGTCACGCGCGGTCCCAACGTCGGGGCGCGCTATCTCCTCGGTGCGAACGTCGTGAAGGCCGGACGTCATCCGGAGAGTGACATCTTCCTCGACGACATCACGGTGTCGCGCCGCCACGTGGAGATCACCCCTGTGGACGCGGGCTACACGGTCCGTGACGTGGGTTCGTTGAACGGCACCTACGTGAACCGGGAACGCATCGACGAGGTGCCGCTTGCCCCGGGCGACGAGGTGCAGATCGGGAAGTTCAAGCTCGTCTACCTGGTGGCTGGCAACGAGTGAGTAGCCGCACCTATCTCTCCATCGGTGACGTCCTGACCCTCCTCCGGGAGGAGTTCCCCGACGTCACGATCTCGAAGATCAGGTTCCTCGAGAGCCAGGGCCTGGTCAACCCCGAGCGTTCGCCCTCGGGCTACCGCAAGTTCTTCGATCACGACGTGGAGCGCCTGCGCTGGGTCCTGCGCCAGCAGCGCGAGCACTTCCTCCCCCTGAAGGTCATCCGTGACCGACTCGCCGACGGGGATCTCGGGGACGAAGTCGGATCCGAGCGCCCGAACGGCAAGGCGGCGCAGCCCGTGCACTCGGTCGCGGTTGCCGGCGTCGTGTCGGGCCACGCCCATGAGCAGCCGACCAAGGCCGACGACGAGGCGATGGCCCGCATCCTCGCCGACGCGTCGCGTCGCACGGCCCGGCTCCCCGAGGAGAAGGAGGCGCGGCCCGGGCTGCAGGTGGTGGCCGAAGCCGGAGCGGTGAAGAGTGCCGCGGTCGAGCCGGCCGCGCAACGTGAACCCGTCAGCGCCGCGCCGCGCCGTACTCCGGCCGAACGACGCGCCGATGCCACGACGACGTTGACCGGCCGCTCCGCCGCATCGACACCGGCACCGGCGCCGGCGGCACCCACACCGACCGGACGTGGCAACGGATCGGCGCTTCCCCGACCGACGGAAGAAGCCGCGGCGTCGCGCGCCGTGCCGGCACCGAGTGACGCGCGGACGCGTAAGAGCGACGCGAAGACGGGTGAGGTCGCGACGGAGGGCGCGCCGAGTCCCGCGCCGATGGTCACCGGCGCGAGCCTGTCGGCCGACGAACTCTGTGCGGCCAGCGGCCTCTCGCTCGACGAGTTGGCGGGACTCAAGGGATTCGGCCTCGTGGAGTGTGTGACGGTGGCGGGCATCGAGACCTACGATGACGATGCCCTCACGCTGGCCAAGCTGGCGGCGGCGTTCCGGGCCTTCGGGATTGAGCCGCGCCACCTGCGCCTCTACCGGAACGCAGCCGATCGCGAGCTGGGCCTCATTGAGCAGGTGGTGATCCCTCTTTTACGGCAGAGGAACCCCGAATCTCGGCAGCGGGCCGTCGATGGGGCCGATCAGCTGGCTGCGCTCGGGCAGTCGATGCGAGCCACCTTGCTCCGCCAGGCACTGCGCCACCATCTGGGGGGGTGACGCAGGCCCGGAATCGGGCGCTACATTTCAGAGATGGTCCGTGTGCTCCTCCGCGCCGTCAGGGTGGACCTGCAATCGAACACGCCGGTGCTCCTGCTGCAGGAAACCGGTGGTGAGGGGCGCACATTGCCGATCTTCATCGGGAGTCCCGAGGCAACGGCCATCGCCTATGCCCTCCAGGGAGTGACGATGCCTCGGCCGCTGACGCACGATCTGATGAAGGACATGCTCGGTGCCCTCGATATCAGTGTCGAGCGGGTGATCATCACCGAGTTGCGTGCGTCCACCTACTATGCCGAGATGCATCTGGTGCGCGGGGAGGAACGGACGGTCGTCTCGAGCCGACCGTCCGACGCAGTGGCGGTCGCCGTGAGGACCGAGTCTCCCCTGTTCGTATCCGACGAGCTCATGGAGTCCGAGGGAATCATCCTCGCGCTCGACGCCGAAGAAGAAGAGGACGACACCCCCGACGAACTGGTGGGCCAGTTCCGGCAGTTCCTCGACTCGGTGCGGCCCGAGGATTTCGAAGGGTGACGGCACCTCGCTGGGCGCTCGCCTTCGTGGCGTGCGCCGGCATCGTCTTCGCCGCGTGCAGCAACAGCCCGACCACCCCCAAGCACGTCACGACGACGACTCGCGCCGCCGCATCGACCGCGTCGGCTCCGACCACCACCACCACGACGACAGCCGCCACGTCGACATCGACAGCGGCGACGTCGAGCGCGTGCAATCGCATCACGGCCTCGCCCGGCCAGGGCCAGGGGGCGGCCGGGACGATCACCGGCCTGATCACCGTGACCAACACCGGCACCGCATCGTGCACTGTCGACGGCTATCCCACCATGGGGCTCTTCTCGGGGAGCGGGGCACCGCTCACCGTCGCGATGGTCAACGGTCTGACAGTCACAGTCTCGACGGCGGCAAATGCGCCACCTTCCTCGATCTCGGTGGCGCCGTCCTCGACGGCGGAGTTCGCCTACCAGTTCTCGGACGTACCGGTCGGCTCGGAGACGAGCTGCCCCACCTCTGAGTCGGCCGACGTCACCATGCCGGGAGCGACCACGGCCTCGCCGACGTTCCAGCTGGCCATTGGGCCCTGCGGGAACGGGACGATCAAAGTCTCACCGGTCTACGCCGGCTCCTGATCATCCGGGCGCCTCGACGCGCGCTACAGGGTTGACGAGGATCCGACCCCGCACGGCGGCATCGAGCACCCGGTCGAGTGCAGCGGTGAGCCCGTCGAGGCCGATCTCTTCGTTGACCATCTCTTCGCAATGCTGGAGTGGGAACGCATCGGCCATCTCCTGCCAGAGCTCGCGCCGCTCCTCAATGGGCGTCATGACGGTGTCGATTCCCAACAGGGCGACGCCGCGCACGATGAACGGGTAGACGGTCGTGGCCAGATCGTTGCCTCCGGTGAGCCCGCTGGCGGCGACGGCACCGCCGTAGCGAACGGTGCGGAGCGCTTCGGACAGCGCCCTCCCGCCGACGCAGTCGACGACGCCGGCCCACAGCTGGGGCCCCAAGGTCCGGCCGTCGTCCTCCGTGAATTCGCGCCCGACCACGCGGCTGGCCCCGAGCTCCTTCAGGTACTCGTGTTCTGCCGTCTTGCCCGAGGAGGCGACGACCTCGAAACCGGCATGGGCCAGGAGCGCCACGGCGGCGCTCCCGACGCCACCGGATGCCCCGGTGACCAGGATCGGCCCGTCATCGGGTGTCGTGCCGTGATGAAGGAGACGGCGGAGAGACAACAACGCGGTGCAGCCGGCCAGGCCGATGATGGCGGCCGTGCGACACGTCAGGGCTTCTGGGAGCGGCACCACCCAGTCGGCCGGGACGCGCGCGTAGGCGGCGAAGCCGCCGTGACGGTCCACTCCGAGGTCGTACCCCTGCACCAGGACACGTTGCCCGGGCGTGAACTCGGGACTCGTGCTCTCCTCGACGCTGCCCGTGAGCTCCACACCAGGGACGAGCGGGAAGACCCGGGCCACACGGTTCCCGGGCCGGGTGACCATGGCGTCCTTGAAGTTGATGGCGGACCACTCGACCCGAACGAGAACCTCGCCCTCAGGGAGGTCGGTGTCGGCCAGCTCGACCACTGCGGGCCGGATGACCGCCCCCGCCTTTGAGAGCAGGTAGGCCGCAAAGCGCACGGCCTCACTGTAGAGGGCGGTGCCGCCGTCCAGCGCCGCGTTCTGTTGCAACGGGTACGTTCGGAACGTGACCACAACTCCAGGTTACGGCGATTGGGCCTCGCCGCTTGCGGCAAGGGACGTGGCCCGGGCCAAGGTGTCCCTGTCGGAGCTGTGCTCGGATGGTGATGCGGTCTACTGGCTCGAGTCCCGCCCTGCGCAGGCAGGCCGGACCGTGCTCGTACGGGCCGATGCCCGGGGCATGACGGACCACTCTCCGCAGGGCGTGAGCATCCGCAGCCGGGTCAACGAGTACGGCGGGGGTGCGCTCTGTCTCGTGCCCGCCCGGTCCGCCGGCGCCTTCGCCTATGTCGACCAGTCGGACCAAAGGGTGTGGCTCTGCAACGGCGCGGCCAACGGGTCCGGAGCGGTCGCTCCGGCCGCCCTCAGTGCAGTGCCTCCGCCGGGCGAGGTGCATCGTCACGGCGGACTGAGCGCGACAGCGGACGGCGAGTGGGTCCTGGCCGTACGGGAGATCCATCGCGAGGGATCGGCTCGGCCGGTGCGCAGCGTGGTCACCCTGTCGACGCGAGCCGAGTCGCCGTGCGAGACCACGCTTCTCGACGGGCACGATTTTTTCGGCACGCCTCGGCCGCATCCATCCGGTGACCGTCTCGCCGTGGTCGTCTGGGACCATCCGGACATGCCGTGGGATGCCTCGACCGTCTTGGTCCTGCCCCTCGGTCGTGTCGCCTGCACCTCGCACGAGCACGGGCACGAGGCGCTGCGGGCGGTGGGACCGCCTTACCGGGTTGCCGGTGGTCCGGCGGAATCGGTCGGCCAGCCCGACTGGGGCCGGGACGGGTCCTTGCGCTTCGTCTCCGATCGGCAGGGTTGGTGGCAGCCTTACCGCCACTCCGGCCGCATCGGATCGGAGGAGGAACCGCTTCCGCTGGCCGAGCTGCAGGCCGAGTTTCACGGGCCGGACTGGGTGCTGAGCCAGCGAACGATGGCAGAGATGGCCGACGGGACGCTCATCGCCCGGATGACCGCCTCAGGGCGGGACACGCTCGTCCGGTTGGACGCCGCCGGTGGAGCCGGGCCGCCGACCCCGGTGGCACAGCCATGCCTCTCCATCGCCGCGCTCTGTGCGCACGGGAAGAGTGTGGCCCTGATCGGCAGCACGCCCGACGCACCCTCCACCGTCTGGCTATGGGATGCCGAGGGGGGTTCGCGGCCCCTGCGCCCGAAGCCCGACGTGGCCCTCGGCGGCGCCGACATCGCGGTGGGAGAGCCCTTCACCTTGACCGGGCGCACGGGCCGTCCGGTGCACGGCACGCTGTTCCGTCCGGCGTTGGGAGAGACGAAAGGCCCTGCGGGGACTGCGCCTCCGCTGGTGACGTGGTGCCACGGAGGTCCGACGTCGTCCTGCCAGGCAGGGTTCGACTTGACGTTGCAGTTCTTCACGACCCGCGGCTTTGCCGTTGCCTGTGTCGATTACGCGGGCAGCTCGGGGTACGGGCGGGCCTACCGTTGCGCCCTGTGGGGCCAGTGGGGGATCGCCGACTCGGAGGACTGCCTCGACGCGGCCCTGTACCTGGCGGCACGCGGTGAGGTCGATCCGCAGCGGATGGCCATACGGGGCGGCAGTGCCGGCGGCATGACGGCTCTCAACGCGCTGGCGGCGGGGGAGGGGTTCGCGGCCTGCGCCTCGTGGTACGGGGTGACCGATCTGCTGGGACTGGTCGCCACCACCCACGATTTCGAGGCCCACTACACCGATCGGCTGATCGGGCCACTGCCGGAGTCGCGCCTGCTCTACGAGGAGCGTTCACCCGTCCATCGCGCCGGTTCCATGGGGGGTGCCGTGCTCTTGCTCCAGGGCACCGAGGACCCCGTGGTGCCTCCCGCACAGGCTGAGGGCATGCGAGCCGCCCTGACGGCGGCGGGGACCCCCTGTGACCTGGAATTCTTCGAGGGCGAGGGACACGGCTTCCGGCGGGCTGACACGCTGGCCGCATGTTTGGAGGCCGAACTGGCGTTCTACCTCCGTCAACTCCACCCTTAGGATCAGCTAAGGAGGCTCCTTCACGCATCCCCTCCTGTGTGCGAGGCTTTTGTGAGGCCATGCTGACCGACTGCGCGACGACAATCCCGACTTGGGCCTCGCCGTGACTGACCAGTGGCTGCGGTTGTGGGGGCGCATCAAAGAGATCTCGCCGGAAGTGGGCGACGCACTGTTGTACGGGGTCAGCGCGCTGTTCGCCCTCCTCACGATCTACACGTCGAGCAACGCTTTGTACCAGGTGTGGGGCCGTATGGCGTTGCTCCCGTTCCTTTTCGGTGCGGTGGCTTCCGCGGTGCTGGCCTGGGCTCTGCGCCGAGCCCGGCGGCGACAGGCGGGGCACGGCCTGACGAAGCGCCAGCACCGGCGCGCCTGGCTGACGCGGATCGTGGTGGCGGTGTGCGTGTTCGCCGGCTCTCTTGCCATCCCGATGGGCTTCGAGATCTTGTGGCGGTTCGACGGTGTGGCCGGGTCCCACCAGCAGCCCGAGGTCGTCACCGTCGAGGTCGGAGGGCAGGACCTCGTGCACGGCACGGATCCGTACGTCGTGCCGGTGCGTCTCCATCATGCGGTGCGGTACCACCCTCCCGGACAGCCGGATTTCGAGGGCTTCTTGCCCTACCTCCCGCTCATGGCCGTGGCCGGCATTCCGAGCGAGATCTGGCCGAACAACGGACTGAGTGACGCACGGATCTTCTTCTGTCTCACGACACTCGGCGTAGCCGCCGTCGCCCTCTACCTCTGTCGGGCGGATGGGCGACGAAAGATCCGCGCCATTCAGGCGCTCATCATCCTCCCGCTCGCCTCGCTGCCACTGGCCACCGGAGGCGACGACATCCCTGTCGTGGCGTTCCTGCTCCTCGCCATCGTGCTGGCCCAGCGGCGAAGGCCCTTTGCCTCCGGCGTCGTTTTCGGCATCGCCTCGGCTATGAAGTTCACCGCCTGGCCGCTCGCTGCGCTGGCGCTCTTCGCAGCACGTGGGCGCGACGGCGAGCGCCGCCCGTTCTCCATGCTGGCCGGGATGGTCGTGGTCGCCGTCCCGACGATTTTCCCCTTCGCCCTCCGCGGCCCGTTCGCCCTCATTGACGATGTCGTGCTGTTCCCGCTCGGTTTGAGCAAGATCCCGACGACGGCCGCCAGTGCCTTGCCCGGTCACTTGTTGGTGAGCGAGTTCCCCTCGCTCAGCCGGGCGCTGCCCCTCGCCGTAGGGATCGTGCTGGCGGTGTTCCTGGCGCGCCATCTCTATCGCCGTACCCCGAGCACCGCGGCGGAGGTCTGCCTGATCGCTGGAGTCGTCATGTCCGCGCTCATCCTGCTGGCCCCTGATCCGCGGGTGGGTTACCTGCTCTACCCGGTCAATTTCTTCGTGTGGGGCTACCTGCTGACCGAGCCAAGCCGGCCGCCCGACATCCTTCCTGTCGATGCTGCGGATGCAACCGTCGGCGCCGGTTCGAAGTGAGCGTCGCGCCCACGGCCGCGCGACGCGCTACTCGGGATCAGGTACCTGGAAGAGCCGAACGGTGAAGTGGGTAGTCCCACGGGGAGGTCCACCCGGGCGAAAGCTCGTCGCATTGACGGTTGCGCCCATCTCCCAGTAGTAGCCGTCCGAGCCTGCGAGCTTGCCCAAGACCTCGAGGGCACCCGGGTCGTTTCTCGCCGCCCCCTGATCAGAGATCTGCCAACCCTGGACTTTCATGTCGGCGGCGTAGAAGGCGAGCAGCGCCGCCTGCGAGTTGCCGGAACT
>Ga0182024_10012209_pt1 | contig 17035 bp, 10 predicted proteins | sample P32metaG_FD_120480 | JGI IMG/M metagenome (GOLD analysis project Ga0182024, IMG submission 120480) | Permafrost microbial communities from Stordalen Mire, Sweden - P3-2 metaG (Illumina Assembly) | ecosystem: Environmental > Terrestrial > Soil > Wetlands > Permafrost | place: Sweden: Stordalen...
GCGGCGCGGCCAATCCCGCGCCACAAAGCGCCTGCCGGGTGCGACCCTTGTCCAATCCGTCGGCATCGACCCACCGCAGATCGACCAGGTCCCAATCGCGCGGCGTCGCGGCAATGTGCCGCAAGCCGGCCAAAAGCGTCGCGGTGGGCTGCGGTCCGATTGGCGCATAAAAGGTTCCCCAGCCGTCCATCGGATACGTCAGCACGCGAACGCTGCCGATCCGCATCGCTTCAGTCGTCACGACAAGCGGAAGAATCCCAATCGGGCCGTCGGTGCCGGAAACAAGCAACACGCGAAGCCGCAGTCGATCGCCGTGGTGCCGCAGATAGGCTTCCAGCCAGTCGAACGTTTGAAAAAACGTTGCTTCCCGCGTGTCCGATAGCAGCAAATTCCAATGCGCACGATATCCGCGGAGTCGTTCCAGGTTGTTGATTTCGACGACTCGAGCCATTGGCGATCCGCTGTATTGCTTTCAACTGCGCCCGCACGATTTTCACTCTGAAAACATACCGCAACCATCGTGCCGCGGCCGCAAACCCACGAGCCCGCAGCGCTAGCAAGGGATTCCCGTAGTCTCGCCGCCGCTGCATGTGGCAAAATCGCAACATCGGTGGCCATTCCACGACAACCGATTCGACCCCATCGAAACCCGCCCCCCAACCGTTGCAGTTCCCTTCCCGCCGGAAAATGAGTATCAACCCCATGCCAAATTGTGATAGAATTCCCGCGGGCGGCACTGTCGTGGTTCGGGGCAAATCCTTTCCCAAGGGCGAAACCGTTCGCGCCGTTCCGGGTTAGATAAAATAGACGGTCGCCGTTTGATCAATCTTCGGCGGCTTGTTTTGCCGACCCTCTGAACGACTCGACTATTCCAAAGAGGCATGTCCATGCGAATCTCCTGGACGAACTGGCTGCTGGGAACCGCGGCGTTGCTGCTCGCTTTGGCGCCTGGCTTGGCGGCCGCTGCAACCCCGCCTGCGGAGTCGGCAACACGAATTGACAAACTGCTGCAAAGCGAATCGGCGGCCCCGAGCGATACGTCAACCGCCGCAAGCGCAAAGACGACCGTGAAGACCGCCTCTGTCAAAGCTCCAGCGATGGCCAAACCCTCCGCCGATTCCAAAGCGGATCCCAAAGCTGATCCCAAAACCGACCCGAAATCCTGGAAATCCGATTCGGCCGCCGACTACTCTCACAAGCCCGACGTTCCCGCCGCCGTCCAAGCCAAGCCGGCCGACGACGAAACGTATCTCCGCCGCGTGTCGATGGACTTGATCGGCATGCCCCCCACGCCCGCCGAGATCACCGCCTTTTCCCTGGACCCCTCGCCCGACAAGCGAGCCAAGGCCGTCGATCGGCTGCTGGCCCGGCCAGAGTTCGGCCAGAATTGGGGCCGCTATTGGCGCGACGTGATTCTCTACCGCCGGGCCGACGATCGGGCGATGCTCGCCTCCGGCGCCATCGGCGACTATCTCACCGAGCAGTTCAATAAGAACGCTCCATGGGATCAGATCGCGCGCTCGTTCATCACCGCCACCGGCGACGTTCGCGAAAACGGAGCGACCGGCATCGTGATGGCCCAATTTGGAGCAACGCCGGAAATAACCTCCGAGGTCGCGCGCATCTTCATGGCAATCCAGATTCAATGCGCCCAGTGTCACGATCACCCGTTCGATCGCTGGAAGCGAACCCAGTTTCACGAGTTGGCGGCATTCTTTCCACGCATCGCGCTGCGCCCCGTGAAGCCGACCGATGCGCAAAAGCGATCGTTCGACGTGGTGGGAATCAATCGAGAGCGGCCGGCTAAGGCGAAGAATGCGATGATTCCGCTCGGAAGCCTCGAACATTACATGCCCGACCTTAAGAACCCGACGGCCAAAGGGACACTGATGAAGCCGGTCTTCTTCGTCACCGGCCAAAAGCTCGCGCTCGGAACGCCCGACGCCGAGCGCCGCAATACGATTGCCCGCTGGATCACTTCGCCGCAAGACGAATGGTTCGCCAAGGCGTTCGTGAATCGAATCTGGTCGGAGATGGTCGGCGAAGGATTTTACGAGCCGGTCGACGACATTGGTCCCGATCGTGATTGCAATGCGCCGCAAACGCTCGATTATCTGGCCAAGCAGTTCGTGGCCCATCAGTATGACGTGAAATGGCTCTATCGCACGATCGCCGCCACCACGTCGTATCAACTCGATAGCCGCTCGCGGCACCTGCCGGGCCAGACGCCGTTTTTGGCGAATTGTCCACAGTTGCTTCGGGCCGACCAGGTGTTCGACGCATTGGTGTCGGCCTTGGGAATCGATAATGAAAAAGTCGATCGCGCCGATGCCGGCAAGAAAAACGCGTACGGCCAGCCGCGCAACGCTCGCGGTTTGTTCGACACCGTGTTCGGTTACGATCCGAGCGAGCGACGCGATGAAGTGTCGGGCTCGATTCCGCAATCGCTCGTGCTGATGAACTCGCCGCAATTGGCCCGCGCGATGAACGCCGAATCGCCGACCGCGCTCGGAAAACTCTTGTCGTCGACCAAAGACGACAAGGCGGTCGCCGAGGAGCTCTATCTGCGCTGCCTTGCCCGCGAGCCGAAGCCCGACGAAATGAAAACCTGCCTCGACTACGTCCAGAAAACCGGCAACCGCAACGAAGCCTTCGAAGACGTCCTCTGGGCGTTAGTCAATTCCACCGAATTCATGCACCGAAAGTAATCCGTCGTAGCTGAATTCGCCAGAATTCAGATGATCCCGAACACGTGCCGGCACTGAATTCTGGCGAATTCAGCTACTTTCAGAGCGACCACTCTTTCCGCGTGAGTCTTCGTCAAACCCAATCCATCGGTGTCGCCATGTCCATCGAACTTCACCATTGCGTTCGCGTCGCCATGAACCGCTCGGGCGTCATCGGCCGGCGCGATTTCCTGCGAGGTATTTCCGCCGCCGGGCTGGCCGCCGGCACCCTTCATTGGACCGATCTGATGACGGCCAATGCCAGCGAACTTCGCCGCCAAGGCAAGGCCTGCATCCTGCTATGGATGTCGGGTGGGCCGAGCCAGTTCGAAACCTTCAGCCCCAAGCCGGGCCATCCGAACGGGGGCGAAACCAAAGCCATCTCCACCGCCGTCTCCGGCATCGAAATCGCTGAGCATTATCCGAAGCTCGGCGCGAGCATGAAAGACATCGCGATCATCCGCTCGCTGAATAGCAAGGAGGGAAGCCATCCCCGCGCGACGTTCCTGATGCATACCGGCTATATCCCCAGCGCCAGCGTGAAATATCCGAGCCTCGGTGCCCTCGTGGCAAGCGAAGTCGGCGATCCGAAGAATGATCTTCCCTCGTTCGTGCGCATCGGCGGCCGAACGAAGGCCGGCGGCGACGGCGGATTCCTGGGTGTGCAATACGATCCGTTCGATCTCGCCAATCCGAATCAAAAACCGAACAACACGTCGCCGACGACCGACGTCGACCGCTATCGCCGCCGGCTCGATCTGCTCGGCCATCTGGAGCAAAACTTTGCCACCACGGCCAGCCAGGAAGTCAAAGACCATCAACAGCAATACAACCGCGCATCGCGCATGATTCTGAGCCCCGAGATGAAGGCCTTTGATCTAAGCAAGGAGCCCGACACGATGCGCGAGGCCTACGGCAAGTCGCAATTCGGCGCCGGCTGTCTGCTGGCCCGGCGGCTGATCGAGGCGGGCGTGACGTTCATCGAAATCGATCTGAACGGCTGGGACACGCACGACGACGTTTTCGATCGGACGACCGCGCTGGCCGAGCAAGTCGATCAGCCGTTCGCCCAACTGATCGCCGACTTGAAGCAGCGCGGCATGTTCGATTCGACGTTGATCGTGTGGATGGGCGAATTCGGCCGCACCCCGCAAGTTAACATCCGCGGCGGCCGCGACCATTATCCAAAAGCGTTCAACGCCGTTCTGGCCGGCGGCGGCATCCGCGGCGGCCAGGTGATCGGCGAAACCGACAAAGCCGGCGTCGAAGTCACGTCCCATCCCGTCGGCGTTCACGATCTCTTGCAAACCGTCTGCAAGACGCTGAAGATCGACCCCGCCAAGGAAAACATGAGCCCTATCGGCCGGCCGATCAAGATCGTCGACGGCGGGAAGCCGATCAAGGAATTGGTCGGATAGCCCGCGAGCGCTGCCCCGCGACCGGAGCCCGTAGCGCTAGCAAGGGAATCACGTATTGTCGTGTCCCGAATTTTACTCAAGTAAAATCAGCGTGCCTTCCGGCCGCAACAGAACTTGTATTTTTTGCCGCTGTTGCAGGGGCATGGCCCGTAGGGGTCGGTGACAGCGCGCTTCTTGGTTAGCGTCGCTGGGATCGGTTGAGCCTGCCGCGATGGGCGGACTTCCATTGAGAGCCTGGACGACAACCGTCGCATTCCCGGGAACATTTCCTCATGTCGCCGGATCATCGGCTCAACGATCGAAGTGCGAAATGCCTCGAATTCCTCGTCGTCCATCGCGAGGCTCTCGCGCATTTCTTGGAGCATCTCCTCACGACTCCCTTCCGGCAGCAGCGCGAGATTGTAGCAGAGTTGGGCAATCGAAAAGGCTTTGTTCACCTCTTCGATCGACCCATCGGTTTGATCGAGTAGTGGCTGCGCGAAGGCCGCAAACGCTTCTGCAATGGCGCCCATGTTTATTTCCCTCCGTGGGTTTGCATCGACTGGGATCGATCCCGCGCGTGGCGAACGCCGCGAGCGCGTCACGCGCCGGCGAGTCTCCGTTCCACGCGCCTGCGGTAAGTCCACTCCGGCAGGATCGCTAAAGCCAAGATACCGCGCAAGTTAAAGGACGGGAAGCCCGTCCCTTCCAATCGAGCGATCCTGTCGCGAGAATAGCTGGTTGCCGGTTCCGTGCAGCCCCAACCCGACTGAAAAAGGTGCCCGCGTGCGATCGTTCAAGAGTCTCAGCCCGGAGGAATTGCTCGCCCTGGCCATCTCGTTGGAAGAGGAAGACGCCCGCATCTACGCCGACTTCGCCAACGCGGTGAAAGAGAATTATCCGGCCACGACCAAAGTGCTCGAGCAGATGCGGGCCGAGGAGGATGGGCATCGGCATCGGTTGATCGAGTTGTATCGGGCGAAATTCGGCGAGCATATTCCCTTGATCCGGCGGCACGATGTCAAAGGGTTTGTCACGCGGCGGCCGATCTGGCTGGTGCGGCCGCTCGGGTTGCCGGCGATTCGCAGGCAAGTGCAAGTGATGGAGCAGGAGACGAAACAGTTTTACGAGCAGGCCATCCATCAATCGACCGACGCGGGCATCCGGCAACTGCTGGGCGATCTGGCCGAGGAAGAGCGCGTTCATGCCCAATTGGCCGACACACTGGAAACCGCCCAGCGAGCCTCGGGCAGCGCGGACGAGGAATCGGAGGCGCGAAAGAAACTGTTTCTGCTGCAAATCGTGCAGCCGGGTTTGGCCGGCTTGATGGATGGCTCGGTTTCGACGCTGGCGCCGCTGTTCGCCGCGGCATTTGCGACCCGCGACACATGGTCGGCATTTCGGATCGGTTTGGCGGCCGCGCTGGGCGCCGGCATCAGCATGGGATTCGCCGAGGCGATGTCGGACGACGGCAGTTTGACGGGCCGCGGCAAGCCGCTCTTGCGCGGGTTCGCCTGCGGCGTGATGACCGCCGTCGGCGGGCTGGGGCACGCGCTGCCGTACTTGATACCGCATTTCTGGATTGCCACGGCCGTGGCGACGGTTATCGTGTTCATCGAACTAGCGGCCATTTCATGGATTCGCAATCACTATATGGACACGCCGCTAACTTCGGCGCTGTTTCAAGTGATGCTCGGCGGCACGATCGTGTTCGTGACGGGGATCGTGATTGGGGCGTCGTGAAAGCACACGCTCGACTCGGCGGGCGCGAGTGAGTATCGTGGAGTTTTCACCATTCGACTAACTATCGACGCCGAATCGTCCCTGACCCCTCGCCCCTCTCCCCTCCTCCGCATGAAGTTCGACGAAGTGATCGTTCTGCTGCCCTGCCAGTCGCTGGAGGAATTTCCTTGGCATCTGCAAGGGGCCGACGCCGAGGGGTTGCTGGCCGGCTGGTCGGCGATTTGGCATCCTGCGTTGCTGGCGGCGACGGGTCGGCTGCCCACGTGGCGGAAGGCCGACGCGGCGGCGGAGACGATGGCTGGGAAATTGATTGTGGTGCCGGCCGCGGCGGAGCGGGTGATGGCCGAGGGAATGGTCGCGCGGGCGCAGACCGACGGCGGGCATTTGATTCGTGGCTTGCAGCGCCGGCCGGAAATCGTCGCGGCATTATTGGCGGCGCTGGGCGAAGTCGGGCATGGTGAAACGGCTGCTCAACAATTGGTCGCGCATGCGACGGTCGATCCGCTCCTGGTCGATGATTTCCTGGCGCTTGGAACATGCTACTTATATGGCGAGTTGCTCGCTCGCCGGATGCGCTATAGCAGCACGGTCGACGAGCCGCGATTGCAAACGCACACGCTCGCCGCCGCGACGGCTGCCGTCGCCGGCGACGCGGAAGCGGCCCGGCGAGAATTGGCATTGGCGTTTGCCGTCTTGGTCGAAGGGCGCGGGCGGTATTATCCGGTCGATGCGTCGCTGGTTGATCTGACGTTGGTTGCCAGCACGACATTGGGTGCTTCGTTGCGAAAAGAATTGGCGGCAGCGACGACAACGAAGGCTGCGCAGCCGATCAACCTAATGATCTCGGCCGACGTGCTCGCCGCGATGGCCGAGCGCGAGCCGGCAAGTCTTAAGGCGTTACGAGAGGCCTTGGACCGCGAGATGGTCACGCTCGTCGGCGGCGAAGTGGATGAAGCGGAGTTGCCGCTGCTCGAGCCCGAATCGGTCTTGTGGCAATTGACGGCCGGATTGGCCGAGTATCAACGGCTGTTGAACCGCCGTCCGATCATCTACGGCCGGCGCCGCTACGGCCTCACGCCGATCCTGCCGCAGATTCTTTTCCAACTCGGTTTCCGCGGCGCGATTCATTTCACGCTCGACGACGGTCGATTCCCGCAAGCCGATGGCGGCAAGTCGCGTTGGGAAGGGCTCGACGTGATGGGCATCGACGCCCTGTCGCGCGTGCCGCTCGACGCCAGTCAGCCCGGAAGCCTGTTGGGCCTTGCCGAAAAACTGGGCCACGCGATGGATCACGACCAAGTGGCCACAGTCGCGTTCGCGCATTGGCCCGGCCAAGGCATTATGTTTTACGACGATCTGCGGCGAGCCTCGGCCTATGCTCCCGTGTTGGGCAAATTCGTCTTGCTGGAAAACTACTTTTCAGAAACGGGTTCATCCAGTTCCTATTCGAAGTTTTCGGCCGATCAATATCGCACGCCGTATTTGCAACAGGCGGCGGACAGTGGCAGACCCGATGCGCTGTCACGATGGGTGCGTCACCAGCGGCGCTGCCGCGCGGCCGACGGCTGTCAGACGATCGCCACGCTCGTCAGTTTGCTGCGACGGTCCGACGCCACCGACGAAAAGTTGCGATCCGAAATCGAGCGCAGCCAGATTACAGACGGCCCGACGATCGACGCCGCCGCGGAGGCCGCATTAGACCAACGAATCGCCGCGCGACTGTCGGAAACGGTCGCCCAATTGTCGGCCGTGCTCCCGCGGGAGAAGAAATCACCGCAGCGCGGTTATCTGATCTTGAATCCGGCCAGCTACAAGCGACGCGTGTTGGTCGATCTGCCCGAACTAAATGCTTTGCCGGGCGACGAACTGCCGGTGTTGGCTGTCGAGCAACATGCCGGCAAGCGGCGTGCGCTGGTCGAGCTGCCGCCGGCCGGTTTTGCCTGGGTGGCGCCGGGCGGCGATGCGGCGGTCCGCGAATGGTCGGGCGATGCGATCGCGTCGGGATTGATGCTCCGCAACGAACATTGCGAGGTGCGGATCCATCCGGAAACCGGCGGAATCCAGTCGATCCACGATTATAAAGCGCGAGCCAACCGCCTTTCGCAACAGATTGCCTTTCGGCTCCCGCCGGTCTCCGAGGCGGCTGATTCGGCCTCGAAAACTGCCGGCGACGAGTCGGCGTTTTCCCGCATGGTGGCCGATTCGATCGAGGTGACCGACGCCGGCCGATTGTGCGGCGAGATCACCAGCCGCGGCAAATTGCTCGATCCGGAGGGCAACCCGCTGGCCGAGTTCACCGAGCGCGTGCAGATGACGCTGGGAAGCCGGGTTATCGGGGTCGAAATCGATTTGAATCCGATCGCGCCGCCCCGGCCCGATCCGTGGCGATCCTATTTTGCCTGCCGTTTCGCCTGGGCGGAACGCGCGGCCGATCTCTCGCGCGACGTGCATTTCGCCATTCAGCCGACGGCCGCCAAACGGATCGAAGCGCCCCATTTCGTCGACATGCAAACCGGGGCGAAGCGAATGACGCTATTAACCGGCGGGTTGCCGTATCATTGCCGGTTCGGTGCGCGAATGCTCGACAGTCTGCTCATCGTACATGGCGAAACGGCTCGGCGATTTCGGCTAGGGATCGGCGTCGATTTGCCGCACCCGTGGTCGGCGGCTCTTGAATTCTCGGCAGCGGAAGCCATTTCCGTGGAAACGGCGGCGGCTCCCGCGCCGGCGCGGCATGGTTGGCTATTTCACATCGACGCCCGAAACGTCGTTGCCACCCACTGGGAACCGCTCTTGGCCGGCGAAACCGAGCAAAGCAGCGACGGCAAACCGACCCCCGCGGCAGATTCGATCATCGGTTTCCGCGTCCGGTTGATGGAGACCGAAGGCCGTGGCGGTCGCGTCCATTTGCGCTCGTTCCGAGCCCCCGCAACCGCTCGGCGGACTGATTTTCAACGGCGTTCGACGGGCGATTTGACGGTCGAAGGGGATCGAATCGAGCTGGATTTAGGGGCATTCGAGTGGATGCAGGTGGAAGCGAGGTGGTGAGGAATTAGGGGCTAGGGACTGGGGGCTAGGGGCTAGGAACGAACACGGCACGTCGCTTTTGCGATTCCTAGTCCCTAGCCCCCAGTCCCTAGTCCCTCTCCCCCGCTTTTCGATTGCTCACCGCGTAGATATTTGCGATAATGCGGCGGTGGGGAAGCCGCCGCGCAGGGGTTGCGGTCATGTCTTTTCCCCGTCAGGAGATTTTTTATGGTCCGCCATGCGCAGGTTCACGGTATGCAGCGACATCGTTCGCAGCCACATCGCCGCCAGCGACATCTCAGGCAGCGCGGTTTTACGCTGGTCGAATTGTTGGTGGTCATCACGATCATCGGCGTGTTGATGGCGATGCTGATCCCGGTCATCGGCCGGGTTCGAGAGTATGCGCATCGCGTGGCATGCATCAACAACCAAAAGGAAATCGGTTTGGCGATGACCGGGTTTGCGATGACGAAGGGACAGATGCCCTATGAGATGTCGCCGTCCTCGGATACCAGCGTGAATCCGATTCCTACGATCGGCTGGGCCGAAGGATTGATGTCCCAATTGGGCCGCGCCGATTTGGTGCCCAATCCGCCGACGTTCACCGAGGCTATGTTGCGTACCGCGGCGCCCAATATCTCGATTTTGATTTGCCCCAGCGATCCGACAAAGGCGGGAGCCACTGGCGCCCCCGAAAGTTACGTCGTCAATGGCGGCTGCAGCAACAACCTTTCCGCCACACCGGTCGATTGGAATGCTAATGGTGCTTGGAATTATCACGTTGGGACACCTGCCGCGGGCACGGCTAACCAGAACACGAGCATCTCCTTGGAGTTCATCTTCAAGCACGACGGCACTTCGAACACCATCTCGCACAGTGAGAATCTCGATGCTCCAGGTTGGATTGTCACCACCACGGCTGAGAACACGCAAGCGATTCTCTGGGGCCCCTCTTTGGTTCCTTCTGGCTATAACGCTACCTCGAATCCAACGGGGCCGATCAATATTGGCGTGGGCACCACCCCATCCAACCTCGATATGCTAGCGCGGCCATCGAGCAACCATCCCGGCGGAGCGGTGGTTGCCTTTTGCGACGGCAGTGTGAAATTTATTCAGCAAACCCTCGCGTACCCTGTTTACGCGATGCTGATGACGTCCAACGGTCCTCAAGCGGCGCCTCCGGGGACCGCGTTCGTGGCGAACAATTCCTATCAAGCCATGCAGGTCATAACGTCGCCGCAATATTACCCCTTGACCGCCTCGGAAATTCCCTCGAATTGAGAGGCCGCGCGCACATTCGCGGTTGCCGAATTCGTGAGAATTCGGAGTTCCACCCTGCAATCGGAATTCACACACGAATTCCGCGACAGATCGGTTTGAAGCGCTAACAGCCGCCCATCGTCAACACGGTCTGTAAATGGCGGCCGGTGTGGTTGTCGTCCAGCGCGGCGATTTGCTCCGGAGTGCCGGTCGCTACGACTCGGCCGCCCGCGTCGCCCCCTTCGGGGCCCAGATCGATCAGCCAATCTGCCGTTTTAATCACGTCGAGATTGTGCTCGATCACGATCACCGTGCTCCCGCGTTCGACCAGCCGTTGGAGCACCTCCAAAAGTTGCTTGATGTCGCCGAAATGCAGCCCGGTGGTCGGTTCATCCATGAGATAAAGCGTCCGCCCGGTGTCGACGCGGCCGAGCTCAGTCGCCAGTTTGATCCGTTGGGCTTCGCCGCCGGAAAGCGTCGTGGAAGATTGGCCGAGCGTCAGATAGCCGAGCCCGACCTCGTGCAAGCTGGTCAACAATCGATGAATGACGGGAAAATTCTCGAAGAACTCGCGTGCTTCGTCGATCCGCATATCGAGCACGTCGGCAATCGAGCGATCGCGGTAGCGAACCTCCAACGTCTGCCGATTGAATCGCTTGCCTTCGCAGACCGGGCAAACGACATAGAGATCGGCGAGAAAGTTCATTTCGATCCGCCGTAGCCCTTGGCCTTGGCACTCTTCGCACCGGCCCCCTTTCGTGTTGAAGCTGAACCGGCCCGAGCGATAGCCGCGCCGCTTGGCCTCGCGCGTTTCGACGAACACCCGCCGCACTTCATCCCAGACGCCGGTGTATGTGGCCGGATTGCTCCGCGGCGTGCGGCCGATCGGCGATTGATCGATCTCGACTAGCTTTTCGATATGGTTCACTCCGCGCAGGCTCGCATGGTCGCCGGGCTTCGGGCCGGCTCCGGTCAGCCGACGATGAATGGCCCGGGCCAGCGTTTCATTCAGCAGCGAGCTCTTGCCCGATCCGCTCACTCCGGTGACGCACACCAGCAAGCCCAAGGGAAATTGCACGCTGACGTTCTTGAGATTGTTGGTCGTGGCGCCTTCGAGCGTGATCGTCCGAGTTTTTGCGAAGCGCCGCCGCTCGGCAGGAACCGGAATTTGCAGCCGGCCGGAAAGATATTGCCCGGTAAGCGAATCGGGAGAATCGCAAACCTGTTGAGGCGTTCCCTGGGCGACGATCCGCCCGCCGTGCAAGCCGGCGCCGGGGCCGATGTCGATCAAGTGGTCGGCTTGCAACATCATGGCCTGATCGTGCTCGACTACCAGCACCGTGTTCTCCTGCTCTTGCAACTGACGAAGGCACTCGATCAACCGCTGATTGTCGCGCGGATGCAGCCCGATCGAGGGTTCGTCCAAAATGTAGCAAACGCCCACCAGTCCGGAGCCGATGGCGGTCGTGAGCCGCACGCGTTGCAATTCTCCGCCGCTGAGCGTGTCGGCGGGCCGATCGAGCGTGAGATAGTCGAGGCCGACTTTGCCGAGAAACGCCAGCCGATTGCGGATCTCGCTTGCCAGCGGCTGATAGATGGGCAGGTCGTCGGGATGGACTTCGATCGAGGCGAAAAACGCCGCCGCCCGTTGCGTGCTCATGGCCGCGATTTCGTGAATCGCAAGGCCCTCGAAGCGAACATTGCGAGCTTCCGGCCGCAGCCGCGATCCGCCGCAATCGGGACAAACCACGCTCGCACGAAATCCTTCCAGGCGCTGGCGCGTGGCCGCGAGGGTGGCCGTCGCAAGTTCCTTTTCCAAAATCACCAACAGCCCCTGCCAATCGGAGCCGTTGCCGCGCAGCAGTTGCTCCATCGCCGCCGGCTTCCATTGATCGAGCGGCAGTTTCCATCGCACCGAATCGGCAGGCGCGAACGGTTCCAGCAGCCGGCGATGCCGCTTCTCGGCCGCCGCGGTGTCGTTCTTCCACGGCGCGATCGCTTTTTCGGAAAGCGACAAACTCCGATCGGGCAATACCAGGTCGGGATCGAATTCCACGCGGCGGCCAAGCCCTTCACACGTCGGACAAGCGCCATACGGACTGTTGAAACTGAAAGTCCGCGGCTCGACTTCTTCGTAGCTGATTTTGCAGTTCGGGCAGGCATACAGAGTGCTGTAGAGCGTCTCATGCCAATCGCCTTCCGGACCGTCGTCGGCCGCTCGTTGAAAATGGCTGACCAACAGCGTTCCTTCGCCATGCGTGATTCCCATACGAAGCGATTCGGCCAATCGGTCGGCGATTCCTTCCCGGATCACGATCCGATCGATTACCGCCTCGATGCGATGGCTTTTGCGCGGACTAATGTCTCCCGGATTATCGACGTCGACGACTTCGCCATCGACGCGAGCCCGGAGAAACCCCGCCTTGCGAATCGCGGCAAACACTTCTTGATGCGCCCCCTTCCGGCCGCGCACCATTGGGGCCAGAATCATCACCTTCGTGCCCGGCGGCAATGCCGAAACTTCTTCCAATATCTCCTCGGGCGACTGCTGCTGGATCGGCGCGCCGCATTGGTAGCATTGGGGCGTGCCGAGGCGAGCCATCAGCAATCGCAAATGGTCGTAGATTTCCGTGACCGTGGCGACGGTGCTGCGGGGATTCTGGCTGCCGGCCCGCTGGTCGATCGACACGGTCGGCTGCAAGCCCTCGATCAAATCGACGTCGGGCCGCTCGAGTTGATGGAGAAACTGCCGGGCGTAGACCGAAAGGCTCTCGATATATTGCCGCTGGCCTTCGGCATACAGGGTGTCGAACGCCAACGAACTTTTGCCGGAGCCGCTCGGCCCAGTGATGACGACCAGACGGTCGCGCGGGATGTCGAGATCGACGTTTTGAAGGTTATGCACCCGTGCGCCCCGGACCCGAATGGCCTCGGGTGGCGCGGCGGCCGCGCCATCGGCGTCGGGAGGTCCGGCAGTGGAATCGAGAATACCTGACGCCATGCGAGGGTGCGTGAAGTCCACGGTGAAGAATTTTCTACTGCGGCAAACTTTTTAGCGTAGCAGAGCATTCGTTGCCGCACAAGAAAACGGCGTCTATGGCACTACCGCACCGACCGGTAAAGATCCAAATCGGGGCGATCGCCGAGGATCGTGAATAGTTCGCGAATCTGCTCCAAACCGGCGGCGATCGTGAACCGCGAATCGCGGCCGAGGCTCTTTGCCCCAAGCACGTAAAAATCGGGTTCGGCGGTGGCTAGCAAAAGTCGATCGGGACGAGCCTCGCCCTCCGCGGGCCACCGCGTTGCCGCGCCGCGAATCGGATCTTCGCCGACTTGAAGCTCGGCGAATAATTGGTTGTGGGGCCGATGCCCGACGTTGGCGATGATCCGGTCGACTTCCACTTCACCGGCGTGCTGGCCCCCTAAATAGACTTGGAATTTCTCCAATCCCTCGTGCCAAATCACTTGCTGAACCACCGTGCCGGGGCGGAAGATCAAGTGGCCCAGTTCCGAATGAATCAACCGATTCGCCGACTCGGCCAATTGATCGCGCGCCGGCCAAGGATCGTCGGGAATGCGCCGAATCGGTCCCGGCTGGCCCGCTTCGCGCCGCACGATCCAAGTCACTTGCGTGTAGGGCGCGTCGTGACCCAGTCGAACCAAAGCGGAGACGCTCGCCGCCGCCGCATGGCCGTCGCCGACGACAAGCGTGTGGCGATGAGCATAATCGGACCGACGCTCGCCGAGAATATCCGGCATTCCATATTCGATGTGGCTTTCGGCAAGCATTTCGCCGATGGCGGGAATGCCACCTTCGCCGAGCCAGTTGTGCTGGCCGAATGTGCCGGTGGCGTCGATCACGACGTCGGCCGCGACCAAGCGTCGCCCGGCCGGTTCCGCGGAACGAGCATCGCGCACCAAGAGCCGAAAATCGGCGTCGGCCCGATCCTCGCCGGCCATGTCTCCCTTGAGCAATCCGCCGCGGCCGACGGCCAGCACTTCGGTTCGCTCGTGAATATGATCGACCAACAGGTCCGACTTGGAAAGCGGGCCGTAGTAGGCCTCCGCCAATTCGCGGCCCGTCAGAAATTCGCCGGCCGCGGGCGGTTTCCAAGCGTCGTCTTGATTCGACAGCGCGGCCAGCCCCAGCGGCGAGCAATTCGCGCCGAACGGCGTGAACAGCCGCACGTGGCCCCATTGGAACAAATGCTCCGCCACTCGGCCCCGTTCGTACAGATCGACGTCGTAGCCCAAGTATCGGGCGTAGAGCGCGGCCTCAAGTCCAATCGGGCCAGCGCCCAGCACGGCGATCCGAGCCGGTGTTTCAACTGCCATGCGAAGCTCCGGGGAAGTGGCTGGTGGTTAGTGGCTAGTGGCTAGTGTTCGGTGGGCGAGCGAGTTTGGGGCCAGAACGAGGTCCGTGTTCCGCTTGCGCGTCACTAGCCACTAGCCACTAGTCACTAGCCACTAATCACTCGTTCTACAGCAAACGGCGTCAAATCGAACTCCGGCGTCTGACCGCGAATCAATTGAGCCATGAACACCGCGGTGGCCGGCGCCAGAATCAGCCCGCTGCGATAATGGCCCGCCGCGGCGAATGCATTTTGCAATCCTGGCACGCGGCCCAAATAAGGCCGACCGTCGGCGCTGGCAGGTCGCAAGCCGGCCCAGCAGCATTCCATTTCCGCCGTGCGCAATTCGGGGATCCAATCGATGGCAAAATCCAGCAGCTCGCGAACTGCTTCCGAGGTCACGCGGCGATCAAATCCGACATCTTCCAAGGTCGAACCGACAAGCAAGTGGCCGTCATCGCGAGGCACGAAATAATGCGGACCCGCATAAACTGCCCGCCGCAGGATCGGCTTTGCAGTTCTTAAGAGCACGATCTGACCGCGGATAGGCTTGATGGCGACATGCACACCCAATTTGCTTAATAGCCCGCCGCTCCAAGCGCCGGAGGTGACGCAAAATCTCTCGGCGGCGATCGAGCCCTGCTTCGTGCGGGCCGTAGCGATTCGGTCTCCGACGATTTCAAAACCTTCCACTTCGGTATCGGCGGAAATCTCAACGCCCCGACGAACGCACGCTGCTTCGAGCGCCTGCAAGTTCCAAGGGCTGCGAATCTGCAATTCATCGTGTACCAGCAACCCGGCGCGAAGCCGGCCGGCCGTGACCGCCGGCTCTAGCGCCGGTTCCAGCCGCGCCGCGGCCTCGGATGAAAGCTCTTCGATCGCCACGCCACCACGCCGCGATTGCCGGGCCATCGCGGCCAGTTCGTCGAGCAAGCCGTCGTCGGCCAAATAAAGCGCGCCGCAGCGGCGAAGGCCGTTGTCGATGCCGGTTTCGTCGAGTAGCCGGGCGGCCCATTCGGGATGCAACCGTAGGCTTATCGCGGCCAGCCGCTCCAACGGATCGGCATCGGCCGCCTGCGACGACGGCGGCAGAATCCCAGCGGCAGCCCAAGATGCCTCGCGTCCAGGATGGATGCGGTCGACCACTCGCACCCGCTGGCCAGCCCGGGCCAGTTCATACGCCAACGACAGCCCGATCACTCCGCCGCCGATGATCAAACAGTCGTGCATTGGAGAATAAAATTGGGCTTATTGGAGCACGGGGGTCTGGCTCATTTTTCGGCAAGTCATGGGAAGAATTGCCATCGATGCTTACGCCGAAAAATGTGCCTGACCCCTTGAACCACCACGCGCGCGGCGGCTACGCATTCGTCTCGATCGACGAATCGTCGGCCACGTTTACCCACACGTGAACGTGCGGGGCGCCGCGGAAATACCAAACCAGCGATGGGCCTTCCAGCCGCCAGCAGTCCCAAACTTCGTCGTTGCCGATATCGCCTTCGCGGTAGAACGCCAGAGAGCACTTGTCCAAGCCACCCTGCGCCTTCAGGCAACGCAAGGCGTCTTGCTGGCCGCTCGTGCGATACGGTTCGAGCAGCATCGAAAGCACTCGTTGCAACTCGGTCTTTTGATCGCTGGAGAATTCGCTGACCGGGCAGCCCGGATACGTTCGCGTCGGCCCCTGGAAACCGACCGACTCTTCCAGCGGCAGATTTTCGACCAATGCCAACTTCTTGTGGCGCTCGTCGAGCATCTTGTAGACCTTGTTGGCCTCCAAGGCTTGCGGCCAAAAGACATTCCCCGGATGGTCGGCCTTTTCATTGAATCCGCTGGCGGCATGGCCGTAGAAGATCGGGCCGCCGAAGGCGACATGCTCGTTCGAATGGCCGTCGCAGCGAATCGTGAGATGCCGGCCGGTCATCACGAATTCGAATTTCTCGATGCCCGGATGACCGAAGATCGCGATGCTTTGTTGCTTCCCATAACCGCCGGCATCGTCTTTCAGTTGCTTGTCGATCTTCTTGATCCACTCGGTCTGATACATCCCCTCGAACACCTCGCGGATCATTTGCTGCTGATCCTTGGTAAAGAAATCCGAGCCGATCGAGGGAGGAGTGATATTCCAGTTGTTCGACACACGGGTTCGCAGCAAGCCGCGTTTCTCTTCCTTGAAATCCCAATCGAAGCAAATTCGGCTCTTTTGGCTGTCGCTCAATGTGCCAAACAACGATTTGACGATCGACTCCGGCTTCGACGTGAAATCGAGTGCCGCCGGCTTGGCGGATTCGGCGGCCATTGCCCAGACGGGCAGCGACGCGGCAGCGACGCCGGCCAGGGCGATGGTTCCCGTGGTGCGGAGAAATTCGCGGCGATTGATCCAATTGGTCTCGGCTTCGCAATCGGGACACAAGCGATCGGGCTGCTTCTGGGTCATGGCGATTTTCTCCTGGGCAAGGGCGGGGTCGTGCGGCGGGAAAGACGCAATCGTTACGCTCGTGCAGAATCTGCCGTTCGGAATCTCGGACGCCCA
>Ga0182024_10012210_pt1 | contig 17034 bp, 17 predicted proteins | sample P32metaG_FD_120480 | JGI IMG/M metagenome (GOLD analysis project Ga0182024, IMG submission 120480) | Permafrost microbial communities from Stordalen Mire, Sweden - P3-2 metaG (Illumina Assembly) | ecosystem: Environmental > Terrestrial > Soil > Wetlands > Permafrost | place: Sweden: Stordalen...
AAGGCTGATGTAATCCGTGATGCGGCTTCCGGTGGGCAAACTGGCAAGAGTGCGAGCCATAGCGATATTCTGTGCTCCCGCCATACAGAATACTCTATAATTTCTTAAGTGAACAGTATTGGGCGTAAGACCTGTTTCGCAGTGCTGCTAGCCGATATTGTGTCTTCCGCGTCAACGTTCGCGCACTGCTTGGCGAAAGATTGCGAACCGTTACTCAGCAGCATCTCCGCCTGGGCTTGGTTCGCTTACCCTATGCGGTGACTGCCGGTGACGAATTCCAGGCCCTTTGCGGTGCGCTCGATGAAGTGCCGGCACTGGTGCTGGATTTGCGGCGACGCATGCGGCCGTTCATGTTGCGCATCGGCGTCGGAATCGGCAACGTCCCCGGAAAAATCGAGGCGCCGGTAAATCGGATGGGAGGCGAGGCATTTCAGTTCGCTCGGCGTGCGATCGAGAGCTTGAAGCAAGGGGACCAGTTGAAAATTGAGGCCCTCACCGCGTTTCGTTCGAGCCGGCCTGTATTCGACACAACGGCCAACCTAATCTATGGGTTGCATGATACATTGCTCGTGAAGGTGACCGAAAAGCAGTGGAAGACGATCGACCAATACAGATCCAAGGGCCGCATGGAAGCCGCCGGCCACGCCTTGGGCGTAAACTTCACCACCGTATCCAGAAACCTGAAGCGCAGCTACTATTGGCAAATGAAATATACGATCCGTGGCATGCGCAGCCTGATTGCCGACCAATTTTCGTAATGCCGCGAAAATGCGCTGAGTTCGAGAATACTGAGTAACCCATGCCTGCTCTGCTGCCGCGCCTCTTCCTCGCATTGTATTTTGCGCACCTGTTGACCGATTTCCTGTTTCAGACGCGCCGGATGGTGGACGGCAAGAAGCGAGGCGGGCCGCCGGGATACCTCGCGCACGGCGCAGTGTATTACCTCTCGACTCTGTTGATGACCGCAGCAGTGATACCCGAAGTGCTGTTTTCCGGAAGATTTCAGGCGGGATTCATCGGCCTGGTAGCGATTCACCTGCTGATTGATATCGGGAAGATGTCGCTTACCGGCTCCGGCCGGGTGCGTGATGGAGTCACCGCCTTCCTCGTTGATCAGGCTCTGCACTTGCTCACGGTTTGGTTGGCTGCGTGTTGGATCTCGCGAACCTCCGTGTGGCTCGGTGATGCCGCGCTGCTGGTGGCGTTGCGCGGTGTGTCGAATGGCATGTTGCTTTTGGCGATCGTCTATATCCTGGTGATGTTCGCCGGCGGATATTTGATCGGCTACCTCACCCGACCGTTTCTCGCGGATGTGAAGCTCCAGGACGAAACCGGGCCGCAGTTGCAAACTGCCGGGATGTACATCGGCTGGCTGGAGCGCTTTTTGATTTTGACCGCGGTGTTGCTGCGGTCGCCCGCGACGATCGGACTGATCCTGACCGCGAAATCCATCGTGCGCTATCCGGAAATGAAGTCCATCCGCTTTGCCGAGTATTTTTTGATTGGCACGCTGCTGAGCTTGACCGAAGCGTTACTGGGAGGCCTGTTTCTGCTGCACGTAATACGCGGAGCATCCCTATTTCTGGGATGAGGCTGCCGCCCGGCGAATCGCTGGCGAAGCCAAGACGCGGATCCGTGAAGGTTAGGCACTTTACGACATAAAGTACTTGACACAACCACCGCCCAAGCCTAGCATTCACTGCGTGACGCCCTCCGAGCCCATTCGCTTTCGCTCTCCTCGCACTGAGAAAACTATCGATCTGGATGCCCGCGCCCGCGACAACCTGCGTTTCATTCGCGAAACCATGGAGCGCGCGGGAGCCTTTACCGCGGTTCCTGGGTGGGGCGGCGTGGCCATGGGGATTACGGCGCTGGGTGCGGCAGTGGTGGCCTCCCGCCAGCCGCGGGTGCGCGATGCGGTAATCGTATGGTTGCTGGAAGCTTGCCTGGCGATCGCCATTGCCGGGTGGAGCGCGTTTGCCAAGGCTCGGGAAGCGGGCGTGGCGATTTTTGCCGGGCCGGGCCGAAGATTTGCGCTGAGTTTTGCACCGCCGATGATGGCGGGGGCGCTGTTGAGCCTGGTGCTGTATCGCGCCGGTCTGACCGAACTCCTTCCCGGAATGTGGTTGCTTCTTTACGGAGCCGGCATCGTCACCGCGGGTGCGTTTTCGATTCGAATCGTTCCGTTGATGGGCCTGTGCTTCATGGTGATGGGGGCGGTGGCGTTTTTTTGTCCAGCCTGGTGGGGGAATGCGTTTCTGGCGGCGGGGTTTGGAGTGCTGCACATCGTTTTCGGCGGAGTGATTGCGAGAAAGTATGGCGGGTAAATCGACAGCAGGACGCACCGAGCGCGAAACGAAAGCGGCGGGCACAGCCCGCAGAGGAGCGGCGCCGCACCGCGCCGGAGCGGCGACTGGTCTTTCCGCGGAAAGATCGGCGATTGCGCTGGAGCAGTTGATCCACGAGCGTACCCGGCTGGGAATCATCAGCGCGCTGGCAGTGAACGAGACACTGCGGTTCAACGAATTGAAGCAGTTGCTGGGAATCACCGACGGCAACCTGAGCGTCCACGCGCGCAAGCTGGAAGACGCCGGGTACATCGCCTGTACCAAGAGTTTTGCCAACCGGCTACCCAAGACCGAATACAGTCTGACCACCGCGGGCCGGCGGGCGCTGGAAAAATATCTCAATCACATGGAATCTCTGATTCGCGCGACGCGAGAGGGATGAAGGGAAAAATTCCTTGGCCACCTATTTGCAAAATCAGAGCGTCCTGAAACCGCTGGAACCCGCAGGGATTCACGTCGCGATCTTGATGGATGGTAACGGCCGATGGGCGTCGGCGCGAGGCTGGCCACGTTCCGAGGGTCATCGCGCGGGCGTGGCGGCAGTGCGCAGCGTGGCGCAGGCGGCTCCGCATCTGGGAATTTCCATTCTCACGCTATACGCACTTTCGGCGGACAACTGGCAACGGCCGGTGGAGGAACTGGCCACGTTGATGGGGCTGTTTGAAGAATTTCTGCGCGAGGACGCGGACACCTGTGCGGCGCTGGGCATCCGGGTGCGGGTGATCGGGCGCCGGGAGCGGCTTCCGGCTTCGCTGATCGCGGCCATCGATTTTGCGGAACGGCGCACGGCGCGAGGTGAGAACGTGACCCTGCGGATCGCGGTGGATTATTCGGCGCGCGAAGCCATCGTGCGCGCGGCTTGTGGGGATCCATCGAGCCGCGCGGCGGTGACCCAACAGGAATTTGCGCGGCGGCTGGGAGAAGCGACGCACGCGGGAGGTCCTTCGCCGGACGTCGATCTATTGATCCGAACTGGCGGCGAGCGGCGGCTCAGCGATTTTCTACTGTGGGAATGCGCTTACGCGGAGCTCGTTTTCACGCCGAGGATGTGGCCGGAATTTTCGGGAGCCGACCTTTCGGCGGCGGTGCGTGAGTACGAGGCGCGTGACCGGCGATTCGGGCAGGTTCCGGAAGCGGCTGCGGGATAGGCCGCTATGACGGCGTCAGCAAGGCTGGGAATCGCGGTGGCGGGCTAGTTTAAAGGCTTTGCCCAGGACGCGAGTCACGGCGGGCGCCAGCGAATATCGTTCCAGATCGCCTTCTTCCACCCAAACAGCTTCGAGAGCATCACCTCCCGCACGAGGGTTGCCCGAGAGCCGCTCGCACAGATGGTCGATAATCACGAAATGATATTTGGTGCGGCCGTTGTCGTCGGCAATGATTCGTTCGAAGACCTCGATTAACTCTCCTGCACGGACCACCAGGCCGGTTTCTTCCTCCAGTTCGCGCTCAATACCCCGCAAAATAGTCTCCGACACTTCGAGGAGGCCACCCGGAATAGACCACTGGCCCTCAAGAGGGGGATTGCTGCGTCGGATCAGCACGGTGCGGCCGTGCTCGATCACCACGCCGCCCACGCCAACGATCGGGCGATCCGGATATTCTCTTTTCCGCGACAAAGGCGCAAACTCCGTAAAGGATAATGATCAACGCTCACGATATATAATACGCTAGCGCCCGGTCGTTTGGGCCAAACCGGCAGTCTCGAAAGGAGGGAGCCCCTTGGTTAAGTGCACGGAGTGCGAAGCGGAAATCGACTTGGACGAAGAGGAAGTGGAAGAGGGCGAAGTTGTGGTTTGTCCCGAATGCAGCGTGGAGCTTGAAGTGGCACAAATTCATCCGGTGCAGTTGAAGGCGATCCTGGATGAAGATGAGGACGACGATTTGGATGTCGACGACGATGATGACGACGATGATGATGATGAGGAGGAGGATGAGGACGACGATCTGGACGATGAGGAAGAGGGAATCGGCGAGCCGGAAGAAGAGCTTGACGAATGATCGGCGCGCCCGCTTCGCGCGTCCAATCTGCAGCGTCGGGGTAAACGGGTGCTGCTGCCCGAATAGGGTCCCCGTAGGCGTTGCGGTCCAATGTTCCACGGAAACGAAAAGTTAGGACCAGGGAGTATTAAGAACATGAAGAAAATCTGGGGTGGGCTACTGGTGGTCATGTTGGTGGGCGCGATGGTGGTTCCGGCAGTGCGCTCGCAGGAAAGCGACAAAGCCGCCAAGGCGCGAGAAGCAAAGCTGCGAACGGTTCATGGCAGCGTGATCGACAAGGACGAAAATCCGGTGCCCGAGAGTATCGTCTACCTGAAGAATCTGCGAAGCCAATCGGTAAAGACGTATATCGCGGATTCCGCGGCGCAATACAAATTCAGCGGCCTGGATCCCAACGTAGATTACGAAGTGCACGCGGAGAAGGGCGACGCCACTTCCAGTCTGCGGACCGTGTCGAATTTCGACAGTCGCAAGGACCTCGAGGTAACGCTCAAGCTGAATAAGAAGAAGGACAAGGATTAGCGCGACGTCCACGCCGCAGGGCCGCTGTTCCGCGAATTAACTCTTTCCCTCCACTGTTCCTTGATGCGGCACGATGATCGAAATCGCGCGTGGCAACATTTCGATTTCAATCGGAGTGGCGCCGACGATTTCTCCTGCCGAGTGCACTAGAACTGCACGGCTGGTCTTGACATGCACGTTCCGTGCGCGAGATCGGCGCACTTCGCTATAGCGAATGTCGCCGGAGCGCAAAAGGGTGGGAATCGCGTCGACCAATCGGGTCCACGGCACCGGCCGCACCAGCACGATATCGAGCAGTCCATCGTCCATGCGCGCGGCAGGCGCAATGCGGATGCCGGAACCGTAGTTTGGCGCGTTCGCGACGGCGAGGAAAAGCGCGCGATCGTACTCGGTGGTGCCATCCAGCTCGAGCTCCACGTCGATCGGCGTGAAATGCCGAAATGCTTGCAGCGCTCCAGCGATGTAACGAAGCGCACTGGGCCAACGGGCAAAGCGAGTGTTGGCGAGTTGTGCCGCATCCGCGTCGAGCCCGATCCCGCCGGCGCCGACCAGCACGGCCGGAGGAAAACGGTCCGCGCCTCCATCGTGGGTGTGCCTTGGATTCGCGCCGGGAAAGCGCATCCGTCCCACGTCGAAGCGGTGCGGGCGTGAGCGGAGAAAGGCGCTAGCCGCAGCGATGGGATCGTTAGGTATGCCCAAGGCGGAAGCGAGATCGTTGCCGTGCCCGGCCGGAAAGAATCCGAGGTCCACGCCGGATCCCAGCGTGGCGTCGACTAGATGATGAAATGTTCCATCACCGCCGAGAGCGACGATATTCCGGTAGCCCTGCTCGATGGCCAGGGCGGCCCGGGCGCGCAGATCCTGGACGTCAATGGACTCGGCGAAATCGGCGGGATGATGTTGTTGCGCGAGGTAGCTGGCCACCGCCGGGAAAACCCGGCGTGCGACACCGCCTCCTGCCATCGGATTAACCAGAACCAACGTTTCGGGATGCATGCGCGACGATACGGCTAGTGTTCGACGGGCTGATCCGAGCGGGTCATCTTCCCGTTGATGACGTCGACGGTGAAGCTCGACCCGCCCGTGCCTTTCCATGACGCGAAATCGAAGTGAGAATCGGCCCCAGCGGGCAGGCGGTAGGCGCTGATGCCGCGCATGGTGAGCGGAGTGCCGGGCAGGCATTTCTCGGGATGGCTTTGCAGGCTGAAAAAATATGCCGCGCCTTTTCCCACCACGCTGGCTTTTCCCTGCTCAAGCAGCACCGCCGTGGTTTCATCTATTCCAAGACCGTGGACCTCGCTGGCCCAGCCGTCCTGAACGATGCGGGCGAGAAAGGTGACCAACCTTCCCATGCGCTCCCGCTTCGAGAAATGACTGTCGGTGATGATCCCGCTCATGGACGGGAAATCGAGGAAGTCGCGAACCAGGGTGACTCTGGGGTCGTAGGGATCGGCCAAGGCTTGAGGGCTGGTGACGGTGTCTTGTATCGCGGCGAAAGCGAATTGACCTTGAATGGCGAGGCCGGCGCTGATTCCGCCGATGGGCACGCCGCGCGCGTACGCCCGGTTGATTTCTGCCTGCACCGGCGTGCCGGTCCAGAATTTGACGTAGTTTGATTGATCGCCGCCGGAGAAAAATATGGCGTGGGTGTCATGAATGGTTGCGGCGACGTAGGGATCGCGCGCGCCTTCCGCGGAAGTAATGACGATGGTGGTGACGGAATTGGCGGGGCACGCGGTGTGGAACATTTGGTTGTATTCGGCTTCGTCGTTGGCGGTGAGGACGACAATATTTCCGCCTCCGGAATGGCTGCAGAAAAACGGCAAGGTCAGGTCAGTGCCGCCGTGCCCTCCGAGCAGAATCTCTCCGGAGACAGGGGGTTTTGCAGGGGCGGGATTTTCGGCCGGTGTGTCGTAAGCCTTGAATCCATTTCCCTCCTTGGTTGGTACTGGCGCGGAAGAAGCGGCAAAGAGCAGCGCACAAAACGCGCCAAAGAACGTTCGCGTGAGGATCGGCGGTGAGGCCGCAGTGGTTATCGTAGGCACCGCGAACGTTATGGCACACGGCCGGTGAGAACGCAACGAGGCCCGACGAAAAGCGAGCAAAAGCGGCGTTGACATTGCCGGGTCGCTGTTCTAACTTTCGGCTAACAGTTTGCAGGGTGAGTCAGGCCCATGAATAAGACCACACACTCCACCGGACCGCGCCACTGCTCATCTTCCCCTATCTATGGAATAGATACGGGCAAGCTGGCGGCGGGTCTCTAACTCCCTCCTGAATTTCGGTAAACGCGGGCGATTGGCTCGCGGCCTTCTAATTCGCTCACGCACCGAGATCGCTGTTCCCGTGGAGGCAGTATGAAACGATTCGATTTCGTGCTGGTATTTCTGGCTGCGCTACTCATATTTCCTTCCGCTGCATCGCCGCAGACCTCGGAAGGCGGAGTGCTGGGAGCGGTGCGCGATTCTTCCGGGGCAGCGGTGCCGGGAGCGACCATCACGGTAACCGAGACGTCCAAAGGGATTACCCGAACCATGGTGACCAACGCCGATGGCGAGTTCACCATGAACCAGCTCGAGCCGGGCTTTTACAGGGTGTCGGCCACCGCACGAGGATTCAAACGCGCCGAGGCGTCTTCGGTGCAAGTGGAAGTATCGCGCGCGGTGCGGGTGGACTTGCGGCTGGATCCGGGCGCGGTGAATGAAACGGTGGAAGTGAAGGACGAAGCTCCGCTCACCGACACCGGGGACACTACGTTGAACGGGGTGCTCACCAACAAGGCGATTAACGATCTGCCGCTGCAAGGCCGCGATTTCCAAAACCTGCTGCCGTTGCATCCGGGGGTGCAGCGGACTCCGGGAGGCGGATTCCATTCGGTAACTTCGAATGGCAACCGTCCCGATGACAACAACTTTTTTATCGACGGCGCGGACGACAACGATGCGTACTACGGCGAGACCGTGGTGAACGATGCCGGAATTTCCGGCACGCCCTCCAGCCACTTACCGCTGGATTCGATTCAGGAATTCAACACCCAGGAAGGTCCGGACGCGAACTATGGAGTGAAACCTGGGGTGGTGATGAATATCGGACTGAAGTCCGGCAGCAACGCAGTGCATGGCTCGGCGTACTACTTCCACCGCAACAGCGCGCTGGACGCGCGCAATTTCTATGCCCCGGCACCGGACCCGGTACCGGCGCTGCTGCTGCACCAGTTTGGGGCTTCGCTCGGCGGGCCCATCAAGAAGGACAAATGGTTCTACTTTGTGAACTACGAAGGGGTGCGGGACAAGGTGGGCAACCCGGGCAACGTCGACAGCCCGGTGACCACATCGCTGGTGGGGCGCATTGACCCGAGCATTGGCGCCCCGGCGGACTACAGTATTTTTGATGCGTTGGCGCAGTGCACCGCCAACGGCAATTGCAGCCCGACCAGCGTGAGCTTGTCGAAGTACTTTTATCCGAATCCCGGATTTACGGCCAGCACCACCGATCCGTCATTGATCGACTTCGATTTTAACAACCGCAACCGCGAAGAGAACCTGGTGGCCAAGACCGACTACGTTCTGAACTCGCACCATACTCTTTCCGCGCGGTTCATTTACGCCAACACCACGGAAGTGGAGGAAGACGCCGAGCCGATCGCGCCGGAATTTTTGTCCACGGCCAGCCCGATCACCCAGGTATTTGGAGTGGGCTGGGTGTGGACGCCGAACGCGCGCTGGGTGAATGAACTGCGCTACAGCTACAACAATTTCAACGAGGCCATCCTGCCGCTGGATCACAACGTGAATCCGACGACCTACGGAATCAATACCGGGGTGACCGACCCGCGGTTGTTTGGGATGCCGCGCATCAACCCCAGCGACGGCTTAATGAACTACCTCGGCGGAAACTCGAGCTGGCCATTGGACACCACGCCGTCGGCGACGCAGAGCGTATCGGATACCGTCTCCTATACCGTGGGCCGGCACACCATCCAGTTTGGCGGGAGCTTCCGGAGAGGCAGTGTGGACTATTACCGCGCTCAGTACGGACGCGGCCGTGTGGACTGGGATTCGCTTGAGGACTTCGTAACCGGCGACACGGATGGCGTGGACCAATGGCGGTTACTGTACGGCGACCCCCACCGCGACTTGAGTATCAAGTCGTTCGGAATGTTTTTGCAGGACGCTTACCGGATCCGGCCGCGGGTGGTCCTTAATTTGGGATTGCGCTACGACATTACTTTTCCGATCAAGGATACACACAACCAGTTGGCGAATTTTATTCCGTCCGAAGGGATCGTGCAGGTGGGCGACGGAATCAGCCAGCCGTATCCCACGCGGTACAACAACGTTTCCCCGCGGGTCGGCGTCGCTTGGGATATTTTGGGCACCGGCAGGACGGTGTTACGTGCGGCCGGCGGATTGATTTTCGATCAGCCGTCGATTCGCACGTTCGCATTCAACGGCGGAGGTTTGAACCTGAACCCCAGCGGAATTCCGGGAGTCACGCCGGGGAACGGCTCGATCACCTCGTTCCTGGTGCAGTCTTCCGATGCAAGCCAACTGGATTGGGACGGAGGAGGGCCGGTGTTTCCGCAGTCCGCCGGACAACAATGCAGCGGGTCTTCGCCGTGCGACGTATTCGGCGTGGATCCCAAGTTGAGCACCCCGTATGTAGCCAACTGGAACTTCAATATCCAGCAGGCGCTGACGCCGACTACCCTTTTGCAGGTGGCCTACGTGGCCAACCGGGGCTTCAATCTTTATAGCGTTACCGATCCCAACCAGGCGAATCCAACGGCCAGTGCCAATTGCGTGATCGCAACCGGCAGCGCGGCCGGGTACCCGGGAGCGGGAGCGATTTACGGAGGGGATTACACGGACTGCGAACAGGCCGCCAAGCCGTACACGTCAAACTGCACGACTGGGGCGGGACCGTGTTTGCCGTACGTCGGGTTCGTCAGCGAGCTAGCCAATAAAGGCTACTCCGACTACAACTCCATGCAGGTGACGCTCACCAAGCGTTACGCCCATGGGCTCTACTTGCTCGCGGGTTACACCTGGGGACACGCGATCGACACTTCGACCAACAACGTGGCTTCGGCTTCCGGCGTATTTCCGCAGGACAGCCGAAATTACGACGGCAATCGAGGCAACGGAGATTACGACATTCGCAATCGCTTCACCATCGCGCTGACCTACGACTTGCCTTCAATCAAGGGCTATTGGCAAATGCTGGATGGATGGCAGATCTCCACGGTGGCGATGCTGGAGGGCGGCGAGCCGTACACGCTGCTCGATGGCGAGGATGACGTCAGCGCGACCGGCGAACTGGTGGACCGCTGGAATATCAGTGGGCCCGCCAGCAACGTGCACTGGTCGCCCAATACTCCGCTGGACTACATCAATTGGGACACTTTCACCACCGATGGGAATGGCAACGTGAACGGCGGCAATTCGCAGTGCATCGCTGCGGCCGGCGCAAACAATCAGTTGGCGCTCAATATGCTGGGGAACTACGGCTGCTACATTGCAGGCAAGACCGTTTTGACTCCGCCGGCGCTGGGAACGTTTGGAAATATGGGCCGCAATATTTTCCGCGGGCCGGGCTTCCGGAACTGGGATCTATCGGTCATTAAGAATTTCAAGCTGAACGAGCATCTACGGATGCAGTTGCGCGGAGAGTTTTACAACGTGCTGAACCATCCCAACTTCGACGACCTGACGTTGAATACCGATCTGTCGGGTACCGATACGGTGGGCACCGCGGCCTACACTCCGGACGTGGGCGAATCGAATCCGGTGATCGGTTCAGGAGGGTCGCGTCACGTACAGGTGGGCCTGAAGCTGGCCTGGTAACGAACCGCGGGTCTGATTCCTGCCGCTGGATAGGAGACTCTGGTGCCGGCGGCGGGAATCGAACCCACGACCTAGGGATTATGAGACCCTCGCTCTACCACTGAGCCACGCCGGCACAATCGGGCGACTGCTGATGTTAGGGGTTCGCTTCCGGCAGTGTCAAGGTATCCGGTGCAGGGGTGTCCGGTGCAGTGGTGGACCTGTTTTCCGAACACCGGCATTTACTCCACGTGGCTGTGTAAGAAATTCGACAGGTTGCGGGGGGAGGCTTCCACCTGTAGGACAATACGCCAAATTATCTCTAGCGTTCCGAATACGGTCGGCCGCGGACTTGTCAGGTTCGGCCAAAGCGATACTTAAGGAATGTGCTCGATCTCGACATCATGCCAATGTTCCTTCAGGTACTCGGCAACCAGTCGACGGTGACAATGGTGTGGCTCTTGTTCGCTGCACAAGCGCCGTCCTGGACATCGCGTGAAACATTTTTTTCGACATGTCGCAATCGCATCAGGTCGAGAAACTTCCGCTCGTACCACTCCCAATCCGCCCTTCTCCTTTTTGTAGGCGTCGAGAATATCTTTGGTTGGGGCAAGGTCGGGAACATGCACGTAGTCGATATTGCAAATGACTTTGACGAAGAAGCGAAGATCGCCCTGCTTGGTAAAGCCTGCCAGTTGCGAAGTGTTGTTCAGGCGGACATCAACTAGGCGTTTTACGCCGGCATTTGTCAGCCGGGTAAAAAACGTCTCCGCCGACTCCTTCGTGAAACCAATCGTGAGCAGTTTCATCCCGCCGCACTCCTGGCCGTGGCATCCGCGGAAACTTCGCCGGCATAGTCATACGCAATACGCCCCGCTTGACGCCGGTAGGCCTCAGCTAAGAGCTCCTCTGGCGAGCGGAACATATCGAGTTCCGGCAAATTGAGCATTCGGGCCAATCGGCTCAGGGCGTTCGCATGACTTTCCAGACTGCCGTCTGCATGAATGTGCCGGACGTCAAGGCCAAGAGAGACTAGGTGCTTTGCAACCAAAATTGTACGATGACATTCCAGCGGCTCCTTTTCGGCACACATCAAGGTAAGTCGGTAGTCCTTCATTCCGTTCTGCACACGCGCCAAGCCTCGCCGAAACAGATCGGTGCAGGCTAGGCGGTCATATTGAGCTTTGCCATTCTCGTAACACCCAAGGTCTTGGCTCCGCGCGCCAAGTTCGTTGCCCAGGAAAACATACTTGATGCCGCACGCATGCAAGGATCCCTTCAGTTCTTCGCGGTTAAATTGCGGATTGACGCGACTGTAGGGCACGGACCTTACATCGCAAAGGGCTGTGACATCGTGTCGGCGCAATAATGCGATGAAACTTTCCCGTGTGTGCGTGGAGTGTCCGATAGTTAAAACGACGTCTTGCATAGTTACCCCAAAAAGGACTTGTTCGTGATAATTGCGGCCACGAGCTGGTGCATCGGCCATCTTCTTTGCAAGGCTCGCTCCAGCTTACGCAAGTGAAAACGGCATCCAACGGATGATCGCCTTCTTCTTTCGCGGCGAATGCCTCCCGGACAGCCGGGTCGGTCAGACCTAAATTGTAATGGATACCAGCGTAATCCGACACGACCTGCCTGAATAGGTGCCGGCGATGTGCCTTCATTCCCCGCCAGCCTAATAGATAAACGGTATCAGAGCCTTCACGTCATGCTGGTATTGGGTGTACTGCGCACCGAATTGTTGGCGCATGAAGCCCTCCTCCGTTCGAGATTTAAGCAAAAACGCGACGAAGAGAACGGCCACACCAAGCAACCCGCGGACTTCGCCAATAATCAGCGCCATCCCCACGAAGCCGACCAAAAAGCCTGTATAAATCGGATGGCGCACAATCGCGTACGGGCCGCGGCGAATCAATTGATGGTCTTCCTTGACGGTTACGGTGCCGCTCCAGTTGTGCCCGAGTGGCAGCCGAGCCCAGACAGCGACCGCGAGGCCTAGGAAAGTGAACAGCAGCCCCACGGCTCCAGCCGTATCTGAATCAGGCAGAAAACGCGCGGCGAGCGAGCCCACATGGAAATAGCGCGAAAAGACCAGGAAGCCGGCTACCGCCGCCAACCCTGCTTGCGGCAGCCTTGTGCCTGGGGTTTGTGTGCGGACGGAGCGTTTGCTGAATAGCCTGCCGATCAGCCAGATGATGCAGATCGCAAACCAGAGATCCGTTCCCAATGTATAGTATTCGAGGTGCATCGCGGTGGCCTCCCACCTATACGTACGCAGCAGGCGGCCTAAACATTACCGGCGCACTTGGTTACATTCCGTCACGCTGTGCTTGGTATACTTCGGCGGTGCGCCTCGCGCTGGCAATTTTTCTCTTTGCTGGTTCTGCTTTCCTCCCAACCTCGCTCCAGCAGGAGGTTCGCGCCATCGCTGCGGACGCTCATGGCAAAGTTTCCGTCGCCTGTTCGCTGCCGGGCTCGGCGGTGAATTGCAATCTCGATCCGCATGCACATCCACCGATGCAATCGGTTTTCAAGTTGCCGCTGGCAGTGGCCACGATTCACCTGGTTGAGGCGGGGAGGTTTTCGCTAGACCAGCCGATTCGATTTCTGCCGAGCGGCCGAATCCTACCGCAAACTTATAGTCCCCTACAGGACCAATATCCGGACGGAGATGCCGACATACCGTTGCGGGAACTTCTTCGCATAGCCGTCTCGCTCCGCGACAACGTCGCCGCGGACATTGTCTTGCGAATCATTGGAGGTCCCAAAGTGGTAGAGAGCTATGTGCGATCGATCGGTGTAAACGGTTTTCATCTGGAGGACGGCGAGCACGGCCTGCAGCGGGACGTTAGGACCCAATATCGAAATTGGTTCGAACCTGCCGGCGCGGTGCAGCTACTGCGGCGAATCAGCGACAATTCTCCGCTTACCTCCGAGCACACCCAGATGTTGCTGCAGTGGATGAAAGATACGCCGAGAGGTTTGCACCAGATCAAAGGCGAACTACCTGCAGGAACGGCCGTGATGCATAAGACTGGCGTATCGTCTTCCAGCGGCGGCGTAACCTATGTCTCCAACGATATCGGCCTGATCACTTTGCCCGACGGTCGCCGCTCAGCGATTGCGATTTTCCTTACCGATTCCAGTGCGGATCAGACCGCTCGCGACGCAGTGATCGCGCGGATCGCGAAGGCCTCCTACGACGCGAGCATCCAATCGAGCCAGTAAAGTTCGCGATCGGAAAAAGGATCATTTGGATTCGGCCCCTCCCTAAAAAGCGAAATTCGAGGGGTTGTGGCAAAATTTTCTTGGGGAGCCGTATCATTGTGATTCAAGAAGTGCCGGTACGAACAAAAGTGAAACGGCCGATTGCATTGATACGATTCCGAATTGAAAACGATGCGGCGAACATGCAGTGCGTCAAAGCCTTGATTGGTGGGCCCTTGCGGTGTGTTTCCAGAACGTGAGTCTGTAGTACTTTGGTACCGTTGACGCTTTACAATCGCAAAAGGTACGTTGGTCCTCGACAATTCGGAAGATGCTCTGGCTAGCCTTGAGAGAGGCGTGTACGCATCCAGGACGTTTGCGTGCACGTTTTTCTCTTGACAATACCCGTGTGTCCAATAGACTCCTCCTTGTAGTATGCATACTCGGAGGAGTAGTTGATGAAGAACTGGATCACGGTTGTTGTACTTGTTTTGTTGGTTCTGACCAGTGCCGCTGGAATCCACGCATTGGCGATGACGCACTCGAGCGTGGCTCTGACCACAGCTCCCGTGCCGCCCTCGCCGTGGGCACTTACCACAGCACCAGTACCGCCGTCGCCTTGGTCACTCACCACGGCTCCGGTACCCCCGTCGCCTTGGTCACTCACAACGGCCCCGGTACCGCCGTCGCCTTGGAAGTAACCGCCGTAACGGTAGGTCCGCGTTAGACCACGTCAAAAATGAGGGCTAGGTCCTTGGCGCAGCGATATGACGCTTAGCCCTTACGATTACGTGTTTTGGGTATTTGGCTTCCTCCTGGAAGTATACGTTGTCGTATGTACGATTGTCCGCAAATCCTTCCTGCGCTACTTGCCGTTGAATTTGTTCATGCTAGGGATGGCGGCCTCCGAATCGCTGCAGTACCTTTTCGCTCACAAGTACGGCCTTACCTCACTCCAATATATGTACTTCTATTACTACTCCGATAGCGTGATGACCGTCTTTTTGTATTTCGTCATCATGGGATTCTACCAGGAAGTTTTCGAGGAAATGAAGGTGAGCAAACATGTCCGCAGTGCCACGCTGCTGGTGCTAGTCGGTACCGCGCTGTTCTCTTACCTGGTCGTTCGCCACAACCAGGCCCACCTGACCAGCCGGTTCGTGGTAGCCCTCGGCCAAAATCTTTATTTTGTTGGCGTCGCGCTCACCTATTTGCTGTGGGTCGCGCTGCTGAAACTTCATGAGACCCGCGCGCGCCTGGTGCAACTGGTGCTGGCGCTGGGTGTCGAATTCAGCGCGCTGGCCGCGATTTACGCCCTGCGAAATTTGTTCCCGTCGCTGGAGACTTCGATTCTGAAGTTTTTGATCCCGCTGGCGGGTGCCTGGTTGCCGCTGGCGTGGGCCTACACGTTTACCAAAGTTCCCGAAGACGCGCGTTTGGCGCCGGGACGCCTGACAGTAGGAGCTGCCGCACGATGATCGCTGCACTGATTTGCGTTATTTCGGTTTGCACCTTGTTGCAGTTTGGATTTTCATACTCGAGGTCGGTGGTCGCGGCCAGCCGCCAGGTGGTGCTGTCCGAACAAGTACGTTGCGCCGCCGGCATCGAGGGCGCAAATGTCGATAGCGCTGAGTTTGGCCGCCTGTTGCAACTGGCCAGCCTGTGTCCGGTGCAGGGAACCGATCGCTCGGAGATCCGCATGGTCCGGGCGTATCACGCTTGTCTGAATGGCCTGGAACTATTGGCGGGACGCGCGATTCCCCGCGCGACGGCATGGATCGAGCAAGAACGACAGAATTGCGCGTACTTCGTTGCCGTAGCGTTGGACCGCCGGATCGCCAATAGCCGCGATCTGCTGGCCGACCAAATGATGCCCAGCTAGTATCGAACCACCAAAAGACCCCACGTGCAAAACTGGCGCACGGGGCACCCAGTCTCTCCCTGGTTCACGTCCCACTCGCTGTTCTGGGCGAAGCTCGACCCGGCCCGCTTTCGGCTGATAGGATGGGTCCACGGAACGCCGCGGCGCTTCGCTGATTCAGCATGAAGACAAAACCCACCGGAGGAGTACTTTCCGAGCTACTGCGCACCGTTCGTCGGCACGCAATGCTCCCGCCCGGCGACGTGGTGGGCGTCGCTATGTCCGGTGGTGCGGATTCCACGGCGCTGCTGTTGCTGCTGGATGAGTTCCGCGGCCGTCTGGGCATTACTCTAAAGGTGGTGCACCTCAATCACCGCTTGCGGGGCGCAGATTCGGATGGGGACGAGCAATTCGCGCGGGAACTGGCGAACGCGTACCACATCGAATTTTTGTCGCAGCAGGTAGACGTCGCGGCGGAGGCGCGCCGCAGGCATTGGAATTTGGAAGATGCAGGGCGGCGACTGCGCTATGCGTTTTTCGAACGGCTGGTGGAACAACGAGCGGTGACGCGGGTGGCCGTGGCGCACACCGCGGACGATCAGGCCGAGACGTTGCTGGCCAGAATGCTGCGCGGGACCGGCCCGAGCGGCTTGGCTGCGATTCATGCGGTGCGCGGAACCATCGTTCGTCCACTGCTGGAAACGCGGCGCGAGGCTTTGCGGGAATATTTGCGCGCGAAGGGGCAGGCATGGCGGGAAGACGCGAGCAACAAGGATCGCACTCGCGATCGCGCGCGCCTGCGCCACGATTGGCTGCCGATTCTGGAGCGCGATTTTGGTCCGGGAGTGATCGAGCGCCTGGCCGAAACGGCGCGCATTGCCGGTGCGGAAGAAAATTTTTGGGCGGCCATGGTAGACGAACGCGTGGCCACGCTAGCCAAAGTGGATGGCGAAAAAATCTCGATCGCAGTAGAAAACTTGCTCGCGCCGCTGCCAGCGATCTTTGGGAAGGCCTCCGATCAGGAGCGTGCCAAAGCCGGTTCGCTGGCGCTCACCCGGAGAATCGTCGTGCGTCTGTTGGAACGAGCGGCGGGGGAGCGGGTGCGGTTTACCGCGCACCACGTGGAACGCGTGGTGAAGCTCGCCGCCCAGGGATCGAGTAACCAACGCGTGGATTTGCCCCAGAATCTAAAGGCGACACGCGAGTTCGATCGGCTATGCTTTTCGCGGGCGGGAGCGGAATTCCGGGGCGAGCAGTCGGACCGGTC
>Ga0182024_10012211_pt1 | contig 17034 bp, 14 predicted proteins | sample P32metaG_FD_120480 | JGI IMG/M metagenome (GOLD analysis project Ga0182024, IMG submission 120480) | Permafrost microbial communities from Stordalen Mire, Sweden - P3-2 metaG (Illumina Assembly) | ecosystem: Environmental > Terrestrial > Soil > Wetlands > Permafrost | place: Sweden: Stordalen...
CATGGGAAACAATTCCGAATTTGACCGTCACAATAGCGACTCGATTATCGACGAGCGCACCATGCGCGAAATCTATCTTCCGGTGTTCGAGGCTGCGGTCAAAGAAGCGCACGTCGGCGCGATTATGGATTCATACAACCTGACCAACGGCCTGCACATGACGCAGAACGGATCTCTGAATATTGACCTCGTAAAAAAGGAGTGGGGCTTCCCGGGAATCATCATGTCCGATTGGGACGCCACTTATGACGGCGTCGGCGCCGCCAATGGCGGCCTTGATCTTGAAATGCCGTCGGGAAAGTTCATGAACCGAGCGAGTCTGCTGCCTGCGGTGAAAGCAGGTAAGGTTAGTGAAGCAACCATCGACGACAAGATCCGACGCATTCTGCGCACTGCGATTCAATTCGGATGGCTTGATCGCGAACAAACCGATAATTCAATTCCACTGCTAAATCCTGCAGGCAAGCAGGCCGCATTGGAAGCCGCTCGCTCAGGAATGGTTTTGCTTAAAAACGACGGCAACATTTTGCCGCTGCAGAAAGGAAGCATTAAGTCGATTGCGGTTATCGGTCCCGACGCTTATCCTGCGCGGCCCGGCGGAGGGGGCAGTGCTGAAGCCGAGCCATTCACTATGGTCAGTTATCTCGAAGCCGTAACAAACTATCTGGGGGACAGTGCAAAAGTCTATTATTCACCAGGCCTTCCTACGTTTGATGAAATCTCAAAGAAAATGAAATTTACCTCTGGTGGCCAGAAAGGATTGAAGGAAGAGATTTTCCATAACCTTGACTTGAGCGGCACACCTGCACTGGTGCGATACGACGACCATGCGAGTTACACACCCGCCCGCGAAGGCGAGAAGTCAGCCAACGATATTTCAATTCGCTGGACCGGTTTCTTTACCCCGAATGCTGCCGGATCATACTTAGCATTCGTGCAAGGCCCGGGCGAGAATGGCGGCTATCGCCTCTACATCGACAAGAAACTTGTGCTCGACAATTGGACGCAATGGTACGCATTCGTGGGCGAAGCTCCGATCACGCTGACACAAGCTCCGCATCAAATCGAACTTGATTACTACGCAAAAAAAGGATGGGGCAAGGTCACCGCCAACTTGGGTATTGTCCGTCCTGAAACTCTGGTCACGCCGGAGGCCAAATCGCTGGCCGCGCGCGTGGACGCGGTAATCGTCGCTCCCGGCTTTGACGCTGCCAGCGAAGGCGAAAGTGGCGATCGAACGTTTCATCTGCTGCCGGGCCAGGACGAGCTTATCAATCAAATTGCCGCCGCCAATAAGAAAACCATCGTAGTCATGACTTCCGGTGGCGGAGTTGACATGGCAGGCTGGGTAGATCACGTTCCAGCGCTGCTCGAAGCGTGGTACCCGGGCCAGGAGGGTGGCACGGCGGTCGCGCAATTGCTTTTTGGCGAATTCGATCCCTCAGGGCGATTGCCGATCTCAATCGAACGCCGCTGGGAGGACAATGCCACGCACGATAGCTACTATCCAAAAGCTGGCAGCAAGAAAGTTGAATACACCGAGGGAGTCTTTCTCGGCTATCGTCACTACGACAAGTCTTCGGTCAAGCCGCTGTTTCCCTTTGGCCATGGGCTTTCTTATACGTCGTTCGCGTACAAGAATCTGACAATTTCTTCCCCGTCAACGAATCAGGAGGTCAGCGTTGCATTCGACGTCACCAACACTGGCACCCGCGAAGGCGCAGACGTTGCCGAGGTGTTCGTCGGCGACCAGCATGCGCCCGTTCCGCACCCAGTCAAGGAATTAAAAGGTTTTGCTAAAGTAAATTTAAATCCGGGTGAAACGAAGAATATTACCGTCAAGCTAGACCAGCGAGCATTCTCCTATTACAACGTGAAGACTCACGCTTGGACGGTTGCGCCGGGAGATTTCGATGTGTTCGTCGCCCGCTCAGCAGCCGACGTCAAACTCACCGGAAAAGTGATGGTGCGCTAGAGGCGATTTCGACAACTGAAGTCAGAATGCGTAGCGTAAGGACTCGGTCAGCGCGTTAGAGTGGAAATAGCGCGGCGCCGTGGGTCCGACAAACGATCCTTCATTATATTGGTAGTAGTTATAGCCATTATTCCAGGCCAGGTTGTGTCCCAAATCTACACTCAAGTTTGCCACCGGCTGGTAGTAGTCGTATTGCGACGAGCCCAGCGGTTGCAGGATGTTGAACTGCGGTATGCTGCCGTCGACCTTGGTGATGCTAAAGCCCAGGTTCGCCGTCACCCGCCGTACAGGCTTAACTCTGACTGCGGCCATCCCAAAATGAGTGTGGTTGGTGTAGAACGAGTTGGCAAGCAGGGGATTGGCCGGTTCGTTGACCGCGCAAGAAGCGGCGTTGGTTACGAAGGGAAGGCTGACTCCGATTGGCGGTGTGTCGTTGAAGCAGATCAGCGCGTTCTGGATCACGTCGTTATAGTTGTAAGCCAAGTCCACTCCGAAGCGCTCACGCGGTGCGAGCGAGGCAGTGAATCCATAATTTCGGTTGTGTCCCACGTAGTCTGTTAATGAGTTGGCATTGGCATCCTGCAGAATGTTGATAGATCCGCCCAACACCGCCCAGGGCCGCGGTGTATAGGTTGTCTGCAACCGGTATCGTGATTCCTTGCGCGGAGACATGCGAACAATCACGTTGTCGTAATTGGTGTGCTCCAGATCGAAATTGAATCGCAAGCTATGGGTAGGCCGCGCCCAGAACCCAAGGAGCGCCGTATCTTCATGAACCACGAAGTTGTCTTGGCCGGTGGCTGAGAAAGCGTTGAAGGTCTCGACTCCTGAAAAATCATTGAAGAGGTTGAAGACTCGATCCCCGTAGCGGAAACCAATACGGGCTCCCACTTTCTTGGAAATGTCCCAAGCTAATTCAGTCTGATTTCTTTTCAGGCTCTGGTTGAAGGACGACTGGGTCAGAGCGGGTGTCGTGGTCGGCGCGGTGGCGCTCAGCGGAGTCAGCAGCGTGCACGCTTTTGTATTTATACAATCGCTGTCAACCTCGCTGAAATTGCCATTTTGCGGAATGCGGTAGGCCCAAAAATAAAATTTATCGATCAACCGCAGATGTTTGGTGAGGTGCACGGTGGCGCCGAAATCGAGTGCGTTGGAAATTTCGCTTGCATTGGCTGTCCCCGTGCCAAGAAAGGCGCGAGTGCCGGTACGGGTTATCAGACCGTTGAAGGACTCGTCCAACGGCGTGTTCATTTCGGCGTCACTATAGGAAAAAGAAGCGACCAGATCCACCCGCTGAAAGTAATTGCTGCGCAAACTGAGCCGCTCGGTGGGAGTGGAAGTACGAATCCGCTGGTTTCGCAAATAGCTGAAGTAGGCGCTGCACGTCACATTTGTGAGCGTTCCCGTAGAGTTAATCAGACTGGTTGCCGGTGGCGTAACGCCACAAGGTTCCTTGTTCGCAGTGTCGATGGACAAACCCAACTCAACCGGAGTCCCACCTGGCAGGAGCGCGGGCGCGAACGAAGCTAGTTGCGAGTCCGTGTCTCCTCTATAGTAATTGAGGTATTGGTCGTAGCTGAGCACGGTTCGCGGTGCGATCCTCCAGTCCACTCCCAACCGGTAGGAGTTCATGGTTGTGTTCCACGGTTGAAGCAGCAGACCTTCGGTGCCCTCGTGAACGCTGCTGTACACCGATCCCGTCATGTTGTTATGCGAATAGCCGAGGCGAAAGCTCACCCGAGACTGCGGAAGCAGCGTAAGGTCGATGTCGGTCATGCGCCGCGTCGTGTCAAATGCGTTGGGCGAGTTCAGTACCGGAATCGACGGAGTGGAGGTTGGGGGATTCAGAGGATTCGCCAGCAAGTCGTAATCGGAGAAATACTGATCGCGACGGAAACTGCCTTGCAGGTTGTACCATTTGTTTTTGTCAGCCCGCAGCCGCAAGCCGTTGTTGGGATCGCCCCCCCATCCAAAGCTGTTGACGTTCAGATCGTCGAACAGCAGTCCCTGGTGGTCCAGCGACTGCATGGAAAGCGTCTCGTCGAGAAACCGTGGGCCAGTATGCAGATTCACCAAGGTGTCGTACATATCGCCGCTGCCGGTCACGTTGTTATACCGGTAGCCCAGCTCAACGGATGAGTGAATGACATAATCGCCGCTGGTAACGCCTTCTGGCTCCGCGGGCTGGTTCGGGCTGGCGCTGGATTGCGCAAAAAGCATTCCGGGTGACGACATCATGAAGGTGGAAACCAGCACCATGAGTAGCATAGCGAATCCACCTGCCGAGCTACGGTGAGCTGGGACAGGCGACGGCGCTCGTCCCCACACCAGCAACCGTTGCAAACCAAGTTTTCTGAGCGACGCCATCGGTTCTCCTTCACTTGAAAAAAACACTGCTGAAGTTGGACCCGTGAATCTGCGCGTGACACATAGTGCACGCCTGATACTTGGCGGATTGATTGTGTACTGGCCCGCTCGGACTCACAGTCTGGAAGGTATGGCACTGCAGACAGAGCATGTTCACCAGGCTGACCCTAAGCAGCCGGGGATTGGTGGAACCGTGGGGCGTGTGGCAACTGGTGCAGCCCTCGGTCTTCACCGGCACATGCTCGTACACGAAAGGCCCCTGTTTGTCGACATGGCACGTGTAGCAGACGGCATCCCCGCTCGGCAGGGTCCGGAGCTGCCGCACGGTCGCCGTCCCATGAGGGTTATGGCAGTCATTACATTGCACCAGGCCTTCGTTCACCCGGTGGTGATAGGGCTTGGCAAAATCCGCCTTGGCCGAGGTATGGCATCCGTAGCACAACTGGGGCTGACCCTGGACCAGCAGGTGCTCCTTTTCCTGAGCGTGATGCGGAGAGTGGCAGTCGAGACAGCCGACCTCATTACTGGCGTGGGCGGATTCCGCAAAATGCGACTGCGCATGAGATTCGCCGTGGCAGCTCAGACAGCGAGCGCTGGTCTCCTGCCGCGACCGCCCCTCGAACATAAATATCTTGCTTTTGTCGCCTCCGCCTGCCACATGGTCCGCACCCGGACCATGGCAGCCCTCGCAACCTTGCTTCGAGGGGCCGCCCTCTTTATTCAGTGTCGTCTTCCAGTGCGGCGTTTTCTCCCAGCTGTTGTAAATTTCCTCGTGACAGGTCTTGCAGGTCTCCGCTCCCACGTACTTGGAAGTGTCCTCGGGAGCGGAAGTCGGCTTGCTCTTGTCCGCCGCCAGAGCCAGCGGCGCGGTCAGCATCAGGAGCGCGAGCACTGGGGCCGCGGTCGCGACAGTCAGCCGGACCAGGAACCGGGCAAGTATTCTTCTAGCTTTCGTCATATTCATACGTTTTCCCGCAAAAATCGTTTTTACGGCTCAGTGCTCCCAAGGTCAATAAATTATCAGAACAAGAGACGGGAATTCAGTGATAAGTGTCACATCTTGACCTGGCGGTTTCATTCCAGGAGGCATCATAGGCGGGAATATACGGAGTTGCAATTTGGGGAAAACGGCTGCTCTTGAGGAATCTGAATTCAGGAATGACTTGTGATTCGAGGCCGCAACCTGGTGGCTTCACTCGGCAAAGCGCAAGCGTGCGCCGCGTCTTTCAATGCCTCTGCCACCGCCTCGCCTAATCCATCCAGCTCTGACGAGCTCATGACTCGTTGCATTCCTTCGAAAAGCTGGCGCTCTTCTTTGCGAATGTGTTCGGCCAATTTCTGTCCGAAAACTTCCAAGCTTTGCAGATCGAGCTCACGTGCACTCGCATGCGCGAAATAATCTCTCAGAATGGCATGTTCCGTCAGAAGTTCTTGTATGAGTGGTTGCAGGTCGGAGAAGCGCGCGGCCGCCGGAAACAATGCGTTTTCTTCCGCTGTGAAATGAACTCCAATTTCACTTTCGAATTGTTGCTGAATTTCAGCCTGCCAGGCTTCGAGATTGACGTCGCTAGACCGAATGGCGCGATCAATGCGCACGCATAGCGCGAGCGCCTGATGGTGCTGGCGCGAAAGCGGAATCAGGTTTTTATCGCGTAACATGCGAGGATGATAAAGATGAATCTTACTCTAGCGCAGCACGGGCGAGAACGCCTGCGCCTACACTAGCTTGCGGTTGCGGTCGACCACTGGCTCCGGTCCGAGCGCAGAGTTAACCAATCAGTTCGCACCCGGTCCCACTCCTGAATCAGCATTCCGTAGGACTCGAAAAATTGCCGGATGCGCGGCCTCTCCCAGCCAACCACGTCTTCGAGGATGGGCGCGAGCACGGCTAGCGCGTTGCTGCTGAGGATGGTCCGCTTCGCCACCTGCGAAACGTGCTTGGCCTCGGAGACCGCGATGGTGAAGCCGTCCCGAACATTGACGTGCAACATTACGTGGACATCCGAGCTGCCGTCTCCGACATAGACAATGTGGTCGGGCCCAACTTGCTGTTCGGCCTGCAACTGATCGAGCCTCGCAACCTTGCCGTAGCCGGCAGTAGCGCGGGCGATGGATTCAATCTGTCCGCTACTGTTATAGAGGAACTCAGTTCCGTAGATGTGATCGGCCGGGACAATTCCCTCGAGTGCCGACTGAATGACTTCGACCGGCGCCGCGGAAAGAACGTAAAAGTCGAAGTGATACCCATCAATGCCGCTCTTCAGAATTTCGTAAAGCAGCGCAATGTTTTCCTTCAGGCGCACGCTTTTACCAGCCTCAATCAAGTGTTCCCGGCGCACTCGCGTCTTGAACTCGGGATCATGCAGCAGCAGGTATGCAAGCTCTGCGCCTTGCTGCACCAAATTAAGCTTCGCCATTCCTTGGGCTTTGCGCTCAAACTCCTCGGTCGGAATGCCCACCAATTCGCTGAGCACGTACCCCGAGTCGTTAAAAGTCAACGTCTGATCAAAATCGCTGGCAAAGATGTAGCGTTTCACAGGCTTTTCAGTCATCTTCATATTAGATGTGATGGAAAGACGAAAGGCCAATTAAAAACATCGATGAGTGCTATAAGGCCGCAGATTTAACCCATTGTTAACAAAGGAAAGGGCCTCAGCACACTCTCGTTGGTCGCTTTACTAATTCGTTCCCACCATTGAAAATAGTGATTCGCCCTCAAGTGCCGTTTTTGGTGAGTCGCGGAGCGCATAATAAAGGATCATCGCCCGCATACGGGCCATTGGAGCAGAAATCATTATGGGAACTTCCGGAGAACTGATTCGCCTGATCAACTACGTCGACGACATTACTACCACCTTGCGCCGTATCAGTGCCTTCGTTGCGGCTATGGAAGCCGACGAGCGCAAGCGTCTGGCTGAAAGCCTGAAGGCTGCGGGCTCAAACCTCGATGCGCTCGTAGTTCGCCTGGAAAAAGGTGGGCAGTAGTGGCTGAGGTCAACACCATTGCCGTGATCGGCGCCGGAACCATGGGCCGCGGCATCGCTCACGTGGCCGCGCTGGGCGGTTATCAGACCATCCTCGAAGACTTGTTGCCAAATGCCCTGCGGCGGGCCGAGAACGAGATTCACGGCAATCTCGACAAGGCCATTGAACTGGGGAAAGTCTCAGCCGACGACGCCAACGCGGCGCTTGGCCGGTTGCGATATGCGGGCAGCGTCGAAGAAGCCGCGCGCGAAGCCGATCTCGTGATTGAGGCCGTGCCTGAGGAGATGGAGTCGAAGATCGAAATCTTCACCCTGCTCGACAAAATCTGCCGCCCCGGAACGATTCTGGCGTCCAACACTTCTTCGCTCAGCATCACCGAAATTGCCAGCGTCAGCTACCGTCCCAAGAAATGTGTAGGAATGCATTTTTTCAATCCGGTGCACAAAATGAAGTTACTTGAAATTGTGCGCGGGCTTGAAACCGACGAGGATACGCTGGCGACCGCCGCCGAGGTGGGACGGCGGATGGGCAAAGACGTTGTCGTAATTAAAGAGTCGCCGGGATTCATCACCAGCCGCATTAACGCGATGATCGGGAATGAAGCCTTCTACATGCTGCAGGAGGGAATTGCTTCCGCGCAGGACATCGATAAAGCCCTGAAGCTCGGACTCAATCATCCTATGGGTCCATTCGAACTGGTGGACCTGGTCGGCTTGGATACACGTCTGCACATTCTCGAATACATGCAAAAAACCTTGGGCGAGAAATACAGGCCGGCGCCGTTGCTGGTTCAGTATGTGAAGGCGGGACGCCTGGGACGTAAAGCTGGCCGCGGCGTGTACGAGTATTCGGAGCAGAAGACGGCGCAAGAAAAGACCCCGGTTGCCAAGGCCGGGGATTAAGTCGCGTGTTGGCTATTGCGTCCACAAAACTCATGTCATTCCGAGGAGCGAAGCGACGAGGGAATCTGGGTTTCTTCTGGCATCGGCAAAAACCCAGATCCCTCGCTTTGCTCGGGATGACAATCACTTCTGGGATACGAGAAGTCCGCGCGTGTGGCGCGGGCGCCCTCGCCCGCGAATTCTCGCTCGCTAATTCTTGTTGATATCCTGCTTGGCTTCCAGCTTCTTCACTAAGGGCTCAAAGAAAATCTTCTGATTGTCAGGCGCACCCGCCAAAGTAATTTTGATCTCCTTCAGCGCGTTGTCGTAATCACCCTGAGCCGAATAGAGTCGCGCCGTGCCGTCATGGACGACCCAATCGTTGGGGTCTTTCTTCGCCGCCTGACGGAACAAGTCAAACGCCTGATCCTGCTTGCCTTGAGTTTGAAGTTGCCGGCCGTAATAATAAAGCTGCGCAGCCGTGGCCTTTTGTAGTGCCGCGTTCTTGGCCATTTCGGTGTCATCCTTTCGACCCATGGCTTCAAGAATCTGCGACTTGGTCAGATAATTATCAAACCGCGGCTCGGTCTTGATCGAAATCTCTTCGTATTGCAGCGCTTCGTCGAGATCATATTTGTTGGTAAGCAGGTAAGTCGCCGCGTCGTCCCATCCTTCCCACATGTATTGCGTCAGACCTTGAAGCTGGTTATGCAGGCTAGCTTGCACGATGTCGTGCGTGTTGACGTCGATCTTGAACGGAACCGCAACCTTCTCCCAGCGCAATGTGGCGACGGCAGAATCTGGCTTGACGTCATCGAAGTCGTAGGTCAGCGCCTCGCGAGCCTCCGACGCCTGCGGTTTCACGGTCACTCTTAACGCGTCATCAGCTTGCTTGTAAGTAAAACTACCCCACGCCGCGTGCTCTTTCGAGAAAATGACAGTCCACTGGTCGTGCCCCGGAATCATGTGCAGACCGTAGGTGCCTTTGGCCAGCGGTTTGCCTTCGATCGAAACCGGATCGGTGAAAGTGATGATCGTATTCTCATTCGCTCCCGCCCGCCATACTTCGTCATAGGGCACGACTTTGCCCCAGATGGCTCGACCCTTAACCAGCGGACGGTGATAGTTAATGGTGATGTCGGTGATCCCGATGCGCTGGATCACCACTGAGTGCTGGCTATCACGAGGCAAGTCCAAGAGCGCGGACTGCGCATGGCATAAAGACCCTCCGAGCGAAAGCCCACCAACTGCAACTAAAGCGACGATCAATTTCTTAAGCATGGAATCACCCTCCAGTTTGTTTCTGTTTAGCTAAGCCATTTGAGGAAACGATCGTTTAGACGGAGCGGGAAACTGCCGGATAGCAGGTTGTAACAATTTGTAAAAAACTCGGACCGCTACGAGTAATGAGGAAGCAACTCAGTAGTGATAGCGCGCCTGGAGAAAATCGATTCCTCTTTCGCTAACCCAATAAACCAGGCGATGTTCCTGAGTAATTCTTCGTGACCAGCAACTGGCTAATACGTACTTTAAAGGCTCTGGCTTTCCGATACCGGCAAAAGGATCCCGTAGCACGGCCTCGATCAACTCAACGACACGAAGAGCCACCTTCCGGTCGGTATTAATCCAGTGACGCAGATCTTGGCGGAACTCGGTGTGGAATGCTGCGTCTCGCTCAGCGATGTGCGCCAAGGCCCATCTCGCGGCGCAGCTTTTCGAAGGGCTCAGGTTTCGCCTTGCCGGTCACAGCCCGCCGCAATGCGGTGAGCAGGCGTTGTGCATTCTTTGGTGATCGCAGCAAGTGAGCGGTCTCGATCAGGCCCATTAGCTCGTCCGCGGGAACCATGGCGACCGTCCTCTCGCCCCTTCGGCGCACGATGACGACCTCACGGTCATTAGCCACTCGGTCCAGCACGGAAGCCAGACTTTGACGCAGATGGGTATAAGTTGTTTCTGTCAAATGAACCTCATCTGACTATTGTACAGGCTTCCTGTACGTAATCACAATTACTTTAGAATTGACCTCGGTACTATGTTGCCGAATCCACGGCTGGAACGCGTTCTCGCTCAACTACGTCTTTACGAGCATCCATTGCTCGACTTCTCGGCTCGCGCCAAGGGCGATGGCGTAGAACTCATCATTCAGTTCAAGAATCCTCCCGTCCCGGTGCACACTTATTATTTCGACATGCATCCGCGTGACCTAGACAATCCTCAATTCGAATGGAGCCTGCAACGCCAGCTCTACGATTGCCTGCACGACTATCTGGTCGAAATGTTTATCCGCACGCCGCAAGACCGTCTCGAACGTCAGCGGGATGGCCTGTGAATCTGCGCCAGAAAATTGAGCAGGAAATCCGCGAGCAGGGGCCTATGCCTTTTTCCCGCTACATGGAGCTTTGCCTTTACCATCCAGAGCTCGGCTACTATTCACGCAACGCGGAACAGTTTGGCAAAGCCGGGGATTTCTATACGTCGAGCGATGTACACGCGGTATTTGGCAGACTGTTAGCCCGTCAATTCGAGGAAATATGGCGAGTGCTGGGATTGCCAGAGCGAATCGAACTTCTGGAACTCGGCCCAGGACGCGGATTGTTTGCCCAGGACGTGCTGGATTGGTCGGAGAAGAAATTCACCGACTTCTTTGCTGCGCTGCACTATTCGCTGGCGGAACAATCTCCAGCCTTGCGCCAGCGATTGCAAGCAACCCTGGAAAGACATTTCGAAACTGGAAAGGTATCGCTCGCAGCCGCCTCTATTGTCAATGATGCGAAGGCAACTGGGAAGGGCACGACTTCAGTCGTGCCGAATAAAATTTCTACCGCGAGGGCTTTAGCCCCTGAGGTTCCTATCATCATTTTCGCTAATGAGTTTTTCGACGCCTTACCGGTAGAAATCATCAGTCCCGAAGGCCAGCTACGCATCGCGGAAAAAGACGGACAATTGTTTGAAAGTTGGCATCCGCCATCCCCTGAGGCGCTGGAGTTCCTCGACCGTTACGGCGTGCACCCAGAGCCGGGAGAGCGTGTCGAAGCGTCTCTTGTCGCGCAGCGGTATATGTCGCAGATCGCCGCCGCGATCGAACGCGGTGTCATTATCGCCGTCGACTACGGATACACGCGGCAAGAGCAACTCGCCGGGAGGCATCGCGGCACCATCGCAGCCTACCGGCAGCATTCAGTCAGCACGAATCCGTATGAAGCTCCGGGAGAGCAGGACATCACCGCTCACGTGAACTTCACCGCTCTCGCGGCCGCAGCCGAAGCGCAGGGGATGCAGGCGCAGCTACTGGTGACGCAATCGCAGTTTCTCATGGGAATTGGCGAGCACAACCAATTTGCCGATGTCTTCGAGGACTGCCAGCTGTCGCAGGAACGCGCCAAGGTCGCCCTGCAGCTGAAGCATTTAGTGACCCCCGCAGGCATGGGAGAGACATTCCACGTATTGATCGCGTCGAAAGGCATCGAATCAGAAAAAGTGGCGGAACTCAGCGGCCTGATGTTCGGCAAAACCGCTTACTCATAAAACTAACTCCCAAAAACCTAATGGAGGCCGGCGTCCTCGCCCGACTGGACGGGCGAGAGACGCCCGTCCTCCATCAAACATAATGGTTCCAGCCCGGGCGCAGTGACATCTATAGGCTCATAAACTGCGAAAGGAGAGGGAAGTGGAAAACGCCGAGCGCCCCGCGCCGTGGAAGATCCTTCTGGCTTTCGGCATTATTTACTTTGTCTGGGGATCGACCTACCTGGCGATACGAGTGGGTGTCCGCGAAGTGCCGCCGTTTCTTCTGGCTGGCGTGCGTTTTCTGGTTTCCGGTGTGGTGCTCTATGGATGGATGCGATTAAACGGTGCGCCGGCCCCGACCCGGCGGCAATGGGCTGGCGCAACTTTGCTGGGAACCATGATGTTTCTCGTGGACTACGGCTGCCTGTTCTGGGCCGAGCAACGTGTGCCCTCGGGTATAGCCGCGATTGTGCTGGCCACCATCCCTGTATTTATCACCTTGCTTGAAATCATCTTTCTGCGGACGCAGCGGCTTACTCTTCGCCTAGCATTGGCTCTGCTCCTGGGCCTTTGCGGCGTCGCCGTCCTGACTCTGCCTTCATTTTCATTGGGAGAGGTTCCCATCAATCGTGCTGGCGCACTGGCTCTGCTGGTGGCATCCTTTACCTGGGCGATAGCCACAATCCTCACCCGCCGGCTTCCGCTACCGGATTCGAAACCCACAAGCGCCGCCGCCCAAATGATGACTGGCGGAATTCAGCTACTCGTTCTAGCCGCTCTCTCGGGTGAATTCGTTGGATTTCGTTGGCAGGCGGTTTCGTGGAATGCCTGGTTTTCGCTGATCTATCTCATTGTCGCCGGTTCGATCATAGGCTTCACTGCCTACGTCTGGCTGCTGCATTACGAATCGCCCACCAAAGTTGGAACCTACGCCTACGTGAATCCAATGGTTGCGGTCGCTGTCGGATACTTTTTTGGAGGCGAAGCCATCGGACGTCGCACGCTGTTAGGTGCCCTGCTGATTTTGGTTAGCGTGATCACGATCGTCACATCACCCAAAACCGCGATTCGGACTGACAAACAATCGGCACTATCAACCGCGGAAGCCGATTAAACCAGTCCCAAAAGTACAGCACCCTCCGTTACTCGCAAAGCTTCGCCACGCATGGCGGCGCAGCGATATCATCAGTCCATGCGGCTTCGTTGTTGGCTGTTGATTGCGGCATGGCTACTGATGAGTGTGCTGGCCTCTGCCCAAACGACCCAGCCAGCGGCCGACTCGCAACCAACTGCGTCCCAAACGACCTCGCCACCGCCTGCCAGGGCAGTCAAACAATCAGCAGTGGCAGCCGCGGCGAGTGCCGCGAAGCAGGCTCGCGATTCGGCGCCGCCAATCAAAGTAATAAGGAACCACGATTTAAGCGATGGTAGCAATCCGCCCGATGCGGCTAAATCCGAATCAAAACCGGGTGATGTAGAACCGAGCGCCGGACAAGCAAAGGAAATTCAAGAAGAAGAAGAAGAAGAACAAGAAACACGGCAGTTCGAGATCCAAGGCAAAACCTTCCAGAATCAGATCAGAGTACAAAAAGGTAAGATCATCGGCATTAAGAACCACATCACCAGTCTGAAAAATCAATTTGATGCATGGAGTACAGAGTTCGCTCAGGACAGTGGCGCGTCGGCCTGCTGGACCTCTACTTATTACATGCCTTATTACAAATCCTACTGCGACACTGGACGAAACCTGAAAGCCCAATACGACGCCGCGCAAACCCAACTGGCCCAGGAAAAAGCGCGTCTCCAGGAAATGCAGGAAAACATCCGCCGCAAAGGATACGGCAACGCCGTCTACGATCCCGATTAGATTAAGTCTGCCTTCTCACTTTAGGCTCGTTTTCCCAAGAGAGAAACTCCGGATCAGGCGCTATTTCTTGAGGTCTTTCAAAATTTCTCGCGCCGCGTTGGCGCCTGAACCTCCGGTCAATCCTGCTCCCGGGTGCGTTCCTGAACCGCACATGTACAGATTCTTAATCGGCGTGCGATATCGAGCCCAATCCAGTAGTGGCCGCATTGCGAAAAACTGGTCGAGCGCCTGCTCTCCATGAAAAATGTGCCCTCCGGTCAATCCGTACGTGTCTTCCAAATCCTGCGGGGTGATGATCTGGTGGGTCAGAATCAGTTCCGGAAGCTTCGGAGCGTACTGCGCCAGCGTTCTGACCACGGTGTCGCCCAAAGCAACGCGCTGACTGTCCCAATCGCTACCCTTGAGTTTATAGGGCGCGTATTGCATATAAATCGACATCACGTGTTTGCCCGGCGGGGCCAACGATGGGTCAGTTAATGACGGAATCGCGAGTTCCAAGTATGGCTGCTTGGAAAAATTGCCGTACTTCGATTCGTCGAAAGCCCGCTCCAGGTAATCGATCTCAGGTCCAATATGAATTCGCCCGCTTAAAGCACCGGCATCACTCGCTCCTTTCAACGCTGTGAATTCGGGAAGTCCAGCAAGCGCAAGGTTCACTTTGGCTACTGTGCCCGGCATGCGGTAGTGTTGCAGCTTCATAACGAAATCGGGAGACAGGTGAATTGGATCGACAAGTTTCAACAAAGTTCGCTTGGGGTCAGCGTTAGAAATAATTGCCTTCGCAGTGATCTCTTCACCGTTCGAAAGAACTACGCTAGTGGCTGCGCCATCTTTCACTCGAATCTCGATGACTTCGGTGCCACTGCGAATTTCAGCTCCTGCTTGGGTTGCCGCTGATGCCATAGCTTCAGCGATTGCGCCCATTCCACCCTGCGCGAAGTAAGCCGAACCTGCGGGATGAGGGTCTCCTGCGCCGCGAATAAGAAGCACGAGACTCGTTCCTGCCGACCAGGGACCAAGAAACGTTCCGAAAATGCCGCGGGCCGCGATGGTGGCGCGAAGGAGTTCAGTGTCGAAGTATTCCGCGACCAGATCTGCAACCGCCATCGGCCCCCAGCGGAGCAAGCGATACATATCCTTCTTGCCCAGATTTCGGATGGATCGCCCGGTCTGAAGCATGCCCCACAAATCGCCACGGTTTGGATGGTCGATGTTCGGCGGTGCCAGCGCCAGCGCGTCGCCAATTACCTTTCCAACCTTTGCCAATGATGTTTGTAGCTCCGGATATTTGGCCGCATCTTTCTGGGAGAACTTGCTAATCTCCTGCATCGACTGCTTGACGTCGTTGTAAAGAATCAGCGCTCTCCCGTCGGGCGACAGCGAAACTACACCTACGTCGGGTGTGATCAGCCTCAGTCCGTACTTATCCAACTGCATGTCACGAACGATGTCGGGACGAAGCGGGCCCGCTGCGTGGGCGAGAATGGAACAACGAAAGCCAGGGAAGAATTCTTCGGTGAGAGCCGCGCCGCCGGGTTGCGCACGGCGTTCCAGAACCAGCGGCTTGTATCCCGCTTTCGCCAGATAAAAAGCAGTGACCAGCCCGTTGTGACCTCCGCCAACGATGACGGCATCGCGCGCGTCCGGCATCGGTTACGCCGCTCCCTTGAAATCTTTGAGGATTTCAAGCGCAGCCAAACGGCCGGGTCCACCCATAATTCCGCCGCCGGGATGCGTGGCTGAGCCGCACATGTATAGATTCTTAATCGGGGTGCGGAACTGGGCATATCCAGGCACGGGGCGAAGGAAGAAAAGTTGTTCGAGCGAAAGTTCGCCCTGAAAAATGTTGCCTTCCGAGAGACCCCATTCGCGCTCGAGATCCAACGGCGTGATCACTTGCTTGTGCAGAATGATGTCCTTGATATTGGGCGCATACTCAGCAATAGTGTTGATCACGTTGTCGCCAAAGGCCTCCTTCTGATCGTCCCAGTTGAGCCCCGGGCGCAGCTTGTAAGGCGCATACTGCACGAAGCACGACAGAATATGCTTGCCCGGCGGCGCGACGGAAGGATCAGTGAGCGTGGGAATAACCATGTCAATGTACGGACGGCGCGAAAAATTGCCGTACTTGGCATCGTCGTAGGCGCGTTCCATGTATTCGACGCTGGGCGAAATTGAAATCGCGCCGCGCAAATGAGCGCCCGGTCCGGGCATGGCTTTGAAATTCGGCAGAGCATCCAGCGCGAGATTCACTTTGCCGGAAGAGCCGCGGAACTTGTAGCGATTAATCTCTTCGAGAAAGTCGTCTGGCAGATTTCCTTTCTCGATCATCTTTACGAAAGTCAGTCGTGGATCGACGCTCGAAGAAACAATATCGGCGCAGATTTCATCGCCGCTCTCGAGGACCACGCCTTTCGCTTTGCCATTCTTCACGATGATCTGCGCAATCGGAGCTTGGGTACGAATTTCAACCCCGGCTTCGCGCGCCGCGTCTGCGATTGAACTGGAAATTGCGCCCGTCCCGCCGCGGGCAAATCCCCACGAGCGGAACGCGCCGTCAATCTCGCCCATGTAGTGATGGAGCAACACGTATGCCGTCCCGGGTGAGCGCACACCCAGAAATGTGCCGATGATCCCGGAGGCCGACATGGTCGCCTTCAATACATCGGTCTCGAACCACTGGTCCAGAAAGTCGATGGCACTCATGGTCATCAACTGCACCTGGTTGTACTTGTCTTCGCTGGTGAGGCCCTGAAAGCGGCGGCCGACGAAAAGCAGCTTCATTAATTCTTTGGGATTGAGTGTTGCTGGGTCCGGCGGCACCATGCTGAGAATTGGCTTCACGAAACGGCACATTGCCTGCATTGCCTTGCCGAACTCGTCGTAGGCTTCGGCGTCAACTTTGGAGTGACGGGCGATTTCGCGATGCGTCTTCCCGTGATCGTTCACTCGCCATAAATGATCGCCATTCGGCATGGGAGTGAACGTGCCGTCGAGCGGCAGGATTTCCAGTCCATGACGAGGAAGGTCGAGATCGCGAATAATCTCCGGACGCAGCAAGGAGACCACGTAAGAGCACACCGAGAACTTGAAGCCGGGAAAAACTTCTTCCGTGCAGGCGGCCCCGCCAAGCACGTAGCGGCGTTCGAGCACGAGAACTTTCTTGCCCGCGCGCGCGAGATAAGCGGCGTTGACCAGGCCGTTGTGGCCGCCACCGATCACGATCACATCGTATTTCGAATTGACTGAAGCCGCCATAAACTATGTCCAACGTGTAGCGCCGTCGTCTCGGGCAAGATGCCCTCGGGACAGCCGGCAAGATGCCGGCACTACAATTGTTCTGGACTCCTGAGAATGATCGCAGGAAAAGGACTCAACATTCTACCGGGGAGTGCATCTTTTGTCTTGCAGCTTCAAGGCGCATGTTTGACTTCGAGTCACAGCTGAACTGG